>Ga0209919_1000176_pt1 | contig 33095 bp, 32 predicted proteins | sample SalPon2A_C_D2_MG_FD_185721 | JGI IMG/M metagenome (GOLD analysis project Ga0209919, IMG submission 185721) | Soil microbial communities from South San Francisco under conditions of wetland restoration - Salt Pond MetaG R2A_C_D2_MG (SPAdes)... | ecosystem: Environmental > Terrestrial > Soil >... | reverse complement strand
AGCATTTTCAACATACCGGCCATACCACCCATGTTCTGCATCTGGCCCAGTTGATCGGCAAAATCCATCAGATCGAAATCGCCCTTCTTGACCTTGCTGGCAAGCTTTTCAGCCTGCTCCTGATCAACATTTGCCTGAATCTTTTCGACCAGTCCAACCACATCACCCTGGCCCAGGATGCGGCCTGCCATGCGGGAAGGATCGAAGGCTTCAAACGCGTCTATCTTTTCGCCGGTACCGACATAGCGGATGACAACGCCGGTGCTATGCGCCACCGAAAGAGCAGCGCCTCCGCGCACGTCGGCATCGGTCTTGGTCAGGATGCAACCGGTGAGTTCTAGCGATGCATGAAACTGCTCGGCAATCGTCAATGCGGTCTGACCTGTCATGGAATCCAGCACCAGCAAGCGCTCAGATGCCTTGACAGCTTCGCCCACATCCCTGATTTCAGCCATCAGATCATCATCGACAACCTGTCGGCCGGCCGTATCAAGAATCAGCACATGATGCCCTGCCTGCCCGGCCATGCGAACGGCTGATGCCGCCATGGCCGAAGCCGTCGTACCCTCGCCTGCCAGATACGGCACACCGACCTGTCCGGCAAGCACCTGCAACTGCTCGCGAGCAGCAGGACGGGTGGCATCGACACTGGTCAGAGCTACCTTCCTGCCCTGCGCAATAAGCAGGCGGGCCAGCTTGCCTGCTGTCGTTGTTTTACCCGCACCCTGCAGGCCACAGAGGAGAATGACCGAAGGTATGCGGGCCAGATCCAGGTCGCGGCGCTGGCCGCCCAGAATATCCGCCAGCACATCGTGCAGGATTTTAATAATCACCTGCCCCGGTTGCAGGCTTCTGGCCACCTCTGCACCCAGAGCACGCTCACGCATCTCGCCCATCAGGTGGCGGACAACGGGAAGCGCGACGTCGGCCTCTAGCAGTGCCATGCGCATTTCGCGCAAGGTTGCATCAAGATCTGCTTCCGAAACACGGGCTGCACCGCGCAGCTTTTCGGCAATGCCTCCGAGTTTCTCGCTCAGGCGACTAAACATACTTACTTCGCTGATCCGTCTTTGGCAGCGCCATCGTTTTCAATGCCCAGCAATTCAACCTCAAAAATCAGCGTACTGCCTGGCTCGATCCGGGCACCGGCACCACGATCTCCGTAGGCCAGTTCAGCCGGGATGTAGAACTTGAATTTCGAACCGACATTCATCAGTTGAACGCCCTCGGTCCAACCCCTGATAACCTGATTGAGCGGGAATGTGATCGGTTCACCACGAGCGTAGGATGAATCGAATTCGGTACCATCCAGCAAGGTGCCGCGATAATGCACCTTGACCTTGTCGGTGGCAGCCGGCTTTGCACCGTCCCCCTGCTTGAGAACCTCATACTGCAAACCGCTGGCGGTGACCTTAACGCCTGGCTTTTTGGCATTTTCGGCAAGAAATTTTTCTCCTGCCGCCTTGTTAGCCGTTGCCTTGACTTTTTGTTCTTCCATCTGCTTCTCAGCCCTCGCCTTGAAGTATGTCTGCTTCACCTGGCTGGCAGCCTCGGCTGAAAGACGCGCATCCTTGCCATCCAGCCGGTCGCTTACGGCTGCCATAAATGCATCACGCTGGATATCAGCTCCCAGGGTTTTCAGTGACTGCCCCACATCCAGACCGATCGCATAGCTGAGCTTGGCTGCTTCGCTATCGAGCTTCAGCTCCTTGCTTTTCTGATCAGCAGGCTGCTGATTGCATGCCGCCAATAGGGCCACGCTGGCCAGTACAATAAATTTTTTCATGAATACCCCTTTTCATTCCTATCAATTTTCCGTTTCTTGCGGGACAGTTTACAAACCTTCGAAACAGGCGATGCAACCGTATGCCTCGGCCATCAAGGATTCAAGTCTGATACAGACAGGCCTATTCCCACTCAATCGTAGCAGGTGGCTTGCCCGAAACATCATAAACCACCCGGTTGATTCCGCGCACCTCGTTGATGATGCGATTGGAGACACGGGCCAGCAGGCTGTGCGGAAGCTCTGCCCAGTGAGCAGTCATGAAGTCCTGCGTCTGCACGGCGCGCAGGGCCACGACCCATTCATAGGTGCGTCCATCTCCCATGACGCCAACACTCTTGACCGGCAGAAACACGACAAAGGCCTGCGATGTTTTCTCATACCAACCGGAGGCATGCAGTTCCTCGATAAAAATCGCATAAAGGCCTGCGATGTTTTCTCATACCAACCGGAGGCATGCAGTTCCTCGATAAAAATCGCATCGGCAAGCCGGAGCAGGTCCGCATATTCCTTCTTCACCTCTCCCAGAATGCGTACACCCAGACCCGGGCCGGGGAACGGATGGCGATACACCATGGCGTGCGGCAGGCCCAGCGCCACACCCAGCTCGCGAACCTCATCCTTGAACAGCTCCCGCAAAGGCTCAAGCAGCTTCAGATGCAGCGTTTCCGGCAGACCACCGACGTTATGATGGCTTTTAATCGTATGTGCCTTCTTGGTTTTGGAACCGGCCGATTCAATGACATCAGGATAGATCGTTCCCTGTGCCAACCATTTCGCATTCGGAATCTTTCCCGATTCCCTTTGAAACACTTCAACAAACTCGCGGCCAATAATCTTTCGTTTGGCTTCCGGCTCGGAAATGCCCTTCAAGTGTTTGAGGAATTCCTCGCCTGCATCAATATGGATGACCTTGACGCCAAGATGATCGGCAAAGGTTTCCATGACCTGCTCAGCCTCGTTCAGGCGAAGCAACCCGTTATCAACAAATACGCAGGTCAATTGATCGCCAATGGCCCGATGCAGAAGTGCAGCCGCAACCGAGGAATCCACACCACCGGACAGACCAAGGATCACCTCTTCGTCACCCACCTGTTCGCGGATGCTTGCAACAGCAGTATCTATATAGTGTGGCATAGTCCAGTCGTTTCCGCAGGCACAAATATCGTGTACGAAACGCGATAGCATGGCCTTACCCTGCCTGGTATGGGTTACCTCGGGATGGAACTGCAGTGCATAAAAACGACGGGCCTCATCAGCCATACCGGCAATCGGCGTGGAGTCGTTGGAGGCGATCACACGGAAGCCTTCCGGCAACCGGGTCACCTTGTCGCCGTGGCTCATCCAGACATCGAGGATATTACCCTCGCGGTCCTTGATACCACTAAGTAACGCAGACTCGACCACTACCGATTCCATTGAAGCGTTCTCGCGGTCCTCAACATCCTCTATCGCAGAGGCTGTCCGACTACTGGTCTGCACCTCGGCATAACCAAATTCGCGCACGTGTCCGGTTTCAACTCCACCCCCAAGTTGTGCGGCCATGGTCTGCATGCCGTAGCAGATGCCAAGCACCGGCACGCCCAGTTCGAACACCACCTGCGGTGCCTTCGGGGTTTCGTCCTCATATACCGAGTTCGGCCCTCCCGACAATATGATGCCGGATGGCGCGAAGGCACGGATATCCGCTTCACTCATGTCCCAGGGGTGAAGTTCGCTGAAAACACCCGCTTCGCGGACGCGGCGGGCGATCAGTTGTGTATACTGTGAACCGAAATCCAGAATCAGAATCTTTTCCATTCAATCCTCACTGCCGGGTACTCGCTCAGTGCCCGGTTCATCTGCGAACACCAACAAGGTGTCATGTATCAATCGACAATTCCGGACAGCTAAATCGTGCCGAAACAGGCACCATGACAGCCAGCGAACTGCACTGCAAAATCAAGTGTCCAGACGATAGTTGGGAGCTTCCTCGGTGATTGTCACATCATGCACATGGCTCTCGCGGAGTCCCGCGCCTGTAATACGTACAAACTTTGCCTGAGTATACATCGATTCGGTATTGGCGGCACCGATATAGCCCATCGAGGCACGCAAGCCACCAATCAACTGGTGAAGAATATCCGCCAGCGGACCCTTGTACGAAACGCGGCCTTCAATGCCTTCGGGAACAAGCTTCATCGCCTCATCCACATCGCCCTGAAAATAGCGATCCCTGCTGCCCATTTTCATGGCGCCGATGGAGCCCATGCCCCGGTATGCCTTGTACGTGCGACCCTGATAGAGGATTTTATCGCCTGGGGCTTCCTCAGTCCCGGCAAACATCGAGCCAAACATGCATGTGGATGCTCCAGCCGCCATCGCCTTGGCAAAGTCACCGGAAAACTTGATGCCTCCGTCGGCAATGACTGGCACACCGCATTCTCTTCCTGCCGCCGAGCATTGCATTACAGCGGTCAGCTGAGGCACGCCCACGCCCGCAATCATGCGCGTGGTACAGATTGAGCCTGGGCCAATGCCCACCTTCACGGCATCTGCACCCGCGGCAGCCAGATCACGCACCGCTTCCGGGGTGGCAATATTTCCGCCGATCACCTGAATCGCATCGCCGTGCAAACGCTTGATCTCGCGCACCTGATCAATCACGCCCTGCGAATGGCCGTGCGCTGTATCAACCACAACCACATCAACGCCGGCTTCAAACAACAACTTGAAGCGCTGCATTTCCTTCTCGCCCACACCAATGGCCGCGCCGGCTATCAGCCGTCCGAGTCCATCACGCACGGCATTCGGAAAAGCAGTCGCCTTTTCGATATCCCGGACGGTAATCATGCCTTTCAAAAAACCCTCTGCATCCAGCACGGGAAGCTTTTCGATACGATGTTCGCGAAACAGGTCTTTGCAAGCCTGTAATTTTGTTCCCTGTTGCACGGTGACCAGCTGGTCGATACCGGTCATCATCTCGCTGACCTTCCTGCCGGGATCACGTTCGAAACGGATATCGCGGTTGGTAATAATGCCACTAACCCGGCCATCCTTGCCTAGAACCGGAAACCCGGAAAAACCGTTTTCCCTTGCCAGCTTCTGAACATCGGCCAGCACCATATCTTCACGTACTGTCAGTGGATCCTGCACAACCCCTGCTTCATAACGTTTAACCCGGCGCACTTCCGCAGCCTGATCTTCAGGGGACAGGTTCTTGTGAATAATGCCGATGCCGCCTTCCTGTGCCAGGGCAATGGCGGTTCTGGACTCAGTAACCGTATCCATGGCAGCCGAAACAACCGGAATATTCAACCGGATTTTTTTCGTCAGCTGGGCCGAGGTATCAGCTGTGCGCGGCAGCACCTGGCTGGCCTGCGGGACAAGCAGTACGTCATCAAAAGTCAGCCCCTCGCCTATAATCCGGTCACTCATGTCTGTAATACCTCCGTGCGGGAAGCGTCGCATGATAGCGGAAGGTAGGGCTTCATAAAAGATGCGGATCGAATGGCCATAAATTGCTCTCGCTTCACCCTGTCTCCTTCGGCTTGTACTAAATCGCCGGAATAAGGCCGGGGAAGGCCCGGAACGGTCTCTAGCCTTAGGCGGGCATAACCTCGTCTTCAAGCCGACAAACCTTGATCGCAGTCTTCTGAAAAGTTCATCTGGCAAGGTGTTCCGTTACCGAATTGTGACCTCATTAACATCTTTCAATGGCAATCATTGTAACGTGACCTTCCACATAAGGTCGGCTGGACCGGCCCAAGAGGAGGCTAAGATGTCATTTTCTGATATTTATCTGTTGTGGTCAGAGAGCCCGGCTGTTTCTGCCGTGATCTGGAGTATTATTGTAATAGTACTGACCTATCTGGCGCGTGAGCCAATGCACAAGATGATTGAGGCATTTTCCGGAGGGGCCAGACAGGCCTTTCAGCAGGCGGCCGATGCGCTGCTTGGCAGCAGCAAAAAGCTGGCCGACCGCAACAGGGAAGTTCTTGTTGCCGCAGGCATGGAAGCTTCTGAGCGACTGATCGAACGGGAGTTTTCCAGAATCGATACCATCGTTCATCGCGATCTGGCCGAGTATCCGACACTGCATCGCAAGATCAGTGATGTAGTAACCCGCATAGACGAGGATTACAAGACCAGCTCCGAGGCGCCTCCCGAAGCACCCGGCTGGGGAAAGGCCATTGAGGCTGTTGCCAATATTCAGGCCAACAAGGGCGATCCGATGGTTGGCCAGGTACTACAGAGTATTCACGGATCCATGGAGAAGAGCCACCAGCATGTGCTGGAGGAGTATCGTAAATCCACCCGCTCCCGCCACATGCTGCTCAAGAAGATGCGCCCGTTCTGGCGACGCATGGATGGAGATCTGAAGCAGGTGAACCAGAAAGTCACCGGCCTTCTGGAACGCGCCGAGGTGATCGACAGCAAGATGGAAGATTACGAAAACATCGTCGCCCAGACGGACAGCGCTGTTCGTACGCTTTCATCGTCATCGCTGACGCAGTTCTTTGTCGCTGGTTTCGTGCTGGCCATCGCTATCGGCGGTGCGATGATCAACTTCAACCTGATCGCCCGTCCGATGCAGGAGATGGTCGGGGGCAGCGCCATGCTGATGGGCTACAGGACTGCCAGTATTGCAGCTCTTGTGATCATTCTCGTCGAGGTAGCCATGGGACTGTTCCTGATGGAGAGCCTGCGCATCACGCGACTTTTTCCGGTCATCGGCTCGATGCGCGACGAAATGCGCATACGCATGATCTGGATCACCTTCGGCATCTTGCTGATCCTTGCCAGTGTTGAGTCGGGGCTCGCTTACATGCGCGAGATTCTGTCGCAGGACGATGCGGCGTTGCGAGCCTCGCTGATCGAGGGCGGTTCGCAAGTCGCGGTCAATGCGCAGCGCTGGATCACCACCGCCGCCCAGATGGGCATGGGATTCATCCTGCCGTTCGCGCTGGTTTTCGTGGCCATTCCACTGGAGTCGTTCATCCATTCATCACGCACAGTATTGGGCATGCTGGGGGTCGGCATTCTGCGCGGACTATCCTTCCTGCTCTCCCTGGTCGCCAATGTCTCTCACTATATCGGCCAGATGCTCATCAGTATCTACGACCTGTTCATCTTTATCCCGTTATGGATCGAAGGAATGGTTCGAGGCAGGGAGCAGGGTGAAAGCCGTGCTGCAAAGAAGGGGTTTAACCCTTTTGCCAGCACTGGTGCCGCAAAGGAGGTGTGAGATGAACAGAATTGCAATCATCATGCTGGCAGCGGTCGTGTTCGTGGCCGGCTGTTCGAGCAAGGCTGAGATACCGAATACCCGTGGCGTCTACATGCTTCTGGACACATCGGGCACCTATACCGACGAGCTCAAAAAGGCCCAGGTGATCATCAATTACACACTGGCCAAGCTCAATCCCGGCGACACCTTTGCGGTAGCACGTGTCGACACCGGCAGCTTCAGTGAAAAGGATATCATCGCCAAGGTGACCTTCGACGATCGCCCGAGCATGGCCAATCGCCAGAAGCTGCAGTTTCGCGACAAGATCGACCGTTTCGTCAAGACCGTGAAAGCAAGTGCTTACACCGACATCACCGGCGGCATGCTGCAGGCCATCGAATACCTCAATGAGGCAAATGTGGGCAAGAAGACCATTCTGATCTTCTCCGACCTTAAGGAAGAATTGAAAAAGGGCTATGTACGTGACATTCCCCTGCAGGTCGGAGGCTTCGACGTCGTAGCGCTCAATGTTACCAAGCTGCGTTCTGACAATGTTGACCCGCGCGAATATATGGATCGGCTTTCCATGTGGCAAAAACGCGTCGAATCAGGTGAAGGAAGCTGGCGCGTGATCAATGACATGGAGCGTTTGGAATCGGTCATCCTTAATTGATCGTCACACTGCCTGAATAACCCCAAAAGGCCTGCCATCATGATGGCAGGCCTTTTTATGACCAGAGCATGCACCATAAAGAAAGGGGTAACCATTCTGCAGCCAAAAGGGCGAATTCAACTCCGTTACTGAAACTTCAGTTCCAGCATTTTACCCCCGGTCCGATCGGCGATGGTCTGGTATGCAACCTTGGTGCTTGAATCGCTGCTGCCCAATGGAAGGGTAAATACGGGTGCAGGAATCTCACTGTAATAAATATCATCGGTGGATGGCTCGTCCCCAATCAGCAGATAGGCGCCTGGAACAGGTGCATCCTTGGCCAGGTTGCGGAAGGCGTGACCGATCGTTTCATCGGCGCCAACAAAGGGAGCATCCTGCATCAGCTGATCGAACATGCTGCCCATGGTTCCGGTATAGGTGCCCACCCTGTGGTCGGCGTACCAGCTTACCGCGCTAAGATGTTTACCGGAGCGAATCGCAATCATGCGCAGCACAGGTATAAGAAAGGTGGTTACGCCATGCATGGAGCCTGTTGCATCCACCACCAGATGCAGATCCTTTCCAGGAAGGTCGCGCAGCCCCTTAACGAATAAATCGAAATCCTTGCGGCCCTTGCCCTTGGCCATGCCGGCGCTTGCCAGAACCTTCTCCATCTGCTGGTTAATATCGGTGCCGGCCAGACTGTCCATTTCCTTCTGCAACTGTACGTTTCTTGCCTTGGCTTTCGCCACTTCTGCCTGCAGGTCCTCGAGTTCATAGCGGCTTACGTTCGCTTTTCCCCCACCCTGCAACTGGGCCGTAATCAGGATCAGGGCAAAGAGAAAAATAAATGCTGCGAGCATCAGCAGAGCCATATCCGAAAATATTTCGTAGAAATTATCCGATGACGGGGATTGTCGACGATTCATTCAGAGCCTGCGCATGCCTTTATTCGGGGCCACGAAACGAAAACAGTCGTGCCAGCCAGCCTGGCCGCACGGCATACGCATAACGGGCATGACTGATCGCCAGGTCACGCACGGGATCCTCCTCGGCCATTTGCTTGAACTCGGCATGCAACTTGACCGCATCTTCACTCATATGCCGCATTTCTTCACGACTGGCCTGCATGGCTTGTTTCAGAAGTGACAGATTCTCCTGCAGTCGGGCAATACCAACACCATACATCCTCAAATCACGTTCGGCACTTGGCTCCATATCGGCTGAGGCATGAACAAGGAATGAGCGCAACATCAAATCCTGCAGGCTGTTCACGGAGGCGTCTGTAATCCACGAATATACCCTCAGAATAACTCCGCCAAGAACCGATCCCAGCAACGTGGTATAAAAAGCCACCCCCATGCCGGCCATGGCGCTGCGCAGGCCTTGCATCAGCAAATCCTCGTTCTCACCGAGTGAGCCAAGGGCGCCGTTTAATCCATTCATGGTCAGCGTCATGCCCAGAACCGTTCCGATCAGACCCAGCGTAATCAGCAGATTCCCCAGCAGGCCGACGAACTGGCTGATTCGGTGCTGGGATGAGAACTCAACATCGACAAGCGATTCGATATCCAGTCTGCCGTTACGTTCAAGTATCGTTTGCAAAGAGGTAATAAAGCGATCCACCAGCAGGCGTTCCCGCCGCCGCTTGATACCCATCAAACCATCGCGCTTCATCAGGGTTTCAATGCGGATGCCGCGTGTCCATTCCGAAGTAAGGATGACAGCCTGCACAAAACTTACCACCACGCCCAGAACAAACATGCCGGCAATAATCCAGGTGATGCGGGTCGAATCCTGCTCAACAAAGTGAAGAATATCCGCCTGCCGATACATCATGCCGAAAACGGTCGCCGATGCGACGGTCCAGGCACCCCACAGGGCCAGCGTCTTTAAACCACGCTGATCAATAGAGCGCTGATATTGACTGTTTGCCATAACCGGGCCTTCCTAGATGAACTTAAAGAACCTACAGGGATAGAAGCTTCCACCATAATGACTTTTACCAAAAATAAAAGGCCCGGATAGTTTCCTCCCGGGCCTTTCAATCTTGCATCCTGATTAAATTAGCCTTCCAGACGGCCTTTCATGGAAATGTTGGACAGCACCAGCGGCAGTACCAAGCCCAAAACCGCGAACAAAAGAAAAGCAGGAATAAATGTTTCTAAATGCATGTGAGCTCCCCTCGTATACAGTAGTAAAGTGCGGCGAATATATCGACTGTCCGTACGCCATGCAAGGAGAAGATGCTTTCATGTCATCGAAGTCAAGCCGTGGCGGCAGGCCAGGTTACATCTGGCTATAGATAAAAATCCTCATCCAACATAAGCGCAAGCGTGCAATTGACATGCCATGGCCCCCGCTTATAATGCGCGGCCTTTGCAGGGAAAGCGCCCTGATTCCGGCTTGAAACTGAATGCCGAAACAGCGTGAGATCATCTGCACAGGACTATTGCAAAGCACGGAGTATTAATTACATGAGCACTTGGACCGTTCGCCCAGGCGACATCGAACGCAAATGGTATATCGTTGATGCCACTGATCTTGTTCTTGGACGCGTAGCGACCAGGATTGCTACCGTACTGCGTGGCAAGCATCGCCCTGAGTACACCCCGCATGCTGATTGTGGAGACCATGTCATCGTTATCAATGCTGACAAGATCCGCGTCACCGGCAACAAAGAGACAGACAAGATTTATCACCACCACACCGGCTTCGTCGGCGGCTTGAAAAGCATCACGCTTGGCAAGCAGCGTGAGAAGCATCCCGAGCGGATTATCGAAGCCGCCGTTAAAGGCATGATGCCAAAGGGCCCGCTGGGTCGCTCCATGCTGAAAAAGCTGAAGGTATACGCTTCTGCGGAACACCCGCATGAAGCACAGCAGCCAGAAGCACTGAAATTAAATTAAGTAAGAATAGGAAGCGAACGAATGGCAGAGACATCATATCGCGGCACCGGGCGCCGTAAACGCAGCATAGCCCGAGTCATGCTCAAATCCGGCAAGGGAAACATCCTTGTAAACGGCCGCGAGATTGAAAACTATTTTCCGGTTGAGATTATCCGGCAGCAGGCCATCCTGCCGCTGACTGAAACCAAGCTTTCCGGCAGCATTGATCTTCGCATCAGTGTGAATGGCGGTGGCATCTCAGGTCAGGCTGGCGCCATTCGCCACGGCATTGCCCGCGCGCTGCTGGAATATGATTCCGGCCTGCGCCCTGCCCTGAAAGCCAACGGCTTTTTGACTCGTGACTCCCGCAAGGTTGAACGCAAGAAGGCTGGCCTGAAAAAAGCCCGTCGCGCACCACAGTTCTCCAAGCGTTAAGAAACAAACTGCTCAATCAAAAAGGAGGCCATTCTTTCGAATGGCCTCCTTTTTTTCTTGCGCGGATCTTTTATTTCACATGAACCTGAATGGTTTCACTCAATGCCTTGCCATAGGACTGATGATGGCCATCGGCAAACTGCAAAGTCAGTGTATGGTCGCCCGGCGTCAGGTGAACAGTCGTTTCAGTTTGCCCCTTACCGAAATGCAGATGTGTACCATCCTTGGCAACGGTTTCACCCTTTGGTACATAACTCCCGTCAACAATCAGATGATGATGCCCGGTGCCTTCAATCAACTCGCCGGCAGCATGAACCTTCATGCCATGCACATCCATGACCACCTTCACGTCCTGACCAACCGTGGCGCCATCTTGCGGCTGCACAATCACCACATGGGGGCCATGCTCCTCTTGTGAACATGCAAGCAATGCGGGCAGCACAGCCGCCATGGCCAGTGCCCGAATCCATTTCTTCATATACACCTCCTGATATCTTGCGTTTGGAAACTTCATCAATACTGGCTGTTAGCCTTCACGAAATTCCCGAGGTTGGCAAGCGGCAGGCAAGCGATAGGCTTGGCCTGCAATCTGGAAAGAGTAACACCCACATGGAGCCCCGTTTGACAAAAAAAACCTATGAACCCGAACGATTCCAAAGCGCTGCCTATCTTGCGGTGCTTGATGATTCGTCAGCATCGGCAACGCTGCAACTGCCGGAAGCGTGCCGGGCGCAGATGCAGCAACAGGCGGAGTCCGGTTATCCACTCGAAATCTGCGGTCTTATGATTGGAAAAATTTCGCCACAGGCATGGCTAATTGACCAGGTCCGCGCCGTTACAAACCTGAATCAGGAGCGTGCGGCCGACCGCTTCCAGCTTGACCCTTCGGCCTATCAGGCCATTGATCGGGAATTGCGCGGTTCAGGCAGCGAAATCATCGGTGTTTATCATTCTCACCCGGATTGCCCTGCCAAGCCATCCCCGACCGATATCGAGAATGCCTGGGAGGGTTTCGCCTACCCGATTATCAGCGTCTATCGAGAATGCCTGGGAGGGTTTCGCCTACCCGATTATCAGCGTCTGCGATGGCAAGGTCGCTGATATTCGCTGCTGGAGCGTCAACAGTGAGGGCAACAGATTCCAGCCGGTCATTATTGAGGCCACGGCATGACAGAGCATCACGATAAAGCCATAATCCGAATCGCCTGTGCAGCCATCGGCCTGGCCATGCTTGCCGGGTGTGCCGCGCAGCATCAGCCAGCTGCCGAGACAAAGCCAGGTGTGCCGGAACATCCGGCCAACCTCGGCCATTCATTGACGAATTACGATCCGGCTTTCCTCTATCTGGCTGCTCAGAATGCACTCAAGGAGGGGCAGCCCTCACTGGCAGTACAAATGCTGGAAGCACTGGTTGCTAAGGATAATTCGGCTATTGATCCTCATCTGCAGCTTGTGCAGCTGCTTTTGCAATACAACCAGCTGGACAAGGCAAAGGTACACATAGAACAGCTTCGCTCCGCTCACAATCTTGATCCTGCTCAACGGCAGCAACTTGATCTGTTCCGTATCCGTCTGGCTTACGGGCAAGGCAAACCTGATATAGCGCTGGGCATGCTTGATGATTTTCTCTCCAGGCAACCCAAAGATATTCAGGCTCTGGAATTGAAAGTGCAACTCCTTGCCGAGCAGAAGCGACTGCCGGAAGCAGTCAGGGTGATCAAAAAAGCCATCCATCTGCAGGATACGCCCCAGCTGCGACTGCTGCAGGCGCAGATACTCATGCAGCAGGATCAGATTGAAGGTGCAAAACTGGCGCTCCAGCATATGCGCGAACTCGATCCTGATGATGACACGCCGGTGTTGATGCTCGCTAATATTGCACTGAAACAAAACCATCCGGATGAAGCTGAAGCGTTGCTTCGTGCCTTTCTGGCCGATCACCCTGAGTCCCTGCGCGTCAGCAATGCGCTGGGCCGGGTGATGGTGCAGCAAAACCGGCTTGTGGAAGCTATTCTCATTTATCGCGATCTGGACAGCAGGACCGGTGGAGAGCCGTCTGTACTGCAGGCGCTGGGTCTGTTGTATTACCAGCACAAGGATTTCAGCAACTCAGCCACAACCTTTCGCAAGCTAATCAGCCTGCAGCCATCCGATGAGGCCTTTTACTATCTGGGCGCCAGCCTGGAGGCCATGAAAAAATATCCTCAGGCGCGTAAAACCTACGCGAATATCGGCAAGGATGCTCCGATATATACCGAAACACAGCTGCGTCTGGCCGGACTCGACATCATGGATAACAACATGGAACAAGCGGTTAAGCGTCTGCAACAGGTGATACGCAAACACCCGGAACAGCTCGTGGCCTATACGATGTTATCCAGCATTCGCGTTGCCCGGAAAGAATACCGCAAGGCCCTGGATGAAACCGCAAATACGCTGGCCATCCGCAAGCTGCCACCCCAACTTCTGTTCAACCGCGCGGTCGCCCTGGAGCATTTCAAGAAATACGCTGATGTCGAAATAACACTCAAGCGTGTGCTTGAGCATGACTCCAGACATGTGGATTCGCTGAATTTCCTGGCCTATACCTATGCCGTTCAGGGCATCCATCTTGATGAGGCAGAATCACTGGTGCGCCGGGCTCTCGATCTGAAACCAGACGATGGCTACTTCCTAGACTCCCTTGCCTGGATACAGTTTAAAAAGGGCCAGATCAAGATGGCCATTGCCACCCAGAAGAAAGCGCTGAAGCTTGTCGGCGATGATGCTGTAATGCGTGAACATATGGGCGACATGCTGTGGAAAAACGGCCAATACGATGAGGCACGGAAGGAATGGCAACAGGCGATCAAGTTCAAGCATGAAGACCCGGCCATGCTGCGAAAAAAAATAACCCAGGGCCTTGAATGAAACTTCGGCGAACAGCCGGCGCACTATTCATCTTATGGCTGCTCATGCTGCTGTCAGCCTGTGCCAGCCTGCCCGGGAAACAGGCAACGCAAACAACCGCGTCGATCGGCCCCTACAGCAAATTCACCGGTCGTTTGCTGGTCATGGAGCAACAGCGTCGCTGGCAGGTGCAGGTGCAATGGAAAGCCCTGGAACCGGAAAGTGGCTGGCTGCGCCTGACTCATGCCGCCAGCAATACGATCATCGAATTGCGCTGGCAGCAGCAGGCCATGCAAATGCGCGATAACAGCACAAACAGCTGGCAGGCAATCAGCCAGCGAGAACTTGCTGATCAGGGCATCGTACTCCCGCCGCGCCAACTGGCTGCACTTCTGCTCGGGCAAACCCCTGAACATTTCCATCTGAAAGCCGGCGAAGACAGGGATCATCTCGTCTGGGAAAGCCGGGGGCTCGACGCGTTCATTCGCCTGCAATGGCAGGAAAGCCGTCATCGACTGACGATGACGGATATGACGCATGGACGCCGGGCCATCCTGCTGATTCAGCCATGAATCCGAGCCTGCCAGCACCCGCCAAGATCAATCTGCACCTGCATGTGCGCGCCATTCTGGACAATGGCATGCATGAACTGGATACGAGCTTCGTCTATACGGAAGCCTGCGACCGGCTGACCTTCAGTGCCGCTCATGATCTTCAGGTCAGTTGCTCACGTTCCCATCTTGGTGGTGAACACAACCTTGTTTACCGGGTATTGCACGAATTTAAGCAACATTGCTCCGTTCATAGCGGGCTGGCCGTACATATCGAGAAAAACCTGCCTGAACAATCAGGGCTGGGCGGTGGATCTTCCGATGCTGCCACCGCTCTTCTGTATGCGAATGATTTCTGGCAATGCCGCCTGAGTCGCGAACAACTTATCGAGTTTGCCACGCCTTTCGGCGCCGACATCCCCTGCTTCCTGTATGGCCGGGCCAGCCTTGCATCCGGCGTCGGAGATAAGCTTGTCGACTATCCCGGGGCCTTGCCAGACGGCACGCTCCTGATGGCCTGGCCTGGCAGCGGGCTCTCTACCGCTGATGTATTCAGCCACTTTGACGAGCATTTTGGCAGCCGCCTTCTGGCACAAGGTCATCGCACATTGACCCATTCCGGGGGGGTGGATACCATGCGGCGCGACTCAACAAGGGTGGGCCAGAATGACCTTGAAGCCAGCAGAATGACCTTGAAGCCAGTGCCTGCAGCCTGAATCAGCGCGTCGGCACGCTACTTCAGTTTTTACGCAACCATTCTGATCAAGCCTGGATGAGTGGAAGCGGCTCCACCTGCGTGGCATTGCTTTGCAGTAAACAGAAAGCTGATGCTTTGGCCTTGAGATTAAAGAGCGATGGTCTGGCCAGTTGGACGCATACGGGAAAGCTGCTGCGCATGCATCCGGTGCAGCTCGGAGTTGGATAAGTCGCTTACAACATTGGGACGTCGCCAAGCGGTAAGGCAACGGGTTTTGATCCCGTCATGCGCAGGTTCGAATCCTGCCGTCCCAGCCAGTTTAAGCTTGCGAATTGTCTGTCAAAAAGGAAGATTCCCCATAGACAGACCAGAGGAGTGATCTCGGCATGATCAACAAAAAGCTACGGCTGTTTTCCGGCACCTCAAACCCGCCCCTTGCCGAGGCCATCTGCAAGCACATGGGACTGCCTCAGGGCGCCATCTATATCCAGCGTTTTTCCGACGGTGAGATATTCATGCAGGTTCAGGAAACCATTCGCGGCCTGGATGCCTTCTTCATTCAGAGCACATCAGCTCCGGCCAATGACAATCTGATGGAACTGCTTATTTTTATTGATGCTGCAAAACGTGCATCAACCCATAACATCTGTGCAGTCATCCCTTATTTCGGCTATGCCCGTCAGGATAGAAAGAGTGCCGGACGTACCCCGATCTCGGCCAAGCTTGTCGCCGACCTGCTGACCAAGGCTGGCGTAACCCGCATTCTTACCATTGATCTGCACGCCACCCAGATTCAGGGCTTTTTCGACATCCCCGTGGACAATATTTTTGCCGCCCCCCTGTTTGCCAAGGATGCATCCAGTCGCAACAACCTCGAAGACGTGATGGTTGTATCCCCTGACGTGGGAGGCGTCGTACGTGCGCGTGCGCTGGCCAGCCGCCTGCATGTTGACATGGCTATCGTGGATAAACGGCGTCCGGCTCCGAATGAAGCCAAGGTCATGAATATCATCGGTGATGTCGAAGGGAAACACTGCATCCTGATCGATGACATCGTGGATACTGCGGGCACCCTGTGCAACGCCGTGGAAGCGTTGCTTGAGCGTGGCGCAACAAAGGTTTCGGCCTATGCAACCCACGGTGTGCTTTCGGGACCGGCAGGTGAACGCCTGGCAGCCTCGGGCCTGCATGAACTGGTCATTACCGACAGTATTTTGCAGCCGGAGCATATTCTGGCCACCGGCAAGGTTCGCATCCTGACCATCGCTCCCCTGATGGGCGAAGCCATCAGCCGCATCTACGACGCCCGCTCGATCAGCAGCCTGTACAATTAAGGCCAGATAACGGCCCGCCGCCGCCCTGTTGCCTAAGCCATAGGTAGAGGCTTTTGCAATCATCGCAAACAATTCAATACCGGCTTGTATAAGTCGGGAAAATCCATACACTGCGCCGCCCCGCGCCCTGAAAACGGGTGCAAGCCGTCACGGGTCAACCCGACGGTTCATTTTCACTGGAGGATATGATGTCTGATACAATGATTGTCGAAGCCGAGCTTCGTGAAGAAAGCGGCCGCAGCGCCGCACGCCGCCTGCGTCGTGCAGGCAAGATTCCTGGAATCATCTATGGTGGCGGCAAGCCTGATCTGGCCATTTCCATGGATTATTTCGTAATTTCAAAACAGCTTGATGTTGAGCATTTTCACACCTCCATGCTGGAAGTGAACGTGAAAGGTGCACGCGGAAAGAACACCGTTCTGCTGAAGGATGCGCAGTTTGACCCGATCAAGGACACTGTCACCCATCTCGATTTTTTCCGCGTGTCCGGCACCGATCAGGTGACGGTTGAAGTTCCGGTTGTTGCGATCAATTTCGAGAAATGCCCTGGTATCGTGGTCGGCGGCATGCTGAACCTGATTCGCCACTCGCTGGATATCACCTGTCGCGCTGATGCCATCCCTGAACATATTGAAGTTGATTGCTCGACGCTCGAAATCGGTGATTCAGTGCACGTGGACAGCCTCAAGCTTCCAGAAGGAAGCGAGATTCATCACGATGAAAACTTCACCGTACTTGCGCTCATTCCACCGACCAAGCTGGAAGCCGCACCTGAGGAAGAAAGCGAAGCTGCTGAGGCCGCTGCACCTGCCGATGCCGCTACGGCAGAAGCTGACTCAAAGGAATAAACCTGCCAGGTGCAACTGATAGTCGGGCTGGGTAATCCCGGTTCAAAATATGAGAAAACCCGCCACAACATCGGCTTCCGGTTTCTCGACTTACTGGCTGAATCCAAGGGGCTGCGTTTTGACGCGGCCCCTCGTTTTCGTGCCGACGTCGCCACATGGAATCAACCTTCAGGCAAGGTTCTGCTCATCAAGCCACAAACCTTCATGAACAATTCCGGCGAAGCTGTTGCTCCCCTTGCCAGGTATTATGAGGTTGCTCCGGAAAATATTATTGTCGTCTACGATGACCTTGATCTTCCAGCGGGTAAAGTTCGCCTGAAGAAAGGCGGCGGCCACGGCGGCCATAACGGGCTGAAATCCCTGAACCAGCATCTTGCAAATCATGAGTATGTGCGGGTGAAGATTGGCATCGGTCGTCCCGAGCACGGTGAGGTAACTCCCTGGGTGCTGGGCAAGGCATCAGAAACTGACCGCGCCCATGAAGCATGTGCATTCGATGCGCTGCTCAATGAATGGCCAACCATTATGGCCGGTGATCTGCCCAGGGCGGCCAACCATATTCATCTGGCGCTGCAGGAAAAATAAATGCTCTGCAATAAAAACGAGGTAACATCATGGCACTGAGTATCGGCATTGTCGGCCTGCCCAACGTTGGTAAATCAACCCTGTTTAATGCACTCAACGGCGGTGGCGCCGAAGCAGCCAATTATCCCTTCTGCACGATTGACCCGAATGTCGGTATCGTGCCTGTTCCGGATACACGGCTGGATGCGCTGGCTGCCATCGTCAAGCCGCAGGCCATCCAGCATGCCGTGGTTGAGTTTGTCGATATTGCCGGCCTCGTCGCAGGTGCCGCCAGTGGCGAAGGCCTGGGCAACAAGTTTCTGGCCAATATCCGCGAGTGTGCTGCTATTGCGCATGTCGTCCGCTGCTTTGAGGATGAAAATATCACCCATGTGGCCGGCTCGGTGAATCCATTATCAGACATTGAGGTGATCGATACCGAGTTGATGCTCAAGGATATGGAAACCGTACAGAAGGCCATGCAGCGCACAGAAAAACTGTGCAAAACAGGCGATAAGGATGCCAAAGCACTGCTGGAGTTGCAGCAGAAGGTGTTAAAAGGGCTTGAAGATGGCATCACCGTACGACGCCAGAAACTCAGCAAGAGTGACCATGATGCCCTGAAAGAGTTGTGGCTGCTAACTGGCAAACCGGTTCTGTACATCACCAATGTCGATGACGGGTCTTTGCCTGACGGCAATGCCTTCGTCGAGCAGGTTCGTGCGTTTGCGAAGGAAGAAGATGCCCGTGTGGCCATTGTCTCTGCCCAGATTGAATCCGAACTGGCCGAAATGGATGCTGAGTCCCGACTGGAGTTCCTGGCCGATCTCGGTTTGAGTGAACCGGGCCTGAATGCGGTCATACGCGAGGCTTACAGTCTGCTGGATTTGATGACCTACTTCACCGCCGGCGTCAAAGAAGTTCGCGCCTGGACGATCCATCGTGGCGACACAGCCCCCAGGGCCGCTGCGGTGATTCATAATGATTTTGAAAAAGGCTTTATCCGGGCCGAAACAATCGCCTATGAGGATTTTGTGACATTGGGCGGTGAAGCCAAAGCCAAGGAGGCCGGGAAAATGCGGCTTGAAGGCAAGGATTACATCGTACAGGACGGCGATGTGATGCATTTCCGGTTCAACGTTTAAGGATACTCAGAAATCATCAACGCATCCTTACTCCCCAAACCGGCCAACTAAGGCTAAGCTGCGCAGCCATGGCCAAGTCATTATTTGTCTGTCAAAGCTGCGGTGCCGAGCATCGCAAATGGATGGGCCAGTGCCCCGACTGTGGCGGCTGGAACAGCATCACCGAACAAATCACCGAAACATCCAACCGCGTTGGCAGCAAGGGAAAGGTGCTGACTGCATCAGCCATTACCGACGTTACCGCAGAAAAGAATCCTCGCCGCTCAACCCGCATCGAAGAACTGGATCGCGTGCTGGGTGGTGGCCTTGTGCATGGTTCGGCCGTTCTGATCGGCGGCGATCCGGGCATCGGCAAGTCCACCGTGCTCCTGCAGGCATCCGCCAGGCTGGCCGAGACTGAAACCGTTCTGTACATCACCGGCGAAGAGTCCACACAACAGGTGCATCTGCGCGGCATTCGGATTCAGGCTCTGCATCCGAACCTGAAACTACTTTCCGCCTGTGAGCTGGAATCCATGCTGGCCACAATCAGCGATATGAAGCCTTATGCCGTGATTGTGGATTCCATCCAGACCACGGTAAGCAACCGGCTGACCAGTGCGCCGGGCACAGTATCCCAGGTGAGAGATTGTGCGGCTGCACTGATACAACAGGCCAAACAGCTCGGACATGCACTGATTCTGGTCGGCCATGTCACCAAGGATGGAAGCATTGCCGGTCCCCGTGTTCTCGAACACATGGTCGATGCGGTGCTCTATTTTGAAGGCGATCATGGACATGCTCATCGCATCCTGAGAGCCGTGAAAAACAGATTTGGGCCGGCAGGTGAAATCGGTGTGTTTGAAATGACCGACAGAGGACTCATCGGCATCCGGGATGCCTCTCGCCTGTTTCTGGCCGAGCGCGCCAAGGACACACCCGGTTCCGTTGTACTGGCCTGCATGGAAGGCACGCGTCCGTTGCTCGTGGAAGTACAGGCACTGATTGCACCAACCGTTTATTCCACGCCCAAACGATCCGCAGTCGGGCTGGATACCGGACGAGTGGCGATGCTGACTGCAGTGCTAGAACGTCGCATCGGCGTGCCATTATCCCAGTATGATGTGTATATCAATGTGGCCGGCGGCGCACGCATTGCCGAGCCTGCCGCCGACCTTGCAGTCCTGATGTCCATGCTGTCGGCCTACCGGGAAAAGCCACTGGCCAACGACATAGCCCTGTTCGGCGAAGTAGGCCTGACCGGTGAAATACGGCCGGTCGGACAGCCTGAATCCCGGGCCAGGGAAGCAGCCAGCCTTGGCTTTACGCACCTGCTTCTACCCGGAGAAAATCACGCGAGGGTGCAGAAGGCGAATATCGTTGCTAACATCCGCCCCGATGCAACCTCGCCGCTCCGGTTTACAGCGGTCAGGCATCTATCTGAAGCAGTACAGGCGGGCTTGGCTTGAATTTTATCGACTATATTCTGATTGCAATCGTTGGTCTGTCGATGGTGCTATCATTGTGGCGCGGCTTCGTGCGTGAAATGATTTCACTCATCGGTCTGGTTGCCGCATTCCTGATTGCCAGTCGCACATCCGGCGCCACCGGGGACTTTCTGGGCAAGTGGGTCAGTAATGAAACCATTGCCGACATAGCCGGTTTTGTGCTTGTTTTTGTCATCATAATGATTCTGGTCGCCCTGATCGGCGCCATTATCCGAAAACTGGTGGATATGGCCGACCTGACAGCCACCGACCGCACGCTCGGCGTTTTCTTCGGTGCTGCCCGTGGCCTGTTGCTGATTGCCCTTTGCTTTCTGGTCTATACTTCCTACACCACACCGGATGCCAAGTGGCTGAAGAACAGTATGCTCACTCCCTATGCCATCAGTCTTGGCAATATGCTGGGCCGGGCGATCCCGGAAAACTACCCGTTCTCGCGACAAGGGGCAGCCGGCAAGGCGGCACCGCAGAAATCAGGTAAAACGGCTTTGCCGGATGTAATTCCTTTGAAAGACCGGCAGGCACTGAAATCCATTATCGACAATAGTAAACAATGAGGCAGTAATGAGCAGCGTGCTAAGTTCTTCCATCTCCGGGGCAACATCGGAAACCGATGACCACTTCCACGATGAATGCGGGGTGTTCGGTGTATTCAACCACCCGGAAGCGCCTAACCTGACCTACCTCGGCCTGTACGCCCAGCAACACCGCGGACAGGAATCAGCCGGCATCGTATCCACGGACGGACACAACTTCACCACGCATCGAGGCATGGGGCTCGTGGCCGACGTTTTCCGCAAATCCGATATCAAAAAGCTTATCGGCCACCGCGCTATCGGCCATGTACGTTATTCGACATCGGGCGATTCGGGCATTCGCAACTGTCAGCCTTTTGCCTACGAGTATGCACATGGCGGCATCGCCATGTGCCACAACGGCAACATCGTCAATGCCCCTGAGCTGCGCCGCGAACTGGAAAAGGACGGTTCCATATTCCAATCCACCTCCGACACCGAGGTGCTGATCCATCTGGTGGCGCGCAGCCATGCTCCCACCATGAAAGAGCGCGTAGCCGAAGCAGTCAAGCAGCTGGCCGGCGGTTTTTCGCTGCTGGTACTGGCGGAAAAACGTATGATCGGCATCCGGGATCGCAATGGTATCCGGCCACTGGTGCTGGGCGAGCTTGACGGAACCTATGTACTGGCATCTGAAACATGCGCGTTCGACCTGGTCGGCGCAACCTTTATCCGGGATATCGAGCCCGGTGAAATGGTCCTCATTGAGGATGGTTCGATCCAGAGCATTTTCCCTTTCGAATCGACCGAGCAAAAATTCTGCGTTTTCGAATATGTTTATTTTGCCCGCCCCGACTCCACCCTGGAAGGTGTGAACGTCTATCAGGCCCGCTACCAGATCGGTGTTGAACTGGCCAAAGAGTCACACGTTGAAGCCGATGTTGTTGTTCCCGTTCCCGATTCAGGCGTGCCGCCTGCCATGGGCTATGCCGAAGCTTCGGGCATCCCGTTCCAGATGGGCCTGATCCGAAATCATTATATCGGCCGCACGTTTATCGAGCCTGAACAATCCATCCGGAATTTCGGCGTCAAACTCAAGCTCAACCCCAACCGCAACCTGATTGAAGGCAAGCGCATCGTACTGGTCGATGATTCAATTGTACGTGGCACCACAAGTCGCAAGATCGTCGAAATGGTACGCGCTGCAGGGGCCGCCGAAGTGCACATGCGCATCTCCAGCCCGCCCACTATGCACTCCTGCTTTTACGGGGTGGATACGCCCGATGCCGATGAACTGATGGCCAACAAAATGAGCATGGAAGAAATGCGCAAGGCTATTGGCGCTGATTCGCTGGCCTTTGTATCTTTTGAAGGCATGTACAAGGCCATTGGCAAGCCTCGCACCCAGCATTGCGACGCCTGCTTCTCGGGCAACTACCCTGTTCCGATTGAAGGCCCCCGCTCGCCGCAATTATCACTGCTACGCTTTCGCGGCAACAAGAGCTAGTTGAGCTACTTTCATGGCTGAACAGGCCACCGTTGTACTGATTCACGGCCTGTTCGGATTTCGCCGCATCCTTTGGGTTGAATATTTTCATAACGTCAGGAAGCAGTTTCAGGAAATGGGGCTTCGCGTGATTGTGCCTTCCCTGCCCTGGGCTGGCACGATTGAACAACGGGCAGCAAAACTGAATGAACAGCTCAGACATGAAACGGGCCCCTTGCACCTGCTTGCCCACTCCATGGGTGGCCTGGATGCGCGTCGTTTTATCACGCATCTGGGCGGTGCGGAAAAAGTCTCCAGCCTGACCACGCTATCCACTCCCCACCGTGGCTCAGTCGCTGCAGATCGCGTCTGCAGCTCATTATCCCCCATGCGGATATTTCCCGGCGTCCGTGCATTGACGTTGGCAAAACTGGCCGCCTTCAATGCAGCCACACCGGATCAGGATCGGGTGATCTATCGCAGCTACAGTGCCAGCCGCCCTGTGAACGAGCATCCGTGGATTGTACGTCATTACGGACGCATCCTGGCGCGGGAAGAAGGCGAGAATGATTCTCAGGTTTCGGTTTCTTCAGCCCTATGGGGCGAGCATCTTGCCACATTGCCCTGCGACCATTTTGAATTGATCGGACGCAACTTCTGGCTGAATCCTTTTAAAAAACGGACCCCGTTCGATCATCTGCCGCTCTACCGCGATATCGGTGTATGGATTTTGGCGCAAAAAGGCCGCTAGACACCTGACCCTGACGGTGGCCCAATGGTCAGGCTCGGCAAACTGCTGTACTGTGAAGGCGCTGCGCAAGGAATTGAATCCCTGCGGCCGATTCAACAGGAGTTCCATGCCCTCATCACTGCGCATCCGCTATCAAACCATCGAGTTCGGCGATGTGGATATCCATGTGCGAACCCTGCGCGACAATCAGGAATATGCTGATACCGATGACGTCGCCGCAGAGTTGGGTATTTCATCGGCAAGCTGGCCTCTATTCGGTGTTGTCTGGGCCTCCGGCGAGGTTCTGGCCCGGCTGATGTCCGACTTCCAGATTGAGGGGAAGCGGATTCTGGAAGTCGGCTGTGGCATCGGCCTGTCGAGCCTGTTGCTGAACCACCGCCATGCCGATATTACCGCTACGGATTATCACCCCGAGGCGGGCAATTTCCTCGCAGCCAACACCCTGCTGAACAGGGATAAGGCCATACCCTTCGTGCGCACCGGATGGGACGATGGCGATAGCGGCCTCGGAAAATTTGATCTGATTATCGGCAGCGATCTGCTCTATGAGCGGGATCATGTGGAACTTCTGGCGGAGTTTATCGAACGACATGCCAGGCCGCATTGTGAAGTAATTATCGTCGACCCCGGTCGCGGCCATGCCGCCCGCTACAGTAGAAAAATGACTGGCCTGGGATACACGCACAGCCAAAGTAAACCGGTAGTTCCAAGTCTGCCGGCCCAACCCTTTCCACGCGGGCACATCCTGCGCTATCAGCGTCAGTAAATACTGTGGATCAACCTGTCATTTGATCCCATTTTCGATTATACTGGAAACTGCACTCTGGACATACAGGAAGGTCATATCATGAGGAACCTGTCTTAAATGGCTGCGCAATCCACCTAACCGATGCAATTCCGCCCAAAAGCACTGGGCATGTGCATTCTGTTTCCCGCATCGATATTTTTATGCTTTTGGGCGATATTGCTCGCTTGTTCTATAGAGGCTCAAGCAGTACCCACTTTGAAGCTGGATGCAAATGAACCGTTCCATCATCTGGATGATCATATCGAATTTCTTGAGGACAAATCGGGGAAAATTGATATTAGATCGCTCAGGAAACAGCCGGAAGATGCATGGAAACCAAATATCGAGCATCACCCTGGCTTTGGTTTCAGCGACAGCGCTTTCTGGTTCCGAGCCAGTCTTGCCAGTCCCGAGTCACTGAATTGGCTACTGGAAATCGACTCCCCCACACTCGATGAAATAGGTCTGTATCTGTTTGCCGGAGAAAAGCTGATACAGGAAGTGCAAACGGGCGACTCCAGACCGTTTGCCGAGCGGCCGCTGCAATTCAGGGAATTCATACTGCCGCTTAGCCTCCCCCCTAATCGGCTGGCCACCCTTTATCTGCGTGTGAAAAGTACGGGTTCCCTGCAGGTGCCCATGAATCTGTGGCTGGAGGATTCATTTTATCAGCAGGATGAACTGGAAACTGCCGCTTTGGGACTCTTTATCGGCTCAGTTCTGGTCATGGCCTTATACAATCTGTTTCTTTATCTCAGGGTGCATGAGCCAGCCTACATCTATTATGTTTTCTATGTGACAACGTTCGGCTTCTTTATTGTCGGATTGACCGGCTGGGGATATAAATATTTATGGCCGGAATCGCCCGGATTTCAGCAATACAACCTGGGGATATCCATCACCCTTGGCGGCATCTTCGTCTGCCGCTTCATCCATCATTTTCTCGATTTGCCCGCCCTTGCCCCCAGAATCGGATATGTGCTGGCAGGCGCCGCATTCATTCAATTTGCCCTGCTCTGCCTGCTTCCTTTCGCGCCCTACAATACCATTGTTCAGGCGGCGCTGATCATCACCATCCTGATCGCCATGATGGCTCAATATAGCGGAATTCAGCTGTGGCACCGGAATATTGATGCCCGATATTTCACTATTGCATGGAGCGCATTTCTGCTGGCGGTTATCATGTCGATTCTGGAAAAGTTTTCCCTTATTCCTCTCGCAAACTGGACAGATGCTGTTCTTCCGACATGCATGCTATTGGAACTTATTCTGCTCTCGATGGCACTCGGAGAGCGCATCAGCCGCGAGACGCAACAACGCATTCAGGCCCAGCAAGATGTGATCCAACTGCATACAGAAGCCGAAAAAATACTGGAGCAGAAGGTGAACGAACGCACCCTCGAACTGAAGGAGGCCAATGCCAAGCTGGAGATCCTGTCCATCACCGATGATCTGACCGGGATATTCAATCACCGCCATTTTCTGGCCCGGGCAGAACATGCAATCAAACTTTCTCAACGTTATCAACGGCCCATAGCCCTGATCATGATGGATGTTGACCATTTCAAATCCGTCAATGACACCCACGGCCATGCAGCCGGTGATGAAGTACTCAAGCATGTAGTTGCCACGTGCTGTAGAATAAACAGGGAAACAGATATTTTTGGCCGCCTGGGCGGAGAAGAATTCGGTATTTTGTTGCTGGAAACTCCGGCCGCTTCAGCATTTGAGGTAGCCGAAAGGCTGCGACGTGAAATTGAGGGCTCTTCCATTGAACTTGAAGGACAAGTCATCACCGTTACCGTCAGTCAGGGGATATGTACGGTCGAACCGACAGATCAGTACCCGACAATTGAAGATGCGCTAAAGGTTGCAGATAAGGCCATGTATGAAGCCAAGAAGGCGGGAAGAAACTGCGTCAAGACGTTGCCTGGCAGTAAATAAATGGTCGTCAGATCAACAGGGTTTATTCTGCCTGTGTTAGGCCTAAGTTGCTCCCTGGCTGACAGCCCTGGTGGCGCTTTAGGCAATTCGGATGCTATGGTTCACCCGTTATCCCCTATCAACCATCTTCCCTGATAAAAAAGGAGCCCTGCATGTTTGTCACCATGAACCGCTTTACCATTGATCCGCAATACTGGGATGCATTTGAGGAGCGCTTTAAAAATCGCGCCGGCCTGATCGACAAGGAGCCGGGGTTTATCCGCAATGCGGTCCTTCGTCCGGAAGAAGGCTATTCGGAGCAGCATGTGGTGATGACGTTGTGGGAATCCCGTGCAGCCTTCGAGGCATGGACGAAATCGGATTCATTCAGGCAGGCACATGCCAAGGCCGGACAGACGCCGAAGGAATGGTATACCGCGCCGAACAAGCTCGAGATGTTCGAATCAGTCACCGATTCAGCCGGAAAATAAACGTAAAATCTACGGCACTTGCACGGGTGGAGTCACACGACCAATAAGGCTATGCTTCGCCGCCAATCAACACACGAGGCAGGAACCATGGAAATAGATGTCAAAAAGGTCGCCATGCTGGCCCGCATCCGCCTGACGGATGCCGAGGCTGCCGAACTTGGCCCGCAGATGAAAAACATTATCGGCTATGTCGAACAGCTGGCCTCGGTCAATACCGAGGGCGTTGAACCTACCGCTCACCCGCACGATGTCGCCCTGCCCCAGCGCATTGATGTGGTGACCAATATCAATCGCAGAGAGGCGCTGCAGGCATGCGCCCCGAAAACAGAATCCGGACTGTATGTAGTACCGAAGGTGATTGAATAATGCCATTTTCTTCCTTATCCGAACTGAAAAAGAAACTTGATGACGGACAGGTTACGGCCAGAGAGCTGGCTGAGCGCTACCTTGAGCGCATCGCCCTGCATAACGCCGAACTTAATGCCTTTGTGCATATCGACCCCGAACATGTACTGGATCAGGCTGCGGCTTCCGATGCCTATCGCGCCAAACATGGAGCGCGTGCGCTCGAAGGCCTGCCGATCGCCGTCAAGGACATCTTCTGCACTCAGGATGGCCCGACACAGTGCTGCTCGAATATCCTGAAAGACTTTCATGCCCCGTACGATGCGCATGTCATCACACGGCTGAAAGAAGCAGGTGCCGTGCTGGTCGGCAAGACCAACATGGATGAGTTCGCCATGGGTTCATCAACCGAAACATCGGCCTTCGGCCCCTGCCGCAACCCGTGGGACAGCAATCGCATTCCCGGCGGTTCATCCGGCGGTTCGGCCGCTGCGGTAGCGGCAGCGCTCACACCGGCGGCGCTCGGCACCGATACCGGCGGCTCGATCCGTCAGCCGGCATCCGTCTGCGGCATCACAGGGCTCAAGCCGACCTACGGGCGGGTTTCCCGGCGCGGTATCATCGCCTTTGCCTCCTCCCTTGATCAGGCAGGCCCCATGACCCGCACCGTGCGCGATGCCGCCATGATCACGGCTGCCATTTCCGGCCACGATTCGATGGATTCCACCTCGGTGAATGATGCACCGGCTGTTGACTGGCTTGGCGCCTGTGACAAAACGGACATGAAGGGCCTGAAGATCGGCAAGCCGAAGGAATATTTTGTTGATGGCATGGACGCCGAAGTACGCGCGTGTATCGAAAAAGCGCTGGATCAATGCAAGGCGCTGGGTGCAGAGATTGTCGACATCAGCCTGCCGCACACCGAATCGGCCGTAGCGGCCTATTATGTGATTGCGCCTTCCGAGGCCTCGGCGAATCTGTCCCGCTATGACGGAGTACGCTTCGGCCAGCGCTGCGAGAATCCTGAAGATCTGCTCGATATGTACACCCGCAGCCGCGATGAAGGTTTCGGAACCGAGGTCAAGCGGCGCATTCTGACCGGCGCCTTTGCCCTGTCCTCGGGTTATTACGATGCCTATTACATCAAGGCGCAGCGCGTGCGCACGCTGATCCGTCAGGATTTTCTTGATGCCTTTGAGAAGGTCGATGTTATTGCCACACCAACCAGTCCGATCACGGCATTCAACATCGGCGAAAAAACCGATGACCCGTTGACCATGTATCTGGCCGACATCTTCACCATTGCCGTTAATCTGGCCGGCTTGCCGGGCCTGTCCCAGCCATGCGGCTTTGCCAACAACCTGCCTGTGGGACTGCAGTGGATTGCCCCGGCATGGGCGGAAGACCGCCTTCTCTCGGCTGCCAGCGCTTATGAGGCATCCACCGACTGGAGTGGAAAAACCCCTGCCGCATTTGACGGCAACACGGCCTGCGGAGGTACACGATGAGCTGGGAAGTTGTTATCGGCCTGGAAGTTCATGCCCAGGTTAACACCAAAACCAAAGCCTTCTGCGGCTGCTCCACCGAATACGGTGCTGAACCCAACACCCAGACATGCCCGGTCTGCCTCGGCATGCCCGGCCAGCTCCCTGTGCTGAACATGGAGGCGGCCGGCAAGACTGCATTGACAGGCCTTGCCATCAATGCACAGATCAATCTGGAATCGAAATTCGACCGCAAAAACTATTTTTACCCCGATCTGCCCAAAGGCTACCAGATCACCCAGTTCCCGCTGCCGCTGGTTGAACACGGTTATCTGGATATTCCGACCAAGGACGGCGGCGAGAAACGCATCGGCATTACCCGCATCCATATGGAAGAGGATGCGGGGAAATCCCTGCATGAAGGACTGGATGGCGTTTCCCATATCGACCTGAATCGCTCGGGTGTGCCGCTGATGGAGATTGTGTCCGAACCGGACATGCGCTCAGCTGACGAGGCCATTGCCTACCTAAAACAGCTGCATCAGCTCGTCTCCTTTCTTGATGTCTGCGATGCGAATATGGAAAAGGGACAGTTCCGCTGCGACGCCAATGTGTCGGTACACAGGCCGGGTACGCCATTCGGCACCCGTGCGGAGCTGAAAAACCTGAATTCCTTCCGCTTTATCAAGCAAGCCATTGATTACGAAGTTGAGCGCCAGATCGAGTTAATCGAGGACGGTGGCGAAGTGGTGCAGGAAACACGCCTCTATGATTCAGTCAAAGGTGAATCCCGGTCCATGCGCAGCAAGGAAGAGGCGCATGATTACCGCTACTTCCCGGAGCCTGACCTTCCGCCACTGCGCATTTCAAAGGAAGAGCTTGATGCGATCCGCGCCGGCATGCCTGAACTCCCCAGCCAGCTGCGCAAACGTTTTGAAGGCGAGTATGGCCTCTCGCCGTATGATGCCGATGTACTCAGCCAGACCCGTGCGCTTGCAGGCTATTTCGAATCGCTGGTTGCTGCATTCCCGGCCGATCCGAAACAGTGTGCCAACTGGCTGGCCAATGAACTGCTGGGTCGCCTGAAAGAGATGGGCAAGGACATCACCGAATCACCTGTATCCACGCAAAGGCTGGCAGGATTGCTTGAGCGTATTGCCGACAACACCATCTCGGGCAAGATCGCCAAGGACATTCTTGATATCATGATGACAAGCAACGACGATGCCGATGCGATTATCGAAGCCAAAGGCATGAAACAGGTCACTGATACGGGTGAGATTGATGCCATCATCTCAGCGATCATGAACGCCAATCCGGATCAGGTTGCCGGCTACCGGGCAGGCAAGGATAAATTGATCGGATTCTTTGTCGGCCAGGTGATGAAGGCGTCAAAGGGCAAGGCCAATCCGGCCATGGTCAACCAGCGGCTGATTGAGCTGCTGAAGGGCTAATCCCATGCGTCCGGGCCTGCGCAGGATCATCATTGCCGGCGCAGGCCTGTCGGCTCTGGCGCTACTCTTCTGGTATCGCCTCGACCTGCCGGATATGAACGCCTACATCGACAGGCAGACCGGCCAACTTGCCAACACCAGGGTTACGATCAGGGACTCCCAACTCACCTTCCTGCACGGCTTCGGACTTCGTCTGAACAAGGTGTCGGTGGATCGCCCCGACTATCGTATGCAGGCAGATCAAATCATCGTGGGTGTGCATCTGCTCCCTCTGTTGCTGGGTAAGATCGAGATCTCGAACCTGGACATCCACGACGGGACATTCAGCATTTCTCCGTCTGCATTGCCAGATTTCTCCACTGGCAGCCTCGCCACATTACCGGTCGAACGCATTCAGTTGATTCGCTGCCGTCTGGTCACCGATAGCGGCAAGGAAGTGCTGGAAAATATCCAGCTGGATCTGCGCGATATCGGCAGCGACAGGGAAACATTATGGGAATTACAGGCGCAGAAGGGAGAACAAAGTCTGCGCGGTCATGGGCGACTGGACTTCCGGCAAAATGAAATCACGACCGGATTCGGCAAGCTTAAGCTTTCCCAGGTCAGCGTATCCTCCCTGCAGCCCTTCGCTCCCGCTATGCTGGCCAGCATGTTTGGCAACGGGAAAAATCAGGTTAGCGGCACCCTGACCATGGATATCACGGGCCGACACGCCTGGGCCATATTCGGTGAAATGGAGTTGCAAAGTTCACGCTACGAACAACCGCTCAGATTGCGCGGAAAAATTGATCACCCCGATGATGCACATGTCGAATGGCGCGACAGTTTTATCCATTTCGATGACAAAACCGCCATTGCCATCAGCGGCCAATGCGAAAAATCCAGATGCGAGAACAGTATCAAGGCCAACAACATCCCTCTGTCAGCATGGCTCCCCTTGCTGCCTGACAATGCTGGTGAAGCATGGAAGCTTGCCGCCCGAACCGATATCAACGGCATCGTCACCTGGCAGCCGTCTGCATGGCAGGCCAGCGCCAGCCTCAAGCTGAGCAGGCTCAGCTACGTCAAGGGTGAAAACCGGATCACCATACCGGATATCACCATGGGGCAAACCACGGCCAGGGGCACGAAATCATCCTGGCAGATCAATGGCACAGCCGGTTTTGCCGGCAGTGCCGATACGCTTGGCTTTGGCATCAAGGGCGAAGGCGGCAAATCCCTCGCACATCTGCAAAGCAGTCACTTGGGGAAAATCTGGCCGATACTGGGAAATGTGCTGCTGGCCGAGTGGAACTTCCAGCCATCGCTCAAAGGCCAGGGTTTTATATCGGGCAGCATTGAACTCGGCAGGCAGGGCTCGGAACGAAGCCTGAAAGTGGATCTGAACGCCGATCAGGCTGGCATTCAGCATCCGGAATTTTCCAAACCGCCATCCATCGTTGCTGCGTGCAAGGCAAGCTTAAGCTGGCAGGAAGCCCGGAACAGTATGCCGGCATCGGCCCTGCTGGATCAGTGTCGTCTGCATACCTCGCATGTTGAAATGCTGCAGTGGAAATACAGCGACAAGACATACCGCTTGAGCAATAAGGGCATCAATGTGGATTTCGATGCCCTGCAGAAGCAGGGGATGAAGCTGCCCGGCATCCTGCAAGCCTTTCACGGACAAATAAGTGGCAGCTTTTCAACCAGCTGGGCTGACGCAAGCGATGCCGAATGGCCATGGGTCACGCACGCAAGCGCCTCGCTTAATTTGCAGGGACTCGGCACCAGCGACTGGCAGGCAAGCGGACTAATGCGACGGCACCAGCGACTGGCAGGCAAGCGGACTAATGCGAGCTGAGAACGGTAAATTTCAATCCGGACACCTGCATATTCAGGGCCTGCACGGCAATGTAGACCTTAAGGGATCGTATGATTTTGATCGCCAAGCCGGGAAACTTGATGTGCTGACTGGTAGCCTCGACTGGCAGGATATGCCGACACTGCCGGCAGGCTGGGCACAGGTTCATCTTACCGGAGCCATAGAGCAGGGGCATGTCAAACTTCTGGGCAATCAATGGCAGAATATTCAGGGAAAATACGACCTTGCCAAGGGCGAACTCAAGCTCAGAAAGCTGCGAGGAGATATAGCCAGAGGTGTCATTACCTCAAACCTGCTCAAACTTACCCCAGCTCAAAATGGCCTTCAGATCGAAGGTAAATTGCGCGCCAATAGCATCCACTTAAGTGAAATTGCGAGCCAGAGCACGTGGCTGCACGGAGAAATGCGCGGAACACTGCATGCCAACCTACAGCTGAACGGGCTTCTGCCAGCTACAAACCTTGCCGACTGGCAGTTCAGCAATGGGGATATCCTGATCTATGACGGCAGTTGGTCGCCAAGCCCAATCGCATCGTCTGTCACAGAGAAACTCGGCATCTCCACGCCTGCGATACATACCTATGTCTTCAGGAAACTGGAGGGGCGATTCCTGATCAGAGATCAGCGCATGCTCGCCACCAGCATCAAACTCAAGCTGGGCGATCAGCTATTCAGCGGCAAAGGCCGGGTCAATGCTGCAGGGGATATCCGTGGGACACTTTCAGATGGCGGCAGCAACGTCTGGCGTCTGCTAGGAGTCTGGCCGCAACCCGAATGGTCACCGACTCCCTAGACTACTTGCTTTTCAGTGTTTTCAGGAAGGCAATGATATCCTCGCGGTTTTGTTCTTTCTGCATTTCAGGCAAGGTCGGCATGATCAATCCGAAGGGATTGGCCTCTACGAGCGCCTTGGCCTTTTCATCCTTCTGGGAAAATGCTTCCGGCCCACTGATCCATTGGTTGATCCAGGCCTCGTCATGGCGATCAAGCACGTCCAGAAGCCCTGGCGCGCCAACCCCACTGGTCGTGTGATCGGTATGATGACAATGGCTGCAAATAGTATCAAAAATCTGTTTCCCATGGGCAATATCCGGGGCGGTGGCATCCGGAACGGTGCCTGATCCTGCAGCATCCTCCGCCATCGCCTCTGACATCAACCCCGATGACAAGACCAATACACACGACAACAAAAACAGCTTCATTGTCCCTCCCCTCGGCCTATAACCGAAAACGTAGGGTAAAACCGAATTCGCACGCCTGCAAGCCTCAGTACAAGTACGCCTTCACTGAATAACCTTTCCATCCTGAAGGTTTCCGCCGATCCGGATCGATTTCCGCTTCGTATAGGAGCAGGATACTTGCCTGCATTGCCTTTGAGGGATGCAGCAGGTCTACGGGCGGACATGCCAGTGAATGAACTCCCTGCCCGCCCCAGTGGAAATAATGTCCGGCAAGTGTACCCTTCGTTGCCCAAATATCAGCGGCATAACGTGTTTGTTAGCATGCCGCACCACGGAGT
>Ga0209919_1000174_pt1 | contig 33152 bp, 25 predicted proteins | sample SalPon2A_C_D2_MG_FD_185721 | JGI IMG/M metagenome (GOLD analysis project Ga0209919, IMG submission 185721) | Soil microbial communities from South San Francisco under conditions of wetland restoration - Salt Pond MetaG R2A_C_D2_MG (SPAdes)... | ecosystem: Environmental > Terrestrial > Soil >... | reverse complement strand
CCCTTGCGCAGGGTGACGCGGGGCTTGCTGCCGACAAGGCAAGTATGGCCGAAGAGGCACGCAAGGCCGAAGAGGCACGCAAGGCCGAAGAGGCACGCAAGGCCGAAGAGGCACGCAAGGCCGAAGCAGCGGTCCGAGCTCAGCGTAGTGCGGCAACCCCGACACATCTCGCCCGTGTGCCTTTCGATTCGGGCACAGCCCTTGGTCGTGAGGGAGAGAAGACACTGGATGCGGCGGCGACCTATCTGAAGGCCAATCCATCGGCACGCGTCGAGGTGCTTGGCTTCAGTGATGGCGCAGGGGGCAAGCTGAACAGCTACAGGGCGTCGGTGGAGCGCGCGCGCGCAGTCTACCGTTACCTGGTAGCCCATGGCGTGGATCGAGGCCAGATGGTTGTGAAGGGCTACGACGGGGCTTCACCGATTGCAGACAATGCAACCGCCGAAGGGCGGGCCATGAACCGTCGCGTTGAAATCTATCTGGCTGCCGATAATCCTGTCAGGCAGGAGGCCCTGGCGCAGGACATTGAAGCCGCCCGTAAGGCTGAAGGCGCAGGCATGGCCGAACAGGCACGCAAGGCTGAAGCAGCACGCAAGGCCGAACAGGCACGCAAGGCCGAAGCAGCACGCATGGCCGAAGAAGCACGCATGGCTGAAGCAGCACGCAAGGCTGAAGCAGCACGCAAGGCTGAAGAAGCACGCAAGGCTGAAGAAGCACGCAAGGCTGAAGAAGCACGCATGGCTGAAGCAGCACGCAAGGCTGAAGCTGCACGCAAGGCTGAAGCTGCACGCAAGGCTGAAGCTGCACGCAAGGCTGAAGCAGCACGCAAGGCTGAAGCAGCACGCAAGGCTGAAGCAGCACGCAAGGCTGAAGAAGCACGCAAGGCCGAAGAAGCACGCAGGGCTGAAAATGCCGCTGCTGTTGCGCCACATGCTCCCGGTCAGTTAATTCGCGTTCCGTTCGCTTCCGGCCTGACGGCGGCGAGTAAGGCAGAGTTGAGCAAGACGGCCGCCTTCCTGAAAGAGAACCCTTCCGCCCGCGTTGATGTGATTGGATACGGGGATAACGTCGGAAGCGACCTGCAGCGCTACGACGCCTCGGTCAAACGGGCGCGCGATGTGTTCGATTACCTGGTCGCAAGCGGTGTGGACAGGGATCAGATGCGCGTCAAGGGATATGACGGAGCGTCGCCGATTGGGGATAATGCAACTGCGGCCGGCCGAGCCATGAACCGTCGTGTTGAAATCTATTTGAGCGCGCCGCTGCCGGGACATGCTGCTGCGACGCAGGCTGAGGCGGCACGCAAGGCTGAAGCGGCACGCAAGGCTGAGGTGGCACGCAAGGCTGAAGAGGCACGCAAGGCCGAGGCGGCACGCAAGGCTGAGGCGCCGCAGGTATCCGCCGTTCGCAAGGCGAAGAGCAAGGTTCGCACGCTTCGCTCCAGTGCAGCACCCACATCGCTTGCATCCGGTGCCAGGCAGACGGTCTCATTTGCCCAGGGTGGATCAAGACTGAGCGGTGATGCTGCCAACGTTGTGCAGGCCGCGCTGGACGCCATGAAGGCCGATCCGGCCATGCGTCTGGAAATCATCGGCTTCAGCGACAATCAGGGTTCGCGTATGAATAACCACAAGACATCGGTGAAACGTGCGGAGGCAGTGGCCGATTACCTGACATCTCACGGTGTGGAAGCCTCGCGCCTGACGATCAAGGGGTACGGCGAGGCGTCTCCTGTGGCCGACAACAACAGCCCTGCTGGCCGTGCCGCTAACCGCCGCGTTGAGATCTACCCGGCTCGTTAGAGCCGTCAGGTCGGGCGTCTGTCCGTCTCCAATGTGCTTTAGCTTCATCCGACTATATGCGAGGATAAAGCCATGAAACGACCAATCCTGATTCCATCCTTCGGCATGCTGGCGCTCGCGGTCCTGGTGGCCGGGCCAGCCATGGCCGCCGACCCGCTTCTCGCCGATGACACCAGCAGCCTGTTCACTGTCGAACGTGAAAGCGCCATCAATGGACGCATCCGGGCGGTGAATCATGCCGAGATTGCATCGGTGATGGATGCCCGTATCAAGCGCATACCGGTGCGCGAAGGCGATGGTTTCCGCAAGGGTGATTTGCTGGTCGAGTTCGATTGCGCGGTTGAATATGCCGAATTGTCACGCGCCGATGCTTCCTACAAGGCTGCCAGTGAACGCGCCCAGGTCAGCCAGGAACTGGTGGAGCTGGATTCGATCAGCAAGCTCGAGCTCGTGATGGCCAAGAGCGAAGCAGCCAAGGCACGCGCGGAACAGCAGATTTGGCAGGAAAAGGTTCGACGTTGCAAAGTGTACGCGCCGTACAACGGCCATGTTGCCGCGCTTCATGTGCAGCCGTTCGAATATGCCAGGCCGGGCGATAAGCTGATGAAGATTCTCGACGACACTCGCCTGGAGGTCGAGGCGCTGATTCCATCCAGCTGGCTGACCAGTATCACGCTGGGCATGCCATTTACCCTGATGATTGATGAAACCGGCGTGACCTATCAGGCCGCCGTGAAGGGTATTGGCGCCGAGATTGATTCGGTCAGCCAGACAGTGAAACTGATCGGTGTGATCCAGGGCGATAATCGCGGCCTGATCGCCGGCATGAGCGGGCGGTTGATCATGCCTTTTACCGGCGGCGGCGCACAGTAAGTGACCGATAAACCCCAGTACCAGGGCGTAGCAGCCCTCCTGTCGCTCGAACAGCAGGCCTGGGAGACGACCAGCGCGGAAGCGCTCGGCTTCTGTATGGTCAATGAAACCCACAACCTGATCGAGTACCGTCAGGCGGTGTTGTTTGAAGCGCATCGGGTCGAGCGCATCAGTGCTGTTTCCGGCCTGCCGGTGCTACAGCGCGACGCACCTTTCATGCAATGGATGCTTCGTCTGACGCGCTATCTGTTCAAGGAGAATCACCGACAGTCGAAGTCGCTGACGATCGAGGATGTGCCTGAAGAGCTGGCTTCAGGTTGGCGGGAGTGGCTGCCACGGCATGTGATCTGGGTGCCGCTGAATGCCGGAAAGAAGCGCCTGGGCGGCATGCTTCTGGTGCGCGATCAGGCCTGGGCTCAGGCGGAAACCACCTTGCTCAATCATATCCGCCATGTCTACGCGCACGCCTGGTTCGCACACCTGGTGAAGGAATCCGGCTGGAGCTGGCAACGCATCAAGGAACAGTGGGTGGGCAATCGCTGGCGCTTCTGGGGAACCGTTGCGTTGCTGCTGTTCGTGCTGTTCGCGCCGATACGCCAGTCCGTACTCGCCCCGGCCGAGGTGCGACCACTCGAGGCACAGGTGGTTCGTTCACCGCTGGCCGGCATCGTGGATAAGGTGCATGTCGAACCAAACCAGCCGGTGCATGCCGGGGAGGTGCTGCTCACACTGGATGACGACGAGATTCGTACCCAGCTTCAGGTGGCCAGCAAGGAAACCGCGATGCTGGAGGCCAATTATCAGCAGCTGGTTCAGCGCTCATTCAATGATGTGCGCAGCAAGGAAAGCCTGGTCACCCTGCGTGCCAAGGCCATGCAGAAGCGTGAGGATGTGGAGTTTCTGAAGAAGCAGATGAGCAAGCTCGAAATCCGTGCGCCGAGAGACGGTCTTGCCCTGTTCACCGATAGTGACGATCTGATCGGCAGGCCGGTGCGTATCGGCGAGCGATTGCTGGTGATCGCCGAGCCGACCAAGGCCGAGATACGCATGATGCTGCCGGTCGGTAATAGCCTGCTGTTTCCGGAGGACGCGGACGTATCCCTGTTTCTCAATATGGAGCCGGCGCATTCCATCGAGGCGAAGCTGACCTATGCCGCCTATCAGGCGCAGCAGGACGCGAGCGGTGTGCTGGCCTACGAGATGCGCGCCGAATTTCTCCCCGGAGAGACGCCGCCGCGAATCGGCCTGCGCGGTGTGGCCAAGATCTACGGCGAACGCGTGCCGATGATCTACTACCTGTTGCGTCGCCCGCTGGCTGTCGCGAGACAGACGCTGGGCTGGTAAGGACAGGCCCCGGCATGCTGCCTGTGCTTCGCGAGGAGTTGTCCCTGTGCGATGGCCCGCGTGCGCGAAGCGGGATGCCGACCTATTCGCTTTACGACCCGCTGCGTAATCGCTATTTCCGCTTCGGCTGGCCTCAGTTCGAGATGCTGCGCCGTTGGCGCCTGGGCGACCCGGTAAAAATCGCCGATGAGGTCAACAGTTCGACCTCGCTGAATGTCGATGCCGAGGATGTCATTGAAGTCGCCATGTTTCTGCAGGGCAACAACCTGGTGCAGGTCAGCGGACCCGCTGGGCTGGAGGTGTTGGCAGGGCAGGCCAAGGCTGCACGCCGGCACTGGGCGACATGGCTGCTGCACAATTATCTGTTCCTGAAGATCCCGTTATTCCATCCGGACAACTTCCTGAAACGCACGCTGTCCTATGTGAGTTTCGTGTTTACGCGTGCCTACTGGGTCACAATGCTGGTCGGACTGGTGGTCGGGCTGTATCTGGTCTCCCGGCAGTGGGAAGCCTTCCTGCATACCTTCAGCTATTTCTTCTCGCTGCAGGGGCTGTTGTTCTACGGCATGGCCCTGATTTTCACCAAGATCATCCATGAATTCGGGCATGCCTATACGGCAAGGCATTTCGGGGTGCGCGTGCCGGTGATGGGTTTCGGCCTGCTGGTGCTGATGCCGGTGATGTATACCGACACCAGCGATGCCTGGAAGCTGACCGATAATCACAAGCGCATGTGGATCAATTCGGCCGGGTTCCTCGCCGAGATTTCGCTGGCCATCCTGGCCACGCTTCTGTGGTCCTTCCTTCCCGAGGGAACGCTTAAAAGTATTGCCTTCCTGCTCGCCACCACCACCTGGGTGATGACCCTGATGATCAATATGAATCCCTTCATGCGCTGGGATGGTTACTACCTGTTCTCCGACTGGCTGGAGGTGGACAATCTGCAGCAGCGCGCTTTCGCGCTGGCCCGCTGGAAGCTGCGCGAGGTGTTGTTCGCTCCGGGCGAGCCGGTGCCCGAAATCATGGATGACGGCCTGCGCATGCAATTGATGATCTATGCATGGATTACCTGGCTGTACCGTTTCTTCCTGTTCCTGGCGATTTCCGTGCTGGTGTATTTTTTCTTCTTCAAGCTGCTGGGTATCTTCCTGATGGTGGTTGAAATCGGCTGGTTTATCGTGCTGCCTATCGCCATGGAAGTGAAGGAATGGTGGAAGCGCAAGGACAAGGTAGGCAATGCCGCGGGCTACCGCTCGATGGCGATCTTCGGGCTGATCGTGTCGCTGCTCCTGATTCCGTGGCAGTCGCGCGTGGAGTTGCCGGGATTGCTGGATTCGGACCATCGGCTGGCGATGTATGCGCCGGAAGATGCCCGCATCAACAACTTTGCTGTCCATGACGGCATGCAGGTGAAAAAAGGCGATGTGCTTGTTGAGCTTGATTCCGATGCCCTTAACCACAAGCTGGCAACCTTGAAGAGACGCCTTGATCTGCTGAACTGGCAGGAGTCTGCGCAGGGGGTCTCGGGTGTTGTTGCAGCCGAGGGGCGAATTCTCCGCCAGCAACTGGCGGGTGAAATAGCCGAGTACGAATCGCTCCAGGAGCGTATTGCCCGCCTGCAGCTCACGGCGCCATTCGATGGCAGCGTGGTGATGGTGAATCTGGATGCCAGCCGTGGCGAATATGTCGAGCGAGGCGAGCGCCTGCTGACGCTCGTGGATCGGGAAAAGTCGGTGGTGCGTGCCTATGTCTCGGAAAGCGACCTGAAGCGTTTCGAGGCTGGTGCGCAGGCGCGTTTCTATGCCGATGACCCGGCAATTCCGCCGATTGATCTGGTTGTGCAGCAGGTGGACAGGGCCAGCGCCAAGGTGTTGCTGGATCCGCCGCTTGGTTCCATCTATGGCGGTTCCATTCCCGTGCTGCAGGGGCAGAATGGCGAACTCGTGCCGCAACAGGCGGTTTACCGCGTGCTGCTTCTGCCCGAAGACGAGACAGATGTGGTTCGCAGCGTGCGCGGCAAGGTGTATGTCGAAGGCTCGCGTAGCAGCCTGCTGGCGCGTTTCTTTAACCAGGTGCTGGCCGTGGTCGTGCGCGAAAGCGGTTTTTGAGTTCGTACAATTGGAGGGATACAGGTAAATGCTGAACGCAGGATTCAGAGGTGCGGGGTTATTTGTGGCTTTGATGCTTTCCTGCGCGCAGACAGCCCATGCGCGGTTGATCGACGCAACGCCCTTCGATAATTTTTTTGACAGTCTGAACGGCATGCTGGCCTCTGTGCTCTTTTTCGATGTCCTGCCCGGCGAAGGCAATATGCCGTTTATTGTCGCATGGCTGATCATCGGCGCTGTTTATCTCACCTTCCGCTTCGGCTTTATCAATCTGCGCATGATGGGCCATGCCTTTGCCGTGTTGCGCGGGCGTTATAAATCTGCTGATGATCGCGGCGAGGTCAGCCCGTTTCAGGCGCTGACCACGGCGCTTTCGGCAACGGTCGGACTGGGCAATATCGCCGGCGTGGCCATTGCGGTCAGTATCGGGGGGCCGGGCGCCACCTTCTGGATGATTGTGGCCGGATTTTTCGGGATGACGACAAAATTCACCGAGGCCACCCTGGGGCAGATGTACCGTGAATACCGTCCGGACGGCCATATCATGGGCGGAGCAATGGAATACCTGTCCAAGGGCTTTAAAGAGAAGGGAATGCCAGGGCTGGGAAAAGCGCTGGCGGTTCTTTTTGCATTTCTGACGATTGGTGGCTCCCTTGGCGCAGGGAATCTGTTTCAGGTCAGTCAGTCCATGGGTGCCGTGCAGACGGAAATCCCCTTCTTTAAAGAGTTCCCATCAGTCTATGGCCTGGTCATGGCGCTTGCGGTGGGCGTGGTCATCATCGGAGGGATTCGCCGCATTGCGCATGCTGCCGAGGCGATTGTCCCGACCATGGTTCTCATCTACCTCACTGCCTGTCTGTGGATTCTTCTCTCCCATGCCGCCGAGGTACCCGCTGCTCTTGGTATCATTGTCAGGGAGGCCTTTGATCCCACGGCTGTCGCCGGCGGCATGATCGGCGTGATTATTCAGGGTTTCAAACGGGCGGCGTTTTCCAGCGAGGCGGGTATCGGCTCCGCTGCCATTGCGCATTCGGCGGCATCGGTGAGGTATCCGATTCGTCAGGGCTTTGTCGCGCTGTATGAGCCGTTCATCGATACCATCGTGATCTGCACGATGACCGCGCTGGTGATCGTGATTACCGGCGTGTACAACGCGCCGGAATATGCCGGGCTGGTGCAGGCCAACAAGGGCGCGGCGTTGACGGCAATGGCCTTCGGTTCGGTGATCTCGTGGTTCCCGGTGGTGCTTTCGGTATCGGTCGTGCTGTTTGCCTACTCGACGATGATTTCATGGTCGTATTACGGCGAGCGCAGCTGGACCTATGTGTTCGGCGAGCGCTATTCGATGTTGTTCCGTATCATCTTCGTAGTTTTCGTGATGCTCGCCTCGATTACCAGCGCCAGCAATATCCTTGATTTCAGCGACCTGCTGATTCTTTCCATGGCATTCCCCAACCTGATTGCGCTCTACCTGTTGCAGGGCAAGGTGGCCGATGCGCTACGCGAATACATGGGGCGCCTGAAAAACGGTGAGCTGGACCGGGAAGTGGGTAGAGACGCATCTTGAAGCTGTTAAATCGCAGGCAGTGCCTTTGCCCGACCCTTCCCGGCTGGTTGGTGATCGCGTTGCTGCTGGGCTTGATGGGGATATTGCTTGTCAATCGGGCGTACGGCTTTCTGGCGCCCAATGACCCACTTGGTGGCGATGCCCTGGTGATCGAAGGCTGGTTGGCGGATGAGGAACTTGTGCGGGCCAAAGCCAGGCTGGAAGCAGGTAATTATCGCCTTGTTATTACCACCGGCGGGCCGCTTGGACAGGGGAGCTTTCTTTCCGAGTATCAATCCTATGCCCAACTTGCCCAGGCATCTTTACAAAAGATCGGCGTGGGTATGCCAGTGGTTGCCGTTCCCGCGCCGGATGTCCTCAGGGACAGGACTTTTGCATCGGCGCTGGCTTTGAAACGCTGGCTTGTCGAGCAGCATCCTGAGATTCGTTCCTTCGATCTGCTGACTGCCGGCCCCCATGCAAGGCGCTCACTGATGCTTTTCCGCGAGGCGTTCGGGGATGAATATAAGATTGGAATTATTTCCTTGGCCCCACTTTCCTATGACGCATCCCGGTGGTGGATTTCCAGTGCCGGCGTGCGCAGCATGATCGGTGAAAGCATCGCCTGGCTGTATGCCGCCGTTCTTTTTTCTCCGCCCGGAGATGCATCCCTTTGAATCTGAATATTTTCCACCCGGATGCTGGCTGTGTATGCTTCGCCGCCTGAAAATTCTCAACGGACAGGAGTGGTGCCGTGGCCCTGATGATTACCGATGAATGTATCAACTGCGCGGTTTGCGAGCCGGAGTGCCCGAACGGGGCCATCTATGAAGGCGAGGAGATCTACGAGATTGATCCGGCTCTGTGCACCGAGTGCGTCGGACATTTCGATGAGCCGCAGTGCCAGCAGGTGTGCCCGGTGGACTGCATTCCACTGGATCCCGACAAGCCCGAAAGCAAGGAACAGCTGATGCAGAAGTATCAGGCGCTTACCTCGGCCAATGACTGAGCAGGCCCGCAGCGGTTCGCTGTTTGTCGTGTCCGGTCCTTCGGGATGCGGCAAGACCAGCCTGTGCGCCGAACTGCTGCAACGCTGTCCGAATCTCCGGCTGAGTATTTCTGCCACGACCCGGGCCGCGCGGCAGGGCGAGGTCGATGGCGTGCACTACCATTTCCTCGATCGCGCCAGCTTTGATCAGCAGGTGGCCGAAGGCGCGTTTCTGGAGCATGCGCTGGTGCACGGCAATGGTTACGGCACGCGTCTGGCCGATGTTGATGACATGCTGGCAAAGGGCAGGGACGTGCTGCTGGAGATTGATTGGCAGGGTGCTGCGCAGGTAGGCAGGCTGCGCCCCGAGGCCTGCCGAATTTTTATCCTGCCGCCATCGGTGGAAGAGCTGCGCCGTCGCCTGACCGGGCGCGGCCAGGACGAAGCTGCGGTGATCGAGCGGCGCGTGGCCGCTGCAGAGTCCGAGATGGCGCATGCCGATGAGGCCGGTTTTTGCATCGTGAACGATGATTTTGATGCCGCGCTGGCAGCCATGTTCGAGATTTACCGCGCTCGCTCGGCCGAAGGCGGCGCAGTTTAATTTACCGCCCACAGGCACGGGCTTTTGCGCACATTTGAACGAATCCGGATGAATTCCGTTTGCTATTCAGGCCGGCAAATTTTATGCTGGGCGTTCTTATTTCAGGAGGTATGACAAACGATGGCTCGTGTGACCGTTGAAGATTGTATACGCTATTATCCCAACCGCTTCGAGATGGTGCTGCTGGCTTCGCGCCGCGCCCGTCAGCTGCTGCGTGGCCTGCCGGCGGTCGTCGAGGATGAGCCGCACAAGCCTGTGGTGCAGTCGCTTCGCGAGCTGGGCGATGGTCATATCACCTGGGAAAGTGTTTTCGAGGCCGAGGAAATCGAGCGCAAGCGCCTGCAGACCGCCGCTTCCAGCGAGGCTGAAGAGGACGCCTGATATGCGTCGGGGCGACCGGGAAGCGACACGTTTCGCCGCTGGCCCTTTTTCTTTCCGGGCCGCATAAGCCCTCCTTTAGGCATATGGCTGCCTTTTTGTCTGGCTTGATGAGCCCTGATGCCCCGCGTATGCCGGGTTCAGGCCGAAACCGGACATCCCCTGCATGAGTCGCATATTCGAGGTGACCGATAAGGTCCACTCGCACGATCCGCGGGCCGATATCGATATGATCAATCGCGCCTATGTCTTTGCGGCCAATGCCCACGCCAAGCAGAAACGCAGCTCCGGCGAGCCCTACCTCGGGCATCCGCTGGCCGTGGCCAATATCCTCGCCAGCCTTCACCTGGACGATAAAAGCATCGTTACCGGATTGCTGCACGACACCGTTGAGGATACCTCGGTCACGCTGGACGATATCGAGAGCCGATTCGGCGCCGAGGTGGCCCAACTGGTGGACGGCGTGACCAAGATCGGCCAGATCCGGTTTGTTTCCAGCGAGCACAAACAGGCGGAAAATTTCCGCAAGATGATTCTGGCCACGGCCAAGGATCTGCGCGTGCTGCTCGTGAAACTGGCCGATCGCCTGCACAATATGCGTACCCTGGGCTTTCTGCCGGAGCGCAAGCGGCGCGCGATTTCGCGTGAGACCATGGAACTGTATGCACCGCTGGCGCATCGCCTCGGCATTCACTGGCTCACCCAGGAGTTGGAGGATCACGCCTTCTCGCATCTCGAGCCCGAGGCCTATGCCGAGCTGTCCTCCAAGATGGCCGACCACCTCGACAGCCTGAACCGTACGCGCGAGCGGCTTGAAACCATCATGCAGGAAGCGGTCAACCGCCAGGGCAGCAGCGCCCGCGTGCAGGGTCGCATGAAGCATATGTTCAGCCTGTTCCAGAAGATGCAGCGCAAGCAGGTGGATTTCGACGATATCTACGACCTGGTTGCCTTCCGCGTTATCGTCGAGGATACCCCGGCCTGCTATCAGACACTGGGCATCATCCACAGCCTGTACCGACCGGTGCCGGGGCGCTTCAAGGACTACATCGCGCTTCCCAAGCCGAATGGTTACCAGTCGCTGCACACCTCGATTATCGGTCCCGATAACTTCCGACTGGAGGTTCAGATTCGCACCGAGGCGATGCACCGCTATGCCGAAGACGGTGTGGCGGCTCACTGGCTGTACAAAAGCGATGACATGGATGCCAGCGACCAGAAGAACTTCCGATGGCTCAAACAGCTTACCGAACTCTTGCAGGAGAGCGACCAGCCGGGTGAATTCCTGGAGAACGTGCGCCTCGACCTGTTCGTCAAGGAGGTCTATGTGTTCAGCCGCGACGGCGACCTGTTCGCGTTGCCCCGTGGCGCGCTGCCGCTGGATTTCGCCTATGCCGTGCATACCGATCTCGGCCATCATTGCATCGGTGTGCGCATCAATGGTCAGCCGGCCGATTTCACCACGCGGCTGCGCAACGGTGACCAGATCGAGGTGCTGACCAATCCCGAACAGACGCCCAGCCGACACTGGCAGCAGCACGTGCGAACGCCGCGCGCCAGGCAGGCCATCCGCCAGTGGTTCCGCCGCGAAGAGCGTGATGCCAGCGTGCGCGTCGGCAGCGAGATTGTGCAGGAGGTGTTCGGTAGCAAGTCGAAGGTCACCGATGATGTGCTTGAAGCCCTGCAATGCGCCGATGTCGACGAACTGCGCGCCCGGCTCGGCCGGGGCGAGGTGCCGCTGGACCAGCTGCTGTCGGTTGCCAAGCGAGCCACGCCGCGCCGCCTGCACCTGACAGGCAACGAACAGGGATTGATTCGGGCGGCCAAGTGCTGCCTGCCGCTGCCGGGCGACAAGGTGCTGGGTTGCTTCGAGCATGGCCAGGGCATCCTGGTGCATCACCAGGAATGCGCTGTGGCGGCGGAAGAGGTGGACAAGGCCTGGATGAGCGTCGACTGGAAGGCCGAAGAGGGCAAGCTCTACCGTACCTCGCTCGAGCTGAAGACCCTGAACCGTCGCGGCATGCTCGCCGCGGTGTCCGGCGCGATCGCCACATACGGGGCAAGCATTGACGATCTGCATATTCACCAGTTGGCCGGCGACATGACGACCCTGAACGTGCTGGTTGAGGTAACGGACCGCGTACACCTGGCCAAGTTGATGCGCGGATTGCGCGGCGTCGAGGGCGTGGTGCGGGTGCGGCGGAAGATCCAGCTGCGTAGCCCGCGCAAGGTGACCGAACGCATCGGTCGTTCACTGCGTGCCCTGATGGGCAAGGATGCCGATGCAGACAATGAACAAAGCAGGGACGAGGAGTAACACATGCCTGAAATCGTACACAGTGAAGCAGCCCCGGCGGCGGTCGGCCCCTATGCCCAGGCCGTGCGCCACGGCAATACCCTGTACCTGTCCGGGCAGATCGGTCTGGTACCAACCGAGGGCAGGCTTGCCGATGATACGCTGGCCGGACAGGCCAGGCAGGTGATGCAGAATCTGGAGGCAGTACTCAAGGCGGGTGGCTGCGGGGTGAGCGATATTATCAAGGCGAACATTTTCCTGATCGATATGAACGATTTTCCGGAACTGAACGATATCTATGCAGCCTGGCTGGGGGATCATCGCCCGGCAAGAGCCACGGTGGCCGTAGCGGCGCTTCCGCTGGGCGCGCGGGTGGAGATCGATCTGATCGCCCACTGTCGCTAACGGCATGGCCGCAGGGGCTGTCTGACCTGAAGTCGGCTTCAGGTCAGGCAATTAAACAGGCAAATAAAAAGGGCGCCCGAAGGCGCCCTTTCTCATTCGGTTGTCTGCTGGCTCAGGCCTTGATGACCTTGCCGGAACGCAGGCAGCTGGAGCACACGCGAACTTGCTTGACGCTGCTGTTCACGACAGCGCGCATGCGATGCAGATTCGGCAGAAAACGACGACGGGTCGTATTGTGTGCGTGACTGACATTGTTTCCGCTCATCGGTCCCTTGCCGCAGATGTCGCAACGTTTAGCCATAATAGTTCTCCTGCAATTCGTTAAAGGCCGCGCACTTTAGGCGAAGTGGGACCTACAGGCAAGCCCCTGATTCGCATGCGCGGCATGCCTTGTCCCTTCATGCACACTGCGCCAAGCTTGTCCCGTGTACAGCATCCTGGAGCGGAATCCCGACATGCTGGCCGGTATCGGCCCGGCCATTGCCGCGCGGCTGCGCAAGAGCGGGGTGATGTGCATCGGCGATTTGCTGCTGCATCTGCCCAAACGCTATGTGGATGACCGCGAGAGTATCCCCATGCGTGAGTTGCGCGAGGGCGAGGAGGCGCGTACACGGGCCCGGGTGGTCGATGTCGAGGCACATGGCCGCGGTCCGAGGCGGCAGGTGGTCATCCATGTGGCGGACGATGACGGGGCCGCCATACAGTTGCGCTTTTTCCACTCTCCCTTCCTGCTGCGTGATGCGAGGCTGAAACCCGGCCGCTGGCTGAGTATCCGTGGCAAGCCGGAATGGTGGCGAGGCCAGTGCCAGATGCTGCACCCGGAATGGATGCCCGTGGAGAGTTTCCATGCCGGATGGCGTCCGGTTTATGCCTCGCTGGCCGGGCTTGGCAGCGCGCGCATGGCCAGGCTTGTGCACAGCGCTCTGGGTCTGCTCGAGGCCGGTGCTTCCAGTCCGTTCGATGTGTTGCTGCCGCAGCTGCCGGGCTTCAGGCAAGCCCTGAAACTGCTTCACGCACCCGATGCCGAAGGGCCGCATGGTGACTCCATGCAGCAGGCATTCCGGCGATTGCAGGTCGAGGAGTTGCTTACCTACCTGCATTTGATGCGTCGCATGCGCCGGCAGGCAAGGGTGGAGGCCGATGCCTGGCAAGATACATCGCTGAGCGAAAGCCTGCTGAACACTCTGCCGTTTCCGCTGACCGAGGCACAGCAGTCGGTGTGGCGTGAGATCTGTTCTGACATGGCGCGCGGCGAGCGCATGCACCGCCTGTTGCAGGGTGATGTCGGAGCCGGCAAGACCTGGGTGGCGGCACTGGCTATGCTGATGGCCGTGCAGCAGGGCAGGCAGGCGGCCCTGATGGCGCCGACCAGCGTGCTCGCCGGGCAGCATGCCGAAACCCTCAATCAGCTTTTTTCCCCGCTGGGACGAAAGGTCGAACTGCTGACCGGAGCGACCCGGGCCGCGGCGCGCAAAGCGATGCTCGCCGGGCTTGCCGATGGCAGCATCGATATGCTGGTCGGCACGCATGCATTGATTTCGGAGGATGTGTGCTATCGCAGTCTCGGGCTGGCCATCGTGGATGAGCAGCATCGCTTCGGCGTGCGCCAGCGCTGGGAATTGACGGAACGGGGTGAGGGGGTGCACCTGCTGGCCATGACGGCCACACCGATCCCACGTTCGCTGGCCCTGTCGCTATACGGAGACATGGACCTGAGCCTGATGCGCGGCATGCCGCCGGGACGCAAGCCGGTGGATACGCGTCTGATCGGCAGCCGCGGCAAGCTGGCCGAGGGCATGGATCGCATGCTGGACGAAGGCGGGCGCATCTACTGGATCGTGCCGCGTATCGATGAGGATGAGGACGGCGCATCGGTCGAGCAACGCGTGGAGGGCCTGAAAGAGCGTTTTCCGGATGCCGGCGTGGCCGCACTGCATGGGCGCATGAAGGCGGCGGAGAAGGAAAAGGTGTTGTCTGCTTTTGCCTCCGGCGAATGCCGCCTGCTGGTGTCCACCACCGTGGTGGAGGTTGGGGTGAACGTGCCGGAGGCGCGGCTGATCGTCATCGAGCAGGCGGAGAACTACGGCCTGGCTCAGCTTCACCAGCTGCGCGGCAGGGTGGGGCGTGACAGCGCACAGGGCTATTGCGTGCTTCTGCCATCCGCCGAAGCCTCCAAAACGGCCCTGGAGCGGCTGCGGCATATGGCTTCCTGCCATGACGGACTGGAGCTGGCCGAACTGGACCTGAAGCTGCGCGGCGCCGGCGATGCGCTGGGCGCCCGGCAGAGCGGCGATATGGGTTTCAGGTTGATTGATGTCAGTCGCGATGCGGCCCTGATCCGTCACTGGCATGAGCACCTCCCCGAGCAGGGACCGGACGAGGCGATGTTGCGCTTCTGGCGGCCCCTTGCCGAGATCGTGGACTAGGTTGCAGAGAGCGTGGATCAGGCGCTCTTGCCGCCGGTCAACGTGGCATGAATGGCCTGGCTGAGGGTGTGTACCGAGAACGGCTTGCTGACGATAATCTCCGGATAGTTTCCGGTATCCGCCCTGAGCTTGTCGTTGCCGGTGGCGAACACGGCCCGCATCTCCGGATCGATCTCGCGGATGGCGGTCAGGGCTTCCACGCCGTCAAGCTTCGGTAGCACGATATCGAGTATCAGCAGATCGACATCTTCGCGGTGCTCGATGAACTTCTCGACAGCCATGCTACCATCCTCAGCGGTAAGCACCTTGTAGCCCAGTTCTTCGAGAAGCTCGCGGCCGGTTTCCAGCACCATCGGGCTATCGTCCGCCAGCAGGATGGTTTCGCCGTCGCCCGGCACAATATCTTCCTCCGGTGCTTGCATATGATCCGAACCTCCGGATTGCAGCACGGGCAGGTAAACGCACACCCGTGTGCCCTGCGAAGAGGATTCGATGTCGATCACGCCTTCATGCGTGCGCACCGCGCCATAGACCAGGGAAAGACCGAGTCCCGTGCCCCGCCCCAGTTCCTTGGTGGTAAAGAAGGGCTCGAACACATGCTCCAGTTGCTCCTCGGGGATGCCATTGCCGTTATCGCTGACCGAAATACAGGCATATTCACCGGCCTTCGCGTTTTCATGCTGCTCGATGAACCGCTCGTCGGCCGCGAAGGTATACATGGCAATACGGATTTGCGGGCTTTCGCGTTCATGCACCGCATCCACGGCGTTGGACATCAGGTTCATCAGCACCTGCTGCAACTGGTTGATATCGCCGTTGATGCGCATGTCTGCTGCACCCATCTCCAGCCGCAGGTCGATATCCTCCGGCAGGGTGGCGCGGTGCATCTTCATCGCTTCCTTGAGAAAGTCGGCGAGGGATAGCGGATGCTTCTGCACGATGCCCCTGCGCGAGAATGTGAGCAGTTGCTGGATGGTGGCGGCCGCGCTGAAAGCGATCTTCTCAGCCTGTTCCAGCTTCTCCACCGCCTTGGGGCTGTCCGAAATTCCGCGCCTGGCGAGAAACAGATTACCGGTGATGCCGGCCAGGTCGTTGTTGAAATTGTGCGCGATACCCTCCACCAGCGTACCGATGGCCTCCATCTTCTGGGTCTGATGGAATTGCGCCTGCAGGGATTCATAACCTTGCAGGTCCTGCTGCAGGCCGATGTAGTTGGTAATCTCGCCGGCCGCATTCTTCACCGGCGAGATGGTCAGCATGGCCGGGTAGAACTCGCCGGTCTTCTTGTGGTTGACCACCTTGCCCTGCCATGGCCTGCCTTGACTGATAGTGGCCCAGAGCTTTTGATAAAAGACCTTGTCCTGGTTTCCGCTTTTCAGGATACGCGGGGTTTTGCCGAGCGCGTCCTGTTCGCTGAAGCCGGTGATCTCGGTGAAGGCCGGATTCACGAAACCGATAAGGCCGTCTGCGTCGGTGATGATCACCGCCTCGCTCGACTGGGTGATGGCCTGCGAAAGCATTTCGATGCGTGCCTGGGCCTGCTTGCGCCCGGTGATATTCATGCCGATGCCACGCAGGCCCGTGACCTTTCCCCCGTCGTTGATGACAGGGAGGCCGTGCACTTCCTCCCAGGAAATATTTCCCGAACGCGAGATATCCCGGTGCTGGAGCGTGAAGGATGTTTTGCCGGCCATGGCCTTGTTCACGATATCGCTGACCGGCCCGATATCCTCTTCGGGCATGAATTCAAGCGGGGTGTGACCGATCAGTTCTTCAGGGGCATGGCCCTTGATTTCGGCAGCCCGGCCGGAGACATAGGTGTAAACCATGTCGGTATCGATTTCCCAGATGTATTCGCCGGAGGCTTCAGTGACATCCCGGAAGCGCTGCTCGCTCCTTTCCAGTTCGGTGGTCCGCTGGCGAACCTGCCGGCGCAGCATCGCGTTCCACAGTGCAATGACCGGCACAAGCAGGAACAGGACCCAGGCAACGATCGCGAGCTTGCGCAGCAGGTCGTTGTCGAGGCTGCCCTGGCCATTGGTCAGGCCGATTGTGAAGCCATCGGCATTGCCCTGGGCATCGACCGCTTGATAGGGCGGGCGCTCCCTTTCCGGACCGATGGCGATGACGGGTTTCGTCAAGCCATTGACACCGCTTTCGGCGGCATGCGCAAAACCGGCTGACATCACCAGCAGGAAAACCCCTGCCAGCACGGAGCCGGCTGCAATGAATGTTTGATGCCTTGAGATGCTCATCTCATTCAGGCCCCTTTCTGTTGATACCGCTTGCCTTGAATCTGCAATAAGAAAGCAAGCGCATGCCGGACAGGGCGTTTAGAAACGGAGCGTCCGGCATTTTCCTGAATCCCATGTTGCAGGTGCAGGCTGTTTTTGCAGCACGTCCCGGGCTCGCATTGGGTTATTGGTCAGCGGTGGCAAGCGACTGGACCAGATGCAGGCGCCGGTACATTTCCGGATCGGGGTATTGCAGCTGTCGGATAATCTGCAGGAACGGCATCACCTTTACACCGGTGAAATAGGACGAAAAGGCATGCAGCCGCTCGCGTTCGGACAGGCTCTGCGCGAGTACCCAATTGGCCAGATGGCCGCCGGTCGGAATGCCTGAAGCGTGCTCAGATGTGGCCAGGAAAGGCTCTTCGGGCAAAAAGGTGCGCTGTTGGTCGATGTGCTCGACCACCTGATTGAGCAGGTTGACCGCGGCGGCACGTTGTCCCAGGTCGGCCGCGATTCTGGCCAGGGTCAGCAGGCGGGGAGGGCTTGAATAGGCTTCCATCAGGTTGATCAGCTCGATGAAGGCGGCGCTCAGATGGCGGTAGCGAAGTGCGGCATCGCCCGCCTCGTGTGCCCTGGCAAAGGCATTGAGGATACGCAGGTATTGCTGTTCCCCGGGAATATTGCGCTGTTCATCGGGCATTTGCTTCCATATCGGTAGCAGGTCTTTCGCGTAAGCCTTATCCTGCAGATATTGTTTCCAGGCATCTCCCTCGGGCAGGGCATCGGTGATCGGCTGTTCCTGCAATATGAGCAACCCTTCTTTCGCCAGACTTGCTGCCCGGTCATCCTTGCAGCAGAAAAGGTTGAGCCTGTAGGGGTCCACGCCGCTCTCTGGGTCGAATGGGGCCAGAACATCCAGTCCGGGAATGAGCATATAGGTGCTGTAGCCGTAGGCGTCGAATCGGGCGATGAGGCCTTCGTTGACGATGTCGCCGTGCTTGAGTTCGAACATGACCAGCGGGGAGTGGCGGCTGAAGAAAGCCTCACCCCCGTCAAGGATGCGGATCTCTTCTCCTTCGGCATCGAGTTTGACGAAATCAATGCCCTGCTCGCCGAAACGGTCCATCATGTGGTTGAGTGTTAACAGGCGGACTGTTTCCGTCTTTTTTGCGTCATCCTGCGTATGCGACAAGGCATTGAGTTCGGCATTGTCCTCGATGCACAGGTTTGCCTCGCCGGCATGGTCGGACAGGGCCGCGCGGACCAGTTCGACATTATCCAGATCATTGAGCCTGATGCTGCGCGCAAGATAGTCGGCGGTGGACGCGGCTGGTTCGACGGCCCAGACCTTGCCGCCCCCGCTGATGCGTTTGGCCATGCTTAGCGTGTAGCAGCCGTAATTGGCGCCGATATCGACCACCTGCATACCGGGTCGCAGCCAGCGACGCACGAACTTGATTTCATCCTCGAACCAGTCGCCCTGTTCGATCAGTGCATAGGGGGTCATCAGGCGCAGGGAGGGGGGCGTGCACACCTTCAGTCCGTCCGCGATGGGGGCAATCAGGGTGTCGTCGGTGGTTTCAAATTCCAGGATCGAAGCGGTGTCATAATGGTTCGATTGCAGCCAGTCTCCATAGATGCCGTCAAACAGTGCGATCTCACCCTTGTCGAGGACATCCCTGTAGGCACCGGTTATTCCGCCGCTTGTTACGTGGTTGGCATGCAACAGGGTTTGTCGATCATATTGCCTGCCCCGGCCGACATCTCTCGTTTGCAGGCCATCATCGCCTTCGTGATGGCTGCTGATCGCCTGCATGCGTTGCCTGGTTTGATCGAGACTGCAGCGCTCCGCGATTCGCTGCGCGGCTTCTGTGGAAAGCGGCAGGCCCAGAAACCCGGCCATCTGCGCGATCGTTTCACGCTGGCGTGCCATGGCGTCGGTATATTCGATGCAAAGCAGGTTGTCGCATGCCGTCCATCGCTCGTGGGTGGCGATAATCCTGCCCAGACGCTGGCTGCATATGAGGTCGACCAGGCTGGTGTTTTCGAAGCGAATCAGGCTGACCGCGACATCGCGCAGGTCACGCCGGGAGTAGATGGCGCGCGCCCTGCCGCTGGCGAGCATGTCGCAGGCGATATCCGTGGGGTCGTGGAATTTGATCAGTCGGGGGGTGCTTTCCGCGGGAGATTGCAGGGCCTGGTCGAGGCTGCTTCCTTCGCCGACATAGCCGATGGCACTGCCGCAGCCTGTTTCACTGAGAATTTCCCGGACCACATTGTAGATCCACGTGGACCCCGAGCGGACCATGCCGACAACAAATATCCATTCCGGCAGGGCAGGACTGTTACCTGCAGACGGATTGTTGCGCTTTTTGCTTTTTTTTATATGCGCCATGCTTGCATCCTTGTTTGTCTGGAATCCTTGTTTGTCTGGAATCCATGCTCCGTGTGGCGAGCAAGAAGCGAGCCAAGCCCTCCACGACACGTGTTCCCCGATTCCACCCGTTTGGCCTGTTTCTTGCGGAACGGCTTTAACCGGCGGACAGGCTGAATGACCGCCATGATGGAGAGGCAATGAATGATTTGATCGCTGAGGGCATGCGCTTGCAGGGCCTTGGGCAATTGCAGGGCGCTGAGGCTGTGTACAGGAACATCCTTAATCGCGAGCCGCGTCACGCGGCGGCCAGTCATATGCTCGGCGTGGTTTATCTGCAGTCCGGGGCACTGGATGAGGCGATCCGGATGATTTCCACGGCCGTGTCACTGGACGGCAAGCAGGCCGAGTTTCACGGCAATCTAGGCGTGGCGTTCAAGCGCAAGGCCGAGGCCTGCCTGGCGGCCGCCCGTAGCGGACAGGGTGATCGCGCCGCCTTGCAGCTGGAGGGGGACGCGTTGCTGAAGAAGGCGCTCAGGCATCAGGAGCGGGCCGTGAAGTTGCGCCCGGATTTCGCCAATGCGCATTTCAATCGCGCCGCCCTGCTCAGGAAGCTGGGGCGCTGGCAGGAGGCCTTGCGTGCTTTTTCGCGGGCCTCCAGGCAGATGCCCGATGCCTGTGAATGCCTGAACGAGATGGGGCAGATTCATTTGCAGTTGGGCGATACCGGGGCGGCACGCGAAACCTTTCTGCTGGCTTCCCGCTCACCGGACTCCGGGCACAAGGCCTATAGCAATTACCTGCTGGCGCTGAACTACGACGAACAGGATGCGGCGCAGGTGTTCCAGGCCCACGGCGAGTGGGATTCCCGCTTTGGCGGGGATGGCCCGGCGCCGGCGCACACCAATCCGGCAGATCCCGGGCGCCGACTGAATATCGGTTATGTATCTCCCGATCTGCATGCGCATTCGGTGGCCTATTTTGCCTCACCCCTGATCAGCGCGCATAGCCGCGATGCCTTCCGGGTGTTCTGCTACTCGGATTCGAGGCAGCGCGATGCCATGCAACAGGCATTGCGGCAGCAGGCCGATGAATGGCGGGATAGCGCCCACATGAGCGATGCGGAACTGGGCGAGGCCATTCGCCGGGATGGTATCGATATCCTGATCGATCTCGCGGGGCATACCTCGCGCAACCGCCTGAAGGTGTTCGCGGCGCGCCCGGCGCCGCTGCAGGTGGCATATATCGGCTACCCGAACACCACGGGACTGGCTGCCATGACCCACCGCATCGGTGATGCCATGACCGATCCGCCCGGCAACGATGCGTACTACAGCGAGGTTGTCCTGCGCCTGCCGGGCGGTTTCCTGTGCTATGCGCCGCCGGGCGCTGCGCGGGCTGTGGCGGATCAGCCGCGTACGATGAACAGCGATGCCGTCGTTTTCGGTTGCTTCAACGTGCTGGCCAAGCTCAGCGATGCCACGCTGGATATGTGGGCTGACGTGTTGCACGCGGTTCCGCAATCGAAGCTGGTAATCAAGAATGTATCGATGGTCGACGATACGGCGCGCAAGCGGCTGCTGGCGCGTTTCCGGCATCGCGGTGTGAAGCCGAACAGGCTGCAACTGGTCGGTTGGCAGGCCTCGCTGGAGGATCATTTCCGCTTGTATCAGCGCATTGATGTTGCGCTCGATACCTGGCCCTACAACGGGACCACGACCAGTTGCGAGGCGATGTACATGGGCACACCGGTGGTGACCAGGTGTGGCCAGACGCATGCATCGCGGGTGGGAGCGAGCCTGCTTGAGCGGGTAGGCATGTCCGGGCTGGTGGCCGACTCTGCACAATCCTATCTGCGCATCTGCACTGAGCTGGCCGCGGATGAGGCGCGCAGGCAGGCGCTGAGCCATCAGGCCTATACCGAAACCCGCCGCGTGCTGTGTGATGCCAGTGGTCTGGTGCAGGAGCTTGAGGCCGCATACCGCGAGATATGGAGCCAATGGTGCGCATCCGGGCAGGCATGATGAACTTTTTTCTAAAGTCCCGATTAAGTCCGGCGATAGATATGTTCACGAAGGCAAAATGCTTTCGAAACCTGCGTAAGCAGGACGTGACAGGGCAAGGATGTCGTTCACGTTTCACTCAATCTAAGGAGAGATTAATATGGGACTCGTAGTACAAACCAACAATGCGGCAACCACTGCCCTGAAGCACCTGAACACCAACAACGCCAAGATGAATCAGGCCATGGAGCGTCTGTCTTCGGGCTTTCGCGTGAACTCTGCAGCTGATGATGCTGCAGGCTTTGCCATTTCATCCAAGCTCGACGCACAGGCCGGTCGCCTGAAGGCAGCAGCTACCAACGTTGCCCAGGCCCAGGCCATGGTGAAGACAGCTGACGCCGGTGTGAACGAGATTCAGAACATGGTTTCCCGTTTGCAGGTGCTGGCAACGCAGGCTGAATCGGCCAACAACGACGGTGAACGTAACCGTCTGGACGGTGAGCGTGCCAAGCTGGAAAGCGCAATCGACAAGATTGCTTCTTCCACGAAGTACAATAACGTCACCCTGCTTAACGGCTCGGCCGGCGTGACGGTGGCTTCCAACACCTTCACCAATGCTGAGGGCCTGTCCAGCGTCAAGCTCGATGGTGCAGCCGCTTCCACGACCTTCACCGTCAGCCTTGAAGAAGGCACCGCCACCAGCGCCGGCACCTTCGGTAACGGCGACAAGATCACGATTTCCGATGGTACGAACTCGCAGACCGTGACCGTGTCGTCTGTTCCGACAGGGCTGAATACCCAGGATGTGAACTTCGGTAATCTGGGCGTCACTCTGAGCATCAGCTCAGCAATCACTGCTTCCGCCACCGGTGCTGCAGGCACGCCGGCTGCGATCGGTAATGTGGTGACTTCGGCTGCTGCCGCCAACACCTTCCAGGTGGGCGCGGACAACAATGCCAACAACCGCGTTGATGTGGCCTTCAACAGTGATTACAGCACCACGGGCCTGAGCATCACCGGTGATATCACCACCGTTGCCAACGCTCGCGCTTATTCCGATGTGCTGACCACGGCACTGAACACGGTGACCACCAATCGCGCAGCTCTGGGTGCAAGCCAGAACCAGCTGAGCTATGTCGGTGCCAACCTTGCCACCAGTGTGGAGCAGATCTCGGCTGCTGTTTCGACCATTCGTGATGCTGATATGGCTGCTGAAATGGCCAACTTCACCAAGAGCCAGATTCTGGTTCAGGCAGGTACTGCCATGTTGGCCCAGGCCAACCAGGCATCCAAGAACGTGATGACCCTGTTCAGGTAATCGTCCCCAAGGCCTCCTCCCTCCGGGGAGGGGGCGCCGGGTCGAATGATATAAGGAGGTAAACAGACATGATTGAACTTTCATCGATCAGCAGCTCTGTCTCATCTCCAGTATCTGCAAAACCTGATATGCCGGTGGCCAGTGTGGGCATGAATCCAAAAGTGTCACATCAGGCGCCGACAGAACAGGCGAAGGTCAGTGAAGAGAGTGTTCGTCACGCAGTTGAGCAGGCAAACATCGAATTCGCTGGCAGTAATCAGGAAGTTGGCTTCGTTTATGAGGAGCGTTTGGGGCAACTTTATGTTCAGGTCCTGGACAAGGAGACCGGCACGGTGGTCAAGGAGATCCCCTCTAAGGATTTCATCGAGCATCAGGCCTTCATGAAGGAACTGGCCGGATTAATTCTGGATCGGAATGCATAGGAAATGGCAGGACTTACAGGCATATCCGGACTGGTAGCCGGCTTTGATACAAAGGGGGCTGTCGATGAGCTCTTAAAGCCGCAGCAAGCGCGAATCGACAGCCTTACCCTTCAACAGACCAGGGAGACAGACCATCAGGCTGAGCTGGCCAAATTCAGCAGCATGGTGCAGGGACTGCGCAATACGGCCATTTCCATGTCAACCTCGGCGGATTTCTATTCATATACAGCTTCACTGAGCAGCAGCTCTAGCGTGCCGGCCAGCAGTCTTCTGGCAGTCAGCGGCACCAATTCAGTGACTCCCGGCAACCACACGATCAAGATCAATGCACTGGCGCTGGCACAGAAATCATCATCCTCTGCCGCAGTGCAGGACAGTACTGCAACTGCCGTGGGCAGCGAGACTACCGCGCTTGGATTGGCCGGCAGCTTCACCATCAACGGCGTCAGCGTGAGCGTGACCGCGGCCGATTCGCTGCGGGATATCGCGGCCAGTATCAATCAGTTGAACACGGGAAGTGCGGCAACCGGCGTGACAGCCACGGTCATGAAGGCCGGTACAAGCGACTATCGCCTGATCCTTGCCTCCGATCATACCGGGGCTGCCAATGGCTTTACGCTGGCCGGCGCCGATCTGTCCAACGCCGCGGCGCTGGGCAAACTCAACCTTTCAGCGCCGACAGCCCTGCAGGCTGCTCAGGACGCCCAGCTTGTGGTCGACGGTCTGACCATTACGCGCGATGGCAACAAGATCACTGATGCGCTCTCCGGCGTGACCATGGATCTGTTGCAGGCCGACGCAGCCACCACCCTGACCATGAACGTGGCAGTCGATACCGCCTCGCTGCAAGGCAATGTGCAAACCTTCGTGGACGACTACAACACCGTGATGGACTACATCAATGCGCAGTATGTGGTGAGTCCGGATACCGGCAAGAACGGACTTCTGGCCGGCGAGACCACCCTTCGTTCGGTGCAGAGCTCGCTTTCAGCCGCCCTGCTGCAAACCGTCCAGGGGGTTGCCTCGGACCGCAACAGCCTGGTGAAGATCGGTGTGGAGCCGGACAGCTCCGGGCATCTGAGTATCAATGAATCGCTTTTCTCCACGTTTCTGAATAACGATCCGAACAGTATTCGCGATGTGTTCGTGGCACAGGGCAGCAGCGCCAATACGCAGCTGAACTTCCTGGTGAACGGTCTGAATACGCCGTCGGGAACCTATAGTGTAAACGTGACTACGGCAGGAGACCGCGCAAGCCTGACCGGTGCCAACGACCTCGTGGCCAACACCCTGACGACCTTCACAGCCGGGGCCAACGACGTGGTGTCGATTACCGAGACCAGCGGAAGCAGGCTGGCTAGCGTGACCCTGACACCGGCCATGAACCAGAGCGCGATTATCACCGCGCTGAACACCGAGTTTGAGGCCACCTATACGGAGAAGCACCAGTTGGCTACTGCGCTGACCGATACGGCCGCAGCAGGCCCGGCCACCGGTGCGACTTCTTTTTTCAACCTTGCGCTCGGCGTGGCGGCGGGCGATACCATCAGCATCGGCGGAACCGACCGTTTCGGTACGTCCATCGGGGCTACCTATACGGTGCTCGATCCGGCTGTGGACACGCTTGATGGTCTGCTCAGCTCTATCCAGTCGGCCTTCAACCAGTCGGTGGTTGCCAGTATCGATGCCAGCGGGCATGTAGCGGTGACCGATTCGCAGACCGGGGACAGCCTGGTCAGCCTGAGCCTGACGGCCAACAACCAGGGCGGCGGCACGCTGGCCTTCGGTGCCGACAGCGTGGTGACCGAAGGGCGCTACGCGCTTGGCATCGAGGCGCTGGCCTCGGGCAATGGCGTGCAGATACGCAGCAAGGGCTGGGGCTCGACAGCGGGCTACAGTATTTCGCAAAGTGTTGACGGTCTGGGGATCGCGAACCAGAGCGTGACCGGTGTGGACATTGCCGGAACGATCAACGGGCTGGCGGCCAGCGGCAGCGGCCAGATGCTGATCGGATCGAGCGGCGTGGTGGATGGTCTGGCCGTTTCCTACACCGGTACCGCTACCGGGGCGATTGGCGATCTGACTGTCGGTGTGGGTGCGGCGGCACTGTTCGAAGGGTCGCTGGATACCTATGCCAACCCGTTTACCGGCATGCTGCAGAAATCAGTCGAACAATCGCAGGGAACCTACGATGCGCTCGGCAAGAAGATCGAGGATGTGCAGTTGCAACTCGAGCTAAAGCGTGCGCAGCTCACCCAGTCTTTTGCGCGCATGGAGTCGGCCATGTCGACGTTCCAGTCCACCGGTACATTCCTGACCCAGTATGTGAACGCATCCAACAAAAAATAGTTAAGTTGGGCGGAAAAGTGGCGACAAGTAACTAAAGAACACAGGAGGTTACAGCCATGACCGGATACAAGGCATATCAGGGAAATCAGGTAGAGGGTTCAGGTCCGCTCGGGCTGGTTCTGCTGAGCTATGAAGCACTTTATAAATCGCTCGGGCATGCCAGGCGCGCCATCGAAGCGGGTGATCTCAGCGCCGAGGTGGATCATACCAGCCGCGCCCTGGAGGCGATCATTGAGCTGACCACCAGTCTGGATACCGAGAAAGGCGGCAATATCGCCAACTCGCTTGCCTCGCTGTATGCCTATATGACCCGTCGCCTGAACGAGGGTATGTGCAGCTGTTCCGCGCAGGCCGTGGATGAGGTGGCAACGCTGGTGCAAACCCTTCGCGAAGGCTGGCAGGGCCTTCAGGACCAGCAGAACGGCCGCGCCAGGCCGCAGCAGGCTGTGGGCGGCTAATGGCGCTCGGAGAATATATCGGAGCCACGCGCGATGCCGTTGCTGCCGTGCGTCGGGTGGTGTCGCGGCGAGACTGGCAGCGCCTGGATGCGGCTGTTGAATTTTACGGTGAGAGCTTTTCCCGGCTGCGCAATTATCTGGAGCGTTTCGGGAGGAATGAAGCGAGCGATGCGGATATTTCGGAGCTCCGCCAGCTGGACATCATGCACCGCAAGGTGATGCGCCAGCTTTCCCGGAACATGCGTCATACCGAGGAAGATCTGGAAACCATCGGCAGGTTGATGCACTAGCGGCCCGCGTTAGTCTTTGTTTATGGGTTTCAGCAATCGCGGGTTCAGCTGACCTGAATCCGGCGAGCCAGCCAGTCCTCCAGCATAGAACGAACCTCTTCCAGCCTTGATTGGCTTTCCGCCTCGCAGCGCAGCACCAGGGCGGGCTGGGTGTTGGAGGCACGCAGCAGTCCCCAGGCATCGTCGAATTCCAGGCGCATGCCGTCCACGTCGATGATCGTGCAGCCCTCGGCGCCGAAATGCGCCATGGCTTCTTCGATCAGATCGAACTTGCGCGCTTCCTCGCAATCGATGCGAATTTCGGGCGTGATAAACGACGCCGGCACATCGTTCAGCAGGGCGGACAGGGGCTTATCCTGTGCGGCCAGGAGTTGCATCAGGCGCGCGCCGGCATAGGTGGCGTCGTCGAAGCCGTAATACCGGTCGGCAAAGAAGAAATGACCGCTCATTTCACCGGCCAGCAGCGCGCCGGTTTCCTTCATCTTGGCCTTGATCGGCGAATGCCCGGTTCGCCACATGATGCCCTTGCCGCCGTTTTTCTCGATATCGGCATACAGATGACGCGAACTTTTCACCTCCGAAATAATGGTGGCGCCGGGGTGCTTATGCAGCATCTCGCGGGCCAGTAACAAGAGCAGCATATCGCCCCACACCACCACGCCGCGCTCGTCCACCACGCCGATGCGGTCGCCGTCGCCGTCGAAGGCGATGCCGAGATCTGCCCGGTGTTCAAGCACATGCTGCTTCAGTTCCTGCAGGTTCTCTTCCACGGTCGGATCCGGGTGATGGTTGGGGAAGCGTCCGTCCGGCTCGCAGAACAGCTCGATAACCTCGCAAGAACCATTGGGGCACAGGGCGCGGTAAAGCGGCGCGGCAATGATGCCGGCCGGGCCGTTGCCGGCATCGATGACCACCTTCAGCGGTCTTTCCAGCCGGATGTCCCCGCAGACATGCTCGTGGTAAGGGCGGCAGATATCCTCCTGTCGCACATGGCCGGGCTTGTCCGCTTTCTCTTCATGGTCCTGCTGCATGAGCTGCATCAGGCGTTGGAGATCCTCGCCATGCAGGCTTTGCTTGCCGAGCATCAGCTTGAAGCCGTTGTACTCGGCTGGGTTGTGGCTGGCGGTGACCATCACGCAACCGGCGGCGCCTTCATGGAAGACGGCGAAATAGGCCAGCGGGGATGGCACCATGCCGATGTCCAGAACATCGCGTCCTGCATCCACAAGCCCGCGAATCACGGCCTGTTGCAGCTCGGGGCCGGACAGGCGAACGTCGCGCCCGACCACGATGCGTCCGCATTGATCCCCTTTGGCATCGGGCGGCAGCATGCCGGCAAAGGCATGGCCCAGCCGATAGGCGAAGGCCGCGGTGATTTCGCTGCCGGCAATGCCCCGAATATCATATTCGCGGAAGGCCTGGTGCGGGATGCGTGTGTTGCGGGAGGGCATCGAGAGATTATAGGGGGCGATACCCTTCTCTCAAGTCTTGCCGTGGCGCGCGCAGACAATAGCTTGGCGGGCCGATGTCCGTTTCCACCCATCAACTCAACGACGAGCAGTACGAGGCCGTGTTCTACCGCGGCGGGCCGCTGCTGGTGCTGGCCGGCGCAGGCTCCGGCAAGACCCGCGTGATCACCGAGCGCATCGCAGCGCTGGTGGAGCGCGATGTGCCGCCCGATGCGATCACCGCTGTGACCTTTACCAACAAGGCGGCGAAGGAAATGCGCGAGCGCCTGTCCGCGCGACTGCGCGACAAGGCCGACGAACTGCGCATCTGCACCTTCCATGCGCTGGGGCTGGCCATGCTGCGCCGCGATGCGAGCCACTTTAACCGCCGCGCGAACCTTTCGGTGTTTGCCGGCGGCGAGCAGCGCGGTGTGCTGCGCAGCGTCTTGCAGGACATGCGCCTGCCTGCCGATTCCAAGCAGGTGGACACCATGCTCGGGCGCATTTCCCAACTGAAGAACGGGCTGCTGGGTAGCGAACAGGGCCTGGGACCGATTCGGGAGCGCTACGATGCCCTGCTGGAGCGCATGAACGCGGTGGATTTCGACGATCTGTTGATCCTGCCGCTCACCCTGTTGCGCGAGGATGCTGCCGTGCTGGCCTATTGGCGCGAGCGATGCCGGCATTTTCTGGTCGACGAATACCAGGACTCCAGCCGCGTGCAGTACGACTTTCTGCGCATGCTGGTACCTGCCGACGGCAACCTCACCGTGGTGGGTGATGATGATCAGAGTATTTACGGCTGGCGGGGTGCGGAGATCAGCAACCTGTTCCAGCTCGATCAGGATTACCCCGGCCTGAAGGTGGTGCGCCTGGAGGAGAACTATCGTTCAACCGCGGCGATCCTGAATGCCGCCAACGCCCTGATCTGTAATAACAGTCAGCGTCTTGGCAAGGCGCTGCGCTCGAATATCGGGCGCGGCAGGCCGACGCGCATCTGGGAGGCCTCGGATGCGGATGACGAGGCCGAGCGCGTGGTCGGCGATATCGTTGCCCGACACGCCACGGAACAGGCCGGTTGGGGCGAGTTCTGCGTGCTGTATCGAGCTTCCTATCAGTCGCGTCCGCTGGAGTTGGCGCTCAGGCAGCGCGGTGTGCCGTATCACCTGAGCGGAGGGCTTTCCTTCTTCGAGCGTGCCGAGGTGCGCGATGTGCTTTCCTACCTGCGGCTGGCCGCCAATCCGGACGATGATCTGGCCTTCATGCGCGCCGTTGCACGGCCGAGGCGCGGCATCGGTGACAAGGCGCTGGGTGACCTGGGCGAATTTGCCGGGCAGCATCGTTGCTCGCTGCTGGAGGCCTGTCTGCATGATGATTTCACCCATGCCCGCAAAGCCGCCTTCACCGAATTCGCTGAAATGCTGGTACGTGCCGGCCATGCCTTTGCACATGGCGAGCCGGATTCGGCCTTTGACGACATGCTCGCGGAGTCGGGTCTGGGCGATGCCATCGAGGCCGATGCCGAGGACGATAAAGAGCGCGATGCGCGTCTGGGCAATGTCGGCGAGATCCGCCGCTGGTGGTTGGGGCATGCGGAGAATGCCGGCGGCTCGTCGGCAACGGCCCTGTCCGATTTCATCCAGCGCCTGGCCCTGCTGGCCGACCGCGACGAGGAGCCGGGCAACGATGTGGTGCGCCTGATGACGGTGCATGCGGCCAAGGGCCTGGAGTTCGATCATGTGTATGTGATCGGCATGGAGGAGGGCGGCTTTCCGCACAAGAATGCCGTGGAGGAGGAACGCCTGGAGGAGGAGAGGCGGCTGATGTATGTGGCCGTGACCCGCGCGCGCTTCAACCTCACCCTGAGCTGTGCAAAAAAGCGCAGGCGTTATGGTCAGGTTGAATCCATGGCGCCTTCGCCGTTCCTCGCCGAGCTGGGCGAGGAACACACCAACTGGGTGGATAAAAATCCGGATTCGGAAGAGGCACAGGCCGAAAGCGAGGGGCATATGCTGGCCATGCGCAAGGCGCTGGGTCTGGCCTAGGGGTTGGTAAACGACGCTTGTCGGATCAGAGGTCTGAGGCCAGCACGTTGATGTCCGCCGTTTGCAGGAATTCGATGAACTTCAGTGCCGATGGAGCCAGGTGCTTGCCGCGCCGGTGCACCGCATACCAGTTGCGCCGGATCGGCATGCCCTGCACGTCCAGCACCACCAGGTGGCCGCTTTCCAGTTCCAGCTTCAGGCTGAAGGTGGAAAGTACGGCCACGCCCATGCCGGACATCACGGCCTGCTTGATCGCTTCACCGCTGCCAAGCTCCATATAAGGGTCCTGCGTCAGCCCCTTCTCGCCCAGCAATCGCTCAAAGGTCTTGCGGATACCCGAGCCGGGTTCGCGTGAAATAATGCGCTCGCGGAGCAGTTCCTGCAGCGTGATATCCCGCTTTCCAGCCAATGGATGCTTGGGATGTGCAAAGGTGACGAGTTCGTCCCCCAGGAAGGGATGGCTCTCGATGTCGATGTTTTCCGGCAGGGTGGCCAGGATGTAGATGTCGTCCTCATTGGCCTCCATCCGCTCGATGATGCGCGCCCTGTTACTTACCTTGAGTTGCGGTATCACCTTGGGGTAGCGGCGCAGAAAGGCGCCCAGATAGTGCGGCAGGAAGTACTTGGCGGTGGTCACCGCAGCCAGGTTGAGCGGGCCGGCCACCTCGCCGCGCAGCTCATCGAGCTTCCATTCGAAGGCATCCAGGCGATCGAAAATATCCCTGCATGTGGCATGCAGTTCCTTGCCGGTCGCGGTGAGATAGATCTTTTTCCCCATCTGTTCGAACAGGGATGTTCCCAGTGTTTCTTCCAGTCGTTTGATCTGGATCGAGATGGCCGGTTGGGTCAGGTGAATGGCCTCGGCGGCGCGGGTGAAGCTGCCATGGGAGGCGACGGCATCGAATAATCTGAGCTGCTGCAGGGTGGCCTTGATCATGGTTTCCGTCCTTCCGCATATCCATTAACAATCGTATATGGAAAGCATAATAACAATTAATTATTATTTATATCAAGCGGCGCCTATCGTTCTCCTGTGAATGCAATCCGAGGCCGGGTAAGTGAACCATGTAACCGGCACCGGGTTTGAATAACCCATCAGGAGATGAAAACCATGGCAGAAACAACATCAAAAACCTATCAGGCGGGTGTGAAGGAGTACCGGGAAACTTACTGGATGCCCGAGTATGCCCCCAGGGATACCGACTTCCTGGCCTGCTTCAAAATCACCCCGCAGGCCGGGGTGCCGCGTGAGGAGGCTGCAGCAGCAGTCGCGGCCGAATCCTCGACCGGCACTTGGACCACGGTGTGGACGGATCTGTTGACCGATCTGGATCATTACAAGGGCCGTGCCTACGCCATCGAGGATGTGCCGGGTGACGACGAGGCATTCTATGCCTTTATCGCCTACCCGATCGACCTGTTCGAGGAGGGCTCTGTAGTGAACGTGATGACCTCTTTGGTGGGCAATGTGTTCGGCTTCAAGGCCGTGCGCGCCCTGCGCCTGGAAGACGTTCGTGTTCCGATTGCCTATGTGATGACCTGTAACGGGCCGCCGAACGGCATCCAGGCCGAGCGCGATATTATGAACAAATACGGCCGCCCGCTGCTTGGCTGCACCATCAAGCCCAAGCTGGGCCTTTCGGCCAAGAACTACGGCCGGGCGGTGTACGAGTGCCTGCGCGGCGGTCTGGATTTCACCAAGGATGACGAGAACGTCAATTCGCAGCCCTTCATGCGCTGGCGCCAGCGTTTCGACTTTGTCATGGAGGCCATTGAAAAAGCGGAGGCCGAGACCGGTGAGCGCAAGGGGCATTACCTGAACGTGACCGCGCCGACCCCGGAAGAGATGTACAAGCGTGCCGAGTATGCCAAGGAGCTGGGGGCGCCGATCATCATGCACGACTATCTGACAGGTGGCTTTACCGCCAACACCGGCCTGGCCCAGTGGTGCCGCGACAATGGCATGCTGCTGCATATCCACCGCGCCATGCATGCCGTGCTTGATCGCAACCCGCGCCACGGCATCCATTTCCGTGTGCTGACCAAGATGCTTCGCCTCTCCGGCGGTGATCATCTGCATTCCGGCACCGTGGTCGGCAAGCTCGAGGGCGACCGCGATGCGACCCTGGGCTGGATCGATCTGATGCGCGATTCCTACATCAAGGAAGACCGCACGCGCGGCATCATGTTCGACCAGGACTGGGGCGCCATGCCGGGTGTCCTGCCGGTTGCTTCCGGCGGTATCCATGTCTGGCACATGCCGGCCCTGGTCAGCATTTTCGGCGACGATTCCGTGCTGCAGTTCGGTGGCGGAACACTGGGCCACCCCTGGGGCAACGCCGCAGGTGCTGCCGCCAACCGTGTGGCGCTTGAGGCCTGTGTCGAGGCCCGTAACCAGGGCCGTACGCTCGAGAAGGAAGGCAAGGAAATTCTTACCGCGGCGGCAGAGAACAGTCCTGAGCTGAAGATCGCGATGGAAACCTGGAAGGAGATCAAGTTCGAGTTCGATACCGTGGACAAGCTCGACGTGGCCCATAAGTAACCCGCTCGCACCGGGGCGGCACCTGACGCGGTGTCCCTCCAGGCACATGGGCTGTCCCGGTGCGTTTCTTCTGACTGTGAATAACACGTGCAAACAAAACCAATATCGATGCAAGGAGTAAAAACATGAGTGAAATGCAGGATTACCCGTCAAGCCTGGCCGATGTTTCAAGCCGTAAGTTTGAAACCTTCTCCTATCTGACCGAGATGGATGCCGATCGCATCCGCAAGCAGGTGGAGTACATCGTGAGCCGCGGCTGGAACCCGGCTGTTGAGCATACCGAGCCGGAGAACGCCTTCGGGCACTACTGGTATATGTGGAAGCTGCCGCTGTTCGGCGAGTCCGATGTCGACCGAATCCTCGGTGAGGCCGAGGCCTGCCATAAGGCGCATCCGAACAATCATGTGCGTCTGGTCGGCTATGACAACTACGCCCAGTCCAAGGGGGCCGAGATGGTTATCTTCCGGGGCAAACCGGTGTAAGCCACGGGGCGACAGGCAGTGCCGTATCCGGTGGTTGCCTGTCGCCCGCTTACCTGTTGCGCCCGTGCCGGGGGCAGATGCCAGTAGTCCGATTCCGAACATGTTTCATGACGGCTGCCGGGCATGAGTGAAGCCTTCATCATCATGCAACAACCCAAAAAACGCAGAAGGAAGCTGATATGTCAGAGAAGAGCAACGAACAATACAGGGTGAAAGCCGAGCCGTTCTATAAGGCCGTCGGCAAGGAGGTGAGCCTCTACGAGGCAGCCTATTCGCGCCGCCTTCCCATGATGCTCAAGGGACCGACCGGGTGCGGCAAGTCGCGCTTTGTCGAATACATGGCCTGGAAGCTGGAGCGTCCGCTGATCACCGTGGCCTGTAACGAGGACATGACCGCCTCGGACCTGGTCGGTCGATTCC
>Ga0209919_1000171_pt1 | contig 33372 bp, 36 predicted proteins | sample SalPon2A_C_D2_MG_FD_185721 | JGI IMG/M metagenome (GOLD analysis project Ga0209919, IMG submission 185721) | Soil microbial communities from South San Francisco under conditions of wetland restoration - Salt Pond MetaG R2A_C_D2_MG (SPAdes)... | ecosystem: Environmental > Terrestrial > Soil >... | reverse complement strand
GCAAGTTTTAAAGGAATATTCAGGGAACTGAGAAGATCATTCATCCAGTACCAGCCACCGGTGGTCTCTACAGTTGCCATATGTTCTTTACCGAGAGAGCTGAAGTAATTAACGATCTCAAAGTTGTTATTGATAAGTTTTTCTTCCTTAACGACTTTACCGTCACTATCTACAGTTGTTAGATACGAAAAGAGTTTATGTTGATCAATTCCAGTGTAATACATTGGATACCTCCAAAAGTTAAAGTTGTCAATAATTACAAATTTAACTGTTTACTTTTTGGAAATATCCTGTGGCTCAAGGCGACAGCCCCGACAAGTCGGGGTAAACTTTATTAGCATCCGGCAATTTTAGAAAATTTAGTATTAGTCGTTCCCCCGCTGTTGGCGGATAAATCAGGGACTGCGGCTCAACTCCATTATACATTTTAATTCCTTAAATATTTATTAAAATAAGGGGGATAGATGGATTCAACTAAAAAAACCGCAAAAACTGCCGGCTGGTTATACCTTATCTTAGCAATAACCGGCGCGTATAGCATAATCTTTATCCCGTCAAAAATTATAATACCGGGAGATGCGGTTGCCACCGCCAATAAACTACTCGCAAATGAATTCTTATTTCGGACAGGTATAATTTGTGATCTTATCAGCAATACTATTTTTGTGTTTCTGGTATTGGTTCTATATCGATTGTTCAAAGAAGTAAATATAAATTACGCCAAACTAATGGTTGCGTTAGTACTTGTTCAAATTCCTGTCGTGTTTATCTCCGAAGCATTCAACATCACTTCCCTTATGCTTTTTAAGGGAGAAATACTGAAAACATTCGAACTGAGCCAGAGACAGGATCTTGCTATGCTGTTTCTTAATATTAACAGCTACGGTACTATAGCAATTGGAATATTTTGGGGACTCTGGCTACTACCATTCGGTCTATTGGTTTATAAGTCAGGTTTTATTCCGCGTACATTTGGGTACCTGCTTATAATTGGTGGAGTGGCTTATATAATTGAAAGTTCTGTAAAAATGCTTTTACCCCACTACGGTGCATTTGTTTCTCAATTTACGTTTGTGTTTTACACAATTGGTGAACTTTCAATAGTGTTCTGGCTCTTAATAAAAGGTGCTAAAATACAAAGCCAGAATGTATAACAAGCTGCTCAAGGCGACAGCCCCCGACAAGTCGGGGTAAACCCACGCAGTGCGGGGTAAACTATTTTTCGCCTGGTGTTATTTTTTAAATCGTATTTAAAAGTTTTCTTCTTTTCAACATTCCCGTGTAAGTAGCCACAAGCATTTAGGGGCGCAAAGACTTTTATTTTTATATTGCAGAATCATCAACATATTATTTCGGTTCTAACTTACTCCCGGGTTGTAAGGTTTTACATATCACAAGCACTTTACGAAAGATGGACTTTCACGCAAATTCTTTTATTTTTAAAAGAATAAAAGAAATATCAGGAATCATACTTATTGAGGTTAAGAAAAATGAACAACACTATTCTGTTAGATAAAAGACCGGTTGGCACTCCCCAACTTTCAGATTTTAAATTTACCGAAGAAAAAATCCCTGAATTAAAGGAAGGCCAGATTCTTCTGGAAACCAAATATGTATCTGTCGATCCGTATTTACGGGGAAGAATGAACGATGCGAAATCCTATGTCCCTCCTTTTGAACTAAATAAGCCCATAGTATCAGGAATAATTGCCGGGGTGATAGAATCCCAAAACAGCAACTTTAGCAAAGGGGACTTTGTATCGGGGATGTTAGCCTGGAAAAAACAACAGGTTTCTCATGGAAAAGACTTAATGAAGGTATCTCCTGAAAAAGCACCTCTTTCCGCTTACCTTGGAATTCTTGGTATGACAGGATTAACTTCTTATTTAGGATTAACCGAAATTGGAAAACCCAAAGAAGGAGAGACCCTGGTGGTCTCCGGAGCCGCGGGGGCGGTAGGAAGTGTTGTTGGCCAAATTGGAAAGATACTCGGACTACGTGTAATTGGAATCGCGGGAACAGATGAAAAAGTAAGTATGCTGAAATCTGATTTCGGTTTTGATGAAGCGATCAACTATAAAACCACAGAAAATATAAGCGCTGCAATTGCCAAAGCCTCTCCCGGTGGTGTCGATGTTTATTTTGATAATGTTGGCGGCGATATTTCCGATGCAGTTTTATTCAATATTAACCGATTTGCCAGAATGGTCATTTGCGGAGCTATTTCGGTATATAACGAAACTTCGTTGCCAAAAAGCATAAGCGTTCAGCCATTTTTAATAAAGAAAAGTGCTTTGATGCAGGGGTTTATTGTCGGCAATTACTCTGATAAATTCCCCGCAGCAATTCAGAAACTAAGCGAATGGTTAAAAGAGGGAAAACTTACTTACCGGGAAACTATAGTAGAAGGTTTTGACAATATTCCCGGAGCTTTCATCGACCTGTTTTCCGGGAAGAATAAAGGAAAAATGCTGGTTAAAATTTAAGAAGATAAAAGAAATTGAAAATAAAATATCTGCTTTATTCAGGATTTGTAATTCCGGCAATCTTCTGGATTACAACTTTTATTTGTGGATTTATTCAGGGTGACTACAATCACTTTTCAAGATTAGTAAGTGAATTAGGCGCTATTGGAACGAGCTCACAATATTTCTTCACGGTCGGATTAATTTTGTGCTCAATACTTAGTATTTTATTTGTTACAGGGTTATATAAATCTTGCAGAGCTTTAAAATTAAGTACGGTCCCTGTTTTGATAATTTTATTCTATTCGGTTTCAATTGCCGGAGCTGCAATATTTCCTTTACCTTTAAGATTACATGAAATTATGGGAATGCCTTCTATTCTTTTAATTCTTTCACCTTTATTCAGTTTATTCCTGTGGAACGGTAAAAACAAATTACCGATGATTACTCAAATGTCAATATTGAGCCTGATAGTAATGTTAACCGGCTTTCTTGTTTACTTCCCTGATATATTGAGTAATTCTTTTGGTTTAAAACAAAGGTTCTTCCATTTTGGCTGGTCGATATGGTTTATTTATTTAAGTTTTAGTTTTTTAAGAATTACCAAAGAGAAGATGAATATTAAAGTTGTGTGAATATAATTTATTAATAAATAATTACTAAAATTAAATGAAATTTTCAAAAGCAATAGTGCGTAAACCCTGTAAAAGCATGGTTAATGGATTAACCGGTGCAAATCTTGGAATGCCGGATTATGATAAAGCTGTTCAGCAGCACAAAAACTATGTACAGGCTTTGAAAGATTGCGGACTTACGGTAAGAGTACTGGAAGCGGATGAAAATTTTCCGGATTCAACATTCGTAGAAGACGTTGCATTGCTGACACCGCATTGTGCAATTATTACAAACCCGGGGGCTCCATCTCGGCGAGGTGAAATCAACGGGATTAAAAATATTGTGCGGGACTATTACAGCAACGTCGGGGAAATTCTTTCGCCCGGTACCCTGGAAGCGGGTGACGTAATGATGGTTGGAGATCATTTTTATATCGGTTTATCAGAGAGAACAAACTCTGCCGGTGCGGAACAGGCCATATTTATTTTAAACAAATATGGAATGACCGGCTCTATTGTAAAACTTGAAAAAGTTCTTCATTTAAAAACCGGCCTTGCTTATCTTGAAAACAATAACCTGGTCGCCTGCGGTGAATTTTTATCAAATTCTGAATTCAAAAAATTTAATATTATAGAAATTCCGGAAGAAGAGAGTTACGCCGCCAATTGTGTCTGGATAAACGATAACGTTTTAATTCCTGCAGGCTACCCGGCAGCAAAACAGAAAATAATTGATTCAGGTTACAGGATCATTGAAATTGATGTATCTGAATTCAGAAAACTGGATGGCGGGCTTAGTTGTTTGTCGTTACGATTTTAAATGCTTTAATACCTGCCATAATTACGATTAAGTTTTCGTATAGACTAAAAACCCTCATTTTACACTCAAAAATCCATTTTTAAGCCGTTTTATTTGGTTAGGTAAATAATTATTAGTAATATAAGTGACCTACACTGATTTAAGCAATTTTACAGTTTTACACGTAACTCGTTGTATTTTAATGAGATAAGGCTGATTATTTTATAAATAAGGTTTTTTTGAATAAAATGGAGATAATAAAATGAGTAAATGTTTCGCTTTGATGGGCTGGAGCCTTCCTGTAATAGAAAGTATGCAGAAAACAGGTAAACCGTTTGTAGTAGTTTCCTTTCCGGATTTTGAACCATACGCAAAAGAAAATAACATCCCTTTTTTAAGTTATCAACTAAATGAGTGGAGTGATACTTCAAACTCGTGGGATTTACATGAAAAATTAAAAGCTTTTGACGCTGACGTCGCAGTTCCTCTTTTTGAAGAAACTGTTGAATGGGCAGGAGCTTTAAATTCAATTTACCGTGATGATCCCAGGGTTTTAAATCGTGCGTTCCTTTTCAGAAATAAAGCAATAATGAAACGTAAAGCCTTAATTGGCGGATTGCGCGTTGGATTATTTGAAGAAGTATATAATCGTGATGATGTAAAAAAGTTTATGAAAAGATTGAATGAAGCAAACCTGCAGCTTGAAGGTGAATCAGATAGCTGGGTACACATTAAGCCTTTTGCGTCTGCCGGTACGGTTGGTCACAGACTGCTTCGCTCAATGGATGATATTGATAACAAAGTTGAAGACGGAGATTTTCCGTGTCTGGCTGAAAGTCATTTAAGTGGAAGTGAATTTTCCTGCGAAGGTTTTGTTCACAAAGGAAAACTTCGCTGGCTTAATATCACAGAATATGTTCGTCTCGGCCACTCTAATTTTATTCCTGAAGGAAATTTCCTGCATAAAAAACGCCCGATGATATGGGAAATGAATCAGAAGATGATTGACATATTTGGAATTGAATATGGAATGGTTCACCCTGAATGGTTTCTTGATGAAAACGATAACTTAAACTTTGGTGAAACTGCCTGCAGAATTCCCGGCGGACATATTTTAGAACTTGCAAGCAAAGCTTACGACTTTGATGCACTTGCAGCTTTTGTGATGGCTCACGATCCATCATTGACCGAAGAAGAATTCGATGCAATGTTTCCACCGAAAGATGCACGCCCTGAAAACTTCTATGGAAATGTTATGATTTATCCACGAAAAGAAAAAATTGAAAAACTGGAAATTCCACAGGAACTTCAGGAAGAACCATATTTTCTGGATCATAATCTTATACCGCCGCTTACAACTCAGAAAATAAGTTCACGTGAAGGTTTCGGAAATCATTTCGGTACGGTGAATTTTAAAGGAGAGGATCCGGATAGAATGAGAGAATTACTTCTGCATTATGATGATGTGGACTTTTATATTTAAATAATTTCTAAATGAATGTTACCAATTCGAAAAGTCCATTGGCTTAAGGATGACTGAGAAATTTCAAATGAATAAAAATAAATAATTAGTTTAGACTTTATGAATAATCAAAACTCAAATATTCTTACAACCGAAACCCCCGAACAAGTTTATATTAATTTTGAAAATAGTTTTAATAACTTTAAAGAATCTACTGATCTTACAAAACCGTTGAAAGCAGCATCTTTGATAAGCCAGGTAGAACAATTAAGTCACACTCACAAAGGGCTCGAATTTCTTTTTAATCAATGTCTTGAGCTTGAAGCTGCGGGCATTTTCAAGGACTCGGTTTGGGAAAATCCGCAAAAGCAGGTGCCATCACTTGTAAAAGGGACTTTGCTTTCCGGTCATCCCAATTCCAGTTTTGAAATTTTAAGTGAGCTGAGAATTTTGGCTTATGCTTTGGGCCAAAAGGGTAATACACCTCTCAGTACAAATGAAGCTAAAACTTTTCTCGAAGAAGCAGTGGTTCACAATCTTGAATTTGCTTACGATGAACTCACTGAAGCAACACGCTTAAAAATAACTCCACAGGAACGCAGAAAACTTGTAAATCATTTTCAGTTTTTAGTGGGTAAAGCTGAGCTTGACGGAATAAAAGAAAAACTCGTCCAAGAAATAAAAATGATTTGTGAACAGCGCCCGGTTGTTACTCAAAATGTCTGTAACCTTATCCAAACGATTTATCAGAAAATTGAACTTGATGAAAAGAGTGATATAGATAATAAATTGCAATATTATGTTAACGCTATTTATTTCCCCGCACCGATAGTAAAAAGGTATCAGAAATTTGGAAACTATAAAAAAGCACTCGCCCGGGCTAAAAAAGAGACTCTTGAATTAGAAGCAACTGTAATGGGAAATTACCTGCACGAAACAGGGCTAACAAACCCTTACCAGGCAATGCTGCTCAGCTTTCTTATCGAAAAAAAACCCGAACTGGTAAATCTGCTTTTACACCTGAACAGTAAAGGAGTATCTGAATGGGAACGCTATAGAGAATCTGCAGCCGAGCTTGCCTCAAAAACTTTTAGTGAATTTAATCACATCGGTATTTATGGTTTTAAAGGAATGCTTGAAAAAAGTTTGTTCTCACGAAGAGTAGTCAGGGCAGGACTTACTAATTTAAAACTAATTAGTATTCATCCACAGGTTGAAAGAAGGATTTTGAAATCTGTAATGGAACCATCCGAAGAAGTTTCTGCAAAACAATACCTGATGGGAGCCGTAATCGGAATTTTGGGTCAACCAACAGGAGTTGGACAGGGAAATAACCCGACCTGCCAGTCTGCACGCGGAATAAGTATGTGGGCACAGCATACCCCGGCAGAGTTAATAAATATGATAACTATTGTTACAAGTACTAATAATTTGGTAATGAGGTTTGAAAATCACGAACTGGAATCTCTTAAACTTGTAAAAGGACTGGTTGGTGAACTGGACCACAATCTTGATGCAGTATCAGTTGTACTTGTTCCCCACCTAGATAAAATTTATAACGAAATGATGAACAGATCCGCAAACCGGGGGGAAGATCCGCATAGATGGACTAACCCAGCGTTTTATGGAAATCTGGTTCCTGTTGGTTTTGCTTCTCCTTACAGTTATTTGACTAAAAGGATTGAAAATTTTAAAAGTTTCGTAAAGCTATTCTATAATGTTTTTCATCCACTTTACAACGGAAGCCGCGAACTTGTTTATCCAATTCCCGTTGGAATATTTATTACGACATCAAAAGGTGATATGCTGGGATTTCACGCTGTTTCACTTTTACGGGTAGCACAAAATAAAAAAGACAACCAATACAGGGCTTATTTTTTAAATCCTAATAATGAAGGGAGACAGGATTGGGGACAGGATATAAAACCTTCTGTCTATGACAACGGTGAAAAACACGGTGAATCGTCTCTCCCCTTTTACCAGTTTATTGCGCGTGCGTATGCATTTCATTACAATAATTTAATCGCAGAAAACCAAACAGAACCGGTTCCGGAAGAAGAGATTAATAATGTTGAAAAACTTGCAAAAGAAAGCTGGGGCAAATTATATCAATGGAGTAATTAAAGATGGTCAGACATTCCTCTTATATAGAACTAAGCCAATCATCTCTTAAAAAGAATATTAATTTTATCCGGAAAAAGATCGGCGCACATCCAAAAATATCCGCCGTAGTTAAAGCAAATGCATATGGACATGGAATTCCACAAATAGTTCAGATGCTTGAAAAATGCGGAGTCGATCATTTTTCTGTTGCATCAGCTTCCGAGGCAGAAGAAGTTCTTCAAAATTGCTCGGAAACAAGCAGCATAATGATAATGGGTATTTTATACGATTCGGATATCGATTGGGCAATTGAAAATGGCATAGAGTTTTATGTTTTCAATTATGACAGGTTGCAAATAGTAAAAGAGAAAGCTCAAAAGATTGGAAAGCCCGCAATTGTTCATATAGAAGTTGAGACTGGTACAAACAGAACCGGTATGAACTGGAGAGATTTTAAAAAATCAATTACATTTCTGAAAAAGAATAAAAGCTATATTCAATTCCAGGGAATTTGTACTCATCTTGGTGGAATAGAAAGTTTGAGCAATTTATTCGAAATTAATCCTCAAATACAAAAATTTAAAGATGTCTTAAAAGAACTTAAGAAAAAAAAATTCACACCGTCTTACAGGCATATGGCTTGTTCGGCTGCTGCACTTGCCTACCCGGAGACACATTATGATCTTGTCAGAGTTGGAGTTGCAATTTATGGTTTCTGGCCGAGCCCGGATACCTATCATCTTCATTTGCAGGAAGCAGGAAAGATGAAAGACAGTCCGCTAAAAAGATTACTTACCTGGAAAACTAATGTTATGGATATTAAATCTGTAAAAGAAGGTGAGTTTGTTGGTTATGGAACATCTTACCAGGTTTACAGGGATATGCAGATTGCAGTTATTCCTGTCGGGTATTCAAACGGCTATCCTAGAGGACTGTCAGGAAAAGGATATGTCCTGGTAAAAGGTAAAAAAGCACCTATAACCGGGTTGATAAATATGAACCTTTTTATGATTGATATCACACATATAAAAGATGTACAAATTGGAGACAGTGTAGTGCTTTTAGGAAAACAGGGAAATAATGTTATTTCAGTAAGCTCATTCACTAATTTTACAAATCTTCTTAACAACGAAATGCTAAGCCGGCTACCCGCTGCAATACCACGAAATATAGTTAGCTGATATTTTTTACGTATTTTTACTTTTAATAATCTTTGTTGTTTTAACTTAAATTAGCCAGGTGATAACATGGACAAATTTTTGGAAGCTGCTATAGAAGAAGCAAAAACCGGATTGAATGAAGGCGGAATTCCAATCGGTTCGGTACTGGTTATTGACGGGGAAATAGTTGCACGTGGCCACAATAAAAGAGTTCAAAATGGTAGCGCCGTATTACACGCAGAAATGGATTGCCTAAAAAACGCAGGAAGAATAAAAGCCGCCGATTATAAACGTGCAACATTATATTCAACATTGTCGCCTTGCGATATGTGCAGTGGTGCAATTCTGCTTTATGGAATTCCAAAAGTAGTTATCGGTGAAAACAAAACGTTTAAAGGTCCCGAAGAATATGTAAAATCCCGGGGAGTTGAAGAAACTGTACTGGATGATCCTGAATGCAAAAAACTTATGGAAGAGTTTATCGATCAAAATCCTGAATTATGGAACGAGGATATCGGGGAATAAAGCCCTCTATTATATCATTTAAATAGAGAGCTTTTACATTTCTATTTTGAAATTACCCCTTGCAACAGTTTCCGCAACAAGTTTATCAAAATCCCCTTCGAGATTTGCAATTACCAGCTCATTACCATCAAGACTTACGACAAGGAGCTCATTAATTTCGTCGTATCTATTTTGTTTATAATAAACTGTAGTTAAAGAATTACAATCCCGGTCCTTAACAACATAGTGCCATCCGCGGGAAGTAAGTTCGTTATCCGTATGACTGAAAAAATCCTTTGAAACATTTATGTTCCCGTGTCTTCTTCTCTTATAAATTCCCACCTGCACGTGTGACACATTTTTCAGCATTTGTCTCACTTCTTCAGCGTCATCATCATCTGAGAATTTTACAGCAGTTTTGGCTAATGTCAGTCCAAAAGATCCCACACCGAATTCAGTATCTGTGTAATACCCGTCTCCGATTTTTGAAAATACAGTGTGTTTCAGCCTGTGAAATTTGACATTAACACCGAAACACCCCGTAAAAAGTAGTCCGGAAAATAAAACTACTAACGCGATAAGAACTTTATTTCTTTTCATTTTTATCTTTATAATCTTTTTCTTTGTGACTTTTGTTTATCCCGGGTATATGAAATCTATCACCTATTTTCCCAATCTGGCTCATATTAATATTACCGACAATATTCACAAAAGTAGCCTCAGGGCCGTCTTTAGTCATTTTTCCCTCCTTATCTATTGCGGTAACGCAGAGACCTAGAAAGTTTTCATAATCGCTTGAAGGCAGTACATATACGTTTGTATACTCACCATGTTCTTTAACCCTTACAATTCTCTGCCAGTTTTTTTTCATCAATGCATTATCTATATCAACAATTTTATCCCTTATTTCTTTTTCATTACTGGCCTCAAGTCCGAATGAATTTACTTTTATAAGTTTTAACCCACTTATAACAGCTTTAAAATCAGGATCTTTTTCGCCTCCCATCTTTGAAAGCATCTTTAACAGGTTGGCATTTAGCTCTATTTCGGTTACCCTGTCACCCGACATAAATTTTGTAATATTTCCAAAATCTACATACCCCGGAAATTTAGTGTAATCAGTTTTATCCTGCGGTAATGCTGTTACCGCTGTAAATAATATTGCCACTAGTAATAACCCCAGAAACTTTTTCATTTTATTATCCTCCTACAGATAAGTGTTAACAATCGTTAAACTTTTCTTTATTGGTTTATTGATTTTATTTCCGAATATATTTTTCTCAATTGTGTTTTTTGTTCTGTCCATAATTGAAGCAACTATGGCAAAAGACTTTTTAGCCTGTTTTTCAGCAAGTATCATTTCCGTTTGCGAATATCCGTTTAAGTTATGGTTATTGTTTTCAATAATATAATAACCGGCAATTCCCGCTGTAATCATAAAAGCCATAGCAGCTGCCAGAACAGGTTTCCTTATAAAAATATTTAAATATGACAGTAACCAGTTGTTTACTTCCGGTCTGTTTACTGGAATCTTTCCCCTATATTCCTCTAACGAATAAGATTTTAATCCTTTTGCTGTTTCCCTGTATTCGTCAAGTACTTTTCTAACTTCAGGATTCTTTTTCGAATCAAGATAAATTTTTATTTCATCGATAAAACTGGCGTCGCCATATGCTACAGAAATAATCTTCTCAAGATATTCTTCGTTTATTTTATCAGTTGTTTTCATTCTTATATTCTTTTAATTCTTCCTGCAATTTTTTCCTGGCTCTCATAAGGTAAACCTTAACGCTGTTTAAGGGCATACTTAAAGTTTCGCTTATTTCATTATATTTAAATCCCTGAAGTTCATACAGAATAAAAACGCTTTTTAAATTATCTGGGAGTGTTTCTATCCCCTGTTTTATTTTATCTTTCAATAAATTCTTTCTAAGCCTTACTTCAGTATCAGTCAATGTCCCAGCTCCTGAAATATTTATGTTGCTATCAATATTAGTCTCTCTTTTCTGCGATGTCTGTCTTTTCCTTAAATAATCTATACACAGGTTGTGTGTTGTTCTCAATATCCAGGACTTTGCTGACTTAATGTTAAAGTTGTTGATATTATTCCAGATCTTTATAAAAACTTCCTGTGTAATATCATCAGCATCCATCCTGTTCTTCATCATATAAAGAGCATAATTGTAGATGTTATTTTTGTACTGCTTTATGAGAATTTCGAATTTTAAGGAATCAAGCATCTTTAACTATAAGACGTTTTAATTGATAAAATTGTTACAATTATATTGTAGATTATTGTTAGTTAAGAATAGCCTATTTATGCAAGCTTTGCACGCTTTTTAACGCAGAAGGTCTATTAAATAGATAGATGGATATTTATACAAGCCAAAATTTAGCGTGTTTAGAATTTAGGTAGAGTCTTAATTTGTAGCCTATTGAATAATATGTAAATTAATAATTATCTTGTGTTTCCTTTCTAAAACTAAAGTGATTTATGAACAGACTTATTAAAATCTCTAAAATAGAGGATATTCCTGAAAAGTACAGGAATACGCCAATTGGTAAATTATTTGGTTATCATAATTTAGAAGCTGATTATGACACCTACTCTTCTGCGGAACTACTGGTAGGAATGTGTATGGATAACAGGAAACATCTTAACATTCCTGATAATTTTTCCTACATAATCCGTACTGGCGGTGCAAATCTGCGATACAGTGAATTCAAGGTTTCATATGCTATTGCTGTGGGTGGAGTAAAATCTCTCGCACTTATTGGGCACACTAACTGCGGAATGGTTAATCTTGTTGCCCGGAAAGATTTATTTATCGAAAATCTTGTAAAAAATGCCGGCTGGGAGAATGAGAAGGCAGAGGAGCATTTTAATCAATTTGCCCCGATGTTTGAAATCGGAAATGAGGTTGATTTTATTCTAAGTGAAGTAAAACGGTTGAGAGCAAGATATCCTGAAATATTAATTGCACCCCTGCTTTATAAAGTAGAAGATAATCTGCTATATCTAATATCAGAAGATTAATAAATGAAGCGAGGATCAAAATTTGGCCTCTGGCTGGCAATTGGTGCAGGCATCGGTGCTGCGGTTGGAGCTGAAACATCTCAGCTTGGAGAAGGACTGGCATTATGAATAGCGATTGGGATTTTAATCTGGTTTTTAACCAGCAAAAAATCCCCGTAGTTTATTAATTTTTCAAATTGAGGCAACTATGACAAAAAGAATTAATGTTTCCTCAGGCGCGCCGTGGGAAAACTTAGTGGGTTACTCCCGTGCCGTAAGAGTTGGAAATATTATTGAAGTGTCAGGAACCGCACCTGTAATAGATGGGAAAACATACTCACCGGGAAACGCCTATGAACAGGCAAAATGTTGTATTCAGATTATTGAAAAGGCTTTAAAACAGGCTGGTGCAGATCTTCACGATGTTATAAGAACACGAATGTTTGTAACCGATATTTCAAAGTGGGAAGAATTCGGAAAAGCTCACGGGGAGTTTTTCGGAAATATAAAACCAGCTACATCAATGGTAGAAGTTAAATCCCTGATTTCACCCGATATGTTAATAGAAATTGAAGCCACCGCTATAGTTGAATAGCTAATTACCAAAACATCGAAAGTCGCCTCGACATTTAAAAACCTCCGAGGTTGCCTGGTTTATGCAAGAGTAACCTTCAAGGTCTTAAAAAGTGACCCTGCCTACCGGACAGGCCGGCTTGAAGGTTTGAATTCTCCGGCTTGAAGTTATAAAAATAATCGTTCACATATAAAAACTGTCAGATTTAAATTATATATTCTTACCTGTAATTATTTTTTATTCACATATATATTCAAGCAATGAGCTACAAAATTTCACCTGAGGTTTCAATTGGTCACGTTCATTTAACCGTTAAAGATCTTGTTAAATCCCTGGCTTTCTACCAGGACCTACTCGGTTTCGAGATAACAAGCTGGTTCGGCAACCAGGCAGTGTTTCTTTCTGCCGGTGGTTATCATCACCACATCGGGTTAAACACCTGGTACGATGAAAAATCTGCAAAGATTCCAAAACGTGAAATAGGACTTTATCATTTCGCAATTCTTTATCCTTCAAGAAGAGAGCTGGCAAAAGCCTTCAAGAAACTATGGGAAGCGAAATACCCGATACAGGGTGCGTCAGATCACGGGGTTTCTGAATCAATTTATCTCGCCGATCCTGACGGTAACGGAGTTGAACTATATGTTGACCGCCCGGTTTATGACTGGCCGCGTGATGAAAAAGGTGAGCTCGCAATGGTTACAAAACATCTCGATCTTCCCGAATTATTATCAGAATTAGAGCACGATTAGCAAGGGAATATTAGTGGAATATTCAAAATAATTTAGTTATTATATATAAGTACTTACATAAACACTTATATATTTATCCATAATTATGCAGATAATTAAACAAATAGGAGCCGCGGGGATTCACTATAGGCTGAAAAGACTTTCAGACAAAATAAATGGTGACGTTCTAAAAACCTACAAGGAAAATTTCCCTGAGATCGAACCGGCATGGTTTACAATACTCTTCTCAATCAGTGAAAATGGCGCCTGCTCTGTTCAGGATATTGCCACTTCCCTTGGCATATCTCATCCCGCTGTAATTCAATTTATCAAAAAAATCGAAAAAGCAGATCTCGTACATTCTACTTCTGATATTCTGGATAAGAGGAAAAAAATCATTTCACTTACACCCGGGGGAACTGAACTGCTGGAAAAAATTAAACCGGTTCACAGCGATATAGAAAACGCTTACCTGCAGCTAATGGAAGATTCCGGTTTAGACGTACCCGATATCCTGGAGAAACTGGAAACATCACTGTCGCAGAATTCTCTTAACAATAGAATAAGAAACTTTAGAAATGAGCGAATAATAAAACAGGTTGAAATACTGGCGTATAACAAAAAGTTCAGGGATTATTTTAAAGAACTTAATTATGAATGGCTTAATAAATATTTTGAAGTAGAACCAGAGGATGACAGAATACTCAATAACCCCGAAAAAGAGATTATCAAAAAAGGCGGAGAAATATTCTTTGCGAGAATTAAAGGTGAGATTATCGGCACATGTGCCGCAATAAAAATTGACCGAAATACTTACGAACTTGCAAAAATGGCTGTGGCGGATAAAGCCAAAGGATTGCAGGCTGGAAAAAAGCTTGCCCTTGCTGTAATTGGATTTGTATGGTCTAAGAAGGGGAAATACGTTACACTATTAACAAACAGAAAGCTGGTTTCAGCAATAACTCTTTACAAAAGTCTCGGTTTTGAAACTGTGCCTGAAAATGAAGCTAATTCTTATAAAAGAAAAGTCTTCAGGATGACGCTGGAATTATGATTTAATAATGACCAATAATTTTTAAATATATTTATTATCTTTTATAATCAATCTATTCCCAATACGTGAGACATGTTATGAAAGCAAGGCTTTTATTTTTTGTATTTATTTCATTAGTAATATTAATCGTTGCCTGCGAAAGGAAATCCCCTGGCAATAAAACAGCCACAGCAAATTCAAAACAAGGTTCAACTTCCGGAGTGCAACTACAGAATTCATTTTATAAACGATTTGAAGGTACTATAGGAAACCAGAAGATTGTAATGAATATGATGAGAGTTGATACAACACTATTGGGAAATTATCATTATGCCGATTCACTTCAACCAGCACCATTTTCATTTAAAAGTAATATTAACAAGGATGGGAAATTCTTTATAGAAGCCGGTAAAGGATTTGATAATTATTACGACCCACACGTAACTGGATTTTTTAATGGCTCTTTTATTTCTGAAAATGAAATAAAGGGAATCTGGAATACGCCGGGTTCTGATGTAAAAAAGAATTTCGATCTTGTTGAAAAATATCCCGAAGGAAGCTCAGAGTTTGCAATTATTTCCTATCACAAAAAAATTCCGCAGGGAATGGCCGGTAAAAAAGGCTTTGCTGAAATTACAATTGCTCACCCTACAATGATAAATTCTAAAAATAATTCTATCCAGAAAGAGATAAACAAATATCTTTCAAGATCGCTGCTACAAAACAATTCTTCTTCTCCGGATGCCAAACCCTTTAATGATTATGATGAAATGTTGACTGATTTCTTCGACCGGTACAACAAGGACAATGAAGATTCAAAAAAAATGAAAATGGAAAGAGATATTTATTACAACAATTTGTATGAAATAAATATCCTGAATAATTCTGATAATATTTTATCAACACGGGAAACTGTGTCTACATACGAGGGAGGAGCGCACCCAAACACTAACTTCAATTTTAATAATTTTGATTTGCGCAACGGAAGGGAAATAAAATTAAGTGACGTATTCAAAGGCAATTATGAATCTGTGCTAACAAAAATTGCTGAAAAGAAGTTTAGAAAACTTTATAAAATACCGGCAGATGAAAACCTTGAGAAAGCCGGGTTCTATTTTCCAAACGGTGTTTTTAAGTTGAACGATAATTATTCCTTCAGCGAATATGCAATAACTTTTCAGTTCAATCCTTATGAGGTAGCAGCATATGCCATGGGCGCTCCTGAAATCACTATTCCTTATTCAGAGATAAAAGAAATAATTAAACCTGGTGGACTACTCGGAAAATTTATTAATTAATTCTTGTATTTATAATGTGGAACAAATCTTCTGATAATTTTTTTACTTCTGAAAACCTGAACAGGCTTGCAGAAAAAAGGAATGATGAGAACTGGATAAAAGAGAACTTAGAAAATCCGGAGACTTTGTTTATTCCACTCTGGCAGGAAAAGAACCTGATTAACCTTTCTTCTGATCCACAAATTGGTTTTTTGAAAAATGAACTGTTGCTAAAGTATTTACCTGCTGATAACCGGCCAACGCTAATAGGCGAATTAAATGGAAAAATTTATTTTTCACTTTCTCTTGACAATTCAGCCCCAGACATAGAAGAAGCATTTTCAGGTTTTGGCAGCTTTGTTCCTATCAGAAAATATGCTGCGCTTCTCGACAAAGATGAAGCCGCCCTGCTTTCTTATGCTAAAGCCCTAAACAATTGGCAATCCCGCCATCTTTTTTGCGGAAAGTGTGGAAGCAAAACCAGGCTAACATATACCGGGCACAGAATGGACTGCTCAAACCCGGATTGCAGTCACCAGAGTTTTCCGCGTACAGATCCTGCAATAATTACACTAATCTATAGAGATAACAAATGTCTGCTTGTTCGCCAGTCTAAATGGCGGTCTGGCCAATATGCACTTGTAGCGGGATTCGTAGAACCGGGTGAAAGTCTTGAATCGGCTGTTGCAAGAGAAACTTACGAAGAAACCGGTATAGAGCTGGAAGAAATCACTTATTTTTCCGCACAACCCTGGCCATTTCCGGGATCAATTATGCTGGGATTTTTTGCCAAAGCCACAACTGAGGAAATTACTTTTCACGATGATGAACTTGAAGATGCAAAGTGGATGACACGGGAAAATATTATCGATGAGTTAAAAAATAAAACTCTTAGAAACCCCACAAGCTATTCAATTGCATACAGACTCCTTGAAACCTGGTTCAATAAAGAAAGTAACGAAAAACTTTCTGAAATTATTTCACAAATAAACAATTAACTTGTAGATATCGCCATTCTGATTTTAGATCAGAATCAGCTTACATTTTCCATTTCTATTTTTGAGGCAAAAATGATCTCACGCAAAAAATTTATTTTAAGTTCTGCACTCGCATCCGCAGCGGCTATGCTTGGTATACGTCCTGGTCTTTCTAAAGCTGTAAACACTCCTTCAATTAAAATGTCTCCCCGCAGAAAACCAGTAGTGATTTCCACCTGGAATCACGGAATACCCGCCAATGATGCAGCCTGGAAAATTTTGAGTAAAAACGGACGGGCCCTTGACGCAGTTGAAAAAGGTGTCAGTGTTACTGAATCTGATCCTAAAATAACCAGCGTTGGTTACGGGGGACTGCCGGACAGAGACGGCCATGTTACTCTTGACGCTTGCATAATGGATGAAAACTTAAACGGCGGTTCCGTGGGATGCATTGAACATATAATGAATCCTATTTCGGTCGCAAGACTTGTTATGGAAAAAACACCACACGTTATGCTTGTCGGTGAAGGCGCGTTACAATTCGCAATGCAGAACGGCTTCAAAAAAGAAAATCTTTTAACAGAGGGATCAAAAAAGGCATGGGAAAACTGGAAAAAGAAAAACAACTACATTCCAGTTGGTGAGGAGAACCACGATACAATCGGAATGGTTGCGCTGGATAATAATGGAAATCTTTCCGGTGCCTGCACAACCAGCGGGCTTGCCTACAAAATTCACGGACGTGTGGGAGATTCCCCGATTTTAGGTGCGGGACTTTATGTTGATAACGAAGTCGGCGGTGCAGCTTCTACCGGAGTTGGTGAAGCAGTTATGCGGACCTGTGGAAGTTATCTTGTTGTAGAGTTAATGCGTGCCGGCAAAACCCCCGGCGAGGCTTGCAAGATGGCTGTTGAAAGAATTATGGTAAAAAATATGAAGTATGATGATCTCCAGGTTGGTTTTATTGCTTTAAATAAAAACGGCGATGTTGGAGGCTACGCAATTAAAAAAGGATTCCAGTATGCATTGTACGCCGGCGGGGAAAACCAATTGGTGGATGTTAAATCCTATGAATAACGTTATAATATCTCATCTGACTTTGCCGGGTGAGAAAGCTGTTTAATGCACGGGTTTTTGCTTCCAGTCGCCAGTTCATATTTATTACTCTATGTTATAAATTTAAGTTTGTAAATTAGAACCTTCTTCTTAAATTTTCTGTAGTCATTCCTGCTAATACTAATGTCATTATTTAAAAAAAATATAAACCCCTGGAAGGGATTGAAAAACCTTCCCCATAATATGTGGGTGTTGTTCTGGGCCACATTAATAAACCGGTCCGGCACTATGGTCCTGCCCTTTCTCGTACTGTATATGACAAAGCATTTCAACTACAGTGACTCGGACGCCGGACTGGTGCTTGCTGTTTACGGCGCCGGAGCCTTAATTACTTCACCTGTGATAGGGAAAATTTCAGACAAAGCCGGCTCCTTAAGAATAATGAAAATTTCTCTTTCTTTAACGGGATTAATGTTTTTTGTTTATCCATTTATTTCCGATTATTATTTAATACTTGTATTCACTTTTTTAATGGCGGTAATAAACGAGGCATTCCGCCCGGCAAATATGTCTCTGATTCCAGAGGTCGTTCCAGCATCTCAGAGAAGAACTGCTTTTGCATTAAACAGGCTGGCTATTAATCTTGGTATGAGTATAGGGCCGGTTGTTGGCGGTTTACTCACATTAATAAATTTTACAATCATTTTTTATGTTGATGGTATAACTTCACTGATAGCTTTTATATTTCTGGTTACTGCAAGATGGGACAGCATTGATAAAGTAGAAGAGACACATATTCAGTCTGGCAGAAACGAGACAAAGCATTTGGGTGCATTAAAAGACAAACACTTTGTATATTTTTTACTGGCACTCATTCCTGTTGTAATGATTTTCTTTCAACATATGTCAACAATGCCCCTGTTTATGGTACACGATCTTGGCTTTTCACCAGCAACATACGGTGCTCTTTTAATTGTTAATACCGGGCTGATAATCCTGGTCGAAGTTCCACTGAATGATTTCCTTTCACACTGGAGCGACAAAAAAAGCTTAACAATTGGTGCAATCTTAACTGCAATTGGCTTTGGTGCGATGACAGTTGCACACAGTATTCCGCTTCTTATACTAACAATAATTGTATGGACTTTCGGAGAGATGATAGTATTTCCTGCGAGCGCGACTTATGTTTCAGAAATTGCCCCGGCAAAAAAGCGCGGTGAGTATATGGGCTTTTACCAGATGTCATTCAGTCTTTCTTTTATGGCGGGACCATGGCTCGGAGCTATTGTACTTGAAAATTTTGGTTCTTTCAGTTTGTGGAGCGGGGCATTTGTATTCTGCATAATTTCTGCTGCTATGATGCTAAAGCTGAAAACCCGCAGTTCCGCCGTCTGAAATAAGTAGCTGTGAAACTTTTATTTTACTTCATCACTTCTATAAACCGTTCATCAATCTTGATCAGTATTTCGCAACATTTCCCCTCTCTTCACAGAACTATTAACGTCCGGGCACGTCTTAATAATAGAAAACAAAATACCCGGAGGTAATATGAAATTTTATAAGAAAGTAATTGTGTTTACGGTGACGACGTCCCTGGTAATGCTGGTGGCGTTTTCTTTAGGTTTTAATCCAGCTCCTAAACCTAATAATAACTATACGCCGGTAGAAAAAAGAGATTCAACGGTAAAAATTAAAAAATACTATTTCTCTACCTGGGAAAATGGCGAAAAGGTCCACTGGAAAGCAGTCATTCGCAATGGAGAAATACAAAAACTTTTTAAGGATGGTGATGAACTTTCTGAAGACGATATAGATCAATATAAAGATATGGTTTTTGACCGCACTCATCATTCACATTTTAATTTTGATTCTTTTGATGTAAACATTCCGGATATAAATATCCATTTTGATTCTGATAAATTCAATTTACAAATGAAAGAATTGAAGAAAAACCTGAAGAATATGAAAATCAGGGAATTTGATTTCCAGTTCGATAAAGATCAATTCAGGAAACAAATGAAAGAACTGAAAGAAAACCTGAAAGAACTGAATGATTGTGATTATATAGATGAAGATGCGCTTGAAGAAACAATGGAACAGGTACATAAAAGCCTGGAAGATCTTCCAAAAAACATTCACGTTAATATTGATGCCGATGCAATTACAAAAAGCATGGAAAACGTCCGCATACATATGAAGGACATAAAAATAGACATGAGCAATCTGCGGGAAAAAATGAAACAGCTTAAAAGCTTCTTGAAAGATATGAAATCAGAATTAATAAGCGATGGTTACCTGGATGAATACGATGAAAATTTTGAAATGAATTTCACAAAAGATAACCTGGAAATTAACGGCAGAAGATTACCGGATAACCTGCTTCAAAAATATAAAAGGATGTATAAAGAGCATTTCGGAAAGGAGATCAGCGATAAGTTCCGGATTATGAATTAATATAACTCCCCGCCTTTACCGTATAATTATGGGCGGGGATTATTCTCTTTTTAAAATTATCAGTGAAAGATCATCGCTTCTTGGAGCGTTCCCTGTAAAATATTCTACTTGTTGTGTAATTGCTTCCCCTAATTTATCGGCTGATCTGTCGTGGAACTTCTTAACAGTATTAATTAATCTTTGCTTTCCAAAAAACTGTCCCGCTTCACTTATCGCTTCGGTTACCCCATCAGAAAATACAATAAAACTTTCACCCGGATTTAACTCAACTGATCTTTCGGTAAACGGGGAATCCTTTATTATGCCTATAGCGGCATCCCCCTTTTCTGTTTCTTCAATATTTTCTCCTCGCAAAATAAATGGAGGCAGGTGTCCGGCGTTAACATAATTTATTTTCCCTGAGCCGGGTTCAACCTCTAAATATAACATTGAAGCGAAAAGACTTGGCAGACTATCGCGGTTAAATATTTTATTTACCTTCCCCGCGAATTCAGAAAGGGTATCCTTATCATTAGCAATTGCACGGATTGTGGATTGAAGTTTCGACATCATCAATGCGGCGCTTAATCCTTTGCCGGCAACATCGGCCATAGTAAGACCGATTGTTTTATCATTAATGTTCAGGTAATCTACAAGATCTCCGCAAACCTCATTTGCCGGTTGCGAATATAGCCATACTTTCCAGCCGGGTATTTGCGGATTCTCATCGGGCAGCAGCGCTTTCTGAACTTTTCTTCCGTCTTCGAGTTCTGTTTTTGCAAGCAGCTTGTCTTTAAGCTCCAGCATTAACACAAACAAAATCAATATTCCGCCAAAAGTGTTGTTATCAAACACAAGTGAGCTGCCGTCACTGTTAAATGTAAATCTTCCCATTAGCACCAGTATTACACCGGCAACTGTTAGCATACGTCTTAGCGGTGTGAGGTGAAAGAACATACTTTTAATGATCCAGAAAAGAACATGAAAAAATCCGCTGATGGAATTCATATTCTGAAGACGTTCTTTCTTGTGCTCATCTATATAAAAGTTTTTTAGCTCGTGGAATTCCTTTTTCATCTCGCTGATAAAATCGGTCTGCCTGAAATCCTCCCTCAGGGTTCTTCCCAGGTGTGGGTCGTTGCTCCTGTTTTTGTTCTTTCTGCTCATAATTCCCAATTAGTGGTAAATATTAATCAGGGTTACAATCTAATCAAATGTGGAATTATTTCCCTAATTAATTGATTTGAAACCGGCTTTTTGATTTATAAATGGGGGTTTATAGTTGATGAATGGCGTATGTTAAAATTACTAGCCCCAGCACAGTGTGAGTTTAGATTCATTATCTGTTATAATTTCTTTAGTGATAACAAGTTAAGTTTATCAGGATAAATTAATTTGACTTTTTGCTATCAAAGTAATATCATTACAATATCATTTAATTAGGGTGAGGAGAAATGGAAACTATTAGTGAAAGAACCGCAAAAAAAATGAGCGGGTTTGCCGCTCTTACAATGACTTTCGTATTCCTGGCATTTGCAATTTTTCTTTTTTACATAATGGCAAAACTGGATGAACCATTATTTATAATTGCAGCCATACCTATGGTGCTCTTTACAATTTTCTGGAACTTCGGTTTTATGGTAATTCAGCCGAATGACGCCAGGGTTCTCATTCTTTTTGGTAAATACAACGGCACTTCAAAGGACGATGGTTTCTTCTGGGTAAACCCCTTCACTCAAAAAAGACATGTTTCGCTGAGAATAAGAAACTTCAACAGCGACAAAATAAAAGTGAACGATCTGCACGGAAACCCGATTGAAATTGCGGCAGTGGTTGTGTGGAAAGTAACAAGTCCGGCACGTGCAGTTTTCGATGTTGAAAACTACGAACAGTTTGTCGCCATACAGGCAGAGACTGCCATTCGTACACTTGCTTCAGAATATCCTTACGACACAAACGAGGGAGAAAAGGAATCTCTGAGAAGCAGTCCGACCGAAGTTGCGGATAACCTGAGAAAAGAATTGCAGACCAGGCTTGAAGTAGCCGGAGTAAATATTGTTGAAGCAAGAATAACACACCTCGCTTACGCTCAGGAAATTGCGCAAGCAATGTTACGCAGACAGCAGGCACAGGCAATTGTTGCGGCAAGATTTAAAATTGTCGAAGGCGCGGTGGGAATGGTTCAACAGGCTCTTCAGGATTTGAGCGACAAAAATATAGTTAACCTCGACGAAGAGAGAAAAGCGCAAATGGTAAATAACCTTATGGTCGCGCTGGTTGCAGACCACGAGGCAATGCCTGTTATCAACACAGGAACTATTTATCAATAAAATATATTTATTATAATGAAAAAGTTATCCGAACTGGCTGGTGAAACATTATTTATTCATCAGCCATCCGTCTGGAAAAGTTATTACGAATTAAAATATGGTGAAGAACTTCTTGGCGCCATCCAGGGCAAAGGTATATTCGGGACAACAATGATTTTTAAAATGGGAAACGATGAATGGGAAATTTACCGTACGGGTTTCTGGAAATCTGAAATCGGAATTAAACAGGCGGGCTATGAATTACCCTATGCCACTTATAAAAGAGACGGTTTTAAATCCCGCGGAACGGTAAAGTGCTACAAAGGCGAGCAGATGATAATTGAATCTAAAATATTGAAAGGCGGATTTAGTGTTAAAACTTTATCGGGCGAATATCTTGTAAGATTAAAAGATAAGGTATCTTTAAGAGAAAAAACGGAAATTCAAATAGAACAAAAATCGGAGCTGCTGGATAAATACCCCTGGGTGATAATCCTTGCATGGTATTTATCGTTGCAGAGGAAACGAGCAGCTCACGCAGGTTAAAAATATAATGGCAGAAAAGAAAAAATTTTTATTAAGAATCGATGAAAACGTTCACGCCGCCCTGGAAAAATGGGCAGCCGATGAACTACGCAGTATAAATGCACAAATTGAATTTCTGTTAAAGGATGCTGTGCACAAAGCTGGAAGAACAAAAATCCCGACACAGACACCCGACAGCCCCGCCGAAAAAAAGACAACTCGTTAATTAAAAATTTTCGTTGCTTTTTAACAATTAATCCATATTTTGCGATGGATATCACAAATAATTCCCACGTAGCCTAATTCAAATTAGTTTGTGAAAATTATACAACACACAATTTTCCGGTTCACTTAGCTTCAATAATTAATTATTCAACCACTTTTTAAAGGGTGTTCTATGAAAAGAAGTCTCTTTATTGCTTCTTCTTTTACCCTCTTTTTCTGTATGGTATTAATCCAGTTAAACTGTTCCCAAAACCCGGAAGAGAAAACGCTGACAAAGGAAGAGCATATTGCGCAGGGAAAATACCTGGTTAATTTAGGGGGATGTAACGACTGTCATTCGCCCAAGGTAATGACAGCTATGGGGCCGATGCCCGATACAACAAAATTACTCTCAGGCCATCCGGCCTATGCTCTATTAGGGGAAATTGATCCTGCGGTTTATAAAAAAGGACAATGGGTATTGGTTGATGCTAAGGATTTCACCTCCTGGGTTGGTCCATGGGGCGTTTCGTATACAGCAAACCTTACCCCTGATGAAGCAACCGGACTTGGTAATTGGACCCCGGAATTATTTATAAAAGCAATAAGAAGCGGAAAGCATATGGGTATTGGAAGACCAATACTTCCACCTATGCCATGGGTGTTTATGGCAAAATTGAAAGACGAAGATTTAAAGGATATTTTTGCCTATCTGCATTCAATTCCCGCGATAAATAACAGAGTTCCGGATCCGATACCGCCGGACCAAATAGCATCGTTGTTTAAGAAAAAGAAATGATCTTTTATCGGCTTTCCCTTAATAAAGGGAAAGCCACTATTTTTTACTACCGCACTTATCACATTAACCTATACCCTAATTCAGGAATTCACTATATTTATCGAAACAATTTCCTGATGAATATTAATTGAAAAGAACGCTTTCCATATTTCTTGTAATTTCATTCCTGTTTAATACAGCCGGATATTTATTAATATTCCTGGTCATTCAATCATCACTAAAGGAAAATGCAAGGGAGAAAATTTCCTCAAATAATTATAATTATAGCCAGACATTAATTGTATTTGCAAACAAAAATTTAGATGCTGGCATTGCGGAATTAAAATTCTATGACGAAAAAGAATTTTCTTTCAAAGGAAAAATGTACGACATAATTAAAAGAGAAAACAAAAACGACAGCGTATATTTTTATTGCCTTGCTGATACAGAAGAAGATCAATTGAACCTGGCATTTAACAAAAAAGGAAAGACTGAAGAAACTGATAATAATTCCGGCAATTTGAATTTCCTTAAAAATATTTTACAGGACGGCCTCTTAACTCAGAATCATTTTTGTCCAAACAATAATTTTAAAATTCCCTTTACTAAAGAAGAAAGTTTAATTACAACATCCAACATTTGCGATATCCCCACACCTCCCCCGGTACTGCTTCCTGCTTAAAATAATTTAATTGTTCAACACGTTGTTTGTTCTCCGGAATATATTTATTCCCGGTTTTATGAACTTACTATTTATACAAAAATTTTAGCAGGAGATTTTAATGCAAAGAATCCTATTGCTGATGATTTTTTTATCATCATACTCATTAATCAATGCACAAACAGACACATTAAAATATGAACTCGATCAGGTTACAGTAAGTGCTACCAGATATCCCGAAAAAATAATGGAAGTACCTTATGCAGTTTCAATTATTTCGGCGAAAAAACTTGATCTTATCCGTGGTTACGGACTTGATGAAATATTGAGAACTGTTCCCGGGGTACTTGCCCAATCACGATCGGGTAACCAGGATATCAGAGTTGTAATACGCGGATTTGGCGCACGCGGGGCCGGTGACAGATCAAACTCAGGCACAAGCCGCGGCATAAGAATTATGCTGGATGGATTTCCTGAAACCGAACCAGACGGCAGAACTTCTTTCGATAATATCGATCCCGCAAACGCCGGCTATATTGAAGTAATACGTTCAAACGCTTCAGCACTATGGGGGAACGCCGCTGGCGGGGTTATAAATCTATCCTCAGTCCCTGATTTTAGAAAACCTTTTATGAGGCTTGACGGCGGCATCGGAACTTTCGGATACAAAAGATATTCGTTGCAGGCTGCAAGTAACATAGGAAATGGAAAAATATTTATGAGCCTCTCGAACAATACATTTGACGGCTGGAGAATTCATTCTTCGAGCGCGAGAACTGTTTTGAATATAGGGATAACATCGATGATTGGTGACAGAACAAATCTGGGTGTTTATCTTGTAGGCTCAACTAACATTTTTCACATCCCCGGACCTTTAACGTTGGCAGAATATAATGCAGATCAAAAACAGGCAAACGGAACATACCTTGGTCGTGATGAGAGAAGATTTAACCGACTGGGCAGAATAGGTGTTTCACTTGATCATGGTATTAATGAATCGAATGAGATATCTGCAATGTTTTATGTAAATCCCAAATATTTGCAAAGATCGGAAAGAGGAACGTTCAGAGATTTTACCAGGTATCACGTTGGCGGCAGTATTATGTACAAAAACTTATCACATTTTAGCAGCAATGTTAAAAATACATTGATTGCTGGAATGGATGAAGCATACCAGGACGGTGCAATTTTATTTTATTCCCTCTCAGCTACAAACGGAAGAGGCAATACATTAAAAAACAATAAGCGTGAAGGAGCAAATAATTTCGGCGCTTTTGTTCAGAATGAAATTAATTTTAATGAAAAAGTTAGTGTGATAGTTGGTGGAAGATATGATGACGTAACATACTATTCCGAAGATTTTTTGGCGCCACAATTTGGTAAACAGCAAAGATCATTTACCCGGTTTACACCTAAAGCCGGAATAACTTATCGTTTTTCCCCTGTTCACAGTATATATGCAAATCTTGGCGGTGGAGTGGAAGTACCCGCCGGTAACGAAACTGATCCCGCAGGAACATACGGACAGGATACTGTTTATTTGTTAAGCCCGCTTCTTGAGCCTATTAACTCAACTACAATTGAAGTTGGAACAAAACAAATAATTTCATTCGATCAAAACAGTGCATTTAAATTTATTAATTATGAACTAGCCCTTTATTATATAAAGCTTACAAACGACATTATTCCTTATCGTGGTGGAAGATTTTATTTTACAGCGGGCAAGTCCCACAGAATTGGTGCAGAGCTAAGTTCAACTTTTCAATTTGATTATGGAATATCTCTCGATGCCGCTTTGACTTTATCTGATAATAAATATGACGAATACAAAGTTGATTCTGCTCACTATGGAGTGCCGGGTAAGTTTGCTGATTATGCAAATAATAAAACTGCGGGAATTCCTTCACTATTTTATAACGTAGAAATAACAATTGCACCGGAAGCGTTAGAGGGATTGTTCTTCAGCTTCAGCGTAAATGGAACAGGCAGTTATTTTGTTAATGATGCAAACACAATAGAAGTTCCTTCTTACAATATTTTTAACGCGGCAATTGGTTTAAATAAAGAAATAAAATTAGGCGAACATATTAATATGCGCGGATTTCTTTCTGTGAATAATCTTGCCGATACAAAGTATGTCGGTTCAGCATTTGTAAATCCCGATATTGTTGGAGGGGTTCCGGTCTATCTTGAACCGGGGCTTCCAAGAAATGTAACCGTTTCTCTTTCATTTGGGATAAATTAAATTATAATTCAGGCTGCCTTTACCTTTAGGGCAGCCTTTAATTTTTAGTTATTCCATATTTCTTCTTCCCACTAGTAAGAAACATCAATTAAGCCTATTCTCCAAAATGAAAGAATATCCACATTCCTGCTTAATTTCTCTACATTTTAGCTTAATTAGCAATCCATCAACTATGGAATATTTTTTGAGCGGTTTTCAGGACTTAGGGATTATTCCATCCTTCCTCCCTACCATAAAAATTATGGGGAAATATGTACAACTCAATAGTGCTTGTTAAACAGGTTCCTGATACTGCCAACATTTCCGGCAAGGTAATGAAAGATGATGGAACCGTAAACCGTTCCAAATTACCGGCTATTTTTAATGTTGAAGATAGAGTATCTCTTGAACTTGCCCTCCAGATAAAAGAACGTTATGGTGGAAAAGTTACTGCCATAACGATGGGACCGCCGCGTGCATCGGATATTCTTCGTGAATGTCTTTTTATGGGTGCAGACGACGTCTATCTGATAAGCGACAGAAAATTTGCCGGCGCTGATACACTTGCCACATCATATGTTTTGAGTGAAGCCATAAAACAAATCGGGGATTATCATTTTATCTTTGCCGGTCGCCAGGCAATTGACGGAGACACAGCCCAGGTTGGTCCACAGACAGCAGAAAAATTAAACATCCCGCAGATAACCTACACAGAAGAAATTGTTGACTTAAAAAAAGATAAGATTCAAATAAAAAGAAAAATAGACGGCGGCTATGAAATTGTTGAAAGCAAACTTCCTGTTTTGCTCACTGTTTTAAAAGATGTTGTTGCTCCACGGCCCTTCAGCGCAAAAAGAGTAATGGCATACAAAGGCGCCAAATCTCTAATTGAACTTGAAAAACTCACTGAAGAAAATTCACTCTTATATATAGATAAACTCGTCCACGAATACAAAGAACGCAAACTTTACATAAACACACTAACTACCGATGATTTAAATATCGATGTCAAAAGATGCGGACTAAAAGGATCTCCGACTAAAGTATTTAAAGTTGAATCTGTTGTACTTGCGAGTGGTGGACATAATAAAATTGAACCAACAAAAGCAGGACTCGGAGAATTAATCGACCAGCTAATGAGCGATCACATTTTCGGTTAAAAGGAAGAAAAATGGATTTTAAAAATGAAGTCTGGGTATTTATTGAACAACGCGGCGGTAAACCTGCCGATGTAAGCTTCGAACTTCTGTGCAAGGGAAACAAACTTGCTGAGACTATGGGTGGGGTTTTAAAAGCCATTGTAATCGGTTCAGATACAGACGAAATTACAAAACAAACTTTTAAATATGGCGCTGATGAAGCTGTTGTGATCAACCATCCTTCACTCAAGGATTTCAGGACACTTCCCTACGCAAGAATTATACAAAGCCTCGTAAAAGAAAATATTCCACGAATAGTTTTATTTGGAGCTTCAATTATTGGAAGAGATCTTGCACCGCGTGTAGCTTCACACACAAAAAGCGGACTCACAGCAGATTGTACCGATCTGCAAATCTCAGATGTGAAATACTTAAACGAAAATCATTCAAAGCTTTTGCTTCAGATTCGTCCTGCTTTCGGAGGGAATATTATCGCCACCATTATAACTCCGGATGTACCAACACAGATGGCAACTGTACGCGAAGGAGTAATGGAACTTTGCCCTCTTGACAAACCGAAAAAAGAAAAGATAACAAAGGTTGAATATAAACCGGAACCTATTGATGATCTTTTACAAATAATAAAACAGCACCGCGAAGAAAATAAAGTAAATTTAAAAGCCGCACCAATTATTGTTGCAGGCGGTTATGGACTCGGAACAAAAGAAAATTTTAGGATGGTCGAAGAGCTCGCTCATACAATTGGGGCGGAAATTGCAGGAAGCCGTGCAGCGGTTGATGCCGGGTTTGTTACTCCTGACAGGCAGGTTGGCCAGACGGGTGTTACTGTTCGTCCGAAACTTTACATCGCGATAGGAATCTCCGGAGCAATCCAGCACAGAGCAGGAATGCAGGATTCCAGCAAAATTATTGCAATTAATTCAGATCCGGAGGCCCCGATTTTTGACATAGCCCATTACGGGGTTGTTGGTGATGCAACGGTTGTAATTCCACAGTTCATCGATGCTTATAAACATAAACTGAAATAGGAAAAACGATGCCTAATTTTTTCAACGACAACAGCGATCTGCAGTTTATCTTCAACAATCTTGATCTAAAAAGTGTTGTTGATATTGCTGAAGATAATTATGAACAGGCTAAAGAATTTAATTATGCCCCCACTAATTATGAAGACGCAATTGAAAATTACCGTAAAGTGCTGGAGATAGTTGGCGATATTTCCGGAAATTATATAGCTGATCGCGCAGCAGGTGTTGATGAAGATGGCGCAATATTAAAGGACGGAAAGGTCTACTATGCAATTGGAACACAGGAAAACCTGAAACAGCTTACCCAAGCAGATCTTCGTGGAATGATTTTCCCGAGAAAATACGGCGGATTAAATTTTCCATTTACTTTTTATATGATGGCAATAGAAATGGTTTCCCGTGCGGATGCATCTTTGATGAATATTTTCGGGCTTCAGGACATTGGCGACACAATTAAAAAATTCGGTACCGAAGAACAACAGCAAAAGTATATCCCGGGTTTCTGTACCGGCGAATATACAGGAGCTATGGCTTTAACAGAACCCGACGCAGGATCTGATCTACAGGCTGTAAAACTTCAGGCTTACCAGGACGAAAAAGGCCAATGGTTTTTAAAGGGTGTGAAAAGATTTATCACTAACGGCAACGGTGATGTTCTTTTGGTTCTTGCAAGATCTGAACCAGGAACAAAGGACGGACGCGGACTTAGTATGTTTGTTTGCAAGAGTGATAAAACAGTTGTGGTAAGAAGAATTGAGCATAAGTTGGGCATTCACGGTTCACCAACGTGTGAATTACAGTTTAATGATACACCAGCGGAACTAGTCGGCCAGAGAAAATTCGGCCTGATAAAATATGTCCTTGATCTGATGTTCCGCGCAAGAATGGGCGTTTCGGCACAGGCGCTGGGAATTTCACAGGCCGCTTTCGATGAAGCATTAAAATACGCTAAAGCAAGAGAGCAGTTCGGCAAATCTATTTATAACATACCGGTTATTTCAAATATGCTGATCGATATGCGTGTAATGCTTGAAGCAAATCGTGCCCTGTTTTATTATTCCGCTTATTCAGTTGATATTAAAGAAAGACTGGAAGAAAAGATTAATAAGTTAAAGAGTGAGGGAAAACCATTCAGTGAAGATAATATTCATCTGAAAAAAGTAACAAAGGAAGCAAATCTCTTAACGCCTATTTCAAAATTTACTCTGACAGAAGCGGCTAATAAAATAACCTATGATGCTCTGCAGATACACGGCGGAACAGGTTATATGAGAGAATTTAAGGTAGAACGCCTTGCACGTGATGCTAGAATTACAAATATCTATGAGGGAACTTCACAACTTCAGATAGTTGCTGCCAACGGCGGAGTTATTAATGACATTCTTTCTGAGAACTTCGACGAGTATGAAAAGAAGAACTATAAAGGTGGTGTTGCTCCGCTTGTTAGTCATTTAAAAGAAATAAGAGAAATATTTAAGGATTGTCTGAAATATGTAATCGAAAAGAAAGATACAGCATTCCAGGATGTTGCAGCAAAAGATCTGGTTGAGTTATACACATATTTAATTGTGGGCTATCTCCTGCTTGACCAGGCTGAAATTGAGCCTAAAAAAGTTTTTATAGCAAACCGTTATGTACTTACTTCGCTGGCTAACGCGAGAAAAAATTCAGAGTCTATTAAAGACGGGTTATTTACAGACATATTACACGCTCAGGAAATTCTATCATAAAATAAACAGGGGGTAAAATGGAGGAGAAAAAAATGTATTATTACAGAATTTTTGATGATCAGGAGAAACTTAATTATGTCAAAAGTTCACTTTCTCATTCTGAGCTGGAACAATGGCTGAAAGAATATGAGGCCAAGCACCAGAAGTACTTTAACAGCGAACTTATTCAGTTTCTGAAAGAACACGATAATGAAGCTGAAATTATTGAAGTGAGCGATCTCTCTTATTAATTTTTTTGAATAAAACCCGCCTTTTGAAATCTGTGGCGGGTTTTGTCTAATTATACTTTCGTGCTCTTTTCAGTGATGTCCGTGGCATGCATTTTCTCCACTTTCTATCAGTTCACCTTTCAAATATTTTTCCACTGCTTCATCAGCCATTCTTTCATTTGTTAAAAATGGAATAATATTTCCCTGCTTTAGTGATTCAATTAAGGGCCAACCACCGCTTTGAAAAATCAGAGTTTTGCAATCCTGTAAATTATCGACTAACGCGGTGTGACTGTGATGATGCCCTTCACCGTGACCATGTCCCACACCGTTTCCATCCCCCTCGCCGTGATGGTGTCCCTGTTGTGCATGGTGAGTAAATGTATTTTGACGCACTTCTTTCTTAACTACTTTACCTTCCTCAGTATTGTAAATAATAAAAGATTTACAACGGCCAAGATGGCCGGTTACGTGTTTTAAATCATTACTTGCTACTGCTATTTTCATTTTACTATCCCCGTTTAATTTGTTCAACATTTAGGACAAACGTCTAAAATATTATTTCTTTTTACCCTGGTTTTGTATCCACAGCCCTTGCAGGTAAACATAAGAGTGTCGCTTAGTTTGCCCGCAAGATCTTCTGAAATGCGCAGGGCTTTGCCGTTCAATATTCCATCAGCTATTTTCATTCTGGCCCGGTTTATTATCCTGCCGAAAGTCTGTCTCGATATTTTCATTTTTTCCGCGGCTTCTTCCTGTGATAATCCTTTAAGATCACCAAGCCGTATGGCTTCCACTTCATCCGCCTCCAGAATAATCTCATCGAGGTAATTCATTGGGCCGCCGCGTGGCTTAAAATACATTGCCCTGGGATTACACTTTATTTTACGATATTTCTTAGGTCTGCCCATAACTTATGATTTTGAGCATATGCTCATAACTAAGTTAACACAAAGGACTTTAAATAGCAAAGACGGGGATAGTTCTTTAAGGTGGTTTTTTACTCAAGTTTCAGCCAGGATACACTGCGGTCCCTTTCAAAGCCGATTTTTTCAACAAGTTTTTGTGCCGGAATATTTTTTGTTTCACACTGAAGGAAAGGAATTTTTCCGATTTCCCGGCACTGTCTTATTAATGAAATTGTAATCTCTTTTGCGTAAGTCTTTCTCCTGTACTTTTCAAGAACGTGCAAAGTCCCGAGTGAACCATCATCGTGAGTCAGTCCCCAGGCTACAGGTTTCTCATTACTGTAAATACCAGCGCTTATCGATTTTTCAATCCTTTCATTTAAATATTCCACAGTTAGTATTTTTTTATAATTTGATTGAGAAATCAAAAATTCCGTATCCCGAACTGTAAGCTGTTTCGTTTCAAATTTGTTTTTGGGAATTTCTTTTTCCGGGGGAAAATGAAACTGATAAGCATTTATTAACCAATCAATTTGTTTGTCCTTAGTCAGCAAGTGAATCATCCAGTCATCCATTGCGCCGAAATACTTATCCCCGGGACCCAGTTTTTTTATCAATTCATTAAATTCTTTTTTGTCATTACCAGAAAAATAAATCCACTTTTCTTCTTTACATCCCTGTACAAGTACTGAATTATCCACACGAATAAATTTTTCCAGATTATTTTCCTGAATAAAGCCAATTATGCTGAGATTATAAATTTCATCCTTTTTCAAAAGCCGGATAACTTCGTGTTTTTCTGTTTCCATCATTTCAATAAATGTTAATTTTTTGGCACAAATTTGTGATAATTATTAAGTATGTTATTTTATAAAATAATAAAAGAACAGATGAAAAAATGAAACAATTATTGACTATCTTAATAACAACCGCAATGATATTAAGTGTCGGGTGCAGACCCAAAACAAACAAAATCACAAAAAACGAGAATGTAAATATGAGCGATCAAAGCACTAAACTGGATACCGCCACCTTTGGAGAGGGATGTTTCTGGTGCACCGAAGCAGTTTTTGAAAGATTAAAGGGAGTGAAATCAGTCATTTCAGGGTATTCCGGCGGGACTGTTCCTAACCCGACATATGAAGATGTCTGCTCCGGCAAAACGGGTCACGCAGAGGTTTCTCAAATTGTATATGATCCGAATGAAATTAGTTACGAAGAATTATTAATTGTCTTTTTCAGAACTCACGATCCGACCTCATTAAACCGGCAAGGTGCCGATACCGGGACACAATACCGTTCGGTAATTTTCTACCACAACGAAAAGCAAAAAGACCTGGCTGAATTTGCTAAAAAGAAGATTAATGAAGAAAAGTTATACGATAAACCCATAGTGACAGAGATTTCTCCGCTTAAAGTTTTTTACAAGGCA
>Ga0209919_1000170_pt1 | contig 33416 bp, 31 predicted proteins | sample SalPon2A_C_D2_MG_FD_185721 | JGI IMG/M metagenome (GOLD analysis project Ga0209919, IMG submission 185721) | Soil microbial communities from South San Francisco under conditions of wetland restoration - Salt Pond MetaG R2A_C_D2_MG (SPAdes)... | ecosystem: Environmental > Terrestrial > Soil >... | reverse complement strand
GCCACCAGTCCCGCCAGGATCATCGCAATGCGCTTCATGGTCGTATCTCCGTGAAAGAAAGAATCGACCCCGATACCGGGTGCATCCGCACGTCCAGCTGCGTTACGGCAGATGGACGGTCGCTTGACACCCGTACGTTGGGTCGTTCAGGCTCCCATGTGGTTGGGAACCCACGTTGGTACGGACCTAGAAGTACACCGACACGAGGACGGTATCCGTGTACGTACCCACCGGCACGGCTTGCCCACTCAGCACATAGGCCGTCATGGTGTGCGTGTCGGTTGTACCCGTGCCTGTGGCGCCCACGCTGGAGCCAAAGATGTACGTGTTGGCGAAATCGTTGTCGCCCCACTCGGCCCCGCCGGCCTTGAAGATACCGTACGTCGCGAAGTTGGTGCCGTCCGACACCCGACGCCAGCCAGCGCCAAAGTGCAGACCCGCATCCATGGCCACGTTGTATGGTGAGTCCTTCGAGCACAACACGTACAGGTCATTGCTGACAGAGACGGCCGTACCGGCATAGTCGCCCAGGTCGAGAGTGTTCAACCCGAGAGCACACCACGCCTGGATATTGGCCGTGACCGGCATGCTGCCGGACGTCACGCCGGCATAAGCCCCCGAACTCAGCGAGAGCCCCAGCGCCAGCGCAGCAATCCCTAGCACTATCTTTTTCATCATGATACCCTCTTTCTGACTTAGGGTTTCGCGGCGCGATGGCCCCGGCTGAGTCACCCATGCCCATGGGAGCGCGACCGGCAAGGGCCATCGTGCTGCGTTTCCGCCCCGCACTGGCTGGGCCTAGCCCGGCACGGAGCGTCTACGGCGGATCGCACGAAAAAACAGACGTGCGATCTGGAGGGGGAGGTTTGTCCCCCAACTACGTCATCGAGCAAACGAATGCGTCGCCATTCAGCACTTATGCTGAACGGGCACGGTCCGAAGAAACCGAAAAAAGCCTCTGCCTGGCTCTGATTGAACAGGCATGAGCTGTACCGGAATCGCCTTGCCGGGGGTCCGCTGCCCGCGCGGGACAACCGAACTCACGGAAGGCGTATTGTTGTCGGGGCGCTCCTTTTTGCTCCCCCTGATGCTGCGCTCCTACAAACCCACGCCGGTCAGCCTTGGCATCGCCGACATGGAATCGAATTCAATTCAACCCACAGCCCATGGCAGGCACTTGTCAACGCATCATGCGTCCCGGGTGCCGCATCCGTTTCTGGCTAGCGGGGGCCCTTCTCTCGGCGGCACACGGTGCCATCGCAGGCACCCATCCGCCACGGAACTGTGGCGCAAACCTCCCGCGACCCACGGCTGCCTGGTGTCCGCGCTGATGGTCCCACAAGGCCCCCATGCCTCGTTGGATTAACATTTTGGCAATTTGTATATAAATCTACTCCTCCCGCAGCCAAATCGCATCCCCTAAACGGGTGAGGCCGCGACTTTTTTGGCGTATCGGGAAGTGCCAGGCCCGGCACCTCACTGGGCGCAAGTATGCGGCGAATTGCAGCTCGCGCACCCTGCCCGCCGCCTATCCCGATGTATTGACGCGTGCCACTTCTCGGCGATCGGGCTCGGCGCGACGCTCCATCGGTCCACCGAGCGAGGGGCCCAGCAGCAGGCCCTCGGCCACGACGGAGGTGGGGCTGCAGCGCACCAGTTTGGCCAGCTCGGCCTGCCGCCGCGTGTGCGTTTTGAGAAAGATGGACTTGAGGTGCGTGCGCACGGTGTGCTTGCTCAGTTCATGCCGGTCCGCGATGTGCTCCAGGGTCAGGCCGTTCGCCAGTTCCGAGACGATGTTGGCCTCTGCTGCAGTGAGGCCGAACATGTTGCGCAGAGATTGCACGGACACGGCATAGGGGTGATAAGGACTGGAGACGAACACCGCGGCGCATACGCGCTTACCCGTCAACCCCAGGTCGTTGCGGTGGGTCCGCAACGGCGACACCAGCACATAGTAGGGCCTGTCGAACAGGGCCCCGACCCACATCGAACCTCCGGCGTCCATCCCCACGCCGGCACCCGTACGCACCGCCCCATCGAGCAGCCGCTCCAGGTGCTCCGTCTGAGCCGGCTCCGCGCCGAACACGTGGCCATCCTTCAGGATCAGGCCATCCCCAAGCCGCACCATCTCCTCGGCCTTGGGATTCACATACACGACCTCCTTGTCCTCATTGGCGAAGATCACCCCGATGGTGAGTGCATCGAGCACAGCCATTGCGGACTGAGAGTCTGACAACAGCCCCCAGAACTTCTGATTGATGGTGAGGGCCCGCTTCAGGTGGGGCTCGAACAGGGTGATCTGCCTCACCTCGGCATCACCGAAGGCGGGTGCGCTGCGTGGGCGCTGCCAGTCCATCAGCGCGATGCGGGCCTCGTCGCGGAAGATCACGCCGCCGGCGTGGTAGTGGACGTCCTGCGGGTGGAGCCAGTCGCGGTAGAACTCCGTGCGCATCAATTCGCGCTCCGGCACGATGTGCTGGGAAAGGTATACGGAGTCAGAATACCTGTGCAGTTCATCGAGGTACGGATTCAACCGCACGTAATATTCGCGGTAGGAGCGCAGAAACTTCTCGTCGCGGGCGTGCAGTTGGACGTAGCTCAGGTGTCGTTCCCTCGTATTGTGGAACGAGAGCACGGCCGATGCCGCATCGATGCGCTCGGCGAAGCTGACCAGCACCTCGCTCCACAGGTCCGGATCCAGGCTCGCTTCATAGATCTGTCCAACGAGATCCAGATCGCGCTGATCGTAGGTCGGTCCCGTCTTGTTGGCCACGTCGGTGACGCTCCGTGTCCTGTGGTCTATGTTGAATCGCTCCGGGCCCCTGGATTCTTGCGCATTGGGCGCCAAATGGGCTGCTAGCTATGCGGCCGGACGCCGGCCTCTTCCTGCCCGGTACGAGGTGCGAAGACGGAACAGCCTGACGCTCGATGCCGGATTGCAGGCTAACGGTCGTAGACGATTTCAGTCTGCAATGCGGAATGAGGTTGTGTGTCAGAATTCAATCTTTTTAATTTGGATATCCTGTCCAACTATACTCGGTGTGTACAATTTGTTGCATCAGGCAAATGAGGTACATCGCCTGCCCGGATATTGCCACATGGCTGCCAAGTGGCACCCCGCCACAACACCGAGGTTGCGGTCGGGCGGTTGCAACGCCGCCTGGGCTGCGCTAGGACGGCGGAGAGCCCGAGGGCCGCCGGCCGTGAGCCGTGCGCAGCCATGGGCACCCTCTAGTCGCTGCCACAGGAGCCATGAAAGACGAGACGCTGCTGGTCCACGCCTCCCGCGATCCCTTCCATCACGCCGGTGTGGTGAATTTGCCCGTCTATCGGGCCTCCACGATCCTCTACCCCACGCTGGAGGCCTACCGGCACCGCTTCGAGGGCAACGCCAAGTACGACGGCATCACCTACGGCGCCCGCGGCACGCCCAGCACCCTGGCTCTGGCGCAGGCGGTGGCCGAGCTGGAGGGCGGGCACGGCGCTGTCGTGACGGCCACCGGGCTATCCGCGTGCACGATGGCGCTCTCCACGTTCGTTGGCGCGGGCGATCACATCCTGGTGCCGGACTCGGTTTACGGCCCGGTGCGCAGCTTCTGCACCGGCGTGCTGCAGCGCTTCGGGGTGGAGACGACCTTCTACGACCCCACCATCGGCGCCGGCATCGCGTCACTGATGCGGGACCACACCCGGGTGGTGTATACGGAAGCGCCTGGCTCCATGACCTTCGAGATGCAGGACGTGCCCGCCATCGCGGCGGCGGCCCACGCACGGGGGGCGCACGTGCTGCTGGACAACACGTGGGCGACACCGCTGTACTTCAAGGCTTTCGAGCACGGGGTGGACGTGTCCATCCAGGCCGGCACCAAGTACATCGCCGGGCACTCGGATCTGGTGATCGGCATCATCACGGCCAAGGACGAATCGCTATACCGCCGATTGAAGGACAACACCGGCGCCTTCGGGGATGTGTGCGGGCCGGACGAATGCTATCTGGCCCTGCGCGGGCTGCGCACCATGGCCGTGCGGCTGCGGCACCAGGAGCAGTCGGCGTTGCGGGTCGCGCGCTTCCTGCAGGGGCGCCCGGAGGTTAAGCGCGTGCTCTACCCCGCCCTGCCGGAGGACCCCGGTCATGCAGTCTGGAAGCGGGACTTCCGTGGCGCCAGCAGCCTGTTCGGCGTGCTGTTGCACACCACGGACGAGGCCGCCGTGGCGCGCATGGTGGATGGCTTGGCGCACTTCCAGATCGGCTCGTCCTGGGGCGGCTACGAGAGTCTCGTTTCCTTCAACGACGTGCGCGACGGGCGCACTGCGGTGCCCTGGACGGAAAGCCCATTCGTGCTGCGCCTCCATATCGGCCTGGAGGATCCCGACGAGCTGATCGCGGACCTCGAAGCAGGCCTGCGCCGACTGGCGGACTGACGCTGACCCCACAACTCACTGGCGCGACTCCACCAGCGGTGCGCGCCGTCCCATGCCCTCGAGGAATCCCATGAAAGTCGGCCTGTTCATCACCAACCAGCAATACCTGGACCGGGACATGGTCAGTGCCCTGGAGGAACAGTACGCCATGGTGCGCCACGCCCGCGATTCCGGCTGGGACTCCCTGTTCTCGGGCCAGCACTACCTGAACGAGGGCAACAACCAGCAGCTGCAACTGGTGCCCCTGCTGGCACGGCTGATGGCCGAGGCGGGAGAGATGACCTGCGGCCTGGGCATCCTGCTCATCAACCTGCACAACCCGGTCTACGTGGCTGAGACCGTGGCCTCGCTGGACGTGATCGCCCGGGGCAACTTCGTTTTCGGCGTGGGCCTGGGCTATCGCGAGGTGGAGTTTGACGCCTTCGGCGTGCCCAAGGGCCAGCGCGTGCGCCGCTTCGAGGAATGCCTGGAGTTGGTGCAGCGGCTATGGACGGAAGAGTCGGTGAGCTTCGAGAGCGAGTATTGCACGCTGCGCGATGTGCACATGAATCTGCGCCCGGTGCAGAAGCCGCGACCGCCGATCTGGTTCGCGGCGAACAACGACGCGGCGATCCGGCGGGCAGCGCGGCTGGGAGATAACTGGTTCATCAATCCGCACTCCACCGTGGCGACTATCCGCCGGCAGATGGCCATCTTCAGCGAGGAGCTGGGGCGCGTGGGCAAGGCCTTCCCCACCGAGCAACCGGCGGCCAAGGAAGTGTTCTGCGCCAAGGATCGGGCCACAGCCCTGGAACTGGCCGGGCCGTACCTGGCGGGCAAGTACCGCGACTACGCCAAGTGGGGCCAGGACAAGGTGATGCCGGCGGGCGAGACCTTCGACCAGGGCTTCGACGACCTGCTGCAGGATCGCTTTGTGTTGGGCTCGCCCGAGGAATGCTACGAGCAGCTCCGCCCGTACTGGGAGGAGTTCGGGGTGAACCACCTCATCATCCGCACCCACTGGGCCGGTATGCCGCTGGCGACAGCGCTCTCCAGCATGCGTCTCATCTCGGACGAGCTGATCCCCGCACTGCGCAAGGTGCAGCCCCGGCAGGCCTGAGCGCTGGGGTCCGGCGCCTACGCATCCGCGCTTTCGCGCAGCTCGCACACGGTGACCTTGCGCTCGGACTGCAGCTCCTTGGTGGCTTCGCGGTAGGCCTGCATGCGCGGCGTGTTGGCGTGCACCTCCAGCGCGGCCTGATCCTGCCAGATCTCGTAGATGAACAGCTTGTTCTCACCCTTCTTGGGTACGACCACATCGAAGCGCACGCAGCCGGGTTCGGCGCGCGATGCGCGGGCGTGCTCGGTCATCTTGGCCAGGTAGGTATCGAACTTGCCGGCATGCGCCGTCATTTCCCCGACGATGGCGATCTTGCTCATGGCTTCCTCCGCGAAAGGTTGATCAGGCCCGCGCCACGCCGGCCTGCGATTGAACTGTAGGTCTGCGGCAATCCCGCCGCGATGGCAAGTCCCCGGCTTGCCATTTGTCGGCGGGGTGGCTTGAATGGAGCCCGCTGGTCTCATCCGTTGCACCTGCCCATCGGGGGATTCATGCCATCCAAGGATAGCGATGTTGACCGCATCGTGCGGGAGGTTGCCGCGCTTGTGGGCCTGACGCTGGGACCGCATCACCTGCCCGGCGTGGCGGAAAACTACGCGCGGCTCGCCGCGCAGGCCGAGTTGCTGATGGCATTCCCGCTCGAAGAGGGCGACGAGCCGGCGCCGGTCTACGTGCCATGATCGAGGCGCTGACCCGGACTGCAGCCGCGCACGTTGTCGCGGCCGCGGTGCGCGCGGGCGACGTCTCCGCCGAGGCCTTGGTGCGCGCCGCGTTGCAGCACATCGCTGCGCGGGACCAGGCGCTGAACTGCTTCACGGCGCTGGTGGACGATCAGGCTCTGGCCGATGCGCGCCGGGTGGACCGCGAGGTGGCGGCGGGCCGCGATCCCGGACCGCTGGCGGGCGTGCCTTTTGCCGTGAAGAACCTGTTCGACGTGGCTGGACTGACCACGCTGGCCGGGTCGCGCATCAATGCGGCGCGGCCGCCGGCGCTGCACGATGCCGCCGCCGTGGCCGCGCTGCGCCGGGCGGGGGCGGTGCTGGTGGGCGCGTTGAATATGGACGAGTACGCCTTCGGCTTCACCACGGAGAACTCGCACTACGGCCCCACGCACAACCCGCACGATCTCACCCGTGTGGCGGGGGGCTCCTCGGGCGGTTCGGCGGCGGCCGTGGCCGCGGGCCTGGTGCCCTTGGCGCTGGGGTCGGATACCAACGGCTCGGTGCGCGTGCCCGCCGCCCTGTGCGGCGTGTTCGGGCTCAAGCCCACCTACGGGCGGATTTCCCGCGCGGGCGTGGCCCTGTTCTCCTACAGCCTGGATCACGTGGGGCCGCTGGCGCGCAGCGTAAGGGATCTTGCGCTGGCCTATGACCTGCTGGCCGGGCCCGACGCGGCCGATCCCGTGTGTACATCGCGCCCACCGGAACCCACGCTGCCGCACCTGGGGGCTTCCATCGCGGAGTTGCGGGTGGCCGTGGCCGGCGGTGGCTTTGCGGAGGACGCCGAGCCGGAGGTGCTGGAAGCGTTGGAGCAGGTGGCGCGCGGCCTGGGCGCCGATCGACGTGTGGCGCTGCCCGAGCTGCCACGCGCGGCGGCCGCCGCCTCGCTGATCACCCACGCGGAGGGCAGCGCGCTGCACCTGCCGGACCTGCGCAGCAGACCGGACGACCTCGATCCCATGACCCGTGACCGCTTCCTGGCCGGGGCGCTGCTGCCGGCGGCCTGGGTGGTGCAGGCGCAGCGCTTCCGACGCTGGTTCCGCGCGCGGGCACTGGAGGCGTTCACGGACGTGGACGTGCTGCTGACGGCCACGACGCCCTTCCCGGCCCCGCCCATTGGCGAGGCAAGCCGCACCATCGCCGGGCGCGAGGTGGCCACGCGGGCGCACGTGGGAGCGTTCACGCGGCCGTGGTCATTCATCGGGTTTCCGGCCCTGACGGCGCCCATTCAGCGACCGGGCGCCCTGCCGCTGGGGATTCAACTGGTAGCGGCACCCTACAACGAAGCGTTGCTGCTGCGGGTGGCGGCGGCCCTGGAGGCCGAAGGCGTGGTCTCCGCGCCGGCTGTGGGCGCAGCGGGAGCCACTGCGGAGACGCGACGAGGCGAGCGATGAAGATCAACGACCCGGAGGTGGTGGCGGAAGTGACCGCCGCGTTCGAACGCTACGAAACGGCGCTGATGGCCAACGACGTGGCCACGCTGAACGAGCTGTTTTGGGATTCGCCCCACACCCTGCGCTACGGCGTGTGGGAGAACCTCTATGGTCACGCCGCTATTGCGGCCTATCGTGGCAGTGTGCCGGGCGGGGCGCCCCAGCGCGTCAATGGCCGCACGGAGATCACCACCTTCGGGCACGACTTCGCCGTGGTCAACCGCGAGTTCGAGCGCATCGGCACGGGGCAGGCCGGCCGCCAAAGCCAGACCTGGGTGCACCTGCCGGAAGGCTGGCGCATCGTGGCCGCACACGTCTCCGTGAAGCCCCCGCCCGTCAGCGCCTGAGTGCGTGCGCCGCGGTTCCAGGCGCACAGTTCGTGGTGTTGGCACCATAGCCAGCCCGGGAGCGGGGGCCCCTGGACCCTATTTGCGGAAGAAACTGCGCAGCCCTTGGTCAGGAATTGTATTGGGGGTGCGGGGGCCTTCGGCCCCCGCATTGGCTTGCTTGTGCTTTTTCAAGCGGCCCAGTCGCTTGAAGGGCCATTGCCAGACAGAGCCTAGTGCCCGTAGAGCAGACTGGGCAGCCAGGTCACGATCGGCGGAAAGATGATGCAGATGGAGAGGCCGATGATCTGCAGGGCGATGAACGGCAGCGCCCCGCGGAAGATCGTGGCCATGGTTACCTCCGGCGGCGCCACGCTCTTCAGGTAGAACAGCGAGTAGCCGAAGGGCGGGGACAGGAAGGCGATCTGCATGTTGACGATGTACACCACCCCGAACCACAGCGGGATGTCCGAGACCGACACGCCGGGCAGCCCCAGCACGCCGGTGAAGGCCAGCGTCTTGAGCAGCGGCACGAAGATGGGCACCGTCAGCAGCAGGATGCCCACCCAGTCCAGGAACATTCCCAGCACCACGAGCATCACGTTCATCAACAACAGGATGCCGTAGGGGCCCAGGCCGGTGCCGATCAAGGAGTCGGTCACAAACTGCTGGCCGCCGTTGACGATGTAGAAGCCCACGAACACGCTGGCCCCGAACACGATCCACAGCACCATCGCCGAGGCCTTCAGCGTCGTGATCGCCGCGTCGCGGGCTGCGGCCCAGTTCAGGCGCCGCGCGAAGGCAGCCACCACCAGAGCCCCGAAGGTGCCGATGCCGGCGGCCTCCACGGGCGTGGCGATGCCGATGAAGATGACACCCAGCACCAACACGACCAGGAACAGCGCCGGGAAGATGCTGCGCCCCAGACGCAGCTTCTCGCGGAATCCCACCCGCTCGTCCACCGGCAGCGGCGGCCCGTAGGCCGGATTGACGTAGCTGCGGATCGTCACGTACGCGATGTACAAGCTGGAGAGCAGCAGGCCGGGGAACACCGCGCCGATGAACAACTCGCCCACGGACTGCGCGGCGACGACGGCATACAGGATGGCCATGATGGACGGCGGGATCAGAATGCCCAGCGTCCCGCCGGAAAGGATCGCTCCGCAGGCCATCTCGGGGTTGTACTTGCGCTTGATCATGGCCGGCAGAGCGATCATGCCCATCGTCACTTCGGTGGCGCCCACCACGCCCACCGTGGCCGCCAGGATCGTCGAGGCCACGATGGAGGCGGTAGCCAAGCCACCACGCAGGCCGCCCAGGATCTTGTAGATGACGTCGAACAGTTCCTCGATCAGCCCACCCCGCTCCAGCATCGCCGCCATGAAGATGAACAGCGGCACGGCCGACAGCTGGTAGTCCGTCATGAACGGAAAGATGCGCGTGGGCAGGATGTTCAGCATCTGCAGATCGTTGAACAGATACAGGAACAGCACCCCCAATCCGCCCGTCACGAAGGCCAGGGGCAGGCCCATCAACAGCAGCACGGCCAGGGATCCGCTCATCAGGAGCGTCAGCCAGCCGATTCCGATATCCAGCCCCATGGTTACGCCTCCTTCCGGGTGAGAATGATCAGGTCCTTGTAGAGCTTAACGGTGCCCTGGATGAGGATCAGCGCGGCCCCGAGGGGCATCGTGATCTTCACTGGCCAATACTGGATGGCCCACTCGGTAAAGGAGCGCTCCCACAGTTGGACAGCGTTCATGGCAAAGACGGTGCCCGTGATCAGCAGCGCCGCACTGAACAGGTAGAAGAAGACCGCGGTAATAACATCCAGCAGGGCCCGGACGCGCACCGGCAGCATCACGTAGATGACGTCCACCCGCACGTGCGAATCCTCCCGCAAGGCAAAAGCCCCGCAGAGCAGGTACTGCATGCCGAACATGAGGAACATGCTTTCATGCGCCCAGTTGGTGGGGGAGTTGAACACGTACCGCGCCAGCACCTCGTAGTAGTAGACGAACACGGCGATGAGGGACCAGTAGCCCACGAATTCGCCGATGTATCCGTCGATCGTGTCGATCCAGTTGGTGAAGGGGGTATGCACCAACAGATCGGGCGATTCGCCGATGCCGCCATCCTGCACCACGGGCATGGGCATGACCGGCTCGGTCGGCGGCGGCCCCTGCGCCTCTGCCTCGGCGCAGCGCCGCACCAAGCGCGGCAGCAGGAACAGGTCGATCAGCAGCAGCACAGCCGTGATGGCCGCCATCACGCCCACCAGACGGAACCAGAAGTTGTAGTCGGCAGTATCGGCGGCCAGGTCGGCCTGGGCGGTTTCCATCCGCTGTTGGGCGGCCTCCAGCTTGGCCTGAGCACCCTCGTCGCCCTTCTGGATAGCTTCCTTGGCGAGTTGCATATCGAACTGCGCGGACTGCACTTCGCCGCCGCCATTGGAGACCAGGCCGCGTGCGTTGCGCACCTGCACGTTGCCCAGCAGGATGGCGAGGAACAGCGGAATATAGACGAGCCCCCACCAGCTGCGCAGGTAGAAGCGATGGACGCCTGCGAAGCCAGACGCAAGCCAGAACATGAACGCGATGGGCAGGGAGATTCCGCTGCCCGGTCCGCGCTTTTCCTCGCGCCGCACCAGGAACATGGCGACCAGCGGGAACACCGCCAGCCCGCCCCAGTACATCCAGTGCGGCAGCACAAACGTTAGACTCGGCATGAAAGACGATCGGCTTGGGCTAAGGGTAAGCACCAGAAACGATGCTCAGGGGCCGCCCCAGCGGGCGGCCCCGGCATCGATTCTCGTGCGGTACGGGAGTGCGGCAGGAGGGCTCCCGCCGCGCCGCGGTCAGATCTTGAGCGACTGGCCCTTGATCATCTGCGGTGTCACGTAGCCCAGGCTCGGTGACATCATGTAGTCGAGCTGGATCTTGAACACCCGCGCCGCCACCGGGTCCTTGTTGGCCCACTTGTACCAGAGGGGCACAGCGAGCTTCGTAAACTTCTCCACGTCCTCCTCGGAGAGCCGGGTGACGGTGACGCCTTTCTCCTTGAATTTTGGCCAAGCCTCCTGGTCGGCCTTCTGGATCTCGGCGTGGTGAATGTCCGAGTAGCGGTGCACCTCTTCCTCCACGAACTGCCGCATCTTCGGCGAGATGGCGTTCCAGCGCTTCATGTTGATCGTCAGCTCCATCAGGTCGACAGGCTGATAGATCGACATGAAGCCCGGGGGGCCCATGGAGATGTACTTGGCCACTTGGTACAGCCCGAACTCGTAGTTGATGGCCGGCCCCACGTAGTCGGCCACGTCGATGGTGCCCTTCTCCATCGCAGGGAAGATCTCGCTGCCGGGCAGCAACGTCGTCTTGGCTCCGGCGGCCGTATAGAGTTCGGCCACCATCCCGCCAGGCACGCGCATCTTGCGGCCACGGAAGTCATCGATGGAGCGAATCGGCACCTTGGAGTGGATGATGTTGGGCCCGTGCTGGATCGGCCCCACGTAGTACAGGCCGCTCTTGGCGTACAGGTCGCGCGCGATCTCCAGGCCGCCCAGGCCATAGTAGAACGTGTCCCACTCACCCTCGGTGCGCGGCCCCAGCGGATACGAACTGAGGAACACCGTGGCGGGCAGCTTGCCCGCGCCGTACAGCGTGAACCAGTTGAAGCCGTCCAGCACACCCGTGCGGGCGGCGTCGAAGGACTGGAAGGTGCCCACGACCGCCTGGTCCGGGAACGGCTTGATGGTCAGCTCGCCCCCGCTGCGTTCGGCAATGCTGTTGGCCCACTTCTCGAAGATCTTGTAGCCGATCAGGCCGGCGGCCCACGCGCACTGGACGCGCCATGTGGTGCCGGCTGCCTTGGCCGTGCGGATGTTGAAGCCGAGGCCGTTGGAAGCCGTCAGGGCGGCCACACCCCCGGCTGCAACGGCGCCTTTGATGAGATTACGGCGCGATACGGCGCTCGTGCCGGGCTTGGCCGGCGTTCCGTCTGCTTTCATCGTTGCAGCTCCCCTTGTTTTTATTGAAGGGCATGTTCCCAGACCCCACGGGCCTGCTTTGCTCCCTCGCCGCCTCTCGCAACGGCGCCCATACCCACGGGACTAGCCACAGCTTGCCGCTTTGGCAGGTCTCCGCACCTTGACTTAGATCAACTGGGCACAGAAATAAAGCAAAACCGGGCCAGGGCAGTGGACAGAACAGGAGCCGAAAGGCTAGGGGTGGGGGACCCGGCCGCGGAGCCGAGAGAAGTCCCCGCGGTGCCGCCTGGCTGCGTCTCTTGCAGTGCCGGGGTTGCGTCATTCCAAGCCAGAGGAGACCGTATGGCCATCAGTGATCGCCTCACTGAATTGGGTATCACCCTGCCCAAACTCTCCAAGCCGGTTGGCAACTACGTCCAGGCCGTCCAGACAGGGAACCTGCTGTACCTGTCCGGCAAGGGCCCATGGTCCGCGGACGGCACGGTGCCCAAGGGCAAGGTGGGCCGGGAGTTCACGGTGGAGCAGGGCTACGAGCATGCGCGCTCTGTGGGTCTGATGCTGCTCGCAGTGATGCAGGATCAGTTGGGCAGCCTGGATCGCGTCCAGCAGATCGTGAAGGTGTTGGGCATGGTCAACGCGGACCCGGAGTTCGGCGATCAGCCCAAGGTGATCAACGGGTGCTCGGACCTGTTCGTGGAGGTCTTCGGCGAGCGGGGCCGCCACGCGCGCTCCGCTGTGGGCATGGGTTCGCTGCCTGCCGGCATCCCGGTGGAGATCGAGGTCATCGTGGAGGTGGCATGAGCGGCCGCCCATCCACCGAGGGGGCTGCGGCGACCCCGCGCCGCGAGATCGGCCGCACAGGCGTCAAAGTGCACCCCGTCGGCTGGGGCGTGATGCCCCTTTCCACGCGCAGCCGGCGGCCCGACCGGCCCGCGGCGCTGGCCGTGTTCAAGGCGGCGCTGGATGCCGGCGTGGACTTCTGGGACACCGCGGATTCGTACTGCCTGGACGACACGGAGCCCGGGCACAACGAGCGCCTGATCGCCTGGGCCATCCGCGAGCTGGGCGTGGCGGAGCGCGTGCACGTGGCCACCAAGGGCGGCATGACGCGGCCAGGCGGCGCCTGGGTGCGCGACGGTCGTCCGGCGCATCTGAAGCGCGTATGCGAGGAGAGTCTGCGCAATCTGGGCGTGGAGCAGATCTTCCTGTACCAGTTCCACTGGCCCGACCCCAACGTGCCCTACGCGGAATCGCTGCAAGCCATGGCCGAGCTGCAGCGCGAGGGCAAAGTGCGTCACGTGGGCATCTCCAACGTCACGCCCGCGCTGTTGCGGCAAGCGCTGGGCCTGCTGCGCGTGGAGACCGTTCAAAACCGGTGCAGTCCCGGCGAGCAGACGGACCTCCACAGCGGTTTGGCAGACTTGTGCGCCGAGCAGGGCGTGACCTACATCGCGTACAGTCCGCTGGGCGGGGAGAGCGGCTACAAGCAACTCGCCCGCCAGCGCCTGCTGGCCGAGCTTGGCCGTGACTACGGCTGCAGCGCGTATCGCATTGCGCTGGCGTGGCTGCTTGGCAAGGGGCCGCACATCCTGCCCATCCCCGGCGCCAGCCAGCCCGGCAGCATCGCCGACAGCGCCGCGGCCGCCGGGCTGGTGCTGCGGGCGGAGGACGCCCGGCGGTTGGATGCGCTGGGGCACTAGCCTTCCTTGACGATGAACGGCTGTTCGGTGTGCGTGTCGGGGTCGTACGCGGAGCGCCCCGGCCCGGCAGCCACGAGATGGCAACGACCGGCTAAAGCTTTGGCCGCCTTGCTCTGCCGCGCCGGCTGGTTTGCCCGCGCCACGCGGCGTTATTGGCGCCACAGCGCCCATTCCCGGTATAGTGGCTGACCGCATTGCAGTCGCATTCCTGCGAGACGTTCACCAAGTCGTCCGATAAGTGATCGTGGACAGCACCGGTACCACCGACAGACCCTGACCGCTTCCAATGCGAGGCGGAATCTCAGCCAGGATGAGCAAGCGCTTCATGATTCCGATTTCCATACTCGACCTTGCCCCGATCCGGGAGGATGGAGACGCGCCCCAGGCGTTCCGCTCCATGCGGGAACAGGCGCAGCACGCAGAGCGGTTGGGCTATCATCGCTACTGGCTCGCTGAGCATCACAATGCCTTGGGAATCGGCAGTTCGGCCACGAGCGTCCTGATCGGTCATCTGGCGGGCGCCACGAAGACCATCCGCGTCGGGTCTGGGGGTATCATGCTGCCCAATCACGCCCCGCTGGTCATCGCGGAGCAGTTCGGGACGCTCGCTTCGCTCTACCCTGACCGCATCGACCTCGGATTGGGGCGAGCGCCGGGAACGGACCCCTACACGATGTACGCCCTGCGCCGAAACCTGGAGGGCGCTGGGGAGAACTTTCCGCAAGACGTGGTGGAGTTGCAGGGCTACTTCCGGGAGCCCACCCCAGACCAGCGGGTGCGCGCGATTCCCGGCGCGGGCTTGAAGGTGCCGATCTGGCTGCTGGGATCCAGTCTCTTTAGTGCACGGCTGGCCGCCTACCTGGGATTGCCGTTCGCGTTCGCTTCGCACTTTGCGCCGGAACTGCTGATGGCGGCCCTGGGGGAGTATCGCAGCAGCTTCCGTCCCTCGGAGCAACTGGACCGCGCCTACGCCATGGTTGGACTCAACGTGGTGGCGGCCGATACCGATGTGGAAGCGCAGCGGCTCTTCACTTCGATGCAGGTGCAGTCCACCGACATGCTTCGCGGCCGCCGGGGTCGGCTGCGGCCACCCATCGACGATATCGACAGCTACGGGTCGGTTGCGGAGCGGGCGGCAGTCGAGCAGAAGCTGGCCTGCTCCCTTGTCGGCTCCCGGGAAACCATTGGTCGCGGGCTTGCGGCGTTCATCGCGGAGACTGGCGCAGATGAACTCATCGTGACCGCCCGGATTCATGACCCCCTGGCTGCGCTGCGCTCCCTTGAGATCCTGGCTGAGGCGCACCGCGGCATGAAGGCGATGCAGAAGCACCCCGCTTAGCTTCGCGTTTGCGACCGCCGTGCGCAGATGCCTGCATCATTCGCTGCTGATCGGCCAACGCGAATCGGCCTGGATCGGGATGGAGAGGGCAGGTCAAGCGGTCTGTCTGCTTGACCCAAAGCTGCGGCCATCCGTAGTCGCGTCCGCCTCTTGGCCGGCATGGGCTTCCGCGATAGGTAGAGGGACATACCCAAACCACACCTGGAGCAAGCGATGAAGATCGGGTTGATTGGAATCAATGTGGGCGGCCCGGACGTTGCGGCCGTCATGGAAGCCCTGGCGCTCAAGGCCGAAGCCGTCGGGATGGAATCCCTGTGGACCTTCGATCACGTTTGCCGGTTCGTGGAATACACCTCCCGATACCCCGGAAGCGCGGACGGAAAGTTGCCCGGAACGCCGGAAACCAGCTACGTCGACCCACTGGTCAGCCTGACCTACGTGGCAGCCAGGACCAGATCGATCCGGCTCGGTACCGGGATCACCCTCCTGCCGCAGACGAACCCGCTGCTGCTGGCCAAGCAGGCGGCCAGCCTGGACGTTCTGTCGGGCGGACGCTTCATGCTGGGCGTGGGGGCTGGATGGTGTGCCGAGGAGTACGAGGCGATGGGCACGCCCTTCCCCCGGCGCGGGGCGCGCATGGACGACTACCTGACGGGCATCAAAAAGGTGTGGACGGGCGACGTGGTGGAGCACCGCAGCGAGTTTCTGAATTGGAGCAAATTCAAGAGTCGCCCGGTGCCGCTTCAAAAGCCGCACATCCCGATCTATATCGGGGGTGCCGCCGATGGCGTGATGCGCCGGGTGGTGGCGCATGGCAACGGCTGGCTGGCCAGCGGGCAGGGCCCCGATGTGCTATCGGGTTCCATCGACAAGCTGAACAAGCTGGCCCGGGATGCCGGCCGGGACCCCAATACCATCGACATCTCCTCCATTTGGATTCCCGGGGATGCCCCGCTGGACGAGATCAAACGATTCGAGGACATGGGGGTTTCCAGGCTCGTGATCCGCCATGGCCTGTTGGGCCCCGATCCGCTGGAAGGGCTGGATCGTCTGGCGGATACGGTACTGGCAAAGCTCTAAGCCGCGATGTGCTCACTCTGACGAGGCGTGCCATGAGACCGGCCTGCTGCTGCCGGCCTGTGAAGGCCTGATGGCGAGGCTATCTGATGCCACCCCCGAACTGGAATCGGCCGAACGCGCTGAGGCGGACCGAGTCTTCCATCTTGGTTCAATGCGCGACAACCCGACACACTCTTGAGGCAGCTAACACATGACCTGGAAGCGCGTGGTTCTCGAGATCGGCATGGGCACCGATATTCGAGGGGTGGACAGCACCAAGGCTGCTGTGCGGGCCCTGCGGGATGCCCTGTGGCACAACTCTCTAAGTGTGGCCAAGGCGCTGGGGATGTCGACCGATTCCATGCGGGTGGAAGTGACCATCGGTGTTCCACGCCCGGATACGGTGGACAAGGCGTCGGTGCTGGCGGTGCTGCCTCATGGCACCGGCACCGTGAACGTCGTGCAAGGGGGTCTGGAAATCCCCAACGACGAGGGCACGGATGCCACGCTGATCGCCCACGCTGCAGCCGTCGTGCGGCTGGATCTTCCGTAAGGGGCAACTCCATGACGGCAAAGCGCGTGATCCTGGAAATGGGTGCCGGCAATGACCTGCACGGTGGCGACTACACCAAGGCCGCAATTCGGGCTGTGGAGGATGCCATCCACCACAGTTCCCTAACCATGATCCGAACACTGGAAGTGGATACGAGCACCATGCAGGTGACTGTCACCATCGGAGTGCAGCAACCTGATCGGGTCGATGCCGCGGCAGTGAAGGCAGCCCTCCCCGTGGGCCAGGTTTCCGTGAAGGTGGTAATGGGCGGGCTCGACGTTCCCGACGAGGCAACCGGTGATGTTGCGGTCATTGCGAGCGCGGCAGTCGAGGTCAGGCTGACGCTGCCCTAGCAGGGCGTCAGCCCTAAACCTCCGGCTGGACACCTCCATGGGGGCTCCACCCCCTTGGAACCCCCGCCAGGGAGCAAGCCCCCTTGACCCCATTTGAAGGGGTGCAGGGGCCTGCGGCGCCTGCCGGAGCGTGGAGGTGCGGACACGGCCGAGCGCTCGCGCGTGGCCGCCGGCAGCACCGGAGGCAGCGCCTTCCTCCTCCGCAACCCCCAATATTGAGCCGTGGCGCACCACCAGACCGCCGTGACGGCGAGCTGGGACGAGACCCGGAACGTTGGGGCCGCTGCGCACCGATGTGGGCCGACACCAGTTGGTGCGCGTTGAGCCCGTCTTCCGGCCCACTCGCGAGATGATTTCGTCGAAGCGCGGAACGAACCCGACGCGATGGATCGTTGACCCTGAATGGCCCTCATCGCTACCCGTCCAAATCCTTTTCCGACACTCGCATCTGCTTGATGCGATTGAGATAAATCTCAACGGAACACACGAAACAATTGGCTCGTTTCCTTCCAATTGAGTAGGATGTCGCACGATTGCACCGTGGTTCCGGCACACCTTTAGGGGGGCGTATCTCCTGCCTTGATGGGCTCGAGGTGTGGCAGCCTCTGGGGTTTTGAGCAACGGCCACCGGCCGTTGCCGGCTGGAGTCGAGCCACACAACCTCAAGCGGTTCCATCATGGCAGCCGAAGCGCCCACACCTCCGCCTACCCCTGCCGGTTGGTTCTCCCGCAGCCTACCGCGATGCGTGGTCGGTAGGGCTGGTCGGGCCCTACGTGCTGGCGGTGTGGGTGGGCAACTTCGACGGCGAGGGCGACCCGGCGTTTGTGGGCCGCAAGGCCGCGGGCCCGCTCTTTTTCCGCATCGTGGATGCAATTGCGGCCATCTCCCCCGCGCTGCCCAAGCTGCCCGGGCCCAAGGGCCTGAACCTGCGGCGCGTGAAGGTGTGCGCGGCCTCCGGCGGCATTCCAGGGCCGTTCTGTCCCAGCACGGTGATGACGTGGTTCATCCCGGGCGTGTCGCCCATCGAGCCGGACACGGTGTACCGGCAGGTGCGCATCGACGTGCGCACGGGCCAGCGCGCCTGCTCGCCGGATGCCCCCGGCACCCGGGCCGAGGTGTTCGAGTTCTGGCCCTCGGACCTGCTGGAGATCTTCCGCGAAGCCGATATCCCCCGCCGGGTGCCACCGCCGTATCCCCCGCACTGCGCCTACGCCTCCGCCACGGGGGCCCCACCGGAGATCACCTCGCCCCGCGTGGGCATCGTGTACACAATGCGGGCCGGGGAGACCTCCCGCAAGACGATCCCGCTACGCGCCGTGACCGATGGGGACGTGCGCCAGATCTACTGGTTCCTCGACACGCGCTACCTGGGCCATTCCCGCGCCGGCACGCCCTTCTTCTGGCGTGCGGAACCGGGCCGCTTCACCCTGCGGGCCGTGGACGACCAGGGGCGCTCCCAGTCCCGCGAGGTGCGCGTGGCCCGGGTGGATTAGGCCACTGGCGGTGGGCAGAATGAACGACAATGCCGGGGAGTGACGCCGGACGGCACCGGGCTCCGCCCTGGTGTGCCTATCGCACGGCTGCTGGAGACCCGCTCTGAATCAGCCATGGACAGGCCCAGCCGCACCCGGGCCCGGCAAGCCGACGTTCGCGATGGCCCCGCCAATCCGGAACGAGCCTCGACTGCAATGCTGGGAATTGTTTGGACAGGGACTGAACGTCCGGGCAGCGACCGGCCACGTCCAGGCTTGACTCCATACTTACGGCATCAGACCGGCTCGGCGATGAACACGGGGATTTTGCGCGATGTCTTGTCCTGATAATCGTTGTAGGGCGGATAGGCAGCGGCGGCAGCCTCCCAAAGTCTTTGGCGCTCCGAATCGTCCTCCACCTCCCGCACCCGCATCTTGAATACCTCTGCCCCGTCGCGGATTTCGACATCGGGATTGGCCCGCAGGTTGTAGACCCATACTGGGTTCTTCGGCCGCCCGCCGTAGGAACCCACGAGCACATAACCCGCTCCGACTTTGACGCGCATGAGCGGGATCTTTCGTACCCCACCGGTCTTGTTACCCATATGGGTAACGATGATGCACGGCAGGCCCGTGTCCCGCAGCGTCGTGCCCTTGGTACCGCCGCTGCTCTCATAAAGCTCTACTTGCTGACGAACCCAATCGATCGCAGGTGGAATGTACTGCGCCATCATTGTCTCCCTCTGACAACCGTGGTTATTGGCAACTCCGGCATGCGTCGGGCGCCCATCCGCGCACGGCAAGGGCCCGCCGGGACTGGAGAATTCTACGGTGCCGCTGCGTCGGTATTGCGGCGGGGCGCGGCATCGGCCGGAAAGCGCAGCCTCAAGCCAACGGGCATGAGGCGGATGCCGAAGCGATCCTCCAGCGCGCCCCACACGCCGCGAGGCAGAAACAGCGCGAACGCCAGAGCCGTGGCGCCCAGGCCGATCAGGTACCACACGCCGATGCCGCCGAAAAGGGTTTCGATCAGGAAGAACAGGATGGCTCCCAGAATCGGCCCTTCGAACGTGCCCAGTCCCCCCACCAGCGCCATGAAGATCATGTATGCCGACCATTGCACGCTGAAATAGGTCTTGGGCTGAAAGCTGATCAGCGTGGCGATCCACAGGGCCCCGGCAGCGGCACAGCCAGTCGCGGAGAGTACGAATATCAGGCGCTTGCTGGCCAGCACCCGCACCCCCACAGAGGCGGCCGCGTCCTCGTCGTCCCGGATGGCCTGTATGGCCGCGCCCGTGTTGGAGCGGAGCAGAAGGAACGTCAACCCCACCAGCACCGTCATCGCTCCAAGGGCCATCCAGTAGTCATAGGCCAGGCGTGCCTCGGGCGGATAGGCGTTCAGGGCAATCAAGGAGACGCCGGTTTCCCCGTTGATCAGGCCGTCCAGATTAACAAGCAGGTGCGTCAGTTCGGCGATGACCCACATCCCGATCGCGAATTCCCCGCCGCGCAGCCGCAACACAAACACTGAGAGCGGCACGGACACCAAGCCCACCAGCACGGTGCTCAAAATGAGCGCCGGATACACCGAAACGCCCCAGAAGGACAGACGGATTGCCGCATAGGCGGCCAGCCCGAAGAACGTCTGCTGGCCCACTGAGACCAATCCGCCATACCCAGCCAGCGCGTTCCACATCGCGGCCAGGATCACGTAGATGAAGAGATTCGTGAGTCGTTCCGTCAGGTACGGGCCAAGGAAGTAGGGCCCGAATGCAAGCACCACGACGAGTCCGACCAGGCAGCTCGTGCTGGCGACCGAGACCTTCGTCCAGCGTTGGATGTACACCCCGCCTTGGCCCATCATGCCGCGGGTCTCCGCGGGATGCGCAACAGCGAACGCAGGCCGCGCCCGCCCGCGAAGAAGCGCAGGGCGAGGACTGCCAGGAATGCCGCGTGGCCAGCCACAAGGAAGCCTTGTGGACTCACCTGGGCCCCCAAGTTCTGCGCCACGCCCAGGACGACCCCCCCCACGAGGGTGCCCCAAAGGGAGCCCGTGCCGCCAATGACGATGGCTTCGAAGGCGAAGATGAGCTGGGCCGGTCCCGCATAGGGATCGAATGCGGCCCGCATGGCCAGGAACGTGCCGGCGAAACCGACCGCGACCAGCGAGGCGGCCGCCGCGAATCCATAAACCTTGCGGGTATCAATGCCCACAAGCTCAGCCGTGTCGGGATCCTCCGTGGTCGCCCGAACGGATCGCCCCATCGGCGTGCGCAGCAAGAAGAGATGGAGCCCCCCGAGCAGCGCCACGGCCACAACGAACGTCAGCAAGGGCAGTTGACCGACATAAATCTGGCTCGTCACGCCCCAGCTGTTCCAGGCGAGATCACCGATGTTAGGGGCCAGCGAACGGCTGTCGGCCCCGAATGTCTGGAACATGGAGTTGTCCAGCACAACAGCCAAGCCGAACGTGCTCAGCAAGGGCACCAACTCGCCCGCCCCCAGGCTGCGTTCGAATACCAGCCGCTGGAGCAGCCAGCCCGCCAGCGCCATGCAAGGCAATACCAGCGCCAGCCCCAGGAAGGGAGAGAAGTGCAGCCGGTTCGCCACCACCCACACCAGGTACGCGGCCACCACCGCCAAGCTGCCATGGGCAAGGTTGATGATGCGCATCACCCCGAACATGAGGGACAAGCCACAGGCGAGCATGGCGTAGTAGCCGCCCAGCAGCACCCCCTGCAAGATTTGGTTGACCCAGATCATGCTGGCCCGTCCTCCCGCCCGACAGAGCTGAGGCCAAAGTAGGCTTCCGACACCTGCTTGTGCGTGAAGTCCGCTGTTTTGCCTTCCAGCACCGTCCGGCCCTCCAGCATGCAGACCAAGTGGGAGGCCACGTTCATGGCGCGGTCCAGGGACTGTTCCACGAGGATGATCGTCGCTCCGCTGGCGATGACGGTCTGCAAGGATTGGTAGACCTGGTCCACTGCAATCGGCGCCAAGCCCAGCGACAGCTCATCGATGAGCAGGACGCGAGGGTTGCTTATCAGGGCGCGCCCGATGGCGGTAGCCTGCTGCTCGCCCCCAGAAAGCTCGCCCCCCCGATTGCCCAGACGGTCCCTGAGCATCGGAAAGGCCTCCACCACCGTGTCCACCGTCCAGTATCCGCGGCGGCCGCGGGCGCCGGCCACCAGCAGGTTCTCCCTGACAGTGAGGCCGGTAAACAGCCGGCGTCCTTCGGGCACCAGGGTGATGCCCATGGCCACTCGGCGGTGAGCGCGGTCCCTGCTCACGTCCTTGCCATCCAACAACACGCGACCCCCGGCCAGCCTGTGGGCCCCGGCAATGGTGCGCAGCAACGTGGTCTTGCCGGCGCCATTGGCCCCAACCAGCGCAAGAATCTCGCCCTCGGATACGGAAAGGGATACGCCACGCACCGCCTGCAGCAGCCCGTGTCGGGCGTCCAATTGCTCGACTTGGAGGAGGCTCATTCCATCCCACGGCCAAAGTACGCCTCGGCGACGGCCGGGTCCGCAATGACCGCCTGAGGATCGCCGTCGGCGATGACCCGTCCGGCGTCCATGCACACCAGCCGCCGCACAACCCGCACAAGCACATGCAGTATGTGCTCGATCCAGACGATGGCGATCTCCCGCCCCCTTAGCACCTGGATGATCTCTACGAGTACGTTTGCCTCGGCATCGGTCAGGCCGGCCCCGATTTCGTCCAGCAGGAGCACCTTTGGTTGGGTCGCCAGTGCCCGCGCCAGTTCAAGCCGCTTGCGGTCCATCAGGCCCAGCGTTTCCGCCTGACGGTTGGCCAGCGGCACCATGCCGCACAGTTCGAGCGACTCCACGCAGCGCTGGTAGGCCTGCTCACCCCGCAGCCCCCCGCCCGCGGTGGCTGCCACAAAGGCGTTCTCGAAGACAGTCATTCCGGCGAAGGGACGCGGCACTTGATGCGAACGGGCAATGCCGAGCAGGCAGCGCTGCGCCTCCGATTGCGCCGTGATATCGGCGCCACGAAAGGCCACAGTCCCGGCAGACGGGCGGTAGCTGCCGGCAAGGAGGTTGAGCAGGGTGGTTTTTCCCGCCCCATTGGGCCCCACAATGCCGACCGCATCGCCGCTATTGAGGGCAAAATCCACCCCGTCGACCGCCACGTAGGCTCCAAACCGTTTGGAGACCCCTGCGGCCACCAACATCGTCCCGTTTTCCACCACGATTGCGGCACCCTTCGCCCGTACGGGCTCAGCTATTGTAGGCCAGCAGCTTGGCCTGGATCGGCACGTTTGGATCGTTGGAATGCTCGGTGATGGGCAGATCGAACTGGAACTTGCTGCCCGGCTTCGACTTCACCCACTGGCATCCGATGATGCTGCTGGTGGCCACGTGCGGGAACGGCCCATGCGTGAAGTCCACCAGACCCACGGACGTGACAGTCTTCAGCTTATTCAGCGCAGCCGCCACGGCCGCCTTGTTCTTCGGGTTGCCACTTTCCTTGAGGGCCGTGAATCCCGCATCGAGCAGGGACATGGTCGCGCCAAGCTGCTGATTCCACTGTCGGCCCGTCTGTGCCTCGTAGCCATCGGCCAACTTGCGCGAGCTGATGCCGGTGAGAGAGGACTTGTATGGGAAGTCGCGGTGCCAATAGCAGCCGGTGGCCAGCTTATCCCCCAACGAGCCCAGCGCCTCGACCTGGGACGGAAACAGGCCCGTCTTCGCAATCTGGGCGATGACGGCCGAGCGCGTGTAGCCCTGCTGCGCAGCTTGGCGCCAGAAGGTGGCGAAGTCTGGCGGAATCGGGAATGTATTGAAGATCTGGCAGCCCTGCGCCTTGTACTTGGTGATTTGAGCCGAATAGTCGGTGGTGCCGTCTTCGAAGCCGCCCGGATCGACGATCGTGAACCCGGCCTTCTCCAACGCGGGTGCCAGGTGCTCACGGATCGCGTTGCCATCCGCGTCGTTGGGATAGAGCACACCGACCTTCTTGTTGGTGGGGAGCAGGCTCCACTGGGACACGTAGCAATCCAGGAAGTTCTTGACGCCGAAGCTGAAGTGGAACGTCCACTTGAACGGGTTTGGTTGCCCCGGCTTGGCCCCGCGGCCGAAGTACCAGGATTCCCACGGCACGACGGTGGAAAGACAAGGCACCCGGGCGGCCTCACAGGCGTCCGCCACCGGGTTCACGGTTTCCGGTGTGGAGGTGGTCAGCATAAAGTCGATGTGCTGACGATTGATCAGCTCTTGCGCCAATTGGCCCGCCCGCGCCGGATCGGATTGACCATCCCGGGCGAGGATTTCCACCGCGTATCGCTTGTGGCCAACCCGGAATCCGTTGCTGAGTGCTTTGCGGGCAAGGCCGACTACGTAGGGATCGCCTTCGCCAAATCCCGCCAGCGGGCCGCTGAGGGGGCTGACGAACCCCACCCTCAGGGTTTCCGCCGCCCCTGCAGTGCTCTGGAATGCGGGCACGCTGCTCGCCAGGGCGATGCCGCCCGCAGCAGCGGTGGTCAGCTTCACGAATTCCCGTCGCGAAAGGCTACGGGTATCCGCTGAGGAACCTTGTGGTTCGCGCTCTCGACGCTTGCTGGGCATCGTCATCCTCCCCAGATGTTAGGGTTGTGCGTATCACCGCGGCATGGACCGGTTTCCCCACGTCACCGGCGGACGAATCCACCGGAGTGGCGCGGCGTGCACAGGACAGGCGTCATGGCCCGAACCTGCGCTTTGCACTATATTTCATCTTGCGCTGCAAAGTGCCTTCCCCTGCTCACGCTTTGCAGCAATTCACGCGCAGCGAAGTGGGGCGATTGTTCTGCAATTGCCTGCCTGGGGTCAAGAACATTCTTTGATGTCAAAGCACCTATATGCACTATAATGCCAATTGAGAGCCGATTCGAACTGTCAGACCAAGCGCCGGCCGAATTGAACAGACTGACAATGCTCTATAAGAAGGAATCTGAGTTGTGTCATCAGGCAAAAGCACCTCTAGCCGCGTGCCCGATGGCCGCAGCTGGATGCCGTTTTGATGGCGATGGTCGCTGTAATTCCCGAAGACGCAGAGGCCGCCGCAATTGCCCTGAAATCTGAGGGCCACAAATTCCCCAAGCGACTCCATGGTGAACGGGTCGGAAATATGCTTTGGAAGGGGCCTGCGTGGTCGAACTAGCCAGAGGGAAAGGATGGCTGATATGGAGCCGGTTGCTAGCTATTTGCCAGTTGAAACAAAAAAGCCCTTCCCGCCGCGTGGCGAAAAGGGCTTTCCCATCAAGTAGCAGGAGGGAGACTTGAACTCCCGACCCCGCGATTATGAATCGCGTGCTCTAACCAGCTGAGCTATCCTGCCGTGTAGCGCTTCGAAACCAGCATGATAGCCAATGGGCGCAGAGGGAGCAAGCGCGAGCGTGCACCGCCGCGCGGCAGGGACCGCCCTTTGGCGTGAATGATGAATGCCAGCGGGAACAGCCGGCGGGAGCGGAGAAGGGCCGCCGCAGGCGATTTACAGGAGGGCAGCCGGGCGTGAAGCTGGAGAAGCACAACATCGTGGCCAACAAGCTGGACTACGCCAAGGGCAAGCGGCCGCCGGTGGACTGCATTCTGTGCGCCGTGGCGCGGGACGACCCCCGCGTGGACAACCTGCTCGTCTATCGCCACGACGCCTGGTTCATCACGCTGAACCTGTACCCGTACAATCCGGGGCACCTGATGGTGGTGCCCTATGCCCATCACACGGATGTGCGGCAGCTCAGCGAGCCCGAGGTGCTGGAATTGCATCGCCTGCAGGTATTGGCGCTGCAGGTGCTGGAGCGCGAGTATCGCCCGGGGGGCTTCAACGTCGGCTACAACCTGGGGCCGGCCTCCGGGGCGAGCATCGATCACATCCACCTGCAGATCGTGCCGCGCTACCGCACGGAGGTGGGCTTCTTCGACATCCTCTCCGATTCGCGCGTGATCGTGGAGGCGCCGCAGGTGACGCAACAGCGCTTGGCTCGGGCGTTCGCGGAGGAGGCGCCACGCTTCTTCGCCACCGATCCCGGCGGGGCCACGCCGACCGACGAGCGGGCCATCGACTGACCGGGCGGCAGCCGAGCGCAGGATGGGCGGGCCAACGCCAGGCGATTGGAGAACCGCCGGCAGAGGCGTATAATCGGATTCGCGTCGAGCTGACGCGGTCCAGCACAGCATCGGCCCGCTGGGGGCCACATTGGGCCGCGCGCTGACGCGGCCCTAGCACGCAGAGGTCATCATGGGTGTCGGCAAGCTGACCGGGCCGAAGAAGGCGGCCATCCTGCTGCTCGCCATGGGCGAGGAAGGCGCGTCCGAGGTCATCAAGAACCTCGAGGACAGCGAGATCCAACAGGTGGGCTATTACATGGCCCGCTTCACGGACGTCGCGCCCGAAGAGCTGGATGTGGTGCTGGAGGAGTTCTACAACAAGAGTGGGGGTGCCACGGACGGCTTCGTCATCAACGCCTCGGGCGACTTCGTGCGCAGCACCATCTCCAAGGCCCTGGGCGGCGACCGCGCCAAGGAACTGGTGGACAACCTCTCCGCCAACGTGGAGGAGAGTGCGCTCGAATCCCTGAAGTGGCTCGACCCCAAGGCCATCGCCAACTTCATCACCCACGAGCACCCGCAGACCATCGCCCTGATCCTGGCGCACCTGGAAGACCCGGAGCAGACCGCCACCGTGCTGAAGGAGCTGCCGGAGAACCTGCAGGCCGACGTGGTCTACCGCATGGCGATCCTGGAGAGCATCCAGCCCGGCGTGGTCTCGGAGATCGACGAGGTGCTGAGCCGCGAGATGCAGGCCGCCGGCGCCATGGGCACCTCCAAGGTGGGCGGCATCGAGGCCGTCGCCGAGATGCTGAACTCCCTGGACAAGTCCACCGAGACCCGCATCCTGGCCACCATCGAGGAATCCAACCCCGACCTGGCCGAGCAGATCCGCGAGTTGATGTTCACCTTCGAAGACATGGTGCTCATCGACTCCAAGGGCATGCAGCTCATCCTCAAGGAAGTGCCCAAGGAGGACCTGGTGCTCGCCATGAAGACCGCCTCCGAGCCCATCAAGGAGCTGATCTTCAGCTCCATGTCCCAGCGCGCCGCGGAGATGCTCCGCGAAGACCTGGAGGTGCTCGGCCCGGTGAAGGTGTCGGACGTCGAGCGCGCCCAGCAGACCATGGTCAAGGTCTCGCGCCGCCTGGAGGAAGAGGGCAAGGTCGTCATCGGCGGCCGCGGCGGCGGCGACGTGGTGTAGGCGCCAAATCCCCGGCCCAGCGGCGGCACGGTTTCGCGCTGCCGCATCCCCCGCTCTGACTCGTACTCACGGGATGTGGGGGAGCCACCGCTCCCCCGCGTATTGCTCCCGGCCGTTCGCCGTTCCCCCATCACTCGCCGGTGCAGCCCGCGGCTACCCTGCCTCCGACAGCGCGGGCGGCTGCCCTGTGGTCTCCTCCTGGTAACGCCCCTCGCCATCGAGCCGGGCGCGGATCCAGTCCTCCACGGTCGGGTGCACCGTGAGTTGGAAGCCGCCCTCCTCGGGACGCAGGAAGCGGGCCTGGGCGAGGCGCGCACCCGCGAGCAGGGCACCTTGCAGATTGGCATGGGCGAGGCTGGCGCGGTGCAGGTTAGCCCCGCGCAGGTCGGCCTTGGCGAGCATGGCGCCGTCCAGGTCGCAGCCCCGCAGGCTGGCCTCGCGCAGGCTGGCGAGGGCCAGGTTGGCCCCAGCCAACGCGACACCGAAGCAGTCCGCGCCGTCCAGCACGGCACCCTGCAGGTCGGCCCCGGCCAGGTTTGCGCCGCGCAGGGAGCACCCGGCGAGCCGCACGCCGCGTAGATCGGCCCCCTCCAGCTCGCAGCCCTCCAGCTCCGGAGGCACGGCGCCCAGGGCATTGAGGTCGCGCAGCAGGCCCGCCTTGCGCAGCACGCCCTCCTCCGTGGCCCAGGAGCGCAGGTGACCCAGCTCACGCAGCAGCGCATCGCGCAGGCGGGGCCGGCGCCGCACGCGCTCCCAGCCCAGCAGCAGAGCGGCGGTGAGCACCGTGTTCAGCAGCACGACGAGGGTGAGCAGGACGATCAGCGTTCCCAGACCGGGCGGCTGAGCCAGCGCCGCGGCGGGACTGCAGCCCGTGGCAAAGGCGGACAGGCCAACGGCCGAGAGCGACCGCGCCACCCGCGCGAGCAGGTGCCATTGCACGGTGGGTGCTGTGATTGGAGCGTTGCTGGGCCGCACGCCTGTCCCGTCTCTTCGTTCCGCAGGGAGCGCTCGCTGACCCGGCCCGCCCCGGGGAGCCCGGGCGGCTTCGCCACATGCGCGGAGCGTCGGGCGCAAGGCCAGCTACGCTGCGACTCTATCCGATGTGCGCGCAAATGGACAGGCGGGCGCGGGGGCCGCATCCGACGAGCGCGTGGGCAGTTTCCCCTCTCCACGGGCGGGACGCCCGCGCCACCATTCCACCAAGTGAACGCCCGCGCCACCGATGGGTGGCTTGCCCGTGCCGGGCCGCTGCGGGTGCGCGGCGGCTCAGTCGCCGCCGGCCTCGGGGGCTTCGAGGGCCCGCAGGGGCCGGGGGCTGCGCGGGGCAGGACGCCGGGTGGCGATGGGCCGACGGGCGACGGACTTGCCGGAGACGACGCGCTGCAGGTCGCGCGAGGCATCGTGCACGGAGGCCACCTGCACGCCCAGGGTCTCGATGGCGCTCTCCGCGTCCGTGGCGATACCGGCATACTCCTGCGCGAGCTGGCTGAGGCGCTGCGTGGTGCCGCTCACCTCCTTGGCGCGTCGGCTCTGCTCCTCGGTCTCGCGGGCGAAGTCCGCCGCCCCGGCCGTCATGGAGGTCACGGACTCGGCCACGGAGGCGAACTCCTGCTGCGTGTCGCGGGTCAGATCGGCACCCCGCGTGATGCCGGTGCGCACCTGATCCAGCAGGCCCTGGGTCTGCTGGGCGGCCTCCGCGGCGCGCTGGGCCAGGTTGCGCACCTCCTCGGCCACCACGGAGAAGCTCTTGCCCGCATCGCCGGCGCGCGCGGCCTCCACGGCCGCATTGAGGGCGAGCAGGTTGGTCTGGAACGCGATCTCGTCGATGGACTTGACGATGCGCCCCGTCTCCCCGCTCAGCTCCGCCACCTCCACCATGGAGTGGCCCAGGCGGTCCAGCATGTCCTTGGCGTTGCCCGCGGCCTGGGACGAGCCATCGGCCAGGCGCTGCAGCTCCCGGGTCATCTGGGCCGTGCTCACGGCGTGGGCATCCATGTCCTCCATCACCACGCGGGCCTGATCCACGGCGGTTGCCTGCTGCGCGGCGCCGCTGGCCAGGTTCTGCCCCAGGTGCCCCACCTGCTCCATGGCCCCGGTGGCCAGCTCGCCCGCGTCGGCCAGCCGCCCGCTGGTGGCACTGAGCGTCGTCACCAGCGATGCGGACAGATAGTACTGCACCCCCAGCAGCGAGAGGAACAGCACCAGCGAGCCCAACACAAGCCCCCAGCGGATGACCACCACATTGTGGTACGCGGCGGTCAGGTCGTGCAGGTACACCAGCACGCCCGCGCGCTGGCCCTTGTAGTCCAGGATAGGCACCGCCGTGAGCAGCATGCCCCCGTGCAGGGCGATGGCCGGCCCTTTCCGGGCCCGCTGCAGCAGGTCGGCGGTGACCAGCGGGTCGGTCACCTCGGCCTTCGAGGCATAGGTGCGTGCCATGCCGGCCACCCGCAGCAGGTCTCCCCGCTTCACGAAGTCGGTGGTCTTGAGCGCATTCTGCTCCAGGTAGAAGGCTGTCTGCACGGAATCGGCCTTCGCGACCTCCATCACGCGCTTGAAGGGCATCAGCATCTCCACCGTGCCCAGGTGCTGCCCCAGTTCATCGCGGATGGGCACGATGCCCCGCACCACAAGTCCGGCGCGGCCCACCTCGATGCCGGTGACCACCTTGTCCTCGCGGTTGGCGTCCACCACCGTGGCGCGGAAGCTGGACAGGTCGTCCCCGCCGTCGCCCTTGCCCGGTGGCCGCCACGTGCGCAGGAAGCTGCGGGCCGGCGGCAGGTGGTAGTGGATGCGATAGTCCACATCGGGCGTGCTGGCGTGCAGGCGCTCGCGCACCGGCTCGATGGCGCCCCTCAGCTTGGTGCGTCCTTCGTCCTCGTGGCCCGCGCGCGCCAGGGCGTAGGCCTCCTGCACCCCCGGCACGCCGGCACTCAGGGCGGCAATGCCCAGCGTCTGATCCTCGATCAGGTGCAGGCCGCGCTGCACCAGCCCGGCCTGGATGGTGCCGATACGCTGCACGTCGCTGTTCCAGAGCGTCTGCACCGTCCAGAGAATGCCGGCCAACATGACGACGATGAACAGCAACAGCAGGGAAACGGGTATGACGATCAATCGCTTGCGGAGGGACATGCATGAACCCGGTGCAGTGTTTGGCCTAGAGAGGAGGCCGTCCGCAGCCGCGCCCGCGGTCCGGTGCCAACCTGCTCCCCACCCCTAGTGCGCTTCCCGCGCATTGTAGGGAGTGTCGCTCAGTGTCACCGTGACTTGGTCACACAAGGCGGCGTGCGTAGCAGGCAGGGACGGCCGCGCCACCAAGCCGATAGGCTGCGGTGGGGCGGGCCTCCGGCCCGCCCGGCCAAGCGTGGTGACTTGCTGCGCGCTTGACGGCCGGAGGGCTCCCGTCGCATGGTCTGGGCAGCGGTGGAGCGTCCCGGGCGGGCGTTCGCCGGCAACTGTTCCCTGGGGAGGAAGCGCCATGAACGCGCACACACCCGGCCTGCGGGCGGAAGCCGCGCTGGCCCAGCTTGATTCGCGATACGTCGACCCGGACAGCCTGCCCTGGCAGTCCACGCCCTTCCCGGGCGTGGAGATGAAGGTGCTGATGGAAGAAGAGGGCACGGGCCTGCTCACGGCGCTGATGCGCTGGGCGCCCGGGGCGGAGCTGCCCCTGCACGAGCACGTGGAGATCGAGCAGACCTTCGTGCTCGAAGGGCGGCTGGTGGATGACCAGGGCGAATGCCGTGCGGGCCAGTTCGTCTGGCGGCCCAAGGGCAGCCGCCACGTCGCCCGCACGCCGGAAGGGGCCCTCATGCTGGCCTTCTTCCTCAAGCCCAACAAGTTCTTCGGCGCCGGCGATTAGCACCTGAAAGCCTGCAACAAGGCCAGGATTTGTGGGGGCTCTGCCCCCACACCCCCGGCAGGGCGTGCGACTCCCCTGCAGCTGTTCACGGAATGCCGCAACGGGGCGAGACACCGGGAGATTCGATGAATCCAGCTTGCAGGGGGCGCGGGGGAGCGTGCTCCCCCGCAGTTGCGGGATGCGCGGCCTGGCCGGAGGGCGGGCGGCGGTGATTCATTGGAGCGATCTGCCCCTGCTGGGGCTGGTGGCGGCGTTCTCCGCGTTCGTGGGCTCCGTGGCGGGCTCGGGCGGCTCCACGATTCTGCTGCCGGTGCTGGTGCTGTTCTATGGCATCCGGGCGGCCGTGCCGATCGTGACCATCGCCAACCTGTCGGCGAACGTGAGCCGCTCGGTGATCAACCGGCGGGAGATCGTGCTGTCGATCGTGGGCTGGTTCGTGCTGGGCGCGATTCCCAGCAATGCGCTGGGGGCGTGGCTGTTCACCATCGCCGCGCCGGAGCTGCTGACGCGGCTGCTGGGGGCGGTGCTGATTACCGTGGTGGTGTGGCGCCGGCTGCGGCCACGGCCGCCCAGCAAGCGCGCGCACGTGTGGTTTCTGCCGGTGGGCACGGGCTTCGGCTTCCTGGAGGGCATCATGGGCAGCGTGGGGCCGCTGATGGCGCCGTTCTTCCTGGCCGCGGGGCTGGTGAAGAACGCCTACATCGGCACGGACGCGCTGGCCACGGTGGCCATGCAGAGCACCAAGCTGGCCGTGTTCGGAGGCGCCAACCTGCTCAGTCCGGGCATCCTGCTGGCGGGCTTCACGCTGGTGCCGTTCATGATCCTGGGCACGGTGATCGGCAAGCGCACGCTGGACCGACTGCCGGATCGCGCGTTCACGCTGCTGATCGAGGGCGTGCTGGTGCTGGCCGGGCTCAACTTCCTGATTCGCGGCTAAGGGCGCGGGGGCGGTGCGGCGATGATCGCGGCGGAGACGTTCTTCCAGGCGCTGGATGCCCGCGGCTTCGGGCCGTACCTGGGCGTGCCGTGCTCGTACCTCACGCCGTTCATCAACTACGCGATCGGCTCGCCGCGGCACCGCTACCTGGCGGCCAACAACGAGGGCGAGGCCGTGGCCATGGCGGCCGGGGCCTGCCTGGCAGGCCGGCGCCCCGTGGTGATGTTCCAGAACTCCGGCCTGGGCAACACGGTCAATCCGCTGACGTCCCTGGCGCACCCCTTCCGCCTGCCGCTGCTGTTGATCACCACGCAGCGGGGCGAGCCGGGCGTGCCGGACGAGCCCCAGCACGCGCTGATGGGGCGCATCACGGAGCCGCTGCTGCGGGTGTTGGGCGTGGGCTGCGCGCTGTTCCCGGATTCCGACGCGCTGGTGGCATCCCGCGTGGCGGAGGCCTGCACGGCGCTGGAGGCGGCCTCGCTGCCCTACGCGTTCGTGATGCGCAAGGGCAGCGTGGCGCCGCACGCGCTGACGCCGCAGCCGGCGCCGGCCTATCGCGCGGGGCAGGTGCTGCCGGGCGCCGCGCCGGACGCCCCGCCGGAGCTGGCGCGCATGGCGGCCATCGAGGCGGTGGCCGGGGCCGTGCCCGCGCACGCGGCGCTGATCGCCACCACGGGCAAGATCGGGCGCGAGCTGTTCACCTGCGCGGAGCGGCCGGGCAACCTGTACGTGGTGGGCAGCATGGGCTGCGCGTCCAGCATCGGCCTGGGCGTGGCGCTGGAGCAGCCGCGGCGGCCCGTGCTGGTGCTGGATGGCGACGGCGCGGCGCTGATGCGGCTGGAGGCGCTGGCGTCCATCGGCCACTACCGGCCGCCCGGGCTGGTGCACGTGATCCTGGACAACGGCATGCACGAGAGCACAGGCGGGCAGGCCTCGCTCTCCGCCACGGTGGACTTTGGCGCGGTGGCGGCGGCCTGCGGCTATGCCAGCGCGGAGCGCGTGGTGGCCGGCTCGGCACTGCGGGCGGCCCTGGCGCGGGCGCTGGGCAGCGAAGGGCCGCACCTGATCCACGCGCGGGTGCAGCCGGGCTCCGCGCCGGGACTGGGGCGACCCACGCTCTCGCCAGTGGAGGTGAAGGCGCGCTTCATGGCCTTCCTGGCGGCGTGAGCTGGCGCGGGGGCGCTCAGGACTCGGGGGACTCGGCGGCGGCGTCCGCCGCGGCGGCGCCATGGGGCTCGCCAGGGGCGGCGGCGGGGCTGGCCGGCCCGGTGTAGTGCTCGGGCAGGTAGCGGCGCACCACCTCGTTGTCCGCGGCCCAGCCGTAGCAGGTGTCGATCTGCCAGGGGCGGCGCGTGGTGGTGTCCTCATCGCCCTCTTCGAGCTGCTGCTTGGCCAGGTAGCGCAGGTAGGGGCGGATGGTCTGGAAGGCCACCGTGCCCACGGGGCCCAGCAGCTCCACCAGGTGCGTGCAGCCCTGGGGGCCGCCCAGCAGCTCCTTCACGCGGCGGCGCCAGCCGCCCTTGATGCGCTCGCCCACCAGGCGCTGGAAGTTGGGCCGCACGCCGCCGCAGATGGCGTAGGGCGTGCCGTCCATCGTCGTCTCCACCGCGTGCACCCGGAAGTCGTTGTCCACCGTGAGGCGGATCCACATGTCGTGGATGGGGTCGCCCGGCTCCATGTGGCCGCGCCACTCGTTGTGGAACGCGTAGGTCTTCACGTCCTTCACGTGGCCTTCGATATCCCACAGCCCGTCCTCGCGCAGGTAGCCCTGGCAGGTGATCTCGCGGGTGTGGATGTGCTTGCGGGCGGCGGGGGCGGAGAGCGGCATGGGCGCGGCGATGCCTCGGCTGGCGGTGGCGGATGGGCGCGCGGTGCGGACCCGCCGGCGGCGGGCGCG
>Ga0209919_1000168_pt1 | contig 33740 bp, 25 predicted proteins | sample SalPon2A_C_D2_MG_FD_185721 | JGI IMG/M metagenome (GOLD analysis project Ga0209919, IMG submission 185721) | Soil microbial communities from South San Francisco under conditions of wetland restoration - Salt Pond MetaG R2A_C_D2_MG (SPAdes)... | ecosystem: Environmental > Terrestrial > Soil >... | reverse complement strand
CCTCGCCGTGCAGCGGCTCGCCGCCAGCGGACGCTACCAGGCCATCGTGGCGCTGGCCGCGGTGGTGCGGGGTGCGACGCCGCACTTCGAGTACGTCTCCTCCGCCGCCACGACCGGGCTGGCCCAGGCCATGCGCAAGACCGGCGTACCCGTCGGCTTCGGGATGCTCACGACCGAGACGGTGGAGCAGGCCATTGACCGCGCCGGTGCCAAGGCGGGCAACAAGGGCTGCGAGGCCATGCTGACCGCCATCGAGATGGCGAACCTGCTCAAAGAGCTGGACTAGATGACCATGACCTTGCCCCGCCGCATTGCACCCCTCCTGCTTCTGCTGTTGGCGCTGCCGATGCTGGGCGGATGCCTCGCCTCCATCAGCGGGCCCAACGCGGACTTCCGGGAGGTACTGCTGCAGGGCGAAGGATCGGACAAGATGCTCATGATCGACATCGACGGTCCGATCGACAACACGCCCACGCTGGTGCCCAACCTGGGCGTGCTGCCCGGCATGACGGCGCGCGTGCGGCAGGAACTGGAGCTGGCCTATCAGGACCCGGACATCCACGGCATCCTGCTGCGCATCAACTCCCCCGGCGGGACGCTGACGGACAGTGACATCATTTATCACTCGCTGATGGAGTTCAAGAAGACCAAGAAGGTCAAGATCGTCGCGGCCATGGAGGACATCGCCGCCTCCGGCGCACTCTACGTTGCCATGGCGGCCGACGAGATCTACGCCCACCCGACCACGATAACGGGCAGCATCGGCGTGATCATGCCCCACACCAACTACTCTGGCCTATACCGCAAGCTGGGGATCGAATCCGACCCGGTCACCTCCGGGCCCTACAAGGACCTGGACAACCCCGCCAAGCCCCGCGACCCCGCGGCGGTCAAGCTGCTGCAGGATCTGGTGAACTCCCAGTACCAGAAGTTCCTGGACGTGGTGAAGGCCGGCCGGCCGCAGATGAGCATGGCGGAAGTGAAGAAAATCGCCGACGGCCGCATCCTCTCGGCGCAGGAGGCCAAACAAAAGGGCCTCATCGACCACGTGGGCTACCTGGACGATGCCTACCGGCGCTTGAGTGACCTGAGCGGCTTCCCGAAGAACAGCCTGATCCGCTACGCGAACGCGTGGCAGACGGGCAACAACATCTATTCCAATACCTTCCCCGTCGAGCTGTTCGGCAACTGACGAGCCTGCGGAAGCGCACGACACCCCGCGGCGGCGGAGCTAACGCCCCCCGCCGCGGAGGCACCCGTCCTTACCGCATCGTGCCGCCGCCCATGCCGCTCGGGGCGTGCGGCCCCATCCCGGGCTGACCACTGCCCGGCGGCCGCATTTCGGACGGCCGCATCACTTCGCGCTCGCGTTCCATCCAGCGCAGTTGCTCCATGGCCATGGTGCGGGTCTGCTCACAAGCCTGGATGGCCTGCCGTAGCGACTGCCGCGCCGCTTCGGGCGCTTCGCCCAGCATCGCCCGCAGGCGCTCGCGGTGCTGTTCCGCATGCTGCATGGCCAGAGTCAGAGCCTGGTGCAGCCGATCGCGATCGCGATCCATAGTGCGGTCCCGGTCACGATCCCGCTCCTGGAGCTGGTCCCGGTCCCACTCCCGTTCGCGGAGCCGCAGGCGCTCCATGTCGGCCCTGGCCTCGTCCAGCATCTCCTGCAGCATGTCGCGGTCACGCGCCTGCACCTGATCGTGGGCCTGCTCCATGGCCTGGATGCGATCCTGGATCTGGTCTTCCACGGCTTGCAGGTTCGCGCTTTCGTCCGGCTCGGTCGCGGCCGGCACCCAGGCAGGCAGGGCCACCAGGGCCAGCAGCATTGCGAACACGAGCAGGGTGCTGAGTCGCATTGCGCGGTACATGATTGCTCTCCTCGCGGCCACATGGGCCGCACTGACCCCCTTGGCGCGACTCCCCACTTGCCCTACTTCCATCATACCTGCGCGCATCGAACCGGGGGAGCCCCCTGGGAGCGCCTTTGCGGCCTGCCCTGGCGAGCCTCGCGCGGCTCAGCGCATGCCGCCGCGGCCCATGCCGCCAGGGCCGTGTCCGGCACCGCGCATGACGTCGGGCCGGCCCGCACCCGCCGGCCGCATTTCCGACGGCCGCATCACGTCACGCCGCGGCTGCCCCGGCCGCCCGGCTTGCGACAGGACGCGCAACCGCTCCATGGCCGTCGTGCGCAGGGTCTGACACGCGGCAATGGCGCGCTGCAAGCCGGGCTGCGCTTCCGCCGGCACCTTGTCCATCAGCTCGGTGAGACGCTGCCGTTGGCGTTCCGCGTTGCGCTCCAGCCGCTGCAAGGCATTCTGCAAGCCATCGTGGCCGGCGCCGACCGCGGACAGGTCGTCCAGATCGGCGTGGGCCTCCCCAAGCATCTGCTCGATGCGCTGCCGCTGGGCGGGATCCTGCAGGTGCTGCTGTACGGCCTCCATGGCCTGGATGCGCTGCCGCAGCATCTGCTGCAGGGGCTGCACGTCGGCTGCATCGTCCGCCGCGCGCGCCGGGGTCGGAACCACCGCTCCGGCGAGCGCCCACACCAGCACGGCCAGCGGAATGGCCATCCATGCTATTCGGCGCTTCATGACAAGACTCCTCAGAAATCGGCGAAAGCACCGACGGTGATGCCCACGGCCGGCGCGCCATCGGTGAGCCCTTTACTCAGGGCGAGCCGCCACCCGCGGGTGCTGCCCTGCGAGACCGCCAGCAGGGCCTCTCGCGCGACCGGATCGCCCGCATAGACCGCGCCGCGCTGCTCCAGCGCCGCGCTCACGACGAATTGCGCCGGCAGGTACGACCCACCCCCCACGGTGAGGCGCCAGGGGTTGAGCACGGGGTCGTTCGCGGCATGACCGATCACCGTATAGGCCGCGTCCGCGAACCAGAACGCATCGCGCGTGACGAATGCGTCCAGGCCCAGCCCCGCGGTGAAGTCTGCGTAGCCGGAGCCCAGGCCTGCACTCTCGCTGGCGGTGGGCAGCTTCACCTCACCGATCACGCTGAGCGCCGGACGCTGGCCCCGCTGCTCGCTCAGCCACACGCGGCCGGCCACGTAAACGTTGCCCAGCCCTTGCGCGCGGGTGGTGGCGCCCGTGGCGTCCCGATCCTCCACCCACAGATAGGGCACGGTCACGCGCACGTTGCCCCGCTTGAAGCCGTAGCGCAGCGCCACGGCCAGCTCGCGGAGCGTGCTGGTGGTGGTCGTACCGAAGTCGCCCCGCTCCTGGGTGTACGCTAGCCCCGCTTGCAGCGAGCGGTCAGCGGCCGAGGCGGTACGGGCTGTGCCCAACAGCGGCAGCGCGAAGGCCAGCAGCGCCGCCACCCAGGCTGCCACGCGCCCCGGCTTTGCGAGCCACAGCGCCAGGGGGCCGCTCACGGCTCGGCGGCCAGCACTCCCGCCACGCGGGCCGGGCCCGCCTCCAGCAGTTGCACGGAGGCGATGCGGTTGCGCAGCGCCACAGCATCGGACACGGCCACCTCCACGCGAATGAAATTCTCGGTGTACCCCTGCGCCACGCCCGACGCGCGGGGCTGCTCGAACAGCACGGGCAGGCGGCGCCCCAAGTGCCGCCGGTGGAAGGCCTCGCGCTTGCGCTCGCTGAGTGCTCGCAGCACGGCGGCCCGCCGCTGCCGCACGGGTGCCGGCACGGGATCGGGGAGCCGTGGCGCGGGCGTGCCGGCCCGCGCGGAGTAGGGAAACACGTGGGCATAGGCCAGCGGCAAGGACTCCAGCAGCGCCACCGTCTCGGCAAAGGCGTCGTCGTCCTCCCCCGGGAAGCCCACCATCACGTCCGTGCCCAGGCACAGCCCCGGCACGCGGGCCAGGGCCTGATCTGCGAAGGCGCGCCACTCCACAGGCCCGTAGCGCCGCCGCATGGCGGCCAACACCGTGGCCGCGCCGGACTGCAGCGGCAGGTGCAGGAAGGGCACCAGCCGGTGTGCGCCATCGGCCATGCGCGCCAGCAGGCCCGCGTCCACCGTGGTGGGCTCGATGGAGCTGATGCGGATGCGGGCCAATCCGGGGATGGCGTTCAGTGCATCCACCACGCCCACCAGGTCGCACCCGGCGTCCGCATAGGTGCCCAGGTTCACGCCCGTCAGCACGACCTCGCGGTAGCCCGCCGCGGCCAGCGCCTCCGCCTCCGCGCGCAGATCGTCCAGCGCACGGGGCCGAGCCCGGCCGCGCACGGCGGGAATCACGCAGAAGGTGCACATGAAGTCGCAGCCATCCTGGATCTTCAGGTGCGCGCGCGTGTCACCGTCGGAAGTTATGAGCGCGCCCGCATCGAAGCCGTCCACCCGGAACGCCTCGCGCGGGATGCGCGGCGCCACCACGCGCGGACCGGCGGGCTCGGCGGGGGGGCCTGCCGCGGCCGGCGCGTCCAGGTGGGTCAGCAGGCGCAGCTTCTCCGCGTTGCCCAGCACAAGATCCGCCAGCCCCTGGCGGGCCAGCGCCTCCGGCTGGCGCTGGGCGTAGCAGCCCGTCACGGCCAGGGTGGCAGCCGGTGTGCTGCGGCGCACGGCGCGCAGCGCCTGACGCGACTTCGCGTCCGCCTGCGCCGTCACCGTGCAGGTGTTCACCACGCACAGGTCGGCCTGCTCGCCCCACGGCACCACCTGGTAGCCCGCGCCTTCCAGTTGCCGGCGGATGAGATCCGTCTCCGCGGCGTTGAGGCGACAGCCCAGCGTGTGCAATGCGGCGCGCGGACGCGCGTCCGCATCGGCCGGAGCCGGCGCCGTCGGGGATGCCGCGGGTGCGGAAGATGCGGGTGCGCTGGAGTCGGCGGCCATGAATTGCCAAGTTGAGGGTTCGTTCAGCCTCCAGGATACCGGCAGTGCGACCGGCCCGGCAACGGGGGACTCCGGCTCCAGTTTGGGCGCGGTCCGCCGATAAGGGAGATGAGGGGTCGCAGACGCGCCCATCTGCACGCGGCGCACCGCACGACCCGGGAGCGATTTCATGCCCACCGTCCGATCACCCCGCTACCTGCTGCCGGCCCACGCGCGCTGCACGGAGCCGCCGCCCTGGCCGGCGCTACCCGGGCCGGACGCGGACGACGACGCGTCGCTGCCCGAGCGGCCAGACGCGGCTTGGCCGGTGCCCGCCACGCCGATGACGGGGCGGCGACGGCCCTGGGCCTGGGCGGCGCTGGTGCTTGGGCTGCTGGTGGCGTTGCTGGGGGCCGCCGCGTGGCACCACGTGCAGGGACAGCTCGCCGCGACCCGCGCCGAGCTGCGGGCGGCCGAGCAGCGGCTGGCACTATCCGAGGCACGGCAGGCAGGTCACGCCACCGCCATGGACGCGCGCCTGCGGGCCGAGGTCACCGCCCTGCGCGGGCAGGTGCGCGGCGCGCTGAGCACACTCGCCGCGGGCAATGCCGGCGCGGTCCGCGCGCGGGCGCGGCTGGAGGCGCTGGAGCAGCGCATGGATACCCGGCTGGCCCGCGATCCGGCACCGCGCGCCGCCGCGGCCTCCGGCACGGCCGGCGCAGATCCTACGGAAGTGGCCTACAAGCGCGCGTTCGCGCATGCACGCAAGGCCGTGCTGTACATCCGCACGACGTACACGGTGCGCCTGCCTCACGGCGAGGATGCGCAGGAGCTGACCTCGTATGGCACGGGCTTCCTGATCTCCCCGGACGGCGTGGCCGTGACGGCCAAGCACGTGCTGTTCCCCTGGCGCTATGACCGCAAGCTGATGGCCTCGCAGGCCGCGGGCATGCTGAAGGTGGACGAGCACAGCGTGTCGCTGGACGTGTGGATGGCCGACCGGCAGGTGACCACCGACGACAGTGCCGACGCGCCGTTTCTGCTGGACCGGGCCTACCGCCGTGACGCACGCCACGCGACCGTGCGCATCCTGCACGTGGGCCGCGGCCAGCACCAGACGGAGGTGGTGATGACGGCCACGGGCCCGGAGTCCGTCACCATGCCGCGGCTGGGCCGCGGCGACGTGGCCGTGTTTCAACTGGTCGATCCGACCCGCCGCTTCCCCTACCTGGAGCTCTCCCCGGCGGCCCACCTGGCGCCGCTGGACGACGTGATGGTGGTGGGCTTCCCCCTCTCGCGGCTGCTCGACGGGCGGGCCGTGCCCCAGGCCACGGCGGGCCGGGTGCGCCGCGCGGGCGGCTCGGTGCTGGAGCTGGATGCCGCGCTGCACCCGGGCAACAGCGGCGGCCCGGTGCTGGGCCTGGACGGCCGCGTGGTGGGCATGGCCAGCGCGATCCTGGATTCGCCCGTCTACGGCCTGGCGATGCCCGCCGATGAGCTGCAATCCGCGTGGATGGCCGCCCGCACGCACGTCGCCGCCCAGCAGCAGCGCCTTGCCGCGCAGGGCTGCTACGCGGGGCGCGCGGATGGCATTCCGGGGCCGCGCACGCTGGCCGCCCAGACCTGCGCCGCCCCCCTGCCGCTGGGTCTGTAGGCGCCGCCCACCGAGGCGCGCCGGCACCACGCCCGGTGCCGCCTTCCGCCGCCCTGCACTCGCTTCGCCACAGTGTCGCTTCGGCCTTGCACGGGCCGGCGGGCGTGGCGTATGCTGAGGCGATTCCGGACGCGGTCCGTCACCGCCCGCCTCAGCGCGCCGCGTCCCCGCCAGTGCACGGAACGGATGCCATGCACGCGCACGCTATGTCCGGCGACAGTCCTCCCCACGGTCCCATGTCAGCAGGTGTTGCTACGCCCGCGTCGGCGTTCCGCCACGATCCCGTGCTGTTGGCGGAGGTGCTCTCCTATGTGCCACCGCAGCCGCACCTGCTGGTGGATGCCACGGTCGGCGGTGCGGGTCACGCACAGGCCCTGCTGGAGCGTTTCCCCGACGCAGAGCTCTTTGCGTGCGACCGCGACCCGGACGCCGTGACGGCGGCGCGGGAACGGCTGGCGCCCCATGCGGGCCGGGTGCTGGTCAAGCAGCTACCCTTCTCCGCATTGCCCCATCACCTGCTTGCCGGCTCGGTGAGCTTTCTGCTGGCCGACCTGGGGGTTTCCTCGCACCAGCTCGAGACGGGCCCGCGCGGCTTCTCGTTCACCGAGGACGGGCCCCTGGACATGCGCATGGACCCCGCAGCGGGCGAGCCCGCCGCCGCGCTGGTGAACCACGCGCGTCCCGAGGATCTGGTGGACCTGCTGCGCCGCTTCGGCGAGGAGCGCTTCGCCCCGCGCATCGTGCAGGCCATCGTGGCGGCACGCAGCGAGGCGCCCATCGAGACCACGGGGCAGCTCGCGCGGCTGGCGGCGCACGCCGTGCCGGCCAAGTTCCACCGCCGTGGCTTCCATCCCGCCACGCGCGTGTTCCAGGCGCTGCGCATCGCCGTGAACGACGAGCTGGGCGAGCTGGAGCGGCTGCTGGACGTGGCGCCGCCCCTGCTGGCGCCGGGCGGCCGGCTGGCCATCATCAGCTTCCATTCGCTGGAGGACCGGCTGGTGAAGGACCGCTTCCGCGACTGGGAACAGCCCTGCACCTGCCCGCCATCCATGCCCATCTGCGTGTGCGGCAAGGTGCCCCTGGGAAGGCGCGTGATGCGCAAGCCGGTGGGGCCATCCTCTGCGGAGGCCGCCCGCAACCCCCGCAGCCGCAGTGCCAAGCTGCGCGTGTTCGAGAAAGCCGCGGACGCGGGCGCCGATGCGGACGCCCCAGGCGGGAGGGCCGCCTCGTGATGGACCTCAAGCTGGTGCGGCGGCTGCCCGCGGCGTTGGGCTCCGCATCGTACGTGGTGCTGGTGGTGCTGTGCGCCGTGGTGCTCACCGTGGGTGCCGTGTTCTTCCTGTGGCAGCGCTACCAGTTCGTGCGGCTGGGCTATCAGGTGGACCGCCTGCGCACCGAACAATCCCGCCTGCGGGAGGCCATCGAGCCGCTGGAGGTGGAGGTGCAGTACCTGTCGCGTCTCAAACGCATCGACGAGCTGGCACGCACCCAGCTTCACATGCACGACCCCGATCCCTCGCAGGTGATCGTCCTGGAGAGCGATGTCCCGGCTGCTCAGTCGTCTCGATAGGTCGGTGCCCCAGCGCTTCCGCGGGTTCCGCCCGCGCGTGGGCTTCGTGGTGACGCTGCTGGCGCTGGGCGGGCTGGCGCTCGCCGGCCGCGCGGTGGACCTGCAGGTGGTGCAGCACGACCGGCTGGCCGCGCTGGCGCAGCGCCAGTCGCAGCGCACGATCCGGCTGGATGGCCGCCGCGGCCCCATCTACGACCGCATGGGCGATCCGCTGGCCATGTCGGTGAAGGCGGATTCCATCTATGCGCACCCGGCCAGCATCGCCGATCCCGCCGTGGCGGCGTTCCGACTGGCGCGCCTGCTGGGGCTGGATGCCGATTGGGTGGAGCAGCGCCTGCGCTCCAACCAAGCCTTCGTGTGGATCAAGCGGCACGTGACGCCGTCGGAATCGGCCGCGGTGCAGGCGTTGCACCTGGACGGCATCGCCGAGACGCAGGAATACACGCGCGTCTATCCCGAGCGCACCTTCGCCGCGCCGCTGCTGGGCTTCACGGGCGTGGACACGCAGGGGCTGGAGGGGCTGGAGTACGCCTACGACTCCTACCTGAAGGGTGCCGAGGGCTACAAGGTCGTGAACCGCGACGCGCTGGGCCGCACGGTGCTCACCGGCAATGACGACTTCCCCACCGGCGGGGGCAGCATCCGGCTTACCATCCAGCCGGCGGTGCAGTACATCGTGGAGCAGGAGCTGAGCCGCGCCGTGCAGGTGCACGATGCCGCGGTGGGCATCGCCATCGTGATGCGCACCAACACGGGCGAGATCCTGGCCATGGCCCATGCGCCGGACTTCAACCCCAACGACTACCTGGACTACGACAAGGAGACGTACTTCAACCGGGCCGTGACCAGCGGCTACGAGCCGGGCTCCACCTTCAAGGTGTTCACCATCTCCGCCGCGCTGGAGGAGGGCGTCGTGAAGCCGGACTCGCTGTTCTTCTGCGAGAACGGCGAGTGGCAGCACTACGACAGCGTGATCCACGACACGGAGCCCCACGGCTGGCTGGGGCTGGGCGGGGTGATCCGCGTCTCGTCCAACATCTGCGCCGCCAAGATCGGCCTGCTGCTCCCCGCGGCCGTGTTCCACTCGTACCTGCAGAAGTTCGGCTTCGGGCACCGGGTGGGGCTGTTCACCGCCGCCGACGGACGCCGGCTGGCCGGCGAGGCGGAGGGCTACCTGCCCCCGGTGGACCGCTGGACCCCGGTGGATCACGCGGCCATCTCCTTCGGCCACGGCATCCTGGTCTCGCCCCTGCAGCTCATCACGGGCGTCAACGCCATCGCCAACGGCGGCAAGCTGGTGCAGCCACGCCTGGTGCTGGAGGTGCGCGACCCCGCGGGCCACATCGTGGAGCAGAACCGCTACCCCGTGGCGCGCCGCGTGATCTCGGCCCGCACGGCGGGCATCGTGCGCGATCTGATGAAGGGCGTGGTGAGTCCCGAGGGTACGGGCAAGCGGGCCGCGGTGCCGGGCTACGTGGTGGCGGGCAAGACGGGCACGACGGAGATCTACGACCTGAAGGCGCGTGGCTACTCGCAGACCAAGCACATCGCCAGCTTCGTGGGCTTCGTGCCGGCGGACCATCCGGCGCTGACGATCCTGGTGGTGGTGGAGCGCCCCAAGAAGGGCCGCTTCGGCGGTGTGGTGGCCGCGCCGGTGTTCAGCAACATCGCGCGCCGCGCCCTGCCGCTGCTGGGCGTCTGGCCCAGCGAGGGCGTGCGCCACGCGCGCATGGACGTGGCCCAGCAGGCGCCCGACGCGTTGCCGTAGCTTCCCCTGCTCGCCCCCTACACCAGCCCGGCGGTCTCGTCGCAGCCGAACATGAGGTTCATGTTCTGCACGGCTTGGCCGGCGGCACCCTTGAGCAGGTTGTCGATGGCCGTGACGACCACCCAGTTGCGGCCGGTGTCGTCCGGGTGCAGGCTCACCGCACAGTCGTTGCTGCCGTTGGCCATCTTCAGCTCGGCGCCCTGACCCTCGGGCAGCAGGGTCACGAACGGCTCGGCGGCCGCAAAGCGCTCGAAGCGCCGACGCAGCTCGGCGGGCGGAACGGGCTCGGCGAAGCGCAGGTAGATCGTGGAGAGGATGCCCCGCGAGATGGGCAGCAGGTGCGGCGTGAACACCACAGCGCCCTGGGCGGCGGGGTCGTAGGGGGTGCACTGGGCCAGGTACTGCTCGATCTCCGGCGTGTGCTGGTGGCCGAAGACCTTGTAGGCCTTGAAGTTCTCGTTGACCTCCATGAAGTTCGTCGAGTCGTCCTCCACCCGGCCGCCGGCCCCGGAGACGCCGGACTTCGCGTCGATCACGGGCGGCATGACCAGCGTGCCCAGCAGCTCGCCCAGGGGCAGCAGCCCGATCAGCGCGCCGGTGGGGTAGCAACCCGGATTGGCGACCAGCCGCGCGCCGGGGATGCGATTGCGGAATGCCTCCGGCAGCCCGAACACGGCCTCGGCCAGCAGGCCCGGTGCCGTGTGCTGCAGCCCATAGAAGCGCTGGAACACGTCCACATCCGGTAGCCGGAACACACCGGACAGGTCGACCACGCGGATGCCGCGCTCCACCAGCCGGGGCGCGACCTCCAGGCTGGCCTTGTTGGGGATGGCCAGGAAGGCCACGTCCGTGCCATTCAGGTCGGCATCGTGGTCGGTGAAGGTCAGCTCCACGCGACGCAGGCCCGGGAAGGCATCGCCCACGGCCCGGCCCTTGTACTTGCCGGACGTGACGGCGCTCAGGCGCACGTCGCCGTGGTGGCTGAGGATGCGCATCAGCTCCTGGCCGGAGAGGCCGGCGGCGCCGATGACGGCCGCGTTGATCGTGGGGGTGCTCCGCTTGGCGGCGTTGGAGGCGGAGGGTCCGTGCGAAGCGCTCATCCGCAAAATCTAGCGGCTTTGGGCGCAAATGGGAATGCCGTGGGCGCGAAAGCGCCCGGGCCGGCGCTCGGCCGACGTCCCGGCAGGCGGCTAGTGCTCAGTCAGGCATCGATATTCGGGGTTTACGGAGGAGGGAGGCGTTGCCTCCCTCCTCCATAGCTCCTCCCTCCAGTAGGGCCACGGGCCCCTACACCCCACACAAATGGGGTCCAGGGGGCTTGCTCCCTGGCGGGGGTTCCAAGGGGGCGGTGCCCCCTTGGAGGCGTCCATCCTGAAGTTTAGGGCTGACGCTCTACTAGTTCTTCTCGTCCGTGAACTCGACTTCCCAGTGCGAGCCATCGCAGAAGGGCTTGCGCTTGGATTGGCCGCAGCGGCAGAGGGCGTAGTGCTCGCGCGAAGCCCCCTGTCCCCAAGCGTCCGTCTCCAGGTCAATGCCGCCGACGACGTAGTACGGCCCGTTCCTGGCGATGGTGATGGCGGGATCGCGGTCGAAGTCCCGCGTCTCGCTGCCGCCCAGGGCGAATGCGAGGGCGCCCGAGGGGCAGGCCCGGACCGCCTCCTGGATGCGGTCCGCCTTGGAACCGGCGGGGTCGATCCAAGGCTCCGTGCCGTAGCGGAAGACCTCCGCCAGCCCGTCCGTGCAGGTGCCTGCGTGGGCGCAGAGGTAGCGGTTGTCGAGGATGGTCAACTCCGGCCCCTCGTAGCGGTCCACCTTATCCGCACTGCCATCGGCGGCGGTGTTGGCGTCGCTGAAGCCGATCTTGCGGTGCGTGCTATCGCAGAAGGGCTTGTTGGCCGATTGCCCGCAGCGGCACAGGGCCAGGGTTTCGCGCACCTCCAGCGCCTCGCCCCTGGAATTGCGCATCTGCCCCAGGCCCTTCACGAGCAGGGGCCCATTGGGGCGGGGGACGATGGTCGGCTTGGCTCCCGGCTTGTCTTCGTCCATGGCGGATTCCTCACGAATGCGGTGTGCAAGCAATGACGCGTCGGCGCCATCGCGCTCACTCGATGGCGCCCCGGGCGCGCAACGCGGCGCGTTCCTCGGCCCCCAGGCCCAGCAAACGCTCCAGCACGGCGTCGGTATCTTCCCCGAGCACCGGCGCGGCCTTGCCCAGACCATTGGGACGGCGCGTAAAGCGCCAGGGTACACCCATCAGCGTGCGCGTGCCCACCTCCGCGTGAGGCCAGCGCGTGAAGCACCCCCGGGCCTGCAGGTGCGGATCGTCGTGCAGCTCGTGGCTGTCCAGCGAGGGGAAGGCCGGCACGGCGGCGACCTGCAGCAGCCGCGTCACCTCCCACTTATCGCGCGGGGCACACCACTCGGCCAGGATGGCGTCCAGCGCATCCTCGTGAGTCTTGCGCGCGGCGGCGTCCACGAAGCGCGCATCCCCGGCCAACTCGGGCCGGCCGATGGCATCGCAGAGCGCCCGCCACTGCGCCTGCGTCTCGGCCGCGATGGCCACCCAGGCGTCGTGACCGGCGCACCGGTAGAGGCTGTGCGGCGCCAGGTAGGGGTGGCGATTGGCCATGGGATGGTAGGGCGCGTTGCCCAGGGCGTGGTTCATCCAGCCCTCGAAGGCCGTGCAGAGCATGGCCTCCCACATGGACAGGTCGATCACCTGTCCCGCGCCGCCATTGTCCCGCCCCACCAGCGCGGAGAGGATGGCCACCGCCGTGTACACGCCACCGTTGGGGTCGCCATAGGCCAGACCCACGTCCTGTGGCTCGCCGTCCTCGTAGCCCGTCGCTGCGGAAAGGCCGGCCAGGGGCGAGATCAACGGCCCGTAGCCCATGTAGCGCTTGCAGGGCCCCGTCTGGCCGAAGGCGGAGATCATCGCGCAGATCAGGCGGGGATTGCGGCGCTGCATCTCCTCCGTGCCCAGCCCCAGCCGCTCCAGCACACCCGTGCCGAAGTTGCTGATCATCACGTCGCTCTGCTCGGCCAGGCGCTGCACCAGGGCCACACCCTCGGGATTGGAGAGGTCCACGCCGATGCCGAGCTTGCCCTGGTTGACCTGGTTGAAGTAGCCGCAGGTGTTCGGCCCCGGGGGCAGGTCCGCGGCGAATAGGTGCGAGCGGCGGGTCAGGTCGAGCCGGTTGGACGACTCCACCTTGATCACCTCCGCGCCCAGCAGGCCCAGCATCATGGTGCAGTGGGGCCCGGCCCAGACCCAGGAGAGGTCCAGCACGCGCACGCCCGCCAGCGGCAGCACGCCCTGCGCATCGAAGGGCGCCCGAGCCGCACCCTGGTCAGCGACGCGCGGCCCCGGCCCCTCGGTGAACAGCGTGCTCACGACGCCGTTGGCCTCGCCCAGGGCGGGGGCCGGGCGGCGCAGGGACCACAGCGGCTGCTTGAGGCGGTAGGGCGCGCCGGGCAACCGCACGTCCCCGACCGGGGGATGGTGCTGCGCCACGAAGAACTCGCGCGCGGCCAGGTGCTCGTCGTGCTCCAACTGCTGCTGGGTGAACACGGGTGCGGCACCCACGCGCACACCCTGGCAGGCGTGGTAGAGCGGTTCGGCCTCCCACTGGCGCGTCCACTCGCTGAGGCGCTGCTTCAGCTCGTGCCCGTGATCCTGACGCCCGTCGCGCGTGGCGTACTTGGGGTCCATGGCCCATTCCGGATTGCCCATCAGCGCCACCAGCCGGTCGAACTGCGGCTGCTCGGGGCAGATCAGGAAGATGCTGCCGTCCTTGCACGGATAGAACGACATGGGCTCGTATGCCGGGGGCGTAAGCCGCGAGTCCGTGCGGCCGGTGAAGGTGTACTGGGCGAAGTGGCGGCCCAGCAGGAACGTCACCGCCTCCTGCACGGAGAAGTCCAGGTGCTCGCCCTCGCCGGTGCGCGCCGCGCCATAGACCGCAGCCAGCCCGGCCACCGCCGCGTGCAGGCCGGCCTGCGTGAGCGCGTGCTGCCCGAACGGCTTGATGGGCGGCAGCTCGATGGGGGCGGACTTGCCCGGGCACAGCCAGCCCCAACCCCCGCCGTGGATCAGCGTCAGGTCGTTCGCGGCGTAATCCTTGTACGGCCCGGTCAGCCCGAAGGGGGTGATGGAGAGCATCACCAGCGCCGGGTTGTCCGCGGAGAGCGCCGCGTAGTCCAGCCCACAGGCCGCCATCTGGCGGGGCGGCAGGCCGTGCACCAGCAGGTGCGAGCGCCCAGCCAGCTCACGCAGGGTGGCCTGGCCGTCCGGCGTGGTGAGGTCCAGCGCCAGGCTGCGCTTGTTGGTGTCCAGATACAGGTGCGTGCCGCTGGCGTCCGCGGGGGGCCTCCCCGGACGAAACGGCCCGGCGCGCCGGATGGGGTCGCCCTCCGGGGGCTCGATCTTGACCACCTGTGCCCCCAGGTCCGCCATCAGCTTGGCCGCCATGGCCGCGGGGATGCCCCCGCCCACCTCCAGCACGCGCAACGTGTGCAACCTGCCCTCCTGCGTAGGTAAGCGGCCCGGCCATGGCCGGGCCGACAGCGAACATGGGTCGTCGCCGGGCACCCACGGGGACCCCGGCCCTGCATCCTGCTATTCGATCGCGCCCGCCTCGCGCAGCCGCGCCACCTCGTCCGCACCCAGGCCCAGCAGGCCGGTGAGCACGGCGTCGGTGTGCTCGCCCAGCAGGGGCGCGCGCCGCGGCACGCCGTTGGGCCGCTGCTCCAGCCGCCACGGGACACCCGTGTACAGGCGCGGCCCCACCTCCGGGTGGTCGATCCGCTCCAGATAGCCGCGGTTCAGCAGGGGCTCCCACTCGGCCAACTCCCGGTTGCGCAGGGCCGGGAAGGCAGGCACGCCCGCCGCCTGCAGGGCTTGCGTGGCCGCCCACTTGTCCTGCCGTGCGCACCAGGCGCTCAACGCCTCGTCCAGCAGGGCCTCGTTGGCCTTGCGGCCCGCCGCCGTGCGCAGGCGCTCATCCGCGGCCAGCTCCGGGCGTCCGATGGCCCGGCACAGCGCCGGCCACTGGGCGTCCTCCGTGACGGCCACGGCCAGCCACTCGTCCTCGCCCGCGCATCGGTACAGGCTGTGCGGCGCGTGCTGCGGGTCCTGGTTGCCCAGCGGCCGCGGGGCGGGCCCGCCCAGGGCGTGGCCCATCCAGGTCTCGAAGGCCGTGCAGAGCAAGGTCTCCCACAGCGAGACGTCAATCACCAGCCCGCCCCCGTGGCGGCGGCGGCCCTCCAGGCCCGCCAGCACGGCGAAGGCCAGGTAGGCGCCCGCGTTGGGGTCCGCATAGGCCGGGCGCAGGTTCTGCGGCACCGTGTCGTCCGGGTAGCCCGTGGCCGCGCCCAGCCCCGTCAGGGGCACGATGGCGGGCCCGTACCCCGTGTAGTTGCGGTAGGGCCCGGTCTGCCCGAAGGCGGAGAGGTTGGCAATGACCAGGTCCGGGCGAATGCCCTGCAGCACGGACACGCCCAGCCCCAGCCGCTCCAGCACGCCCGTGGCGAAGTTGCTCACCACCACGTCGCTCTCGGCCGCGATACGCTTTACCAGCGCCAGCCCCTCGGGATGGGCCAGGTTGATGGCGGCGCTCTGCTTGCCCAGGCCGATCTGGTTGAAGTAGCCGCAGCGGTTCAGGCCCGGCTCCATCCCCGCGGCGAAAAGATTCAGGCGACGCGCCAGGTCCGGCCGGCGCGAGGATTCCACCTTGATGACCTCCGCCCCCAGGAAGGCCAGCATCTGCGTGGCATAAGGCCCCGCCCACACCCACGACAGGTCCAGCACGCGCACACCCGCCAGCGGGCGCTCCGGGCCGGCACCCCGCGCGGGCGCGACGGCAGCCGGCGCGGTGCCGCCGAACAGCCGCGCCGGGCCGCCACCCGGCGCCGTGGCCTCCGCGTTGGCCTCGCCCAGGGCCGGGGCCGGGCTGCGCAGGGCCCACCAGGGGCGGTCCAGCATGTAGGGTGCCCCGGGCAGGCGCAGCGATCCGGCATGCGGATGCTCGACGCCCTGGAAGAAGCCCCGCGCCCGCAGATGCGGCTCCTGCTCAAGCTGCTCCGGCACGTACACCGCCGAGGCCCCGATGCGCCGCTCCTGGCAGGCGTGGAAGAGCGCCTGCACCTCCCAGCCACGCGTCCATTCCGCCAGCTTGCGCTCCAGCACCTCCATGGTGGCGGGCACGCCGCGAAGCTGGGTGCTGCCGAACTCCGGGCCCAGCGCCCAGGCGGGGCTGCCCATCAGTTCCACCAGCCGCGCCCACTGGTCCTGCTCCACGGCGATGAGGTAGATGTAGCCATCGCGGCAGGGGAAGTACGTGGCGGGCGAGGCCAGGTTGCGGCCCAACCGCGTCTCCACCACGCCCGCGTAGGGGTACGAGGCAAAGTGCCGGCAGAGCAGGTTGGCCACCGCATCCAGCACGGCCACGTCCACGTGCTCGCCCCGGCCCTGGCGCGCCGCCCCGTGGCAGGCGCCCAGTCCCGCCACCGCCGCGTGCAGCCCGGCCTGGATCAGCGCGTGCTGGCCGAAGGGGCGAATGGGCGGGCGTTCCGGCGTGCCGCCCGCATCCGGCACCAGCCACGCCAGGTTGCCCCCGTGGATGAGCGTCAGGTCGCTCCCCAGCCAGTCGCGGCAGGGGCTGTCCAGCCCAAAGGGTGTGATGGAGACCATCACCAGCCGCGGATTGACCGCCGCCAGGGTCGCGTAGTCCAGCCCCTGCGCCGCCATCTCGCGCGGGTGCACGTCGTGCAGCAGCAGGTCGGCCGCGGCGGCCAGCTCGCGCAGCGCCGCCTGCCCGGCCGGCTCGCGCAGGTCCAGGCGCAGGCTGCGCTTGTTCGCGTTGAGATAGAGGAAGGCGCCGCTGGCCTCGGGGTCGCCGGGCTGGCTCGATGCCGGGAACGGCCCGCGACCGCGGGCAGGGTCGCCCCCGGGCGGCTCGATCTTGACCACGGTGGCGCCGAGATCGGCGCAGAGCTTGCCGGCCACCGGCGAGGCGATGGGGCCGCCCACCTCGATGACGCGCAATCCAGCCAGACCCTGCTCGCTCACTGCACACCCCAGCACACCGGTTGCCCCGCCGGCCACCGCCGCGCCCCGCGGGCGAAGCGGCCGGCGGCAACCCCTCCCCGTCGTCCCCAGAGACTATGTGGCGATCCGCGCGGCCCCGTCAAGCGACGAGGCAGCGTGCGCGTGATCCAGCCCGCGATCCAAATTCGTCACCGACTTGCGCCAAGCCATTGCACTTTCGTGCGACCCGCGTTATGGTGCCATTGAGACTCAGTCACAATTACTACGCGGCGTGGACTCCCGGGGGGGAGGAAACAAGCGGGCGAGCTTTCGGGCTCGCCCGGCCGGATTCTACGCTATGCAGGCCGCCGCCATACCCACAGGTCCCACCGCCTCAGCACCCGTCACGCTGCTGATCGGCAATCCCAACGTCGGCAAGAGCGTGCTGTTCGGCCGCCTCACGGGCCGCTACACCACCGTCTCCAACTATCCCGGCACTACCGTGGAGATCGCGCAGGGCCGCGACCGCCGGGGTGGCGGGGCCGTGATCGACCTGCCGGGCACCACCAGCCTGCTGCCCACCTCCGAGGACGAGCGCATCACCCGCGACGCCATCCTGACGCACGGGTGCATCGATGGTGCGCGCGCCGTGCTGGTCTGCGACGCCAAGAACCTGCGGCGCGGTCTGGCGCTGGCGCTGCAACTTGCGGAGCTGGAGCTCCCGCTGGCGCTGGTCGCCAACATGACGGACGAGGCCAGCGCGCGCGGCCTGCGCCTGGATGCCACCGCGCTGGGCGAGGCCCTGGGCGTGGACGTGCTGCCGGCCGTGGCCACGCGTGGCGAGGGCCTGGCGCCGCTGCTGGCCGGTGCGGTCCCATTCCGACCGGTGCAGGCGCGGGTGGACTACGGCCCAGCGCTGGAGGCCGCGCTGGCACGGCTCGAAGGCGCGCTGCCGGCGGAGCTGCCCGGCCGGCGGGGGTTGGCGCTGATGCTGCTGGCAAGCCCGGACGACCTGCCCGGCGTGGACGGAGCCGCCCTGGCCGGGCTGCGCGCCGAGTTGCAGGCCGGGCTGGAGGCGGAACTGCCGGAAGGCATCGCCTACGCCGTGCAGCAGGCGCGGCAGGCCGCTGCGGATACCCTGGCCGGGCGCGTGCTGACGCGGGGCACCGGGCAGCGCACGCAGCAGCGGCGCGGCGTGGGAGCGGTGCTGGGCGATCTGGCGCTGCACCCCCTGTGGGGCATCCCCGTGGCGCTGGCCGTGCTCTACGCCATGTACCTGTTCGTGGGCGTGCTGGGGGCCGGCAAGGCCGTGGACTTCCTGGAGCGGGTGGTCTTCAACGGGCACGTCGTGCCCTGGCTGGATGGCGCCCTGCGGCCGCTGCTGCCCGCCCCGCTGGAGGGCTGGCTGATCGGCCCGGCGGGCGTGGCCGCGGGCCACGGCCCCGGGCTGCTGCTGGGGGACTACGGGCTGGTCTCCATGGGACTCACCTACGCCTTCGCGATCGTGCTGCCCATCGTGGGGTTCTTCTTCCTCGCGTTCTCCGCGCTGGAGGACTCGGGCTACCTGCCGCGCCTTGCGGTGGTGCTGAACCGCGCCTTCAAGCTGGCCGGCCTGAACGGCAAGGCCGTGCTGCCGATGATTCTGGGGCTGGGGTGCGACACCATGGCCACCATGACCGCGCGCATCCTGCCCACGCCCAAGGAACGGCTGATCGTGACCATGCTGCTGGCGCTGGGCGTGCCCTGCTCGGCGCAACTGGGCGTGATCATGGGCATGCTGGCCGCGCTGAGCACGACGGCGCTGCTGTGGTGGCTGGGCACGGTGATCGGCGTGATGCTGGTGGTGGGGGCACTGGCCGCGCGCGTGCTGCCGGGCGAGAGCAGCGCATTCGTGCTGGAGATTCCCCCGCTGCGGCGCCCGGCGCTGGGCAACATCGCCGTGAAGACCCTCGCGCGCATGGAATGGTACCTGCGCGAGGTGGTGCCGCTGTTCGTGCTGGGGACCTTCCTGCTGTGGCTGCTGGACGCGCTGCACCTGCTGCGGCTGCTGGAGCGGCTGATGGCGCCGCTGGTGCAGGGGCTGCTGGGGCTGCCGCCCAAGGCCAGCGAGGCCTTCCTGATCGGCTTCCTGCGGCGGGACTATGGGGCGGCGGGGCTGTACGACCTGTTCAAGGGGGCCCTGGCCAGCGGCCACCCTTCGGCCGAAGTGCAGGTGCAGATCGTCGTGGCGCTGGTCACCATGACGCTGTTCGTGCCGTGCGTCGCCAACTTCCTGATGATCGTCCGCGAGCGCGGCGTGCGCACGGGGCTGGCCATGGCCGCCTTCATCTTTCCCTTCGCGTTCGCCATGGGCGGCGCGCTCAACTTCGTGCTGCGGGGTTTGCTCACATGACTGAGCTGGCACTCAACCCGGCCTGCCCCCACTGTGGGGCGATCCTGCCCGCCTGCGGTGCTTGCGCCGGGGCGTGCGGCACCCTCAGCGGGGCCTCGGGCGGCTGCGCCCTGCTGAGCTGCCCCGGCTGCGGCCGCGCATTCCCGCACCCGCGCCGCTCGTGGCTGGCCTGGCGCCTGGCGCGCTGGCTGGCCGCACGCGAACAGCGCCGCGCCGCGGCACAAGCCGCCCGTGCGGCTGCCGTGGAGACGCTGGGCACGCTGCCACGGGATTCCCGCGCGCGCATCGTCTCGCTGAATGGGACAAACGATGGCCGGGGCCGCCAAGGCAACGGCGCGACCGGCCGTGCGCAGCAACTCGCCGCGCTGGGCCTGGTGCCGGGCGTGGAGGTGCGGCTGCGGCAGCGCCGCCCGGCCGTGGTGCTGGAAGTGGGGGAGACCACGCTGGCGCTGGATGCCGCGCTGGCGCGGGAGATCCGCGTGGAGCGGCAGAGCCGGGAGCCGATTGAGCTGCGGGCCGCTCAGCCGGCGATCAGCGGCAGCAGGCCGTCGTAGAGCAGCTTGACCCCGGCGATGAACACGAAGCCGTAGCAGATGCGGTAGAACAGGGACATGCTGACGAGGCGGTGCACCAGCACCCCCAGCACGATACCCAGCGGCACGAGGGGGGTCAGCACGGCGGCCGTCTCCAGGTTGCCACGGCTGAGCAGGCCCAGCCACGCATAAGGTACCAGCTTGGCCAGATTCACCAGCGCGAAGTAGAGCACGGTGGTGGCGGTGTAGAGCGTCTTGTCCAGGCGCTGCGGAAGCAGGTACACCGCCACCGGCGGCGCCCCGGCGTGGGAGACGAAGCTGGTGAAGCCCGAGACCGTCCCCGCCGCCAGGCCCACCGGCGTCGTGGGCCGTAGGGCCACGGTGCTCAGCCGACCGCGCAGAAAGTAGTGCAGCGTGAACACCAGCGCGATCGTGCCCAGCAGCAGGCGGATCATCTCCTCGGACACCAGATGGAACGTCGCCGTGCCCACGGCAATGCCCATCAGGGCCCCCGCCACCAGCGGACGCAGAACAGCGCCGTCCCACTTGCCCCAGTAGACGTATAGGCCGAACAGGTCCATCAGCAGCAGCAGGGGCAGCAGGATGCCCGTGGTCTGGCCGATGGGCAGCGTGAGGGCGATCAGCGGCACCGCGAGGATGCCCAGGCCCACACCGAATGCGCCCTTGGCCACACAGGTGAGCAGGATGGCCGGGATGGCCACCAGGTAGAACCCCGGGTCGGTGATCACGGATGTGCAGGGCAGCGAAGGAAAGGGGAAGCCAACGGGTCAGGGTGCGTTGAGGCGCCAGTCGTAGGCGTCGTCGAAGCCTTTATGCCAGTTGGCCAGGCGCAGCGCCAGCGGCCCCTTGGCGTAGTGCCGCAAGTGCTTCAGCACGCCCTGGGGGCCACCGAAGTCCTCCTGATACCACGCGTAGATGCTGGAGACGATGAGCCGGTCGCCCTCGAAGTGCGCCCCGCGCGGGCTGTTCACGTAGGCGCGCGCGGCATCGTCCAGCAGGCCGTCCATGTTGAACACGGTGAAGGCGACGGGCTGCAGGTTGGGGCAGCCCAGGCTGGCGCAGTTCAGGGCGTAGTGCACTCGCGGATCGTGCCAGATGGGGCGCAGGATGCGGTGCTCGATGTCGTTGAGGGACAGCTCCGTGCCCTCCACCTTCACCAGCTTCGCATCCCACGGGCCGCGCGAGAACAGCCCGGACGACAGGTCGATGTCCCGAATGGACTTGACCGGATAGTGCTCCAGCACCACCTGCACAGTCAGCGCATTGTACAGGTTGATCCAGTACGCCTTCTGCTCCTTGCGGTTGTAGTTGGAGATCGGCAGGGCCTGCTGCTGCGCGATGTAGGCATCCAGAATGCGCTTGTCGAGATCCGTGACCCGGCCATAGGGCAGCCGGTTGATGCCCGAAGGATGCTTGGTGATCACGTTGCGCTGCAGGAACTCGCTCCACGCCCCATGATCGATGTGCAAGCGATTGGCGGCGTTGTGCTTCTCCCACAGCGGCCATAGATCCGCCTTGGGGGCGGCTTGCAGCGGCGCGGCGAGCGCCAGCGCCAGCAATGCCAGCAGCGCCCCGCACCTCGCTGCCAGAAGCGCGGGGCGTGGCGGACGGCGGGGTGTGGCGAAGTGGGCGGAATCGGACGGCATGGCGGCATCCCTGTCGCGGACGGGTGGGGCGGAATGGACGGGGTATCCTAGCGCGCGAAACGGCGTGCGGCCAGTGGCCGGCTTTACGGACCGCGGGGGCCGCGATGGGCGCTGCCTGCCCGCCCCCTACGCCTGGAGCAGTTCGAAGAGCGAGTCGCCGTTGACCAGGCGCTCGCGGTCGCCGCCGTCGATGGTGCCGTAGTCGATGGTCAACTCCTCGCCCGCCGCGATATCGCGCGCAGCCACCACGACGCCTTCGCCGTTGACGAGCAGCTCATCGCGGGGCTCCATGTTCGGCGCGTTGGAGTGGTTTACGAAGATCGTCTGATCGCCCAGCACGTAGTAATGGCGCTTGTCGAGACTGAGCACGCAGTAGGTCCCCACGAAGCGCCGCACGTGCTCGGGCTGCGTCTCCAGCCACGCCACGGGGTGCAGCTGGTCGATGCCGGGATCGAACTGCCACACGATCTCGCCCGCGCGGACGGGCGCGCCCGCGAACACGCCCAGCCCGTGAATCGCACTCTGGCGCACCTCCACCGGGATCAGCAGCACGGCCGGGCTCCGGGTCGGCAGGTGGGTGGACAACGCATCGGCTCCCGCATGGCTAGTGGTTCGTCAGCCGCGTTTCGGGTTTTACGGAGGAGGAAGGCGCTGCCTCCCTCCTCCGTACCTCCTCCCTCCGGCAGGGGCCCAAGGCCCCTGCACCCCTTACACGAATAGGGTACAGGGGGCTTGCTCCCTGACAGGGGTTCCAAGGGGGCAGCGCCCCCTTGGGCCACGATCTCATCCGAAAACCAAGCCTGGTCCCTCTGCTAGTGGTTCTCGCGCGGCACGTAGTCGCCGCTGCCGCCGACGAGGAAGTCGAAGTCCGCGCCACGGTCCGCCTGCAGCACGTGCTCGATGTAGAGACGGCCGTAGCCGCGGCCGAGCTTCTCGTGCACGGGCGCCTTCCAGGCTTTGCGGCGGCGGGCCAGTTCGTCGTCGCTCACGTCCAGGTGCAGGCGGCGCTGGGCCACGTCCAGCTCGATCATGTCGCCGTTCTGCACCAGCGCCAGCGGGCCGCCCACGGCCGCCTCGGGCGCGGTGTGCAGCACGACGGTGCCATAGGCCGTGCCGCTCATGCGGGCGTCCGAGATGCGCACCATGTCCGTGATGCCCTTCTTGAGCACCTTGGGCGGCAGCGGCAGGTTGCCCACCTCGGCCATACCCGGGTAGCCGCGCGGCCCGGCGCCCTTGAGCACCAGCACGCAGGTCTCGTCCACGTCCAGGTTGGGGTCGTCAATGCGCGCGTCGAAGTCCTCGATGTTCTCGAACACGACGGCTCGCCCGCGATGCTTCATCAGCTCCGGCGTGGCGGCCGAGGGCTTGATCACCGCACCGTCCGGCGCCAGGTTGCCGCGCAGCACGGCGATGCCCGCCGTGGGCTTGAAGGGCGCCTCGCGGGGGAAGATCACCTTGCGGTCGAAGCACTGCGCGTCGGCGACATTCTGGCCGACCGTCTTGCCGCTCACGGTGAGGGCATCTGTGTGCAGCCAGTCGCCCATCTCCTTCATCACGGCCGGCAGCCCGCCCGCGTAGTAGAAGTCCTCCATCAGGTACTCCCCGCTGGGCTGCAGGTTCACCAGGCAGGGCAGATCGTGGGCCAGCTTGTCGAAGTCGTCCAGAGCCAGCGACACGCCCATGCGCCCGGCCAGGGCCAGCAGGTGTACCACGGCATTGGTGGAACCGCCGATGGCGGCGTTCACGCGGATCGCGTTCTCGAAGGCCTTGCGCGTGAGGATGTCCGACATGCGCACGTTGGCCCGCACCATCTCCACGATGCGCCGCCCCGTCAGGTGCGCCCAGGTGTTGCGGCGCGCATCGGCGGCGGGGATGGCCGCCGCGGCAGGAAGCTGCATGCCCAGCGCCTCGGCCATGGAGGCCATGGTGGAGGCGGTACCCATCGTCATGCAGTGCCCAATGCTGCGCGACTGCCCGGCCTCGGCCGCCAGGAAGTCCGCCTCGCTCATCTGCCCGCCGCGCACGGCCTCGGAGAAGCGCCACACGGCCGTGCCGGAGCCGATCTGCTCGCCGCGGAAGCGCCCGTTGAGCATGGGCCCGCCCGTGAGCATCATGGTGGGCAGGTTCACGCTGGCCGCGCCCATGAGCTGCGCGGGCGTGGTCTTGTCGCAGCCCGAGAGCAGCACCACGCCGTCCAGCGGGTTGGCGCGCAGGCTCTCCTCCACGTCCATGCTCATCAGGTTGCGGAAGAGCATGGTGGTGGGGCGCATCAGGGTCTCGCCCAGGGACATGGTGGGGAACTCCAGCGGAAAGCCGCCGGCCTCCCACACCCCGCGCTTGACCACATCCGCCACCCCGCGCAGGTGCGCGTTGCAGGGGGTCAGTTCGCTCCACGAGTTGCAGATGCCGATGATGGGCCGGCCCGTGAACAGATCGTCCGGGCGGCCCTGGTTTTTCATCCAGGAGCGGTGCACGAAGCCGTCACGGTCGGCTTTGCCCCACCATTCGCTGCTGCGGTACTTCCTCGGCTCGGTCATGGGCGGGTCATTCCTGGGCTGCGGGGGAGATCGCGGCGACGCGCCCGCCGGTTCGTGCCGGCGATGGGAGCGCGCCTGTTCCCTGCCGTGATACTGCGCCTGAAGCCTTGGAGCAAGCGGCCACTAAGGGCCTCGCGCAGCGCCGCGGAAAGCGCCTGCGGGCGCACGCGGCTCGCACGGAATCGTGCCACCCCATGGCCCGTCGATGTCATTCCGAGCGGAGCGAGGAATCTGTTGTGCCGGGGGGCCAACAGATTCTTCGGCCCTCAGGGCGGGCCTCAGAATGACACCAGCTCGATTTCAGCCGGGGCCTAGAAGTTCTCCTTGCGGAAGCGGAAGCCGGCACGGCGGCAGAGCGGGCGCAAGGTGGAGGCCAGACCGGGCGGACCGCAGAAGTACACATCCACCTTCTCCTTGCGGTACCGCTCCGAGAAGTCCGCGAAGACGGCGTGCCAGTCCGGGTGCCCGAAGTGGGTCTGCGAGCGCAGGCCCGTCACGGGGTCGGAACCCTTCTCGGCGAACATCAGGTCCATGGCCAGGTTGAGCGTGCTGCTCTTCAGGTCACGCTTCACGTCGGTCATGTAGATGCTGATATCGATCAGGTCGTTGATGCGCCGACGCTGCACCTCGGCCAGGATCTCCAGGAACCATTCGAAGGACTGCTGGCCGCGGTTGAGCCAGATGAAGTGCACGTGCTGCAGCTTCATGGGCTCGCGGCGGTGGTTCTTGAGCTGGATCGTGCGCAGGATGGAGGCGAAGGGCGTGGCACCGATGCCCGCGCCGATGAGGATGGCGTGGGTGCTCTCGAAGATGTGCAGGCTGGGCGTGCCGTAGGGGCCGTCCAGCACGATGGGCACGGGCTTGTACTTCGTCTCCGGGTCGCGGCCCTCGAAGCGCTTGTGCACCATGCGGGTCCAGTTGCCCAGGCTGCGCACGTGGATGCCCACGATGTCCGGATCGAGCGGCGAGCTGCTGATGGTGAACGGGTGCCACTCGAAGTGCGAGACCGAGGGAATCTTGAGGAACACATAGTCCGCCGGCGCGTAGTCGAAGGTTTCCGGCCGCGTGATGCGCAGGTTCGTCACGCCCGAGGGGTAGAGCCGCACGTCCTCGATGCCCGTGCGCAGTTTGGCGCTGCGCCAGCGGAACCAGCGCTCGATCACGTAGCCCGCCAGGGGCACCGTGGCCCACATCCAGAACACGGGGCCGTGCAGGAGCATCAGGACGAACCACGCCACGTAGAGAGCGTGGGTGAGTGCGAAGATCTCGAAGTGCCCGCTGCGGCGCACGAAGTTCTGGGCGCAAAGCCACATCACCGCGAACACGCCCAGCAGGATCGCGCCGGTCAGGCCCGCCTTGGTGTGCTCCAGGTATCCCGCGATGCCCAGCGCCGCCGGCTGGAGCGCCAGGGGCTTGCCGCTGAGAATCCAGTAGTTGGTGAAGTGTGCGCCCGTGTGTACCAGCGCGAAGAAGAACATGAACTGGCCGGCCAGCTTGTGGAAGTCGATGGCCAGATCCACCGGCACGATGCGCCCCAGCCAGACCCGCCGCACCCACGTAAGCAGGTTGCGCATCACCGGCACCAGGATCAGCGCGCCGTTGAAGTTCAGGCAGGCCCCACCGCCGCGGGCGATCTGGATGGCCAGGTTGGCCCCCGCGTGTGCGTAGCGCTGCTGCGCGTTGAGAAACAGCAGGGCATTGGCCAGCAGGTACAGGAACAGGAAGAAGTTGGGCATGCCGTCGTTCTGCCAGGCCCGCATCAGGCGCCGCAGCAGGGGCGGGCGCCGGATGCGCGGCCGGCGCTGGCGCAGCAGCCGTCGCGAAGGCGAGATCCAGTCCGACACCTCCAGCGCCAATCCGCCGCTGGCCTCGGGATGCTGCGTGAGGACGTCGCGGAACTCCTCGAAGCTGATGGAGCCGTTGCCGTCCTTATCGGCCTCGCGGAAGAGCGCCCAGGCCAGGTCGTTCACTGTGCGGCGGCCGAAGTTCAGGTTGTGCTCGGCGAGGATCATCTCCATCAGTTTGGTGAACTGGGGCCGCGTGATGTAGCCCTTGTCGCGCTCGTCGTGCAGCCGGAACAGGAAGCGCAGCCGCTCCGTCTCGCTGCTGCTCATCAGCGCGCCCAGGCCCGCCAGGAACTCCTCCTCGTCGATGGTGCCGTTGCCGTCCGCATCGAACAGCGCGAAGAAGCGGGCGAACAGGGCATCGTCACGAATGCCCAGGATCTGCTTCAGCGTCGGCGCGGTGATCTGCTGCTGACGCCCGGCGATCTGTCGGAACGAACGGCGCAGGCGCCGCAACAGGCGGCGGTCCTTGCGCGGCAAGGCAGTCTTCGGCATGTCGGGTGTACCCCCCCAGGGTGCGGGATGACGGGCCGGAAGTCGTCCCGTATGGTGTCTATCATTCGGGGCGCCGGCGCAAGCCCATGCCGCCCAAACGCTTCACCTGTGAAGGAGCCGCGCCGATGAAAGCGATGCTGCTCACCGAGTACGGGTCGGTGGAGGGCTTCCGATGGGGCGAGCTGCCCCTGCCCGAGCCGGGGCCGGACGACGTGCGCATCCGGGTCGAGGCCATCTCGCTTAACCCCGTGGACTACAAGATGCGCCAGGGCCGCATCGCCGGACCGCTCCCCGTGGTGCTGGGGCGCGACGTGGCGGGGCGGGTGGATGCCGTCGGCGCGAACGTGAAGCGCTTCCGGCCGGGCGATGCCGTGCTGGCGGTGCTCTTTGGGCCGCGCAGCAACGGCGCCTATGCCGAGTACGTGTGCACGCCCGAGCCCTTCGTGAGCACGCTGCCGCGGGGCGTGGAGCCGCTGCGCGCCGTGACGCTGGGCGTGGCCGCCGTGACGGCGTGGGAGGTGGTAATGCTGCGCCCAAGCATCGAACCGGGGCGGCCGGTGTTCGTGGCCGGGGGCTCCGGCGGCGTGGGCAGCTTTGCCGTACCCCTGGCGCGAATGCGCGGCGCGGCGCCCATCCTGGCCACTGCCGGCAGCGATGCCAGCGCGGATTACCTCACGCAGGCGCTGGGCGTGCCGCCCCAGGACATCCTGCGCTATCGCGGCCGCTCCCTGGAGGAACTGGCCGCCTGGGTGCGCGAGCGCACGGACGGCCGGGGCGTGGCAGCCGCGCTGGACCTGGTGGGCGGGGACATGAAGCGCCTGTGCTTCCAGGTGCTGGACTTCCACGGCTGCGCGGTGAGCTGCGTGGAGGAGTATGAGCCGGACTTCGGCATTGACATCTGGAGTCCGCAACACAGCCCGCTCTATGCCCGCAGCGCCAGCTATCACTACGTGGCGGTCAGCGCGCCGGCGCGCTTCGGCACCGCGCGGGACTGGGCCATCTACCCGCGCATGTTCGCCGGGCTGATCGATGCGGTGGAATCGGGGGCGCTGCCCCTGCCGCCCGTGCAGGACATGGGCGTGCTGGATGAGGAGACCCTCCGCGCCGCGCACCGGCTGCTGGAGACGGGCCACGCACGCGGCAAACTGGTGCTGCGCGTGGGCTAGCAGCGTCTGCGGAAAGTCCGAGGGCTCGGCAGGTGGGCGCGCTACGTCCGCTCGGTCGCCGCCAGACCGTCGCCCGCGGGCTGTGCCCGCTGGCCGGTCCAGCGCCGCACCAGTTCGGCGAGCAGCTTGAAGTCCACAGGCTTCTCGATGTGGTCGTTCATCCCCGCGGCCAGGAAGCGCTCACGGTCGCCCAGCATCACGTCCGCCGTGATGGCGATGATGGGCACATCGTGCCGCGCGTCCACCGCGCGGGCGCGGATGCGGGCCGCGGCCTCCAGGCCATCCAGGTCGGGCATGTGCACGTCCATCAGGATCAGATCGTAGTCCGCCCGCACCGCCGCCGCGACGGCATCCAACCCGTTGGCGACCACGTCCACCCGATGCCCCAGCTTCCGCAGGTAGGCCGCGGCCAGCAACTGGTTCACCGGATTGTCTTCCGCCAGCAGGATGCGCTGCGGTATGTCGTCGCTGGGGCCGCGACCGGAACCTGAGGGCACTGGCTGGGTGGCCGTCCGGACAGCGACCCGGGTGGCCGGATCGAACAGGCGCGGCAGGCCTTCGCGCAACACGGACAGGTGCACGGGCTTGGTGATGCGCCACGAGGCCGGGTCAGCCCCCTCCCCCCGCGGAGAGGGTCGAAGCACATGGTTCGTCATCAGCACCGTGCGGCAGTCGGCGCCCCCGTCCATGCGGCGCAGCGCCTCCAGCAGATCCACTCCGGACATGTCCGGCAGGGCGTTGTTGACCAGTGTCAGGGCGTGCGCACTACCGCTGCGGGTGGCCGCCCCGAAGCGCTCAATGGCCGCGGCGCCGCTGGGCACCTCCTCCACGCACAGGCCCAGTGCCTCAAGCTGATTGCGCAGCACGGCGCGATTGATGTCGAGCCCATCGACCAGCAGCACCCGCAGGCCGGTCAACTCCTCCGGCGGCAGGCTGGGCAGCGCATCCCCCGCCGGCTCCAGCCGCGCGGTGAACCAGAAGCGGCTGCCGCGACCCGGCTCGCTCTCGAAGCCGATCTCGCCGCCCATCAGCGTCACAATCTGCTTGGCGATGGCCAGCCCCAGCCCGGTCCCCCCGTAGCGGCGGGAGGTGGAGGTATCGGCCTGCGTGAAGCGTTCGAAGAGCCGGGGGCCTTCGCCCGCGGCGATGCCGATGCCGGTGTCGACCACGTCGCAGCGCAGGCGCACACTCGCACCGGTCGGGGCATCGCTGCTCCCAGCGTCTGCATCCTGCGGGCGGAGCTCCACGGTCACGCCGCCGACCTCGGTGAACTTGATGGCGTTGCCGATCAGGTTGAACAGCACCTGCCGCAGCCGGCCCGGATCGCCCCGCAGCAGGGGCGGCAGGGCGGGGTCGACGAACGCCGCCAGCTCGATGCCCTTGGGCGCGGCCTGCATGTGCAGCAGTTCCACCACGCTCTCCACCAACGGGACCAGCTCGAAGTCCGTCTGCTCCAACTCGAGCATGCCTGCCTCGATCTTGGAGTAATCCAGGATGTCATTGATGATGTTGAGCAACGTGGCGCCCGAGGTGCGCACCGAATCTGCATAGCGCTGCTGCTCCTCGTTGAGGGGCGTGGAGAGCAGCAGGCTGTTCATGCCCAGCACGCCGTTCATGGGCGTGCGCAGCTCGTGGCTGATCACGGCCATGAACTCGGTCTTGGCTTGGTTGCTGCGCTCGGCCTGCTCCTTGGCCAGCACGATCTGCGCCTCGGCCTCCTTGCGCAGCGTGATCTCGCGGCAGACCACCGTGAAGCACTGCCGCCCCTGGATCACGGTCTCGCGGAAGCTCGCCTCCGCGGGGAAGCTGGTGCCGTCCTGGCGCCTTGCGGTCAGCTCGCGCTCGGGCGAATGATGCAAGGCGTCATACACCAGCCGGGGTGTGTGAGCGCCGGGCTCCACGCCGCGTGGGGCAAACACGCCCGGCAGCAGCAGGTTGATCGGGTGGCCGCGAGCTTCCTCCTCAAGATAGCCAAACAGGCGCTCGGCAGCCGGGTTGATCGTCTCCACGCGGCCGTCGCTGCTCAGCGTAATGATGGCATCCGCCGCCGTGTCGATCACCTCGCGGCTGCGGGCTTCACTTTCCGTAAGCCGGCGGACGAACGGATTGGTCACGCGGAAGAACAACGCGGCGCCGGCCAGCGCCGCCAGCACGGCCGCCAGGGCGGCGACCAATCCCGCGCGGAGGAACGGCGCCCGGATCTCCGGCAGCCCCACCTTGGCCACCATGCCCAGGTGCAACTCCGGGATGGGCGCGTAGGCCGCCAGCACGCGGTGATCGCCGAAGTCGTCGCTTACGAGCGACCCGGCATTGCCCAGCAGCGCCTGCCGCATGGCCTCCACCCGCCCGGAGTTGAACGGCACCGGATTGGGCAACGGTTGGAGACTCTCGCGCTGGTTCAGCAGGATGACGATCAGGTCGCCTTCCCGGTGCCCGATCACGAAGTCCCCTGTGCGCCCCAGGCCTTCGACATTCGCATTGCGGTACAGGTCCAGCACCTCCTGCACCACCTTGTCGCGCACGCCCGATGCCAGCGGCTCGCGCTGCACGCCGGGCTCGCCGGACTCCTGCGCCATGTGCACCATGCCCTCGATAACACGGGCGTTGCGGCGTACCGCCTCCACCAGCCGCACGCGCTCGGCTTCGAACGCGGCGTTGTAGAGCAGGTAGATCGTCGTGCCCGTCACGCAGACGACCACGGCGAACATGATGCCTATCAGCAGGAACAGCAGCCTCTGGTTCTGCATGGATGCCTCGACTGCACCTCCACAATCCCGTCATGGGCGCGCACGACAGCCGGGGACGGGCCGGAGGCGTCGGCTTTTGTTCAAGCCCCCACTCTAGCCGCTCTGAGGCCGGAGTGCCAACGGATGTAACGCCGGCCGGGAGCGATCGGTCGCACGGTGCCCCCGCCGCTTCGCCGGTGACAGTCCGCGCCCGGATGTGGTGAACTGACCAAGTTGGGCCGCGCCCGTTCCGCCGTCGGGACGCCGCCGGCGCGGCCGCTCCTGCCACCCTGTCATGCCTCGCCCATGTCCCACCGACTCGCCCTGCTGCCGATCGCGCTCGCCACGCTGCTGGCCACCCTCGTCGCCGTGCCGGGCGGCTCTTTGCGCGCCGCGCCCAGGGAAAGTGCACCCAAGGGCGTGGCGGCCGGCCTGCCCGACGGCCTCTACGCGGAGATCGTGACCCCACGCGGCACGATCGTCGCCAAGCTCTACGACCAACTCGTGCCCATGACTGTGGGCAACTTCGTGGGGCTGGCCGAGGCCAAGATGCCCTGGCGCGATCCGGCGGACGGCCACATCAAGAAGACGCGCTTCTACGACGGGCTCACCTTCCATCGCGTGGTGCCGGGCTTCGTGATCCAGGGCGGCGACCCGCTGGGCGATGGGCGCGGAGGCCCGGGCTACTTCTTCCCGGACGAGTTCTCGCCCAAGCTGCACCACGACCGGCCAGGCGTGCTCTCCATGGCCAACGCCGGGCCCAACACCAACGGCAGCCAGTTCTTCATCACGCTGGAGCCCACACCCTGGCTGGACGGCCACCATTCCATCTTTGGCCAGGTGGTGCGCGGCATGCCCGTGGTGAAGCGCATCCGCAAGGGCGACCGCATCGAGCACTTGCGCATCCTGCGCATCGGGGCGCGGGCGCAGGCCTTCGACCCCATCGCCGCCATCCGCTCCAAGCTGAAGCAGATCATGCCGCACGCCACCAAAGGCCAGCGCTAGCGAGCCTATGTAAGGGAAGCGCTGCGAGGGAGCTCGCCCCCTGGCGCTCCCCTTTCGGGTTTTTGTGGCTTTCCGCATGGATTCCATTGGAGGTGCAGGGGGCAACGCTCCCTGCTGGGGGTATGGGGGCAAGACCCCCATGGCCTAAATGCGGTTCAACATATAGCCCGGCACCGTGCATCCATGGCCACGCCCCTGTCGCTTTCCATCGTGCTGCCCGCGCTGAACGAGGCCCAGGCCATCGGGCCCGCGCTGGAGCGACTGCGGGAGCGGGCGCCCGAGGCGGAGCTGCTGGTGGTGGACGGCGGCTCCAGCGACGACACCGCGGCACTGGCAGCGCCCCATGCCCGCGTGCTGACCGCCCAGCGCGGGCGCGCCCATCAGCTCAACGCGGGGGCCGCGGCCGCCGGTGGCGATTGGCTGCTGTTCCTGCACGTGGACACGCGCCTGCCCGAGGGCTTCCAGGGCGAGCTGGGCCGTGCCGCCGCCCGCGGGTGCACGGCCGGGGCATTCCGCCTGCGCATCGTGGGGCGGCACCCGCTGCTGCCGCTGCTGGCCTGGGGCGCGACCCTGCGCACGCGGTTGACCGGTATCGCGCTGGGTGATCAGGCGCTGTTCTGCACGCGCGCGCTGTTCGAGGCCCGCGGCGGCTTCCCGCCGCTGCCCATCCTGGAGGACTACGCGTTCACGCGCGATCTGCGCCGCGCGCGCATTCCGCTCTGCCTCGCGCGCACGGCCGTGGAGACCTCCGGGCGGCGCTGGGACCAGCGCGGGTTCTGGCGCACCTGGTGGCAGTTCCGGCGCATTTACTGGCAGGCGCGGCACTTACCGGACTATGCCCGCCTGCGCGCGGGCTACGAGGACGTGCGCTGATGGCCGCGCGGAACGCCGCCGCCGGTTGGCCGCCGTTGGCCAGCCTGCACCTGGTGCTATTCAGCCGCGCCCCCGTGCCCGGGCAGACCAAGACCCGGCTCTGCCCACCGCTGACGCCAGCGCAGGCGGTGGCCGTTCACGTGGCCTGCCTGAACGACCTGCTGGCCGAGGGCCGCGCCTGGGCCGCGGCACGCCGGGCGAGCGGCGGCATTCCCGTGTCCCTGCACCTGTGCATCACGCCCGCGGCCTCCCAGACGGCCTTTCGCGCGGCGGGCGTGGCCTGGCCCAACGACTACGCCCTGCACAACCAGCGCGGGCCGCACCTGGGCACGCGCATGGAGCACGCCATCCGGCGCGCGCAGCGGGACGCCCCCGCGCCGGCCGGGGTGCTGCTGGTGGGCTCGGACCTGCCTCTGCTGGGCGCGGCGCAGTGGGACGCCGCCGCGGATGCCCTGGCCACGGCCGACGCCGTGTTCGGTCCCACCCCGGACGGCGGCTACTACCTGGTCGGGACGCGCCGCGACCCCGTCGGGCTGTTCGCGCTGCAGGGCTGGGGCGGCACCACGGTGCTGGAGCAGTCCCTGGCCGCCGCCCGCGCAGCCGGCTTTCAACCCGCGCTGATCGAGGCGCTACCGGATGCAGACACGGCCGCGGACCTGCACGCCGTGCTGGCCCATGCCCGCGCGGCGGCCCTGGCCGACCGCGCCAGCCTGCGCCTCATCCGCGAACTGCTGCGCACGTAGCCGTGCAGCAGGCTGGCAGCGCCACCCAACCCGGCGCACATTGACGGGCGCGGAATTCGGCCTGCGCTTGACCGCAGCCCAATTGCGGCGCCACTCTGGGACACTGCTGGGCGTTCCAAAGGTGGTAGGGATTGCCACCAGGACGAACTCTCGCGGCCCCTGTGTGAATCGAGCGTGGGGCCCGGCGTCGGAGGTGCCTGCCGTGATTGTGTGGTGCGCCTACTGCTGCAGCTTCCTTGGCGAGAAGCCGCCGTACGACAACTTGGCGATTACCCACTCGATTTGTGTCCGCTGCGTGCAGGAAGTCATTGAGGACCGGATTCCCGACGAACGCCTGCAGCAACTGACCAAATTCCAACATGCGCTTCAAGAAGCGGGACACAACGCGGATGTGTCGCAGATTCCCAACCTGCTGAAGCAGGCGGCAGCCCTGGACGTGCAAGACTCCCACATGTTGCTCGGGCTGGTGGCCCCGCTCCTGTGGCAACTGGGCGTCGACTGGCAGCACGGAAGCGTTTCCGTGGCCATGGAGCACCGCTTCACCGCTTTCTTCGAGGCGACGGCGGCGGCCGTGTGGCAAGATAGCCTGCAACAGGTGCGGCAGCCGCGACCGTCCGACCTCCGCATGCTGCTGGTGCCGGTGGGCGGCAACTACCACACGCTCGGGCTGCGCATGATCGGGCTGTGGCTGGCCGAGCACGCCATTGAAAGTGATCTGATCCTTCCGGGGCTACCCGCCCAGGAAATCGCGGATGCGGCGGCGGATCGACGCTGCAACCTGGTGGGGCTGTCCATCGCGATAGATTCGCAATTGCCTGCGCTGGAAGAAGCGATCGCCACGCTTCAGGCATTGCCCCAGCCGCCACGCATTTTGGTGGGCGGGGCGCTTTCAAAGACCCACGCGATAAAATCTCTGGAATCTCTCGGACAGGTACAGGTTTTTGAAGAGTTCGGCTCGTTCGAG
>Ga0209919_1000166_pt1 | contig 33773 bp, 31 predicted proteins | sample SalPon2A_C_D2_MG_FD_185721 | JGI IMG/M metagenome (GOLD analysis project Ga0209919, IMG submission 185721) | Soil microbial communities from South San Francisco under conditions of wetland restoration - Salt Pond MetaG R2A_C_D2_MG (SPAdes)... | ecosystem: Environmental > Terrestrial > Soil >... | reverse complement strand
TTGCCCACACCGCATCCCTTGGCAATGGCCCGGTGAATGCTATGGATAATGCGCTTAGAGCTGCCTTGCTGGGGTTTTATCCAACGCTCGCAGAGTTGAGGCTGATCGATTACAAGGTGCGGGTGCTGAGTACCCAGAAGGCAACCGAAGCTGGGGTGCGCGTGCTTATTGAATCGACGGATGGCAAAAGCAAGTGGGGTACTGTCGGTGTGTCCACCAATATGATCGATGCAAGCTATCAGGCATTGATTGATGCCATCGAATTCAAGCTGCTGTCAGACAAGGTGAAACCACCCGCGCTGAATGGTTGATGGCGATGCCTTAAGCCCCCATGTTGCCCCGGTCAGGCTATAATGAGGGAGTAAACAGGAGTTTATGATGCCAAATGCCACAGAGTTGCAGAAAAAAAAGTGCGTACCCTGTCAGGGAGGTGTTCAGCCTCTTTCCCAAAAAACCGCCGAATCCATGCTGGATGAGATTCCCGGCTGGGAGTTGATCGAAACCGGCGCAAAATTACGCCGGACATTCACCTTCGCCAATTTCCTGCAGGCTCAGGGTTTCGCTGTGCAGGTCGGGAATCTGGCCGAATCAGAAAATCATCATCCCGACATTAGTTACGGCTGGGGTTATTGCACGGTAGTATTTTTTACCCACAAGATCGGCGGCTTGCACGAAAATGATTTTATTATGGCGGCCAAGGTCAACGCGCTGGGATAGTTATTCCGGCGTTATGGGGTGAGCGAACTAAAGCCCAAGCCCGAAAAAGCCGCGTTTGTCCTTGCCTGCTCCGCCGCTGTCCGGTTCTTCGGTAGGAGCCGTGCCGGCGCGAAATGCCTCCAGATAGACATCTTCGCTATCCACTGATGGAAGTTGCCCGGTTTTGGGGTCAATGGCTACCCATTCGATATCCGCCGGCGGGGTGAAGTCCTGCACGGGTTTACCCTTCTCAAACGCCTGCATGGCCTCCAGCCAGGTAGGAAGGGCTGCATGCGAGCCGGTTTCATGGCGGCCCATCGGGGTCGGTATGTCACGGCCTGTCCAGACGCCGGTCAGAACTTGTGGCGTATAACCCAGGAACCACGCATCAACCTGGTTATTGGTCGTACCGGTTTTACCGGCCGCTGGCCGATTCAGGGCTCTGGCCAGGCGGCCTGTACCGTGTTCAATGACACCTTTGAGCATATTGGTAATAAGGAATGCGTTCGCCGGATCCAGCACCTGAACAGCCGGCGACATCGACTCATTGACCGGCAGAACCGGATTGACATGGCAGACCTGGCAGCGGTTGCCGGCCACCGAGCGATGCAGGGTCACGCCGGTGCGGTCCTGCACCTGCTGCACGGAAACGGGCTTCCATTTCTGACCCTGACTGGCCAGCACGATATAGGATTCGGTCAGGGCTTCCGGTGTAACCTCGGTGGCACCGAGTGCCAGCGCCAGCTGAGGTGGAAAGGTTCGTCCGAGCGGATAGGTGTTTAAAGCGCGCAGAAACCGGTTGATGCCGATATTCTGCAGCACCTTGATGGAGGCGAGATTCCGGGAATGCTCAAGCGCGTTGCGTAGCGTGACCGGGCCTGCAAAACGGTCTTTATAGTTTTCCGGCCGCCAGACATCATCAAGCTGGTTGCCTTCAAAAACGACCGGCGAGTCCATGACAATGGATGCAGGGGTAAATCCTGCTTCAAGTGCGGTGGCATAAAGAAATGGTTTGAATGCACTGCCCGGCTGACGCTTCGCGTTTCCGATGCGGTCAAAATCACCGATTCCGTACGCATAGCCACCCACACGCGCCAGCACAGTGCCACGTTCAAGGTCGACTGCATACAGGGCGGATTCAACCGATGGATCCTGTGCCAGACGAACGCCCTGTTTGCCAACGCCCTGCAGTCGGATTTCGTCGCCGGCAATCCAGGTGGCCGGCCGGTTTTTCAGTTCCGGTGCGGCATCTTCGGGCAATGTTTCCCAGTGCCACGAAGGCTTGCTTAATTTCCATTGGTTGAGGCCATCGTTGACCAATAAATCGCCATTTTTCTCAACCTTTACGACCAGCGCAGGGATGAGTTCATCATCTGCGGGCGTGCTTTTTTCGTCTGCACGCGCCGCGGCCCATGAATTCAATAGCTCGGACCATTCTCCTGATTCATGATGTTTCGGGTAGCGGTAAAACTGGCGCTGCTCGATTTCCAGAACCCCGTGTCGGACTGCTTTAATGGCCGCCTGCTCTGCGTCAGGCTGGTAGGGAACGACGATGCTAAGGCCTTGGCGGCGCAGGGTTTTGGTGCCGAAGCGATCAATAAGCTGGCTATACACCTGATCTGCATAAGCGTTGGTCAGCTTGGGTTCGGCCAATGGGGCCACGGTAAGCGGCTCCTTTAACGCCGCCACCACTTCTTCGGGCGAGGCAAATTTACTTTGTTGCATCAGATACAAAACGGTATTTCGACGCTTCAATGCACGCTTGGGGTTAGCGTGCGGGGCATAGCTGCTCGGCGCCTTGGGCAGGCCCGCCAGCATGGCGCATTCGGCCAGAGTCAATTCATCCAGTCTCTTGTTGAAATAACGCCAGGCCGCGGAGGCAACGCCATAGGCGCCACGCCCAAGATAGATATGATTCAGGTACAGATAAAGGATTTCATCCTTGGAGAATTTCTTTTCGATGCGGGAGGCAAGAATAACCTCGCGAATCTTTCGGGTGTAGGAGCGCTCGGAGGTCAGTAGAAAATTCTTCGCGACCTGCTGGGTAATGGTTGAGCCCCCCTGCACGGTGTGCCCTGCCCGGATATTGGCCAGTGCTGCCGACAGGATGCGCGCTGGGTTGATGCCGGGGTGCTCATAGAACTGCTGATCTTCAGCGGCAAGAAATGCCTGCTTCAGACGCGTGGGGATTTGATCGAAGGGGGTCAGGATGCGGTGCTGGTCGGCGTATTCGGCGATCAATTCCCCTTCGTCATTGTATACACGGCTGACCAGCGGGGGCTGGTAGTCTGAAAGCTTGCTAAGCTCGGGCAGGTTGCTGGAGAAATGTAAATAGCCTATGGTCAGGGCAATCACAGCAGTGATTGTGAAAAGAAGGCCTAATTTGAGGATGATGGAAAGTATGCGCATGCGGTGGAGCCTATGGTGTTATTGGCGTGCTCGGCAAGGGCTTGCTGAAGGGTTGAATGTGGAGAGCTTGTGCACAGGGTTTGCCATGATTGGGATTGTTGCACGATTCTCTGCACCAATCTACAAAGAAATCGCAGTCGGAGCCTTTCTTTAACAGGGCCAGTTGCCGGAAAATTTGAAATGGCCTATTGTGAGTGGTATCACTGCGGTGGTTATGAGAGGCGTGCTTAATTGGACGATGGTGGAAACTATGCGCATTCGGAGAGATATATTAGGCAATAATCTTGCCCGGCGAGGAAGTGAAAATGGCTTCACCTTAATGGAGTTGATGGTCACCGTGGGGATCATGGCAATTCTCGCGGCAATTGCTGTTCCGAACTTCAGGGCGTTTTCGATTAGCAGTGCTGCCGCATCCCAGGCAAACAACCTGCTGGGTATGCTGAATCATGCACGCAGCGAGGCGGCCAAGCGCGGTATGAAAGTTGTGGTTTGCAAAAGTGCGGACGGCGCGACATGCGATGTCGTGGCAGCCAATGGCTGGGAGGAAGGCCGGATCGAATTCGTGGATGTGGACGGCGACAATATTCGTACACCGGCAACGGAAGCCTTGATTCTAGCAGAGCCGACTCTGCCAAATTTCACCATTACCGGCATTCCCGCCACTGCTGGTAATCCCGAGTTCACTAATTATGTGTCGTTTTTTCCTTCCGGAGCTTCGCTGGTCAATGGCACATTGGCTGTTTGTAATGCGAATTCCTCAGGCATCAGTTTCAGTAGAAGACGTGACATTGTGATGATCGCTTCGGGTCGGGCCAGCATTGGTATCGTTGCAGCCCAGGCGGTTTGCCCATGAGGTATGCACCTTTTCCTATTGAACTCCATAAGAAACAAACAGGATTCACGCTTGTTGAGGTGCTGGTGGCGATGACCGTTCTTGCGATTGGCCTGCTGGCACTGGCCGGTGTGCAGGCCAATGGTCTGCGTTCGACGCATACAGCCTATGAGCGCTCTCAGGCAAGCATTGCTGCCATGGATATAGCCGACCGCATGCGGGCTAACAAGGCAGGTGTGGATGCGAATGCATATGCGGCTATTGCCAGCCCCCCTGTCGCTCCTGTGCCCGCCAGTTGTGTCGGCACCGGTGTAAATTGCACCCCTACCCAGATTGCCGCAGTGGATGCCTACGAATGGCTGATATCGCTGGCGACCGACCGCGATTTATTGAATCCGGACGGGGCTGTTACCTGCCTTGCGGCGCCATGTGTTCCAGGCTCAATGTACCAGATCACGATTCGTTGGGACGGGCGGAGAAACGGGGCGGTCGGCCAGAACTGTAATCCGTTTAATCTGGGCGATAAAATCTGTTATCAGGTCGTGGTGCAGCCGTGAACACGATACGTAGCCAACGAGGATTCACCCTCATTGAAATGATGGTGTCCATGTTAATTTCGCTGATTGTCATGGGTGCTGTCGCATCGGTATTTTTGTCCAGCAACGACACATTCCGCCGACTGCAGGGGCTCGCGACAATTCAGGATAATGGGCGCTTTGCCATCAGCTTCATGAAAGGGGTGTTTCAGGGGGCGGCATACTCCGGCTGCATGACGACGAATACAATCGTCAAAAACCAGCTTACCAACCCCAATGCTTATGCCAACGACTTTACCGTTCCATTGGCGGGTTATGAATCGACCGGGGTTGGCGTATGGAGTCCGGTTCTTGATGCGGTCTTCACAACTGCGCCGGCACCCGTGCCATTGGGTGGCAATGATATCGTGACAGTGCGTGGCGCTGTCGGGCCGGCAGTCAATGTTCAGGCCGGCATGGCCGGGCTGAATGCGGCGGTGCCGATCTCGACCAATCATTACTTTGCAGCGACCAATCCCATCTTGCTGGTATCCGATTGCGGCGGCAATGCGGATATCTTTCAAAAAACGAATGCGGCTGCCGGATCTGCTGCGCATGCTGCCGGACCGAACTCCTCGGCCAATCTGTCGAGAGTGTATGGCCCGGGCGATATTACCGTGCCTATCGATACCACATCCTTTTATTTAAGCACCATTAATAACATCAATTCCCTAGTTGTCATTCAGGGCGGTCAGGCTCTGGAGATGGTGCGAGGGATGGATGGCATGCAGATCCTGTACGGCGTTACGACCGCCACCGGCACAGGCACTTCGGCGGATACTTCAGCTAACCAGTATCTGACGGCACAGCAGGTGGTCGCAAGTGCGGGGGGGTGGGCGAATGTTGTGAGTGTGCGCATCGCCATGCTGCTGTCGACGCCAAATCTGTCTGTTCGTCAGCCGGATACACGAGTGTATCAGCTTCTCGGTGTTCCATATGGCCCATTTAATGATCTGAGAATGCGCCAGCAATTTGAAACAACAATCTCTTTGCGAAACAGGAGTTTACAATGAGTTGCTGTCTGCATGATGTTGCTGTGAATGCCCCCTCGGCAAGTAAAGAGCAGGGGTCTGTTCTGATTATTTCTCTGGTACTGCTGGTGGTGCTGGCTGCGTTGGCGACAAGTGCCATCACCTCTGCCACGCTTGAGCAGCGGATGTCGGTCAATTCACTGGAGCAGAATGTGGCTTTTCAGTCTGCTGAAACAGGATTGAAGTCCGGAGAGGCGATTTTACAGGCTTTGCTCCCTTCTACGCCTGCGGCTATCACGCTCGGGACCGCGGGATGTGCAGCCCCCTGCATTACGACGCTGGATAATGTGAATGGCGGCATCTATGCCAATGCGACGGGCTTGCCATGGGGTAATTTTGCGGCCTTTCCCGAAATAGGCACTGTGATTGGAACCAGTTCAGGCGCCCCGCCTCAGTACATTGTTGAATATGTGGGATTTTTTGTTGATCCGAACAGTTCCCTCAGGGTGGATAGCGGGGTTGTTCTCGGAAGTCAGTATTACCGCGTCACCGCCATGGGTATTGGACGGACCAACGTCGCGGGAGCTGCCAATGCCGGCGCCCAGTCCGTTCTGCAAAGTATATATGCCCGACGGCTCATGTAGGGGCGTCGTCGCGAAAATGTTTGGAGGTGATTCAAATGATTACCGAAAAGATTGAAGTTAAATTTATGGGTTTGTATAAAATTGTGTTCCTGGCATTGCTCTCCCTGATGTTGTTTGTGCCGGGGCATGCGCTGGCGGTGGATCTGAATTTGGCGAGGTTTCCCGGCTCTATCGGCAATACAAGTGAGCCGAATGTCATGTTTACGCTGGATGATTCCGGCTCCATGGGTTGGGAAACCCTGCCGGACAAACCTTTAAGTGGCGTCAGCAGCAGCAGTAACTTTACGATGTGGCCAGGCAGCAGGGCGGTGGGTTTTGATGAGACATTCAGCTGGACCGCTGCCTACCTGCGCTCCAAGGGTAACGGAGTGTATTATGATCCGAAGGTGCGCTATGACCCGTGGCTGAATTCGGATGGAACCTCATTTCCGAATGCCAATCCTGCTTGTGCGAAGGACGATCCGATGGGCTCTGCTACGAATTGTCGGCCGTTCGCTGTCACCGCACCCATCACGGCCTCAGTAAGATGGTTAAAGGATAACGGTAGCTACAACAATTCGTATACAAACCAAACATACTGGCCGGCAACGTATTTTGTTTACACGGGGCCGGTGCCGACAGGCAACGGTGCAAACACGCCGGCATATCCTGCCGATACGAATGCCAAGAATACTGGCTTGTACACCAAGGTTGAGGTGAGACCGACAGTTACCTCATATACGCTGGGTGGACCCGAACGCACCGACTGTGCAATTAGTACGGCATGTACTTATACCGAGGAAATCCAGAATTTTGCCAACTGGTATACTTATTACCGCTCCCGCGTGCAGACAGCCAAGGCGGGCGTGGGCCATGCCTTTGCGCTGCAGGGGACGTCTATCCGTGTCGGCTATGGTACGATCAATACCGGCAGCAGGACGGTTGATGGCGTCACGACCGGCGGCGTGATCAAGGACGGCGTGCGCCATTTCGCGGGTGCGGACCGTACGCTTTTTTTCACCGAGCTGTATAACGAAACGGTGGGCAACAGTACGCCGCTTCGCCGGGCTGTCGATCACGTGGGCCAATATTTCAAGCGTACCGACAACCGCGGCCCCTGGTCGGACGTGCCGGGCAATGTTAACACAACGGCCGACAGCGCCTGCCGCCAGAGCTTCAATATCCTGATGACGGATGGTTACTGGAACGGTTCCACCCCAAGTGTGAGCGGCAATATCGATAATACTAGCCACACGGCAACGACAACGCCGAGCACTTATACTTACACGCCGGTGGCTCCGTATAAGGACGCTGCTTCGAGTACGCTGGCCGATGTGGCCATGTATTACTGGAACCATGATCTGCGCACCGATTTGAATAATTTTGTGGAGGACGGCAGCGGGCAGGATCCGGCCTACTGGCAGCATTTGGTCAATTACACGGTAAGTCTGGGCATAAATGGCACGCTCGATTCGAATCCGACCTCGCCGACATACGACTACCCGGGTCTGTTGGCAGGAACGACTTCATGGCCGAATGCAACGTCCAACAGCCCGACCGGCATCGACGATTTGTGGCACGCGGCGGTGAATTCGCGTGGCTTGTATTTCAGCGCCAAGAATCCGACCGAGTTCGCAGCTGCGCTTACAACCGCACTGAGTGACATTCAGGGACGCACTGGCTCAGCCGCAGCTGTGGCGCTGGATGGTGCTCCTCTGGCGGCGACCAGTCGGTATGTTTATCAGACGAAATACTATTCAAAAGGCTGGACCGGAAATCTGTTTGCCAAGCGTGTTGATTTGGTCACCGGTGCTGTCGCGCTGACACCGGCATGGGATGCGCAAAGCGTGCTGAGTGCCCAGAACTGGGATACCGGCAGGGCAATTGTCACCTACAAGCCGGGCACGGGCGGTGTGCCATTCCGCTGGACGAATCTGTCCCCGGCGCAGCAGGCTTTCCTGAAGATCAATCCGGATACCGGTGTTACAGATCCCTCCGTGGCGAATGCCCAGAATCGGCTGAACTGGTTGCGCGGCAGTCCGGTTGCGGGCATGCGTTCACGCAATAACCTGGTGACGGGCCAGCTGGAATTGCTTGGTGATATCGTTACTTCCTCGCCTGTATACGTTGGGGCGCCCAACACTGTATATCCGGCCTATTGGGGAGCAACGGGACCCGAAAACAGTGTCCCCTATGCCGGATTTCAGGCCGCCAAAGCCAATCGAGCCGAGCGCGTCTATGTCGGTGCCAATGATGGCATGCTGCACGCATTCAATGGTGCGATTGCCGGTGGTGGCAACGAGGTGTTCGCCTATGTGCCGAATGCGGTGATGAAGAAGCTGACCAGGCTGACCTCAACCACCTACACGGCCGCACATCAGTATTTTGTCAATGAGTCGCCGGTCGCGAGGGATGTATTTTATGCAGGCGCATGGCATACGGTTCTTGTCGGTGGCCTGGGCGGGGGAGGACAGGGCATCTATGCGCTGGATGTCACGGATCCGGCGGCGGCAAATGAAACAGCGGCTGCCGCCAAGGTGCTTTGGGAATTCGATGACAGTGCGGATGCCGATCTTGGTTTTACGTATGGCAAGCCTTCGGTTGTGCGTATGCGTAATGGCAGGTGGGCTGCTATCTTCGGCAACGGCTATAACAACATGACGGCAGACGGTGCCGCCAGTGCTACGGGAGATGCCATTGTTTACGTGCTGGATATTGAAACAGGCGCCGTCATCAAGAAATTCGATACAGGCAAGGGACTTGCTGATAGCACGACTGTACCGAAATATGCCAATGGCATTGCTAATGTCGCTGCGATATCGGCCAATGGTGATATGATCGCCGACTATCTCTACGCGGGCGATTTACAGGGCAATGTCTGGAAGATGGATGTGACCGACCCGAATCCAGCCAACTGGACGTTTTCCTACAGGACGGCAGCAGCTTTAACCTCTCCCGCGGTGCCGCTGTTTGTCGCCACCGATTCTACAGGTGTAAGACAGCCGATCACCGGCGGCATCGATGTGGCTCGCAATGCATCCCATCGCAGCAGCTACATCGTGTATTTCGGCACCGGTAAGGATCTTGAACAGGCAGACTACACTGCAGTGGGTCAACAGACCCAGTCATTCTACGGCATTTGGGATAACGGCAAATCAGGTATCGGACGCGGCCATTTGCTCCAGCAGAAGGTGCTTGAGGAGATACCTGCCAAGACGGATCCATTAACGGGCATCACAGGTTTCCCGTCGAGGGTAACCAGCAATAATTCTATTATCTGGCATACGGGAGCGGGCCTGCCGAGCGGGGCCCCGCCGGCGGACCATATGGGCTGGTATATAGATCTGGCCAACAGCGACACTCGAATCCCATTCAACAACAAAGGCGAGCGCTATCTGGAAACACCTGTCGTATTGAATGGCCGGGTTATTTTCGTCAGCTCTGTGCCATCCACTGAACCATGCAAAGGTGTCGGGTCGGGATGGTTGTTTGAGCTGGATGCAGAGTCCGGCAGTCGCCTGAGTCAAACGGCTCTGGATGTCAATAATAACAAGACTGTTGATGCTCATGGTTCCTCTGATATGGTGCAGTCGACCATTGATATCAATGGCGACGGGGTTGTGGATAGCAATGACATGGTTGTCGCCTCGGGCATTAATGTGCAGGGCTCCAAGATGACCGTCGCGCCAGATGCAAGAACGAAGTTTATCAGCGGCCTATCAGGGGGTCTGGAAATCATTAAAGAAGATCCGGGGCCGGGTGTAACGGGTCGGCAATCCTGGATACAACTTCAGTGAGGTGTTTACCATGAATCTGCAAAAATTATTTTTGACAGCAGTGCTTCTGCTCGTCTTTAACGGCATGCAGGCGATCGCGGAAGAGTCTGCGGCTGTCTCTGGGCGAGCGGAGGCCAATGTTGAACGGCTCGACCTCAAACATGGTGTGATCCGCATTGGAGGGGAGGCCTACCAGATTTCCCCTGATGTTGAGGTGATGGATTCCAGAGAGGGTGGAACCATGGAGTTGCGGGGCTTGCGTATCGGAAGCAGGGTTTCCTTTCAGTTCCGGCGCGCCGAAGGCAAGCGACCGGTGGTGTTTTATATAGAAGTGCATGAAATGCCTTTAAAATAAAGATGTTGTTTAACTTGATCTGATTGTAAGGACAGCTCGCTCTGGGTGATGTTATCCAGAGCGAGCTTTTTGTAGAGATATTGGCCTTCTTGACATTCCCCTTTTATATTGCTACCTTGCAGGAGAAACTGATAGTATCGCTTAAACAAAGGGGGGGAAGTGGCTCTTTTTTCAAGTAAGTCTGAAGGCATGATGGGTATTGATATCAGTTCCACCGGCATCAAGCTGGTGGAGTTGGGAAAGACCCGTTCCGGCTATGAACTTAAGTCTCTCGCAGTGGTTCCCCTGCCGCGTGATGCCATTGTTGAAAACACCATTATTGATTCGATGGCTGTATCTCAGGCCTTGCTTGATGCGATTGAGCTGGCCCGGCCATCGTCACGTAATGCGGCCATTGCTGTGTCTGGTAATGCCGTGATTATCAAAACAGTTTCCATGCATACGGCTACCGAGTTTGAGCTTGAGACACAGATTGAATATGAGGCCGATCAGCATGTGCCATACGATATTGATGATGTTTATCTGGATTTTCAGATTCAGGGGGAATCGGTAGACGATCCAAGCTCGATGGATGTGGTATTGGTGGCCTGCAAACGTGAGGTGGTTGAAGATTACCAGCTTGTGTTAAGCGAGGCGGGCATTACAGCCAAGTGCGTTGATTGCGCGGTGTTTGCGCTGGAAAATGCAGCGGAGTTGACAGACGAGCATAATGTTATTGATTCAGCCTCCCAGGTGCTGCCAGATGAAGATGCCGAGGTTCATGCGCTTATCAATATTGGCGCCAACCTGATTAACATCAATGTGCTTATCAACGGGCAGATGAGTTTTGTGCGTGACCAGTTCTATGGTGGCCAGAATCTGACCGAGGAAATCCAGAAAGAACATGGTATTGGTTACCAGGCAGCTGAGCAGATGAAGTTGGAGAATTTCTCCGGCGTCAGTCCCGAAGCGCTGGAACGTTTTTACGTTGGATTGACATCCGAGCTGGTTCGCTCACTTGATTTTTATTCGGCCAACCATGCCGAGTTCCCGGTGCAGAAGCTGCTTCTCAGTGGAGGATGTGCCCTGATCCCCGGTATTGCGACTGAACTTGAGCAGCGACTGGGAATTGAAGCGGTTGTCTTGCGCCCCTTTCCAAGCGTCAAGGCATCGTCCCGCAGATTTGACCCAGATTATCTGGATCGAATCGGTCCGATGTTGATGATGCCGATTGGGCTCGCCATGAGGGGGTTTGACTCATGATTCGCGTTAACCTTCTCCCCTACAGGAACGCCCGCAGACACCAGCAAATACTCCAGCATTTGGGAATTGCATTCTGTGTGATAGCGGTTGCCGCGATTATTTCACTGGGCATGCATTGGGTTGCGCAATCCAATCTGACCGATTTGCAGAATGAGTATACTCAGTTGAAGGCACAAAATGATTTGCTAAAGAAGAAAATAGGCAAGATTAAGGATCTAGATGCTCTTCGTGCTGATGTAGAACGCAAGCTGAAGTTGGTTGATAGATTGCAGCAAGGGCGCTTCCGCAGCCTGAACACATTCTATGAGGTGTCCAAAGTGCTCCCTGAAAATGTGTGGGTCACAAAGATTATTGATAACGGTACAGGACTGAAAATAACGGGCCTGGGAGAAAGCAATGAGGCTGTTGCTAATTTCATGCGTGCGCTTGACGCTTCCAAGATATTCTCGAATGTCACTCTCGAGGTGATAAGCAGAGTAAAGGAAAGCGGTGTCCCTATAAGAAGCTTCAGCCTGACAGTGAATAGACTTGATGTGCCCGTATCGGGCGATGGGGGGAATTCATGAACTTGGATTCTTTAAATCTTAGTGCACTTGATGCATTAAGACCTGTTCTTCCGCTTCCTCTGTGGCAGAAGCTCGTTGCGCTGGTTGCCACATTTGTCTTGCTGGTTGTCGGGTATATATATTTTGGTTGGTTGCCGATTCAGGATGCCATAAAGAGTCAGACAGCTCAGGTTGAGCAGCAGCGCATAATACTCAAGAAGAACCAGCGCTTGGCCAAGGATCTTCCGCGGAAGCAGGCAGAATATGCACAACTTGAAAAGCAGCTGAAGGTCGCTCTGAATATGCTTCCAAAGCAGTCTCAAGTTCCTGATTTGCTTGAAAATGTATCTTGGGCAGGCAAGGACTCCGGCTTGAACTTTAAAGATTTCAGACCAAGTGGCGAGGTTGTGAAACAAATTTATGCTGAAGTTCCAGTTGCTTTGAATGTTTCTGGAAGTTTCCGCCAATTAATGACATTTCTTAAGCGGGTTGGTGAGATGCCCAGGATTGTTGATGTCAAGAATCTTACCTTAACCCAGGAAGAAGACGGCCAGTTAAAGGTTAATGGGCAAGTGGTAACGTATCGGTTTGTCGATGACGCAAGCAAAGCTAAGAAGCCGGGAGCGCGCAGATGAAGGCAGAAAAGGCAATTGGAATTGGCTGGGAGGCCATCATGAAAATGAAATTCAATCAATTTGTTAAGATGCAAGCCGTTTGGGCTAGAGCTGCTTTTTGCGTGAATATGGTGTTTTTAGCAGCGGCGGCCATGACTCTGGCTTCATCCGTCGCAATGGCTGCTACGATTACGGGTGTTCAACTCGAATCCAAAGGGACGGAGCAAGTAGTACGGATTAATTTGGACGATGCCGGAAAATATCAGGTGTACGATCTTGAGGGGCCATCTCGTGTGGCTGTCAGCCTGCCTGGATATGCGCTGAGCAAAGGGATCACCGCCATGAAAGGAAATGGGGGTGTGGAAAATGTTTTTCCGGTTCAGGATGAAAATGGTGCGCGTGTTGAAATTGGTCTGACAGCAGGGGCAACATACAAAGTTAATGAGGAAGGCAATGCCCTTATAGTCTCAATTACCGATGCCTCCGGCCAAGGAACTCAGGCAACCGGGGCTGAGATCAAGGACCTACAGGTAAAGGATCGTGGCTCTTACACCGAAGTTGTGGTGAGCGGTGAGCATATGGATGCGAATCACAATGCATTTGTGACTAATGGAGGCTCAAGCATTATCCTTGATTTCTGGGGGGCTGTTTCGAAACTGCCGAAGGAATTTTTCTCATATTCGACGCAAAAGGTCAGTGGTGTAACAGTGGGGGCAGCTGATGATCGAGTACGTCTGGTTCTTTCATTGGTGCCGGGGGCAGACGTCAAACACCAGATTGATGCGGATGCAAACCGACTGGTTGTTCGTATCGGCAATGTGGTTCCAAAGCACAACGCCGCTGGCGTAGTGGTTGAAGCTGTGGACTTCAAGCCGGATGATCGCATAGCACATCTGGTTATTCGAACAAGTGAGACGAATCCCATTGTCAATTTGAACGAAAAGGATGGGAAGGTCATAATTGACCTTAAGAATGGTATGCTGGCTTCAGGACAAGAGCGTTCACAGGATGTAAGTGCTTTCCCTGGCCCGGTTAAACAGGTTGATAGTTATTCCTTGGACAAAGGTGTGCGGATTGTGGCTCGCTTGCGCCAAAAGGTGGAGTTGTCTTCTTTTCAGGCAGGAAACATCCTTACCATCAATATGATACCAGAAGATATTGCTAGAACTCAGGCCGGAGCAGAAGGCAGTTCAAGCGGTTTTGCATACAACGGTCAAAAGGTGACCTTTGATTTCAAAGATATTGATATTGCAAATGCAATCAAGCTGATTGCAGAAATGAGTGATTTAAACATCATCATGGGGGATGATGTGAAGGGAACCTTATCGATGCGGCTCATAGATGTGCCGTGGGATCAGGCGCTGGATTTGATTCTGCAAGCGCGTGGTCTTGGCAAGGAACAAATGGGCAACGTCGTTCGCATTGCCCCTCTGGAAGTGCTTGCAACGGAGCACGAGAACAAGCTTAAAGCCCAGAAAACACAATTCGCACTTGACCCGTTGATAACAGAGCTTGTAACCACCAATTTTGCAAGTGCAAAAGATATTGTTAAAACGATTAAGGAGCAATCAAAGGCCTCTGAAGGGAAGCAAGGGGGAGCGGCCCAGGGTGAGACGGAATCATCTTCAGCCAATGGCTTGCTAAGCAGCCGGGGTTCGATACTTGCCGACGAACGTACGAATACGATTATTATTACGGACACTGAAACAGCAATCAATAATATCAAACGCTTGATTGCTGGCATTGACAAGCCAGCTGAACAGGTGCTCATTGAAGCTCGAATCGTGGAGGCAACCGACAACTTTAGCCGTGATATCGGTGTTCGCTGGGGTGGGTATGCTACAAGGACCACATCCAAATACACCCATGCGATTTCCAACACATCCAGTGCTACACCTCCTGGAGGCTTCCTGGTTGACCTTCCGGCGGCTGCTGGCGCTGGGGCCGGCGGTACAATTGGCTATGCGCTTGGTGCCGTCAGCGGTTCATTCAACCTGAATTTGGAGCTGTCGGCAGCTGAGGCAGAAGGTCAGATCAAAGTAGTATCCAATCCACGTGTGATAGCAACGAATAATACACCAGCCGAGATTTCTCAGGGTGAAGACATTCCGTTTCAGAGTACTAGCGCAAATGCTGGCACATCGATTCAATTCAAGCAGGCCAAGCTTGGACTCCTTGTTACGCCTCAAGTTACCCCGGAAAGGGGTATCGTGCTTCAGGTGGAAGTGAGCAAAGATACTCCGCGAGCTAACGACCTGCAGGCAGGTGGAGCGCCCATTATCGGTACAAAGAAAATCAATACTTCGATCTTTATGGATAATGGAGAAACCGTTGTCATCGGTGGTATTTATACGCGCAACGAATCAACCACCGAAAACGGGGTGCCGCTCTTAAAGGATATCCCCATTCTTGGTTATCTTTTCAAAAATAAACTGAAATCCGATAACCGAACAGAGTTGCTTATCTTTTTGACTCCGACCATTCTGGAAAGCAAGGGTCAGGGAAAAGACAAGACAACCTGAGGAGGCAATTTTCAGATTACTGAGTGGCCTCTATGGCGAACGACAGTTTTGAACGGCCATTAGACTGAGGGTATATGCTAATGGCCGTTCAATTTTGCACTCTGTATCCGGCGGTGGGGTGTATCGGGTGCATCGATGTTGGCAGCTTGGGGAAGCCATGCAGGGTAGTTGGAGTGATGTGTCAGAGGTGTGAAGCAATTCACGGCTGAGTGCATGATGTCTGAAAAATTACATTTCTTATGATGAGAGTCACCCATGACTAAACAAATCTATCATGTGGATCTCGGTATTCGATCCTATGATATCCACATAGCGCCGGGCTCCCTAGATGGAATCGGTAAGGCATTATCTGACGTGATGGCAGAGGAAACCAGTTGCCTGATCGTGACTAATGAAACAATTGCGCCCTTGTATCTAGAACGCGTTTATAGGTCACTGAAAGGTGCTGGCTGGCATGCATCCAAATGTGTTCTTCCCGATGGAGAGCGTTATAAAAACCTTGAGACATGGGGGTTGATACTTGATGCGCTAATGCTGGCCCGCCTATCACGAAATGAGCCGATCATCGCACTGGGTGGCGGTGTCGTGGGTGATATGACAGGCTTTGCTGCCGCTTGCTATCGACGTGGCATTCCCTTTATACAAGTTCCTACCACGCTACTGGCACAAGTGGATTCGAGTGTTGGTGGAAAAACAGCCATCAATCACCCGCATGGAAAGAATATGGTCGGCGCATTCTATCAACCTAAGATGGTGTGGATCGACCCTGAGGTTCTGGCTACCCTGGATGTACGTGAAGTTCGTGCCGGTCTGGGCGAGGCCATCAAGTATGGCTTGATCCGGGATGCGGATTTCTTTGCATGGACTTGCAATCACTTGCAGCAGGCTTTGGCACTCGATGCCGACGTGCTGGCAACGCTGATCCATACATCATGTCGCCATAAGGCGGATGTCGTGACGGCGGATGAAACAGAGCAGGGCATGCGGGCGCTGCTGAACCTTGGGCATACCTTTGGGCACGCCATTGAGTCCATGACGCATTATACCGAATATCTGCACGGGGAAGCTGTTGCGCTGGGCACTCTGATGGCTGCACGTCTTTCCGAACAATTGGATTATGCGCCTGAGGGTATCGAGCGGAAAATTAAAGCCTGCTACGAAGATGCGGGGTTGCCGGTTAAGATGCCCGAGTTTTCAGCCGAGGCCTGGCTGGATGCCATGGGGCACGATAAAAAGAATGTCGGCAGCCGAATACGCTATGTGCTGCTGCGTGGTATCGGGGATGCTTTTGTGGCTGAAGATGTTTCGCCGGACGCCATTCGGGAATTGGTTGCATCGTTTCGTGGGGAAGGGACAAAATAAAACGGGGCTACAACCGTAACCCCGTTACACTGGAGCCGATGAGCGGATTCGAACCGCTGGCCTGCTCATTACGAGTGAGCTGCTCTACCAGCTGAGCTACATCGGCGATGGCTTAAGGGCGGCGGATATTAACAAGATATTTCGGTATGAAAAGAAGTTCGCTTATTTCTCACTGATCGCGCGAATGGCCTGAATGGCCGCGAGCATAGCTGGTGCCGCAGTTTCAGTGCGCATAATGCGCTCACCGAAGGAGAGTGCGCGAAAACCGCATGCTTTCAGGTTGGTTAAATCACGCTCGCTCCAGCCGCCTTCAGGCCCGACTGCCAGATACAGATTCCGAGCTTCCCGTAGCTCCTGACGAATGGATGTGAGCGTATCCCCGGCTTCCGGATGAAGTGCAAATGCTGGCCCTGAAGAATTTATATCCCCGATTGCATTATGCCAGGAGACGGAGGGAAGAGCGGTGCGGCCGCTTTGTTCGGCGGCTTCGATAATGATCTTCTGCCAACGTGCAAGCCGCTGTGACCTTTTTCTTTCATCAAGCTTAAGCGTCGATCTTTCGCTGCGAACGATATGAAAGCTGGCAGCACCCAGCTCGGTTCCCTTTTGCAGAACCGAGTCAATTTTTTCGCTTCGGCAAGCTGACTGAATGACGTGAATGTGGCATTCCAATTCACGATTCACCTCAACAAACAGGCCGACACTGCAGGAGCTCTCCTTCTTGGAAAAATGTTCAATCTGACCGCTAAATTCACCGCCCTGCCCATTGAACAGGGTAATGGACTCCCCTTCCTGCAGGCGCATAACATGCCTCAGATAATGGCCCTGTTCTTCTGGCAGTGTGATGATAGAGCCACTGGCAAGCTCCTGATCGACATATAAGCGACAAGTCATGCTGCAATTTGGCCCGATTGTGGCTCGGCACGCAAGGTTCTTGACCCCTAGTCAGCAAGTTGCATGATGCACGCATGTTTTTTGGCGACTTGAACTCACAACACTGGCAGCCGGTGCGGCAATGGAAGGCCACGGATGCTGGTCTGGATCGTGATGCGGCAGCAGTGCTTACGGTAGCCGGGTCGTTGACCCGTTTCCTTGAGCGCCGTTACGGTATTCGTCTTGACGTCCGGATGCACGATCAGTTTGTCGATCATGTGAGGGCTGAAGAATCTGAAATGCTTGAATGTCTTGCCGGGGCGCCTGCCTTGCGCCGGCAGGTGTCTCTGATGAGCAGGGGGTCTGTGCTGTTTGATGCGGAGTCGGTTCTCCCACTACAGGATTTGCCGGCAGATCTGATGCGAGAGCTGCAAGAGGGCAAACGCCCGCTTGGAAACCTTCTTCTTGATCGTGGCCTTTCCTTGTCTCGATCGGATTTAAGTATAGCGCTGTTGGACGTTGAAGGTGTTTATCAGGGGAGATGGGCGCGCAGATCGGTTTTGCGCTCTCCATCGGGAACGCGCGCTCTGGTTGTTGAAGTCTTCCATGATGAAATGTGGCGCCGCTTGCAGAATTCCAGCCATCGTTATTGATGGCTATTTGCAGTGCTTCAGCGCAGTGCTCTTGTTCAATTTATAAGTAGAGCCTAGTATGACGCCGTTCATGGGGGCGACTTGGTTTCGACGAAGATGCTGAACCCTGTGGGGCATGCCGGGTTGTTGGTCCCGTAAAAAGCTGACACTTGCATATAATTGCAAACGACGACGTAGAACTAGCTTACGCTGCGTAAGTTACCCCGCTCCTGAGGTGTCCATCCATTGGGAATCCGGGGTCATCTAGATGGAATCGCTATTCAGGACTGGAGACTCGTGGTTCTGAAAGTTAAATAGCTACGAATCGACCTTGGGGGGCATCTTGCCCGTTTGATTCTCCCAGGGTGCTGTTTAATCGGGCTAAGCATGTAGAACTGCAGGCTGATGGTTTTCGGACGCGGGTTCGAATCCCGCCGCCTCCACCATTAATAAGACGGGCTATGGTTGTCCGATCACTTGGATTTTTTGAATACAGGACTGGTCGGATCGCCTTTGTCTGCTTGTGTTGATGGCAGTAATTCCCTGGGCATAAAGGTGCCTTTTTCTTGACCGTTTGCATGGTCAGTGGTAGCAAGCTCAACCTGTTTTTGTAGCAACGTGAGGGGAGCTTCAAGAAGCTTGTAGGAGGGTTTCATGGGTGCGGCTTATTTGGCCAATGAGTACATCCCGATTGTCATTTTTATTCTGGTAGCCCTGGTTATGGGCGTTGCTCCTTTGGCTCTGACATATCTGTTGGCTGAGCAAAAACCCGATGCTGAGAAACTTTCTGCTTATGAGTGTGGCTTCGAGGCTTTTGAAGATGCACGTATGCAGTTTGATGTTCGTTTTTACCTGTTGGCTATTTTGTTTGTTGTGTTTGATCTGGAAAGCGCCTTCCTTTTTCCCTGGGCGATTGTTCTCAATAAAATAGGTTTTTTTGGCTTTGTTGAGATGATGCTGTTTCTGGTGATTCTTCTGGTCGGTTATATCTATGCGTGGAAGAAGGGGGCCTTGCAATGGGAATAGAAGGCGTACTCGAAAAGGGTTTTATTACCACGACGGCAGACAAGCTCATTAATGGCGCTCGTGCCGGCTCGCTGTGGCCGATGACCTTTGGTCTGGCTTGTTGTGCTGTTGAAATGATGCATGCAGGCGCTTCGCGCTATGATCTGGATCGCTTTGGGATCGTTTTTCGCCCCAGTCCGCGTCAGTCCGATGTAATGGTGGTGGCGGGCACGCTGATCAACAAGATGGCCCCGGCTTTGCGCAAGGTTTACGACCAGATGTCCGAGCCGCGGTGGGTGATATCCATGGGATCATGCGCCAACGGTGGCGGCTACTATCACTATTCCTATTCGGTGGTTCGCGGCTGCGACCGTATCGTGCCTGTGGATATCTACGTTCCCGGTTGTCCCCCTACTGCTGAAGCGCTGTTGTACGGCTTTATCCAGCTGCAGGAAAAAATCAAACGCACGAATACGATTGCGCGGTAGTTGCCATGACTGACAAGATTGTGAATGAAGACAAGTTGCACGATGACATCACGGTGGTTCATGAGCCTGAGTGGCCGCAGGAAGTTGTCGGGTTACAGAAAAAGTTTGGCAAGGATGTACTGGACGTTGAGCAGGGCCTGGATTGTGTTTGCGTGAAGCTCTCGCCCGGAGTGAACGCCGAGGCCTGCCATTATTTGAAAAGCCAGCAGGGCTTTGAGCAGGTGATGGATATCTGCGGCGTGGATATGAGCGAGTATCCTGATCGTGATGTGGCGGCCTCCAGATTTGAGGTTGTCTATCATCTTCTGTCGATTTCCAAGAATATGCGTCTGCGGTTGAAAGTGGGCGTCAACGAGCGTGAGCTTGTTGATTCCGTGACAGAGGTATGGCCGACAGCCAACTGGTTTGAGCGCGAGGCATTCGATCTGTACGGGATTATTTTTAATCATCATCCCGATTTGCGTCGCCTGCTTACCGATTACGGATTTGAGGGTTATCCCCTGCGCAAGGATTTTCCGCTGACCGGGCGAGTGGAGATGTTCTTCGACGAGTCGCAATGGCGCTGCGTGTATCGCCCGAACAAGGTTGAGAATCGCGAGCTGGTTCAGAAGTCATGGCCGGAGGGTGAACGTGGCTGAAATCAAAAACTATACACTGAATTTTGGCCCTCAACATCCGGCTGCACATGGTGTTCTAAGGCTGGTGACCGAATTGGATGGCGAAGTGGTGGAGAAATGTGATCCCCATATCGGCCTGCTGCATCGTGGAACCGAAAAGCTTTTTGAACATAAAACCTATTTGCAGAATCTGCCTTATTTCGACCGCTTTGATTATGTTTCGATGATGGCCAATGAGCATGCGTATGCTCTGGCTGTTGAAAAACTGCTTGGTATTACCCCGCCTGAAAGGGCTCAGTATATACGCGTGATGTATGCTGAATTGACACGCATCCTGAATCACTGCATGTGGCTGGGTGCCGTGGCGCTGGATATCGGCGCGATGACCGTGTTTCTCTTCTGCTTTCGCGAGCGTGAGGATATTTTTGATTTTTACGAGGAAGTTTCCGGCGCGCGCATGCATGCTTCCTATTTCCGTCCCGGTGGTGTTACCAAGGATCTGCCGGAGGGGCTGCTGGATAAAATTAACGCCTTTACCGAAACCTTCCCCGGCTATGTGGATGAATATGAGACGCTGCTGACCGAAAATCGTATCTGGAAGCAGCGCAACGTTGATATTGGCGTCGTTGATAAAGAGGCTGCGCTGGCCTGGGGCTTTTCAGGGCCGATGATTCGGGGCTCCGGTATTGAGTGGGATTTGCGCAAGACCCAGCCTTATGATGTTTATGATAAGCTCGATTTCGATATTCCGGTTGGCGTGACTGGCGATTGCTATGATCGTTATCTTGTTCGCGTCGAAGAGATGCGCCAATCCAACAAGATTATCAAGCAGTGTATCGACTGGTTGTCAGCCAATCCGGGGCCAGTGAAGATTGATGATTACAAGCTGACTAACCCTCCGCGCGCCAGCATGAAGGGTGATATGGAAGCTCTGATCCATCATTTTAAATACTTCTCTGAAGGGTTTCATGTGCCTGCAGGTGAAGTGTATGCGGCAGTCGAGCATCCGAAGGGCGAGTTCGGCGTTTATGTCGTGTCCGATGGTTCCAACAAGCCCTACCGCATGAAGGTGCGCGCTTCCGGGTTTGCCCATATTCAGGCGCTTGATTATATGTGTCGCGGACACATGGTGGCCGATGTCGTGGCCATTCTGGGAACACAGGATATTGTATTTGGGGAGGTTGACCGATGAGTGCTGTCGAGCAGCCGCAGTTTAGTGAGGCGCGACTGGCTGAAATTTCAAAGCTGGTCGGTCGTTATCCCGGTGCACAGTCGGCCCTCTTGCCGGTGCTGCATATGGCTCAGGAAGATTTTGGTTACCTGTCGATGGATGTGCAGAAACTTGTGGCCAGCACGCTTGGCGTGCGTTTGATGGCAGTACGCGAGGTTGTGACCTTTTATACGATGTTCCGTGAAAAGCCCTGTGGGAAGTATCTGATGGAAGTCTGTACCAATGCCTCCTGCATGCTGAATGGCGCCAATGAATTGGTGGCTCACATGTGCGACAAGCTGGGTATCAGGGTGGGAGAGACGACCCCTGACGGGATGTTTACCGTGACCGAGGTTGAATGTGCCGGAGCGTGTTCAGGTGCACCCGTGGTGCAGATCAATAATGCCTATCATGAGAAAGTGGATGCGGCCGGCATTGATGCCGTGATTGAAAAGGCGAAAGCCGGGCAGGATCTTGGCGAAGGGGAGGCGGTGTGATTCCATCTGATCCCAAGCAGGTGAAGGCGATCTGTTTTGCCAACATTCATGTGCCTGATATGAATAAACTTGCGGTTGCCCGTAAGCAGGGCGCGTATGCTTTTCTGCCCACAGTCTTGAAGAAATTCGATTCCGGAAAGATTATCGATGAAGTTAAAACATCCGGCCTGCGTGGTCGCGGCGGCGCCGGATTCCCGACCGGGCTGAAATGGTCGTTTGTACCGCGGAATACTGGCAAGCCTACCTACTTGATGTGTAATGCTGATGAGGGTGAGCCCGGCACATTCAAGGATCGTGATATCATGCGTTATGATCCACACCTTCTGATTGAAGGCATGATCATGGCTGGCTTTGCGCTCAACGTCCGGGATGCCTATATCTATATACGCGGTGAGTTCAAGCGCGAGGCCGAAATTCTGGACGCTGCTATCGCCGAGGCGTATGCCGCCAACCTGCTGGGTGAGCGGATTCTTGGTTCTGATTTCACCATGCATCTAACTGTTCATCGCGGGGCAGGGGCTTATATCTGTGGCGAGGAAACGGCTCTGATTGAGTCGGTTGAGGGTAAGGCAGGGCGACCCCGTTTCAAGCCACCATTTCCGGCAGTGGAAGGGTTTTATCGTTCTCCGACAGTGGTGAATAACGTGGAAACATTAGCCACCATCCCAGCCATCCTTGAGCATGGCGGTGCCTGGCATGCCCAGATCGGGCAGCCAAACAATGCCGGCATGAAGATTTTCTCTGTGTCAGGGCAGGTTAACAAGCCCGGCAATTATGAAGTGCCATTGGGTACGTCCCTTAAAACATTGATTGAGGAATATTGCGGTGGTCTGCAGCACGGCACGGTTCCTAAGGCCATTATCCCGGGCGGTTCGTCATCTCCATGGCTGATGGCCGAACATTATGATATTCCATTGACCTTTGATGCCCTGGCTAAGGCCGGCTCCATGCTGGGCTCCGGTGCGATTATTGTGATGGACGAAACGGCCGATGTGGTGGCGGTTGCACGCCGACTGGCACATTTTTATGCCCATGAATCATGTGGCCAGTGCACCCCATGCAGGGAAGGAACTGGCTGGCTTGAGCGGATTATGATTCGCGTAGAAGCGGGACAGGGAAACAAGGAAGATTTGGTAGTGCTAAAAGAGGCATCAACCCATATGGCCGGACGTACCATTTGTGCTTTGGCTGATGGTGCGGCAGCGCCAATTCTTTCGCTGCTGAAACATTTTCCTGATGAAGTGCGCGCCCGACTGGTGGAGAACGCAGCATGACGACATTGTACATTAACGACGAGGAAGTCACCGTAAGCTCAGGTACCAGCATCCTTGAGGCCTGCCGCTCCAAGGGGGTTGATGTACCGTATTTTTGCTATCACCCTGAACTGAGCGTGGCGGCCAATTGCCGCATGTGTCTGGTTGAGGTTGAAGGTTGGGCCAAACCGGCTGCTTCCTGCTGTACACCTGTAGCAGAGGGTATGAAAGTCCACACTCAGACGGAAGGGATCAAGAAGGATCGTCAGATGGTGATGGAATACCTGCTGATCAATCATCCTCTCGATTGTCCGGTATGTGATGAGGGCGGCGACTGCCGTTTGCAGGATTATGCTGTTGCACATGGCGCATCCCAGAGTCGTTATGTTGAAGCCAAGCGGGCCACAACAAATGACGATCTCGGGCCGTTTGTTTCGACATGTATGACCCGCTGTATTCATTGCACGCGATGTGTCCGTTTCGCCGATGAGATTGCTGGTACGGGCGATATGGGTGTGCTTAACCGTGCCGACCATATGTCGATCAGTGGCATTGTTGAAGAGGCCTGTGAGTCCGAGCTTTCCGGTAACCTTTCCGATATATGCCCTGTTGGTGCTTTGCTGGATAAGCCGTCCCATGACATCTCACGTCCTTGGGAAATGATGCACCACAAGAGCACCTGTACGTTGTGTCCGAATGGATGTGATATCAATATCGAATCCCGCGGGGATGAGGTCATGCGCATCAAGCCTGTGGAAGGCAGTCCTGAGCCATGGCTGTGTGATCGCGGACGCTATGTTTACGATGCATTCCGTTCCAAGAACAGGATCCTGGAGCCAAAGGTTCGACAGGGTGGCGAACTGGAAACAGTTGGCTGGGATGAAGCTTTTGAGCGCGTTCGTGAGTTACTCAAGGGAAAGAAAGTGGGCATTATTTTCTCACCTTTCTGGAGTGCCGAAGGCCTCACTTCGATTCGGCTGATGCGCGATGCGGTGTTTCCGGATGCCAAAGTTGCCTTTGATTTGCATCGCCGGGACATGCGCCCATTTGCCTTTGAAGAAGGGTTTTCCATGACCACGCAGCAGATCGAAGATGCCGATCAGGTCGTGATTCTTGGCTCCGATCTTAGGCAGCGCCTGCCGCTTCTTATGCAGAGGCTGCGCAAGCGTGGCAATAAGGGTATGCCCGTCAGCCGAATCGGCGCTATGAACTATCGTACAAATATGAAGCTTGGCAATGATGCCATTATTAGGCCCCGTGACTGGCCGGCAGTGATTGCCCGTGCCATGCAGCAGGTTCTGGATCTTGGAAAAACCGCTGCCGGTATCGAGGAATGGCTTGCTGCTGTGCCGGACAGGCATGAGGCAGGCAAGGTTCTCGCAGATGCATTAATGGGTGATGGTTGCGCCCTGATTGTGGGCGAGGAAATACGTTCCCACGCAGATGCGGCTGCATTGATTTACGGGCTGGATCTGCTGATGCGGGCATGTGGTCATACCGAAGAGGGCGCTGATGGACGTAACCTGGTTCCCGAGGCCATGAATGCGCAGCTTCTTTCATCCGTCTTTGGCGATATGCGTACCAGTGCGGGGGATCTGTTCGCCTCTGCTGCTGCAGGAAAGCTCGATGCGCTGGTGTTGATCGGCAGTGATCCGGTGGGTGACGGTTTGTTTCCGTCGGCAGCCAAGGCGGCATTTGAGAAGGTGCCTGTCATCCAGATCGGTGCGATTGCCGGTGGTATTGGTTCGAGTGCAGAAGTGAAATTGCCGGTTGCCTCGTATGCCGAAATAGATGGCACATTCATCAATATGGAAGGGCGCGTTCGCGTGGCTATGCAGCCGCTTCGGTCTTTGGGTCAGGAGCGGCCTCTGTGGAAGGTCATGATGCGCCTGGTGCAGGGGATGGGTGGTGAAGTTCCTGTCGTCAACATGGCGGAGTTGCGTGAGAAAACTGCTGCTTATGTTCCTGTCCTTGCTGAGGTGTGGAAGGGTGCTTCTCTGGATGAAGTGCTCGCACCTGTAGCGCGAAACCGTGGCGCTGAAGTTTTGCCGGGCAAGCTGGATGAAAGTTTTGATCTGGATCTTGTTTCGCGGTATTCGATGTATCGAGAAGGAATGTGGGCTCGAGCTTCCGATTTGCTGCTGGCTGCGGGCCGGTTGCATGCGCTGGATGATGTGATTGTGCACCCTGAAACCCTGGCTGCCATGGGGCTCAGTGCGGGTGAAAACACCGTGCGTACATTCCTCGGAGAGCAGGTGTTCCATATTGGCGTGCGTGAGGATGTCAGTCCCGGTGTGCTGTTTGTTGCCAAGCGTGGCGTGGCTGGTGATCTGTCTGATGTCACCGCTGCAAGTATCGTCGGAGGGCATTCATGAGTGGGATGGAGATGGCCATAACGGCTGGTATCTGGACACTGGAGATTCTTGCCATCGCGGTAACCGTGGCACTTTCCGTGGCTTATATTACCTATTTTGAACGTCGAGTGATTGGCTGGATGCAGCTGCGCAAGGGGTGCAACCGGGTCGGTTGGGCAGGGCTGTTGCAGCCGCTTGCGGATGGCCTGAAGCTTGTGCTCAAGGAAACCATTATTCCGACTTCGGCAAACAAAATTCTTTTCGTTGCCGCCCCGATCATGGCGTTGACCCCCGCCCTGATTGCCTTTGCAGTTGTGCCTTTCGGCGAGACAAGCTTCTTCGGTGTCTGGGAAACTGTACATGTGATGAGTATCGCCAACCTGAATGTTGGCCTGCTGTACATCATGGCGATTTCCAGCCTGTCCATTTACGGCATCCTGATGGCTGGCTGGGCCTCCAACTCGAAGTACCCGTTTATCGGCGCCATTCGGTCCACTTGCCAGATGGTTTCTTATGAAATTTCCATGGGTTTCGGCTTGGTGACAGTGATGATGCTGGCTGGAAGCCTTAATCTGGCGGATATCGTGCATGCACAGCAGGGCGGCATTCTGCACTGGTACATGCTGCCACTGTTTCCGATGCTGCTTGTATATTTCATTTCCGGCTGTGCTGAAACTGCCCGTACCCCGTTCGATCTGGTTGAAACCGAAGAGCTCGTGTCTGGTTATTATACAGAGTATTCAGGCATGTGGTTCGCCACCTTCTCGCTGGCCGAGTATGGCGCCATGATTCTGATCAGTCTGATGACCTCGATCCTTTTTCTTGGTGGCTGGTATGCTCCAATTCCGGCTCTCGATTTCATCCCCGGAACTTTCTGGTTGCTAGCCAAGACGGCCTTCCTGATATTTGTGTTTATCTGGTTCCGTGCCACGTTCCCTCGTTATCGGTATGACCAGATGATGCGCTTGGGCTGGAAGGTCTTCCTGCCCTGGACGCTGGCATGGATTGCCGTTGTCGGTATTTTTATCTACACGCCGGGGCTCGATAGCATCATTAACTTCTGGATGCCGTGGAGGTGATGAAATGATTAAGCGTGCATTCAAAACATGGTTTTTATGGGAATTGCTGGTTGGTCTTTCCCTGACAGGGCGTGTCCTGTTCAAGAAAAAGATTACGGTTGAATACCCCGAGGAGAAAACCCCCCTGTCGCCACGTTTCCGCGGCTTGCATGCGCTCCGCCGCTATGAATCCGGCGAGGAACGGTGCATTGCCTGCAAGCTTTGCGAAGTGGTATGTCCTGCTTTGGCGATTGTGATCGAGTCGGAGGAGCGTTCTGACGGCAGTCGTCGCACCACGCGCTACGATATTGATTTTTCCAAATGCATTTATTGTGGTCTGTGTCAGGAGGCTTGTCCGGTGGATGCAATTGTTGAAACACAGGAATTTGAATATGCCACCGAAACCCGGGCCGGGCTTTATTATACCAAGGACATGCTGCTTGCTAACGGGGATCGTTACGAGAAGCAGATTGCGGCAAACCTTGCTGCTGATGCGCGCTACTGCTAGTGCCAGAATTTGAGGAGGGGAAGTGCTAGAAACTGGATTTTTTAACCTGTTTGCCGGCTTGACCATTATTTCCGGTATGGGGGTTGTGCTGGCCCGAAACACCATGCATTCGGTGATGTTTTTGATCTTCTGCTTTTTTAATTCGGCCGGACTCTTCTTCATGCTTGATGCAGAATTTATCGGCATCATCATGATCCTTATTTATGTCGGCGCGGTCATGGTGCTGTTCATGTTTGTCGTGATGATGCTTGAAGTAAATCAGGCCAAACTGCGCGAGGGTTTTCTGCAATATCTGCCTCTGGGCGGCCTGATCGCGATTATTTTGATTATCGAGTTTATTGCTGCAGCTCAATCAGGTGTTTTCACCGAAGGTGTCAAGGCGACAGCCCAGCATCTGGGCCAGGAAGTGAACAATACTGCGGAAATCGGCCAGATTCTCTATACCCGCTACCTGCTTGGATTTGAAATTGCGGCCGTCATCTTGCTTGTGGCACTGATTGGTGCTGTCGTGCTGACGCTGCGCACCCGTAAGGATGCCAAGTACCAGAATATCGCAGCGCAGGTTCAGGTCCGCAAGGCGGATCGCATGCGCAAGGTGAGGATGTAATGGTTAGCTTATCCAGTTATCTCATTGTTGCAGCAGCCCTGTTCTCACTGGGCGTGATCGGCCTGTTTCTGAACCGCAAGAACGTGATCACCATCCTGATGTGTATTGAATTGATGTTGCTGGCGGTGAATATCAATTTCGTTGCATTTTCACACTATCTCAATGATCTGGGTGGCCAGATCTTCGTCTTCTTCGTATTGACGGTGGCTGCCAGTGAAGTGGCAGTCGGTTTGGCGATTCTGGTGTCCTTCTATCGCACCCGTCGTTCCATCGAAATTGAAGACATCAATACGTTGCAGGGCTAAGGGGGAGAGGACGTGCAAGAATCTGCCATGTTGCTGAATACGACGGAATTGCTGGCAATTCCGGCCTTGCCTCTGATCGCCTCTCTGATTGTAGGCTTTTTCGGCTGGGCCCTGAAAGAGAAGCTGTCACATACCATTACCTCTGCAAGCGTGATTATTTCGGCCATCCTGTCCGTCCATATTTTCATGCAGGTGCTCGACGGTGCCAGTTTCTACGGAAATTTCTGGACCTGGATGCTGTCGGATGATTTTGTCGTGCCTGTCGGCATGATGATCGACCGTTTGACAGCGATCATGATGCTGACCGTCACGATCGTATCCGCTTGCGTGCACATCTATACCATCGGTTATATGCACGGTGATCCCGGGTATTCGCGCTTCTTTTCTTATATATCCGGCTTCACCTTTTCGATGCTGGTGCTGGTCATGGGCAACAACTTCTTCACCCTGTTCTTCGGCTGGGAGGCTGTGGGCCTGGTTTCCTATCTGCTTATCGGATTCTGGTTCAAACGGGAAAGTGCTAATTTTGCAGCATTGAAGGCATTCATCGTCAACCGGGTTGGTGACTTCGGCTTTGCTGTCGGGATTCTGGCAATTTGGTACTACTTCGGCACCATCGATTACCATGAGGTATTTACTCAGGTTTCTGCATTTGTAGCAGAGGGCCACACGATGAGTTTCCTCGGTTGGGAAATGGATGCCATCACCTTCATCTGTCTGGCCCTGTTTGTCGGTGCCATGGGCAAGTCGGGCCAGGTTCCATTGCATGTTTGGCTGCCTGATTCGATGGAAGGTCCGACCCCTATCTCTGCCCTGATTCATGCAGCTACCATGGTGACTGCCGGTGTATTCATGGTGGCCCGTTGCTCTCCGATGTTTGAATTTTCAGAAACGGCGTTGGCTGCTGTCACGCTTGTCGGTGCTATCACAGCCTGGATGTGCGCCACCATCGGCCTGGTGCAAAATGACATCAAGCGTGTCATCGCCTATTCGACCTGTTCGCAGCTCGGCTACATGTTTGTCGCTTGCGGCGTATCGGCATACGGAGCTGGGATTTTCCATCTCATGACCCACGCCTATTTCAAGGCCCTGTTATTTTTGGCAGCCGGTTCCGTGATCCATGCCGTGATGGCGAATCAGGATATTCGCAAAATGGGTCAGCTACGCAAGTACATGCCTATTACCTATATCACCATGCTGATTGCAGCTTTGGCCCTGTCCGGCGTGCCGCCGTTCGCAGGCTTCTGGTCCAAGGATCTGATCATTGAGGCAGCGATGGTGCGTGAATTTGCCGATTATGGCTGGGTCAGTTCGTTCGCCTATTTCGCTGTTCTGACGGCCGTGTTCATGACCGCATTCTACACCTTCCGCATGTTCTTCCTGACATTCCATAATTCCAACCGAGTTCCGGAAGAGGCCAGCCATCATCTACATGAATCACCCAAGGTGATCACAGTGCCGCTGGTTATTCTGGCGATTGGCGCCCTCGTGGCAGGTGCCTGGGGCTGGCATGTTCTTGATATAGCCAATCCCGAAGTGGCGAACGGTTATTTTGGCACTTCGTTGTTTGTCACTGAGGCTCATAATCCGTTGATAGCTCTGGAGCATATGGAGCATGAACATGGCATCAGCCTGCTGGGTGAGTTTGGCCCGCTTGTGCTGGCAATTTCAGGCATCCTGCTGGCCTTTCTCATGTATTTCCGCGAGACAGCCATGCCGGCGAAGCTGGCCACTGTATTCAAGCCGGTTTATACCTTTCTGCTCAACAAGTGGTACTGGGATGAGTTGTACGACCGCATTTTTATGCGTCCGGCTCAGTGTCTTGGAAACTGGTTGTGGCAGAAGGGCGATCTGGGAATGATCGACAGGGGTATGATTCACGGTGGTATCGTGGATTCCATCAAGGCTGGAGCAGCGCGCATGCGTGAAATGCAGACCGGCATGGTGTTCCATTATGCGTTTGCGATGGTGATCGGGGTCTTCGGCTTCCTGACCTATCTGCTGCTGAACGGTTAAAGGGGAGATCGCAGAGATGCAATTACATAACGTCTTGGATTTTCCGATTCTTTCCCTCAGCGTTTTCCTGCCTACTTTCGGCGCGTTGTTCATCTGGTTGTTTGTGCGTGGCGACAATGCCGTGCGCTGGGCGGCTCTGGCTGTTTCTGTTGCCACCTTCATTGTTACCCTGCCGCTGGCATTTTCTTTCGAGACTGGCACGTCGCACATGCAGTTCGAGGAATTCCATCCGTGGATTGAGGCTTTCAACATCAACTATCAGCTGGGTGTCGACGGCATCTCCATGCCTTTCATCCTGCTGACCAGCCTGCTGACAATCATTTGTATTGTCTCGGCCTGGGAGTGCATCAACGAGCGCGTGAAGGAATACATGATCGCCTTTCTGGTGCTCGAAACCACGCTGATCGGCGTATTTGCCGCACTCGATGCCGTGCTGTTCTATTTCTTCTGGGAAGCCATGCTGATCCCGATGTATCTGATTATCGGCATCTGGGGTGGAAAAAACCGCGTTTATGCGACAATTAAATTCTTCCTGTATACGCTGGCGGGCTCCGTGCTCATGCTGGTTGCCTTGCTGGCGATGTACTTTAAGGCCGGTCATACCTTCAGCTTGCTGGCTTTCATGGATTATCCGTTCGATTTCACCTGGCAGTTCTGGATATGGATTGGTTTCTTCATCGCCTTTGCAGTGAAGGTGCCAATGTGGCCGGTGCATACATGGTTGCCGGATGCTCATACGGAAGCGCCGACTGCCGGTTCGGTGATTCTGGCCGGTATTCTGTTGAAGATGGGGGCCTATGGATTTCTGCGCTTCTCATTGCCGATGTTGCCGGACGCCTCACAGTATTTCGTACCATTTGTCGTGGTGTTATCGCTGATTGCCATCGTGTATATCTCGCTGGTAGCCATGATGCAGAAGGACATGAAGCGCCTGATCGCTTACTCATCGATTGCGCACATGGGCTTTGTAACACTCGGAACATTCATGTTCACCGAGCAGGCGATCGAGGGCGCTCTGTTTGGTATGATTTCACACGGTTTTGTCGCTGCCGCACTCTTCCTGTGCGTGGGTGTCATGTACGACCGTCTGCATACCCGTGAAATTGGTGATTACGGAGGCGTGGTGAATGTGATGCCGGTGTTTGCCGCTGTGATGCTGCTGTTCTGTATGGCGAATGTGGCGCTTCCGGGAGCATCTGCTTTCGTGGGTGAAATTCTGGTACTGATCGGCACGTTCACCGCTTCCGACGTGGCACATGCAAGCCTTGGATTCTCGACCAAGTGGGTAGCCATCATAGCAACAAGCAGTGTTGTGCTCTCTGCCTGTTATACGCTGTGGATGTACAAGCGGGTGGTCTTTGGCAAGTTGACCAAGGATACGGTAAAAACGATGCCGGACATGGGCGTGCGTGAGTTCGGCTATTTTGTGCCGCTCATTATTCTCGTTATCTGGCTTGGCATATACCCGCTACCGGTTCTGGATGTTATGCATGCCTCGGCTACACATCTGGTTGATCAGGCAACGGGCAGCAAACTGGATGCAGCGGCGGCGCTGGCTCAGGCCATGCCCGCAGCCATGCACCATTAAAAGGAAGTGATTCATGGCTAATGTGATTTTCCCATTTCCGTTCCCCGAGCATTTGCTCGCTCTGCTGCCCGAAATGATCGTGGCAGTGATGGCAATGTTCCTGCTGCTTTTCGATTTGTTTATTCCCAAAGAGCGCAAAAACATGACGGCGTACCTGTCGGCTTTGACCATGGTGCTTGCAGGGGCAGCGGCGCTTTTCGTCATGACGCCTGAAACCCAGGTCGCGTTCTATGGCTTCTTCGTGCTCGACAACTTTGCCGTTTTTGCCAAGGTGCTGATCTGTGCCGCAACCGTGCTGGGGATATTCCTGTCTATTGATTATATGAAGGATGAGGAAAACGTCGGGGAATATTATGTGCTGATGTTGTTCGCTGCCCTCGGCATGATGTTGATGGTGTCGGCCAACAACTTCATCATTATGTATCTCGGGCTGGAGTTAATGGCACTGGCCATTTATGTTCTGGTTGGTTATCAGCGCGATGTGCTTCGTTCAAGTGAGGCGGCGCTGAAATATTTCATCCTTGGTGCGCTGTCTTCCTGTATGCTGCTCTATGGCATTACATTCCTTTACGGTGTAACCGGAAGTTTTAATTTTATCACTATCGGCCAGGGTCTGGCGGCTGCAGGTACTCAGGCACACTTTCCAATCATGCTTGGTCTGGTATTTATTCTGGCAGGCTTGGCCTTCAAGGTGTCGATCGCTCCGTTCCATATGTGGACACCGGACGCTTACGAAGGGGCGCCAACCCCGATTACGGCTTTCATGTCCGTGGCACCGAAGGTGGCCGGATTTGTCATTTTCATGCGCATTCTGGTTGACGCTCTGCATTCCGTGCAGCACGAATACACTTTTATTCTTACTGTGATGGCCGTTTTGACCATGGCGGTTGGCAATCTGGCCGCTATTGCCCAGCGTAATATCAAGCGCATGCTGGCTTATTCCACGATCGGCCATGTTGGTTTTGTCATGCTGGGCCTGATCGCGGCCAATACCGATGGTTACGCAGGCATTCTGGTATATCTGAGTATCTACCTGATTATGAATATGGGTGTATTCGCTATCATTATTCTGATGCGCCGGGAAGGTATCCAGGGAGAACTGCTTGATGATTTTGCCGGACTCTCGCGGGTAAGGCCCGGATATGCTCTGGCCATGGGACTTTTCCTGTTCTCTCTGGGGGGCATTCCGTTCCTGGCTGGTTTCTGGGCCAAATATGTGGTGTTTATCGCGGCCGTCGAGGCCGGCCACCTTTATCTGGTGCTGTATGCGCTTCTGTTCTCGGCCGTGGGCGCGTTTTATTACATTCGCGTGGTCAAGTATATTTACTTCGATACCGAGCGGGTGGCATTCAACTTTGCAGAGAATCGTCCGATGCAGGCCATTGTCGCACTATCCGCGATTGCGGTGGTTGTCATCGGCGTGTATCCACAGCCGTTGATTGATATATGCCAGAAGGCTTTGGGCGGCCTTATATAAGCAAAATAATTGCTGATGATTAACGCTGGCACACCTTGTTGCTGACATAGGGCTTGCATAAGCGCGCTCTTAACGTTATAAATCGCGCCCTTTTGAAAATTGATGGAGAACAAAACGTGAAAGCAGAAATTCATCCAGAATACACCGCATCCAAGGTAACCTGTTCATGCGGCAACACATTTGAGACACGCTCGACCAGGGGCGATATCCATGTGGAAGTTTGTTCTTCCTGCCATCCGTTCTATACCGGCAAGCAGAAGATCATGGATACCGAAGGTCGCGTTGAGCGTTTCTACAAGAAATACGGCAAGCCTGCTGGCAAGGCTGCCTGAGGCAGATTGGAGTTTTAGATGTACGCTGTTATCAGAACCGGCGGCAAGCAGTATCGTGTTAAAGAAGGCGATATTCTGCGAGTCGAGAAATTAGAAGCTGAAGCTGGCAAGCAGATCACCTTTGATCAGGTGCTGCTGCTGGGTGAAGGTGATGCGATCAAGGTTGGCGATGAAGCTGCCAAGGCCAAGGTGACAGGCGTTGTTACCGAACAGGGCCGTGGTCAGAAGGTTGTCGTTTTCAAGAAGCGTCGCCGCAAGAACTATCGCTTGACCCAGGGTCATCGTCAGAGCTTTACCGCTGTGCGAATTGAAAAGATCAGCAAGCCACGTGCGGCTGCCAAGAAGGCAGATGCTGCGGCAGAAAAGGAGTAAACCATGGCACATAAAAAGGCTGGTGGTTCCAGTCGTAACGGACGCGATTCCAATTCCAA
>Ga0209919_1000164_pt1 | contig 33814 bp, 28 predicted proteins | sample SalPon2A_C_D2_MG_FD_185721 | JGI IMG/M metagenome (GOLD analysis project Ga0209919, IMG submission 185721) | Soil microbial communities from South San Francisco under conditions of wetland restoration - Salt Pond MetaG R2A_C_D2_MG (SPAdes)... | ecosystem: Environmental > Terrestrial > Soil >... | reverse complement strand
GGTGCCCCGGTATTGATCGGAGGAGCTGCGTGAGGTGACCTGAAGCGCGCCGACCCGCGTGAGGTCGGTGAGAATCTCGTCCTGCACCCCGTCGGTGAACACCTTGTTCGCCGTGTCACCGCCGACGTTGTCGAACGGCAGCACGGCAACGGACTGGGCGCCGGCGCCCCCGCCGCGACCGCCGAACTCGCGGAATGCGCCGTACCCCGCGCCCGCCACGATCACGATCCCCGCGGCGGCCATCACCCAGCGCGGTAGGCGCCGCGCCCGTGCCGCACCCGCGCTCACGGCGGTGAGCGGTGCCGTGGACGTCGGCGTGATGCCTCCGCTCGGCGTCGTCAGCGCCTCGAGCTGGGGGAGCAGGACCTCCGCGTTCGCCGGCCGGTCCGCCGGACGCTTCTCGAGGCACTGCATCACGAGCTGACCGAGCGGGGCAGGGACCGATTGCCGAATCGTCGTGATGGGCTTCGCCGGCTCCGTCACGTGCGCCGCGAGGATCGCCTGCGGGCTCGGACCGGTGAAGGGCGGATGGCCGGTCAGCATCTCGTACGCCATCACGCCCACGGCGTAGAGATCGGCACGGAAATCCACGTGCGGATCGGCCACCGCCTGCTCGGGCGCCATGTACATGGGTGTCCCGAGAGCGACGCCCGCGGTCGTGAGCGCCTGGCGGCCGGTCGCTTCGCTTACGGCTTTCGCGACGCCAAAGTCCGTGACCAGCGCGTGGCGGCCGGAGAGGAGCACGTTGTCGGGCTTGATGTCGCGATGCACCACACCGTGCTGGTGCGCGTAGGAGAGGGCATCCACCACGTCCCGCAGAATCTTTGCCGACTCCGCCACCGGGAGCTCGCCGCCGCGCGCGAGCTTCGCGCGCAGCGACTCCCCCTCGATGTAGGGCATGACGTAGAAGAGAAAGCCGTCGGCCTCTCCGGAATCGAAGAGCGGGAGGATGTGCGGATGCTGGAGGTTGGCGGCGACTTCGATCTCGCGGAGAAACCGCTCGACGCCGAGCGTCGCGGCGAGCTCGGGTCGCAGGACCTTGAGGGCGACTTTCCGATGGTGGCGGACGTCTTCGGCGAGATAGACCGTGGCCATCCCCCCCTGGCCGACTTCCCGCTCGATGACGTAGCGCCCCGCCAGGGCGGCGTTCAGGCGCCCCGTGTCGCTCACGACGCTTCCGCCGCCTTGGTGCGCGGGACCGTCCGCCCGATCAAGACGGTGATGTTGTCGCTTCCACCGCCGTCGAGGGCGTCCTGGAGGAGCAGCTCGGCCGTTTCCTTCGAGCTCTTCAGGTTCCCGAGACGCTCGGCGATCTGCTCGTCGGAGACGTGCTTCGTGAGGCCGTCGCTGCAGAGCAGGACGATCGTGCCCCACTCCCGCACGATGCGCGTGACCACCGGCGCCGCTTCGGGCCCGCCGATCGCGCTCGACAGGACATGTGCCCAACGCGTCTGCGCTGCGTGCTCCCGCGTCAGCACCCCCTGCTCCACGAGGTCCTCGGCCATCGTCTGGTCCCGGGAGATCTGCGTCAGGCGTCCCTGGTGGTAGATGTAGAGGCGGCTGTCGCCGACCTGGAGCACGTACGCCTGCGGCCAGAGCCCGAGCCACAGCGTGAGCGTCGTTGCGAGCCGGCCGGTCTTGCCCTCTTCCGCGGCGTGCTCGAGCAGATCGGCGTGACACTGCATCGCGGCGTCTTCGAGCAGCTTCGCGAAGCCCTCGGGTTCCGTGGCGTCCGCCGTGTAGAAGGCCTGGGCGCTCCGCGCGACGTACGCCGCGATGGCCTGGAGGGCGAAGCGCGCGGCCTCTTCGCCGGCCCCGCTTCCCACGCCGTCGGCCACCATCGCCAGCCAGGCGACCCGCTCGGTGGAGCTGGTCAGCCCTTCGATGCCCGGCAGACTCGTCTGATCCACCCGCATGTGCTTTGAGAGCGTGGAGATCAGGAAATGATCCTGATTCTCCTTCCGCACCTTGCCCACGTGCGTCACGCCGTACTGGTCGATATCGGCGTCGGTCGGTTTGTGAATCGATTCGGCCATTGGGAACGATCCCTCTCGGAACGCCTGTAACATGCACGTCGCCGGCGTCCCGCGCGACCCACCCCCAGCCTGCTAGGGCGTCCCCGTCCCGTGGTGGTTCCGGAGCAGGGCGTCGAAGGCCTCGAGGGTCGGTAGGTAGCGGATGCCAGCCGTGCGGTGCGTGGCGTCGAGCGCCGCCGCGCCGTGACCGCCGATCACGAGCGGCGTGGCGGCGGGGAGACTCTTCCGGATCTGCTGAATTTCGGCGCCCAGGCGGTCGGGATGCGCGGGGTACACGACGCTGAGTGCCACGAGACCCGCGCCCGTGCGCCGCGCCGCGCCCGCGATTTCGGCAGGAGGGAGGTCGGCACCGAGGTACGTCACACGCCACCCAGCGGCGGCCGCCACGGCGGCGGCCAGCATCGCTCCAAGCTCGTGCCGCTCCTCCGGCGGGGTAGCGATCACCGCCATCGGCGCGTCGTCCGCCAGATCGAACGACGGTGCCAACCACTCGAGCCGACGGCGGATCACTGCGCTTGCCGCGTGCTCGTACGCGGGGCCCAGCTCGCCCGCTTCCCAGCGGCGTCCGATCTCGTGGAGCAGCGGCGCCAGTAGCGCTTCGATGAACCTTGTGGCGCCCATCGCAAAGGCCGCCTGCCGGAGGACGGCGTCGAGCTTCTCGGGCGCGAGCTCGGTGACCGCGGCTAACGCCGCGTCGAGGAAGGCGGCCTCGAGGCGCCCTTCGGGCCGCCGCTCCGCCGCTCCCCCTCCGGGTGGCGCCGCGGCGGCCTCGTCCTCCGCCACGAGCCGCTCGAGCTCGGCGTCCGAAAGGTCGGCGACCTGCGAGATGTTGCGCCCCGCCCCCGTCGCCTGCACGAGGAGCGTGAGCCGTTCGACATCTGCATCCGAGTAGAGGCGCTGGCCTCCATCACTCCGGCCCGGTTGCACGACGCCGTACCGGCGTTCCCACACGCGCAATGTGTCCGGCGAGAGCCCGGTGCGGCTCGCGACGACCCGGATCGGATGTCGCGGAGTTGTGGTCAGAGGTGTGTCCGGCATGGCTGACATATTAAACAACTGTCCAAGCGTTGACAAGGTATCTATTTGGACAATACATTGACATACAGCTCACAGCGTCGTATTTTGTTCGACGTTAGTTGGACAACGGCTCCGGCGCGTGTGTGCGACCGGCTGGCCGAGGCACCGAACCGGAGGCAGCTCAGATGCGGAATCTCAGGAAGCAACCATTCATGGTCACCGCGCTGGCGGCCGGCGCCCTACTCTTGGGCGCCGCACCCGCGGCGCATGCGCAAAGCGCGGGGAAGGTCGCCGTCGAAGTGCGTGGCGGCGTCAACGTTCCCACGTTCGGCATTACCGACGCCGCGAAGGCCGGGCCAAGCGTGGGCGGCGGGATCTCAGTGGAGGTGGCCCCGCGGGTGTGGCTCATGGGGGACGCCGATTTCGGCTTTCACAAGGGTGCGAACCTGGTGGGCGGCGGCCAGGGGCCCGACGTGGACGTCTTTCACTTCATGGGCAAGGTCGGCTACGACCTCCTGCCGCGGCAGTATTCACCGCTCTCGGTGACGATCAATGCCGGCGCGGGCGCGATGATGTTCCGGGTGAAGGGCACGACGACTCTCACCAAGGCGTATCCGGCGATCAACGTCGGAGCGAAAATCGGCTACGACGTCACTCCCGGGGTGGCGCTCTTTCTGAGTCCGCAGGGCGACATCGCCTTCACGGACAAGGCCGTGCTGGGCACCTCGAAGGCGTGGGTATGGCCTTTCGCGGCGGGGCTGCGTCTGAGCTTCTGACGCAGGCTGGTTCGCGGGACCCTGGACCCGCGCCGCCGCTTTTTTCATAGATGGAGCCGCCGTCCTCTCGAGGGCGGCGGCTCCGCGTCTTCCTGGCGATCTCTCGACCAATCGGCTCACACCCTTTATGTTGGGGCCGACCATTTGCCCTGGAGAAATGGGATGCGTTTTGTGCCACCCTCCGACAAGCGCGGCGGACTGATCGCTCCACCACCCGTCGTGGTGCAGGACCGTCGCCGCGCCGACCGCCGGCGGGAGATGCGCGGCCAGGAGGGGAGCGCGGTGAAGGAGGGGAGGGAAGATGGCGAGCGGCGCACGCGGGAGCGCCGCGAATCCCCCGCGGGGCATCTGCGGAATGCGCTGATGATGTTGGATGATCTGACGCGCCTGGCCGAGGCAAACGACAAGGCGCAGAACGCCCTCGCGGGCGCCGCGCGCCGGATGTGGCTGGCCCTCGCGGAATTCGAGCGGGAGAGCCACCAAAACGCATCCATGCGGTGGACCGGGAGGCCGGCGGAAGGCTGACCCGCCGCACCTCCCGAACCGGTGCCGTATTAGGCGCCCTGCTTCACCGCCTGCACGTCGAGCGAAATCTTCACGTCATTCCCAACGAGCACTCCGCCCGTCTCGAGCGCCTGATTCCAGGTGAGCCCGTAATCGCGACGGTCGATCGTCGTGGTGGCGCTGAATCCGATCCGCTCACCACCCCAGGGATCCTTCTGGCGGCCCTCGTTCGTGACGGCGAGCGTGATTTCCCGTGTCACCTCGCGAATCGTGAGGTCGCCGATGAGGGTGAATGTGTCGTCAGCCGTCCGTTCGATCCGGCGGCTCATGAATGTCATCGTCGGAAACTTCTCGACGTCGAAGAAATCGGGCGAGCGCAGGTGGGCGTCGCGCTTCTCCTCACGCGTGTCGACGCTCGAGACGTCGATCGTGACCTCGACGCTCGATGTGGTGAGATCGCGCTCGTCGAGCACCAGCGATCCGCTGACCGCGCCAAACTGCCCCTTCACGCGGCTGATCATGAGGTGCTTGACCGAGAACTCGACGCCGGTATGAGCGGCGTCGATCTGCCAGGTGGACTTCCCCGTGGCGATGGTGGCTTCCGTAGTAGCGGACATCTATGACCTCCTCGTACCGTGCGCGTTCGATGTGTGGTGCGGACGAGCTCTGCGCACGCATTGCGAACCCGCCCAGAACAAATACTTGTCTAGTCTATATCTTAGTAAAGAGACATATCTTCAACAAAAAACCCGTGTGGCTCATTGAGCGGTCCCCGCGTCGGCGCGCGAGCGCGCGTAGAGCCCGAGACGCTTGAGGAGCTCCGCCGCACGGCGTTGATCGTTGGTCCCGAGCCCCGCGAGCGCATCCTCGAGTGCCGCGACGTGCTCCGCGAAGACCCGCGCGATCAGACCCTTGCCCTTGTCGGTCAGCGCGGCATAGCGGGCCCGGCGGTCGGTCGGGCATGCCAGCCGCTCCACCAAACCCCGCTTGACGAGCCGATCCACCAGGTAGGTGATCCCCCCGCTCGACACGAGCACCTTCCGCTGCACCTCGCCGACCAGCAACGGACCCTTGGAGTACAGCGCCTCGAGGATCGCAAACTCGGCGAGCGTGAGATCATGGCGCTCCACGCTCTTCGAGGCCAGCGCCGCAACCGCGGCCTGGGCGCGCGAGAGCGTGACCCAAAGCTTGAGGGCGACCGCCGTTTCCGGCGAGAGATCGGGTGCTACGGACGAGATCGTCATTGTCTTAGTACTAAGCTATCTCGCTCGCTCGAAATGTCAACGGTCCGGCCGCACGAACGTTTCACCACGGATTCACGGCGGCTTCGGCACCCGTGTCGCAGGTTCTGACGGCTCCTCAAGGAGGCAGCGATGACAGGGGTGCGAACGATAGGACTGCTCTCGGCACTGGCAGTGGCGGCCGCCTGTGGCAGCTCGACCGGACCGGCAGCTTCCGATCTCGTGGGAACGTGGCACGCCACCCGGATGCAGTATGTCAGCACCACGGGACTCGGCACAGTCGACATCGTCGCGGCCGGGGGAACGGTCACGCTGGTGCTCAACGCCGACTCGACATATCAGCTCACCGTGACGCCGAGCGGCGGTTCGCCGGACGTGTCGGCCGGCACGTGGAGCAACTCGATCGACGTGATGACGGTGCGTGAAACCGGCATGACGGGCGAGATGCAGTTCCAGATGACCTATACGGCCACGACGCTGACGCTCACCGGCGCGAATACGAGCTACGACTTCAACGGCGACGGCACGGAAGAAGCGGCGACGCTGAACGTGACATTCACGCGCTGACGCGCGATCTCGGGGTGCTGCCTAGGGCGTCATCCCGAGCTGCCACATGACGAAAAGCAGGGACCGGGCCGTATCCTGAATCTGCTTCGAGACCGGCAACCCACCCGAGTGCCCCGCCTCCGTGTCGTAGTGCAGCAGAATCGGCCGGTCGGATGACGTCGCCGCCTGCAAACGCGCCGTCATCTTGCGCGCATGGAGCGGGGCCACGCGCGTGTCACCGTCGCCGGTCAGGAGCAGCACGGCCGGGTACGCGGTGCCCGGTTTCACGTTCTGATACGGGGAGTATTCGAGGAGATACTTGAACTGCTCCGGATTGTCCGCCGAGCCGTACTCCGAGACCCAGAACGAGCCGATCAAGAATTTCTGGAAGCGCAGCATGTCGAGCAGCGGGTAGCCGCACACCACCGCGCGGAAGAGATCGGGACGCTGGGTGAGCGCGGCCCCGACCAGCAGGCCACCATTCGACGCACCCGCGATCGCGAGCCGGTTGGGGTTGGTGTACTTGTTGGTGATGAGCCACTCGGCGGCCGCGATGAAATCGTCGAAGACGTTCTGCTTCTTGCCGAACATCCCCGCCTCGTGCCACGCTTCGCCGAACTCGCCGCCGCCCCGCAGGTTCGGCACGGCCAGCACGCCGCCGTGCTCCATCCACACGGCGTACTCGGCGGAGAATCGGGGGGTCATGCTGATGTCGAAGCCGCCGTAGCCCGTGAGGAAGACGGGGTTGTTCCCGTCGAGCGTGATCCCCTTCTTCGACGCGACGAACATCGGCACGCGTGTGCCGTCCTTCGACGTGTACCAGACCTGCTTCACCTCGTAGTCCGCGCTCGCGAACGGCGCGTCCTCCCGCCACCAGACGGACCGCGCATCCGCGGCGATCCCATAGCGGTAGATGGTGGTGGGGACGTTGTACGACGCGAACGAGAAGAACGCCTGGTCCTGATCCCAGCGTCCGGAGAGGCCGCTGACCGTGCCGATCGACGGCATCGCGATCTCGCGGAAGGGCGTCCCCGCCAGATCGAAGCCGCGGATATGCCCGATCACGTTCTCGAGATAGCGCACCCACACGTGATGGCCCGCCAGGGAGAAGCCCTGGATCGCGTTCTTGCCTTCGGGGACGATCTCCTTCCAGTGTGAACGCCCGGGCGACGCGGGATCGGCAACCATCACCCGCCCGTTCGGCGCCTTCCAGTCGGTCTGAATCACGATCGTGTCGCCGGCAAAGGCCGCACGGTAGTTCTTTCCGGTCTCCGTCACCATCGGGAGGACGGGCCCGTCATGCGCGACGTCCTTGAGGTAGAGCTGGTTGCCGCCCGAGGTGCCGATCGCCACGGTGATGAGCAGCCACCGGCCGTCGGTGGAAAGGGTCGAACCGATGTACTTGTCCGGCGTGATCCCGTCGCCGAAGACCAGCTGCGCACTGTCCGCCGGCCAGCCGAACGCGTGGTAGTAGAGGCGCGGCCCCGCGTTGGTGGCGCGACTGTAGAAGAATGCCTTGTCGTCGGGCGTGAACGAGAAGCTCTCGACCCGCATCTTCGGGAGCGCTTCCGCGAGCACCCGCCGCGCGGGTACGTCGTAGAAGCGCGTGACGGTTTCGTCCTCTCCGCCGTGCCGGATGCCGTAGGCCAGGAGCTTCCCGTCTTCCGAGACCTCCACCATATGAACCGAGAGCGGCACGCCCGCTTCCATCGTGTTCGGATCCACGAGTGGGATGTCGGTGCCGTCTGCGCCTTCCCGCATGTAGATGACCGAAAGGTCCTGATCGGCGGCCTTCCGCGTGAAGAAGTAGCGATCGCCCCGGACGGTGGGCGCGCCCTCCTGATCCACGCGCATGAGCCGGCCGAGGTCGTGCGTCAACGCCGCGTGTCCCCGCACACCCGCCATCACCGAGTCGGTGAACGCGTTCTCCCGGTCGATCCAGGCCCGGGTTGCCGGCGAGTGCTGATCTTCGAGCCAACGATACGGATCCGGGATGGCCACGCCGTGCAGGGTGTCCACCACCGTGTGCACGGCCGTCGGCGGATAGTGGATCTGCGCGGCGAGCGGGCGGGCCGCGAGGGGCGCGAGCGTCGCGGCGACGGCGCACGCGACGAATGTCCGGGGACGCATTACGAGGCCTCCGTCGTTGTGAGTCGCGCGCGGAGCGCGTCGTGCTCCGCCAGGTCCACGGCCGTCCAGGCCATGGCGAGTGCTCCGTCCACGAGCGCCTTATCGGCGGCCGGCTTGACGCAATAGGCGGTGAATTCGGGCTGATGATTGCCGGCGGTGCCCGAGTCGATCCCGATCATGGGATGGATGGAGGGGACCGCGAGCGAGACGTTGCCCATGTCGGTGGATGCGGCGATACGGGCGGCGAGTGGGCCGAGATCCGGGAGGGTGCGCCCCGCCGCGAGAGCATTCGCGCGGTAGAGATCGGCGATGTCGCCGTCATGGATCATATGCGTGTAGGGTTGATCGCCGCCCACCACCTGCAGCGTGGAGCCGGTCGCGAGCGCGCCCGCCTCGAAGCAGTGGTACACCTTCTCCCGCAGCTCGCCGAGCTCGGCGACGGTCTCGGAGCGGATGATGTAGCGGCCCTCGGTGTGTGCCGGCACGATGTTCGGCGCGTCGCCGCCCTTGGTGACGATGCCGTGGATGCGATCGGTCTGTCGGATGTGCTGGCGCAAGAGACCGATCGCCGTCTGCGCGATGGTGAGCGCGTCGGCGGCGTTGATGCCCTGATCGGGGAATGCCGAGGCGTGCGCCGCCTTCCCGGTATAGCGGACCTCGAACATCGAGGCGGCGATGAGCCTCGGGACCACCCAATCGAACGGAGCGGGATGCACCATCATCGCGGCGTGCACCCCGTCGAAGGCACCGCGCTCGAGCATCAGGATCTTCCCGCTCGCGTTGCCGACCTCCTCCGCGGGCGTGCCGATCACCGAGACGGTGAGGCCGACCTCGTCCGCCACCTCCGCCGCCGCGATCCCGGCGCCCGCGGACATCGCGGCGATGATGTTGTGGCCACAGGCGTGTCCGACGCCGGGTAGCGCGTCGTATTCCGCGCAGATCGCGACGTGCAACGGGCCGCTGCCCGCGCGCGCAATGAAGGCGGTCGGCAGATCGCAGGCGTTGGGCGTGACGTCGAACCCGGCATCAGCGAGCAGCTCCGCGACCCAGGCGGAGCCGTGCTCTTCTTCCCAGCCGAGCTCCGGGTCCGCGTGAATGCGGTGACTCAGCGCAACGAGCCCCTCGCGCTCTGCGCTCACGCGCCGGCGAATGGCGGTCTTGGCGTCCATGCGATCATCTCCTCCGCGGGTACCGGAACGCTTGGCGAGCGTGGGGTAACACCCGGCGCGCGTGGGCACGTTCCACGCGCGGCCGCATCCGGAGCCTGCTCGTTACACCGCGTCGGGCCCCGGAGTCTCTAGGCCGTTGCATTACCGTCGGCGCGTGATGCGCCGCACAATCGCGCCCCCCTGCCGTTCGCGGCGGGAGCGGCAAAGCGCGAGACCCAACACGCGGATGATTCCGGCAATGCCTTGGCATACAGTCAGTTACAGTGGGGGCACGCTTCGTGCTCGTTGGAGTGACATGAACCGCTCCACCGAAGTCCATGTGCTCGACCTGATTCCGGTCGTCCTCCTGAGCGACCGTCCGGCAGCGGTCGACGCCGATCCAGAGGCGCTCCGCTCGCTCGTGTATCGGTTCGTCCTCGCGAGCAGTGCCCTGCGCGAGTACGCCGCCCACGTCGCGGAGCGCCCCAGCCTCAACTAGCGGTCGTTCGTCCGGTACTTCGCGAACCATCCCATCACGTAGGCTGCCTTCGCCATCATGTTGCTCGGCTTCGCGGCGATGTCGTGTGACGCGTCGGGAATCCGCACCATGGCGCTTGGCACCTTCCGGAGCTTGAGCGCCTCGTAGAACTGCTCGGCTTCCTCGCTCGGCGTCCGATAGTCCACACCGCCCGTGATCAACATCGTCGGCGTCGTGACGTTCCCGACGTAAGAGATCGGGGAGCGCGCCATGTACGCGTCGAGGTGCTCCCAGGGGAAGCCGGGCATCCAGTACTTGTAGAAGAACGCCGGGAAGTCCGCGGTGAGCACGAAGCTGTACCAGTTGATCACCGGCTTCGCGACCACCGCCGCGCGGAACCGGTGCGTGTGCCCCACGATCCAGGCCGTGAGAACCCCGCCGCCGCTGCCGCCCGTCACGAACAGGTTCGTCGTGTCCACGTATCCCTTGGCGATCACGGCGTCCACGCCGGACATGAGGTCGTCGTAGTCGTGATCCGGGTAGTCGAGGTGGATCGCGTCACCGAACTTCTCGCCGTAGCCCGTACTTCCCCGGGGATTGATGTAGACCACCACGTAGCCGGCCGCCGCGTAGAGCTGGAGCTCCGCGCCGAACCGCGCGCCGTAATTGAGATACGGCCCCCCGTGAATCTCGAGCACGAGCGGGTACTTCTGTGACGGATCGAATCCCGGCGGCGTGATCACCCAGCCCTGGATCTGCTGGTGGTCGTAGCTCGAGGGGAAGTCGATCTCCTGCACCTTGCCGAGCATCTTGTGGCCGAACAGATCATCGTTGAGCCAGGTGAGGCGCTGCGACGGCTTGCCCGCCTGGCCCACGGCAACGTCCGGCGGGTGGTCGGTGGCAGTGAGCGTGAAGGCGTAGCGTCCGTTGTCGGCGAGCGAGAATTGGCCGCCGTTGTACGGCCGTCCGATTTCGAGCTGCCCGAGGCCGCCTGTGAGGGTGCTCAGCGTCCCGGCGAGCGTGACGTAGCCGATCTTCGTGTCGCCACGGTCGTCGTACTGAAAGAAGATCCCCTTCCCGTCGTGCGCCCACCGAATCCCCTGGACGCTCCGGTCGAAGTCGGGGATCGTCACGACGTGGGATCCGCTGCCGTCCGCATTCATCACATAGAGACGGCTCAGCTGATAGCCCTGGTAGTGGTCGTCGTATCCGGTGTAGGCGATGCGCGCGCCGTCGGGGGAGACTGCCGGATCGTGGTCGGGGCCCATACGATCGGTCAGCGTCTTCACCGTGCCGTCATTCACCGACACTGTGTAGATCTCGCTGTTGTTCGTGGCGTAGTCGGCGTCGGGATGCCGGTTGGCCGAGAAGACGATCGTCTTGCCGTCCGGCATCCACTCGGGCGCGCCGTCGTTGTACGGTCCGTCGGTGAGCTGACGCGGCGTGCCGCCGTCGGCGGGGACGACGAAGATGTGACGGTGACCGCGCCGCAGATACCCCGCGCCGTTCATCCGGTACTGAACCTGGTCGATGTACTGGATGGCCGGGCCCCAATCGGCACCCTTCGGCTTGGCGGGCAGCTCGACGAGCGGCTTCTCGTGCTCCGGCACGAACATCGTGAACGCGATCCACTTCCCGTCGGGTGACCACGCGAGCCCGCCCGGCGACTCCTCCACGTGGGTGAGCTTCGCCTCCTGCCCGGTGTCCATCCACCGCACGAAGATCTCGCTCCCTTCGTCGTCCGCGTGTGCCACGTATGCGAGGCGGCCGCCGTCGGGAGACCAGCGTGGCGTGCCGGCATGCCGGTCGGGCGGGAGGAGCGCGCGCAGGTTGGAGCCGTCGGCGTTCACGATCCAGAGATCCGACACGGCGCGATCGTGCATGATGTCGAACGACGAGCGCTCGAAGACGATCCGGCTCCCGTCGGGAGAGATCTCGGGATCGGCGGCCCACTCGAGCTCGAAGATGTCGCGGAGGGTGAAGCGGTTGGTGTCGGCGACCTGCTGGGCGGCGAGGCGGGGCGCGACGAACGCGGTGAGCGCCGCGGCGAGCGCGACGCGCGTGACACGGATCATCGGATGATCTCCCTGGGAGGTGGCGAAGCGGGGCAAAGATGCCACCTGGCGGGGCGCGCCGCCAGGACGGCGACACCGGACGCGGCTCAGCGCGCCGGGCGCATCATCGATTCGGGCATCCGTACGGCCACGACCTCGCCGCGCGCCGTAACGACCTCGGCGGCCGAGACCGACGCCTCGACGATCGCCTTCCGCTCGCCGGCGTCACGGACGCGGGCGCGGATGACGAGCTCGACACCCAATGGCGTCGGTTTCACGAAGGAGACGTTGAGCTGGGCGGTGACGAAACGCGGCGCCGGACCCGCACCGATCTCCCGGCCCGCCGCCCGCTCGGCAAAGGCCGCGGCGGTGGCCATGGCGTGGCAGTCGATGAGCGATGCGATCAGGCCACCGTACGTGAACCCGGGCACCGACGTCTGCTCGGGCCGTGGCGTGAAGCGGGCGACCATGTCCTCGCCCTCCCACCGCGACTTGATCTGGAGGCCGTCGGCGTTGAGTCGGCCGCACCCGTAGCAGTGTGCGACGTCGTCCGGATAGAAATCCTGGATTGCCGCGCCGGTTGCCTGCGTCATGGCGCGCTACCTGGTGCCCGCGCGTGTGCTTCCACCCGCCGGCACCGAGTGCTGGCCGAGGAGCACGCCGTTCACCTGCTTCCCGTACATGGACATGGGAGAATCATGGTACAGCTTGCGCGTGTTTTCCACCGTGCCCTTGAAGCGCGGATCCTGCGGGCGCTCGTGGCTGTCCATGAACAGTGCGACGTCCCAGGCGTCCTGGTCGCTCAACGTACCGCCGAGACTGAGCGGCATATTCGCCTTGATGAAGCCCGCGGCGTTGTTGACGCTGCCCATCCCCGCGCCCCAGTTGAACGACTCCGGTCCCCAGAGCGGTGGGAAGACCTGCACGCCGCCGGCCCGCTGTCCCTGTCCGTCGGTGCCGTGGCAGAGTGCACAGTGTGCGGCGAAGACCTTGGCGCCGCGCTGGTAGTCGGGGGCCTGCGCCGGTTTCTCGAGCTTCGGGTACCCGCGTCCCGCGATCGGTTGGTTGACGGGCGCGCCGGTGCTGAGCCAGAACGCGTAGCTCTCCAGCGCCACCAGGGCCGAGTCGCCCATCGGCGGCGCCTCCCCGTTCATGCTGAAGCGAAAGCAGCCCTGCATCCGCTCTTCGAACGTGTTCACGTGCTTGTTCTTGCTGCGATACGCCGGGAAGTTGACGTACGCCGCCCAGAGCGGAGCCGAATGGGCGAGGCGACCGGCGTCGATGTGGCAGTTGGTGCAGCTCAGCACGTTGCCCGTGTACTGCGGGGCGTAGGTGGGCGTCTCGTTGAAGATAAGTTGACCGAGGCGGACCATCTGTCCGAACTGGTCATCCGGGATGGCGGAATCGGGCGGCGGCGTGAACGCGGCCGCTGGTGCTGCCGGGGCGACCGGAGTAGCGCCGGGCGCCGGCGACGGACGCACGCTCACGTACGTGATGACGGCGCCGGCCACGGCGGCGAGCGCCGCCACCGTCACGGCAGTCGAAGTCTTCATGGCCGGCTCGCTTTCGCGGTCGGGGGCGTGGGCGGCTGCAAGGCGTAGTACGCGGCCACGGCGGCGACGTCTTCCTCGGACATCCGCTTGGCGATCGTGGACATCAGATCGAGCGGGCCCGGGCCACGGGTTCCCTGCTGCCACATATGCAGTTGATCCGTCAGGTAGCGCACCGGTTGACCGGCGAGGGGAGGGAAGGCCGTGCCCACGCCGATCCCGCCCGGCCCGTGGCAGCGGTCGCACGCTGGGAGGGTGTCGGCCCAGCGCCCGCGCATCGCGAGCACCTCACCCGCGTGGCGCGTCGCCGAGTCGGCGCGTTGCGCGAGCGTGTCCGGCGTGGGCGCCCGGCCCACGGGAAGGCCGCTCAGATAGTGCGCCAGGGCCTCGCGCTCCGCGGGGGTGAGCGCCTTTGCGATGGGCATCATGAGGGGGTTCTTCCGCGTGCCGCTCGCGAGCGCCTCGAGCTGCTCGGTCACGTAGGGCGCGCTTTGCCCCGCGATGCGCGGGTAGCCGAGTGCCGGATTCCCCAGGAGGTGTGGACCATGGCAGCTCACGCACGCGGGTACGCCGTGGTCGTTCCCCTTCTCGGTGATGGCCGCGGCCCGTGCGTCCTGCGCCGTCGTCTGTCCCATCACGCAAACGGGAACGGCGAGACCGACGATCGCCAGGAGTCCCCACAAGCGACGGTGATGGGTGCTGCGTCCGACCACGTCTCCCCCCGCGTTGAAGCGGCGCGACGCCGCCAGGAAGGTCACTTCGCCGGTGCCGGCTTGAACCCGTACCGTTCGAAGATCTCGAGCGCGGTGGCAGAACGCAAAAACCCGAGCCATGCCTTCGCCGCCGCAGGATGCTTGGCGCCCTTGACCATGGCCGCCGCGTAGGTGGCCGTGGTGTTCAGGTCGGGCGGAATGTCCACATGGGAGATCGGATGCCCCGCCTCCTCCTGGAAGATCGCCTCCGACTTCCAGGTGATCCCCGCATCCGCCTTCCCCTGCATCAGATAGAGCGGGGACTGGCGGTGGTGGATGTGGGTGAGCATCGTGCGACCGTCCTTGACCTTCGTCTCGTAGACGAGCTGTTCGAGCGAATCGCCGCCGGCCTTGCGTAGCGTGGCCTGGACCTGCCGGGCGATTCCCTCCCACGCCGGATTCGGCATGACGAGCCGGACGTTGGGCTTGCCGAGGTCGGCGACGGTCGTGATGCCCGCGGGATTGCCTTTGGGCACCATGATGGTGAGATCGTTGGTGACGTATCTGGTCGCGGGGCCGACGAGCTTGCCGGCCGTGATCTGCTCATCCACCCGCTTGAGGCCCGCGGCGTAAATGTCGGGCGCAATGGTCCACGTCATGTTCCCGACGGTCACGGTGTTGCCCGCGTCCATGATCTTCGTCAGGAGACCGGGGGGGATCGTGACGTAGTAGAGCTTGCCGCGCAGGTCCGGGTGTTCGGTCTCGAACGCCTTCACCAGCGACGCCATCGCGAAGAAGTAGTTCCCCCCGACGAAGATCACGAGCTGGGGATTGTCGAGACTCCCGTGGAAGTCCGGCAGGTTTTCGACGTCCGGGACCGTGAATTCGAGCCCCTTCTCGAGCGCGGGATCATTCTCGCCCTTGGACCAGGGGGGATAGAGTGCCGCGTCGAAGGGCGGGCGGGCCGCCGGCGTGGCGGTAGCGGGACGTTGACGCCCGCAGCCGGTGGCCGCGCCCAGCATCACCATCAGCGAGGCGAGGCGTGTTGTGTGGTGCCGTCGCATGGTTGCTCCTCGGGCCGCGTTACATCGCGAGAACCGCGTACCCCTGATCTTGCAGAATGATGAGCGTGGATAGCGCGGACCACGCCACCTCGAAATTGGGGTTCACGTCAGCCGGCGTATAGTGCCAGTCGCCGAGGGCGTTGCCGCAGACCAGCAGACGCACGCCGGCCTTCTTCAGCTTCTCCAGCACATCGACGTTTGGATTGGGATGATGGAACTTCGCCTCGAAGGTCTTCGCGTCGAGCGCGGCCGGCGTCGCGGGGCCGTGGATGACCAGCGCGAAGTGGAGATGATCGAGCGGTACGCCGGCGGCGGCGAAGGAGTTGATCACGCGGGCGACATGCGAAAGACCGGCGTTGACGTCGGTGTCTTTCCCCGCCTTGGTGATGTCGAAGATCGCCTTGTATGTCGTGGCGGCGTCGGGCTTGAGCGTCGCCTCGGGCCAGGCGTGAACCGGCCCGATGCCCTTGATGGCGGGTGTGCTCCAGAAGTCCGCACCTTGCTGGGCGGCGGCGGTGGATGCGACGCCGAGGAGCGCGGCGAGCGACAGGAACGCGATACGCAGCTTCATGGCGGTGTCCCGTGGGCGGCCCGCGAGCGCGAACCGGTGAAGATTAAAGTATAGCTATCACGTTATATACACTTCGAACGGCTGGTGTTCCAGGCCGGCAACGACCGTGTAGCGAACGGCCGGCGCGTGGCGCCGGTCCGCGGTGCTCAGAACCTGGTGAGCAACGCCAGCGACACCGTGCGCGGTTGGCCCGGCACGCGCTCCTGCACGTCAGGATACACGCGATTGAAGAGGTTCGACACCTTGCCCTGCACGACGGCACCGGCGATCCGGTAGTTCGCGCGGAGGTCGACGGTGGTGATGTCGCTGCGCGGGTCGAGCGGATAGACGAGCACCGACGCGATGCGGCTGCGATAGCGAACATCCACGCCGGCGAGCCCGCCGAGGAGATCGAGCGTGACGGTGGCATTGTTGCGTGAGCGATAGGGAAGCCAGCCGCCGGTATCGAGATCGATGGCGTCCAGGTACATGTAGGTCACGTACGCCGTGAGGAGATGCGGGAGGATCGGCGTGTCGAGACTCGCGTCCAGGCCGCGGATGCGCGCGCGTTGCACGTTGCGAAACTGGAAGACGAAAATCGAGTCGGGGACGCCGGCGGGACCGATGAGATCGCGATAGCTGTTCTGGAAGACGGCGGCGTCGAAGCGCGCGCCCGACCAGAGATCCGCGTTCACGCCCACCTCGCCGGAGACCGCGTGCTCACCATGCAGGTTGGGATTGGGAATCACCCGGTAGCCGCCCTGCACCGCCGAGACGAACTGCTCGATAGCGCTGGCGGCGCGATACCCGGCGCCCACCGAGGCGCGCAGCGTGACGCGGCGCGAGAGCTCGTAGCGGAGCGCCACCTTCGGATTCAGCGACGTTTCCGCGGCGGACGCGGTGGTCGTGTGGTAATCGAGCCGCGCGCCCACGGTGGCCTGGAGATGGGGTGTGACGCTCCATTGGTCTTGCGCGTACACGCCGCCATCGGTGAGCCCCGGAGTGCCGAGGAAGTTGGAGCGGAGGGTGGTATACGCTCCGTCGACGCCCGTGACGATCGTATGGTGCGCTGACGCTTGGGCCATGAGCTGCACGGAGCCGCCGGCGCGCCATGCGCGGTGGTAGTCCTGATTGTTATGGAAGTAGTTCTGGTTGCCGTTGTAGCTCAGTGATGGACTCACCTTGAGCACCATCGACGAGCGTACGATGGGCTCGTACGTGCCGCCGGCGTAGAGCGTCTGATAGACCGTGCGATCGCCGAGCGTCGCGGAGTCCACCTCGAAGGGATGGTCGTTGGCGCGCCAGGTGAGAAACTCGCCGGAGTTGTTCCACGACCAGAGGAAATACCCGTCCCAGGGATGCTGCGCGCCGACGGGCGACGTCACCTTCCCGCGCAGAAACCAGCGGTGGTACCAGCCGTTCTGCGTATCGCCCTGCGACATCTCGCGTGAGCCGGCGAGCCGCACGCCGACGCCGCCGATCGTCTGCGAGTGCTGCAGCTCGGCGCCGTAGACCGACGGTGCGCCGCTCTCGAACTGGTACCGGCTCGGGATCTGGAAGAGGCCGTAGTGCACGCGGGCGACCGTTTCCGGCGACGGGCCGATCGGTGACGTGATGATGTTGGCGACGCCGCCCAGCGCGTTGCTTCCGTAGACCGCCGAGTAGGCCCCCTTCACGACCTCGACGCGTTCGACGTCGAGCAGCGGAAGCGCCTCCCAGATGATCTCACCGCCATCGGCGCTGAGCATCGGATGGCCGTCGAGCAGCATCAGGACGCGGCTTCCCACCCCGCCGGCCGTCCCGGTGCTCCCGCGGATGTCCATCTGGCCCGGGCCGTTGAAGGTGACGCCCGAGACGTAGGGCAGGGCATCTTCCAGGTTTGAGACGTCACGACGCATGATCTGGCGTTCGGAGAGCACCGACACGCTCACGGCCGTCTGGTGCGCCGCCTCCGCTCGGCGGCTCGCCGTAATCACGACGGGCGCGATGGATATCGGCGTCGGCGTCAATCGGACGGTGATCGTGCGGGTCGTACCGGGCGCGATCGCCGCGACGTGGACGGTCGCGTCACGGTAGCCGCGTGCGAGGACGTGGAGGTCGACGGCTTCGGGGCCGACGCCTTCGATCCGGAAGCGGCCGGAGTCGTCCGCCGTGGCGCCGAGCAGCGTGCCGCGCACGAGGATCGCGGCGCCGGCGATGGTGGAGTCGGTGCGCGCGTCGCGGATGGTGCCCGCGATGACGCGACCCTGTGCCGCCGCTCGGCCCGCGCCCGCGAGGAGCGCGAGCACGACGATCCCGAAGCGCAGCACGACGGAGTGCCGTGGGGCGGTCACGACGCGCGCTCTATGCGGCGCGTCCTATTGCTTCTGCCACGTCTGGGTGATGGCACCGACCACGGTCGTCAGGTTCACCGTGAGCATGTTGTTGGCGTCGGTGTAGGTGCCCGTGACCTGCGAGCCGTCGACCGACGACGTTTCCGAGAAACTGCCGGTGCTCGTCGCCGTGTACGTCCCGCTGTCCGCCACGGGCGGTACCACGTTGCCCTGGAAGGCGAGGTGCACGTTGTACGTGGAATCGGTGAGCACGAGCGTGCCCGAGGCCACGCCGGTCAAATCGTTGCCCGCTTCGGTGAAGCTCGTGAGCGTGTAGTTGCCGGCCAGCGAGACATTCGTTGGCCCGGTGGGGGAGCTCGAGCCACACGCCGCGACTCCCGCGAGTCCCGCCACCGCCGCGAGGGCGGTCAGTCCGCGCACCGATCTCCGCATGCCTGCCTCCGGAAGGAGAATGGAGGGGAAGTGGTACCCCTCTCGGATCAATGAATGTTCCGGTCTCGGGCGGGAGGCAAGGGTGGGGCCCCGCCGTCAGGACGTGGCCGACTCCGTCTCGACGAGCAGGCTGCAGCAGGTCACCCCGCCTTCGGCCTTGGCGAGCTCCGCGCACGGGACGGGCACGACGCGCAGTCCCGCCCGCTCCAACCGGCGCGCCGTCCGCGGATAGTGGGACGGAAACACCACCGCACCGGCGAGGCGAAGCGCGTTCGCGGCACCCGGCTCGTCGTCGCTCACCGCAATCACACCCTGCGAACCGAACTGCGTGGTGTCGACCCAGCGTGGATTGGCGAGCAGCACGCCTTCCCCGACGTCGGTGATCGCGCTCTTCAGGTGCAGGCAGCCCTGCACGCGCACGCCTACGACCCGGTACTCCCACGGGTGAAGGAGCTCGTGCAACTGCGCAATCGCCGGCGCGTTGGTCCGTGACGATTGCCCGACGTAGAGCGTGCGCCCGAGTCGGAGCACGTCACCACCGTCGATGGTGGCCGGCGCGCGGATGTGCGCGAGCGTGCGATACGCGCCAAGGACCTCGGCGACGGCGGGCGTCTCGGCACGGCGCGACGGCGCACCCGGCCGAGTGATGACGGCAATCTCATTGAGCACGATCGCCGTGTCCTCGACGAAGACCGCGTCGGGGAGGTCCGGCGCGGGCGTGACGCGCACCACGGTGGCGCCGAGTGCGCGGAGGGCGTCCTCGTACGCCGAGTGATCGGCGGCGGCGCGCGCGGGATCGATCGGTTCCCGTGCCAGATGCGTGAGCTCGCACGCCGCGAGCGTCGGGCTCACCGCGCGGGTGAGCGCTACGGTCCGCGCGTTTCCGTGCATCTATCGGGTACGGTTGGTGAGCGTCCCATCGTTGGCGAGGTTGAAGACGACGGACGCCACCGCCTTCGAGACGGTTTCTAGCACGACGGGATCGTTGTTGTCGAGGTTGTCGCCCCAGAGGAACGGCCGGTCCACGACACCGCCGTCGGTCCCCGGAACGTTTCCTTCGTAATTGCCGGTCGATCCGCCAAACAGAGACACGTCGGACGCACTCTTGCAGCAATCCTGTCCGGTGAGAATGCCGGTGTTCGGGACGCCGACCAGGCTGAACGCATACGAGTCGGTGCCGTCGTTGCTGCGGAGCTCATATGGCAATCCGGCTTGCGTGAAGTAATTGATGAAATAGTCGTTCCCCACCGTGGAGCCCGGCACGACGTTCGATGGGAAGTACGGGCGACCGTTCGAGTTGGCAGGGTCGGCGATGGCATATACGTAGTTCGGGGTGGCGGTGACGTCGGCGTCGACGTCGAAGACGATGTTCGCCAGGGCGCCGGGCGCCAGATGCTGCGTATAGTAGAAGGAACCGAGGAGACCCAGCTCCTCGCCGCCGAACCAGATGTAGCGGAGCCGGTTGCGGGTTTGGGTCCGGGCCATCTTGAGGGCGATCTCCAGGATCGTCGCAGACCCGGACGCGTTGTCGAGCATCCCCGCGCCGTAGATCGCATCGAGGTGGGCATCGACCACCACCACATGGGCCGAGTCGCCGTAGGGTGAGTCGGCGATCAGGTTGTAGTCGGCGCGCGCGGGATCGTGGATCGTTGCGATCTTGAGATGGACGACGGTCGGTCCCGCCTGGGCATCCGAGTAGAGGCGCTCGCCCACCGCGTACGAGGTTGCGCAAACCACCGGGATGCCGACGTTCCGCATGCCGTAGCAGTTCGTGGCGGCCGTGTTTCCCGCACTTCCCTCATTGAAGATGATGGCGCCGCTGGCACCCGCGGCGGCTGCGAGCGTGGCCTTCTGCGCGTAGGCGCACGTTCCACGTTGGATGAGCGCGACGCGTCCTGATACGAATCCCGCGAAGTCGGCGCTCGTGCAGCCGCTCGACGAGCTGGGGGTACTCGGTGCCGGAATGATGATTCCGCCCACGGGTTGGAGCTGGGCGGTGACGTCGCCGCCGGCGGAAACCGACTGCGTGTACCAGTCGGCAACGAGCGTGAAGCTCCGCGCGGTCGGCGAGACCTCGCCGAACTCCGGGACTCCGTCGAAGGCGGAATAGGCGATGGTGTACGGCTGGATCGTCACCCGGTAGCCGGCCGAGCGCAGCAAGTCGGCCACGTAATTGACCGATGCGAGGTAGCCCGGCTCACCCGAATTGCGGGACGCGTGTCCATCGGGGCCCGGGTTGGCGTCGGCGATCTGCTGGAATGCCTGCATGTGGGTCCAGAGCGCGTCTTGCTGGATGCAATCGACGAGCTTCGCCTCGGTGTCGTTGACGCGGGTGGCACACTGTTGCGCCGTCGGCGGGGTGCCGGATCCCGTCGGACTGCTCGAGCAGGCGGCGAGGAGCACGAGCACGAGGTGGCTCATTGCGCCTGCACTTCGACCGCGATCGTGTCGGTGGTGCATCATGCCGCGTCGGGCCCGGGCATCACGGCTTCGTCACGGCGGCCGGCCAGTTCACCACGACGACCAGGTCACCACCCGTGGGCGCCTGATCCACCATGAGAAACCGGCCATCACGTGAGACCGAGTAGGTGTAGTGATAGGGGTCGATGGCCATGCCGCTCGCGCTGAAGAGTCGGTGCGGCGGCTCGGCCGTCAGCGACGCGGCGGTGGCATGAACCGGTGCCGCCATCAGGTAGCCCGTCCGGCTGACGAAATAGATCTCGTGTCCTGAGGCTGCCCACTGCGGCGCGGATCCGCCGTCGGACGAGATCTGTGTGCGTCCCGCCGCCGGGTCAGCGATCGACCGCACGTACACCTCCGGATGCCCCGCCTCGGTCGATACGTACGCGAACCACTTGCCGTCGGGCGACGGCGCCGGCGCGTACTCGTCGGCGGATGTCGTCGCGAGTGGGCGCCGGGTGGTGTCCGTGCGGCTCCCGAGGTAGATGTCCCGTTGCCCGGTATTCGAGCCGGTTCGGAGCAGGTAGTGCACGTTGTCCGGCAGGAATGCGACCTCTTCGACCGACCCACGCCAGGCGAGGGTGTCGGCCGGAGCGCTCCCATCGGCGCGGCGGATCATCACGATATGCGGGCTCGTGGTGTCCGTCGGCGCGCTGCTCGTCGTGGTATACGCCAGCCATCGGCCGTCTGCGGACCAGGTAGGGCGGCTGCTCGACCGCGCGAGCCCGGAGATACGCGAGATCGGCCCACCGGGGAGTCGCTTGATGGAGACCTGCTGCCCACCGGACGCCAAGATCGTGACCGCGACGCGCGACTCATCCGGTGAGAGGACCGCCGCACCGAACGTGCCCTGCCAGCTGGTGTCCACGGGCGTCTCGCGCCCCGTGGAATCGACCCACACGACCCGTTGCGTCCCCGTGCCGCCGGCCAGGTACGCCAGTACGCCGTTGTCGCTCGCGCTGAATTGGGCGGATCCGCTCGTGAGTTCGATCTGAACCCCGTCGGCGACGATGACGGGGTTCGTTCCGAGCTTCCGCGATTGGATGTCCAGTGTCGTGCGGTACAACGTGCCGTTCGCGCTCGCGTACAGCACTACGCCGGACGGCAGGTACTGTGCGGACACGGCCTGCGTGAGCACGGTTGCGGTGCCCGTCTTGACATCGATCAACCCCACCTCGGCGTCGGTGAAATCGCTGCGCCAGAACTGGGCGACGACCATGTCGCTTCCCGGGATGCAATGCAGCCAGTCCAGCTCGGTGACACCGCTCGAGGCGCTGGCCTTGGCGAAGACCTCGGGTGGTCCGCCCTGATCGCTGACCCGCGACGCGTGCGCCGCGGCGTCGGTGTAGTAGATCGTATTACCGCACCAACTTGCACCCCACGGCATCACCGAATCGCGCACGACCGTCCGTGGTGCTGCGCCACGGATGGAGACGACCTCCAAATCGCCCGGTGTCCCGGTGATGTACCCGACCCACTCACCATTCGGCGAGAAGAATGGGGCCTGCGCGCCGTCGGTCCCCGGGAGCGGGCGGGACGTGAGTGCGTTGAGCTCGCGAACCCACAGTTGTGTTCCGCCGGCCGGATTCGGGCCGACGTAGACCATCCGTGCGCCGTCGTGGGAGAGGGCGATGCGGAGCGTGGCGGTATGGCTGACCTGCTGATCTTTCGGGAGGGCCACCGAGAATTGCATCAGGGGCGCATCGGGCGTCCGCCGCGCGGCCCACCAGCCGAACACGAGTGCGCCCGCGGCGACGATCGATGCGGCCATCGCGATCCACCGCCATCGTGCCTGCCGCGCCGAAACGCCGCTTGCCCCCGCGAAGCCGGTTGCTCCGACGATGTTGTGAAACGTCGGATTGGCCAACGCGTCGGCGAAGGCCTTGGCCGAGTCGAAGCGATCCGCCGGCAGCTTCTCGAGCGCCTTGGCCGTGGCCGCCGCCACGTTCGCCGGCACCGATTTCCGAAACTCGGTCACCGGTTTCACGTCCTCGGCGATGATCTTCATGATGATTTGCTGCGCGGAGCTGCCGACGTGCGGTGGATTCCCCGTGAGCATCTCGTACAACACGCTCGCGAGCGAATAGATGTCCGAGCGGCCCGTGATGTCCTTGTCGGCGGTTGCCTGTTCCGGCGACATGTAGTGCGGCGTGCCGAGACTCATCCCCGTCTCGGTCATGCGGCCACCGGCCGCGGCACTGAGCGCCAACGCGATCCCGAAGTCGGCCACCATCGGCCGGCCGGCGTGGAGCAGGATGTTCTCGGGCTTGATGTCGCGGTGGATCACCCCGTGCTCGTGGGCGTATTGCAGCGCGTCGGCGACGTCCGCCGTGATCCGAACCGCCTCATCGATCCCGAGCTGCGTGTCGCGGTTCAGCTTGTCGCGGAGGGTTTCGCCCTCGACATAGGGCATGACATAGAAGAGGAACCCACCCGCCTCGCCCGAATCGAACAGCGGGAGGATGTGCGGATGTTGAAGTGCGGCAGTGGTCTTGATCTCCTGGACGAAGCGATCGGCGCCGAGGACGGCGGCCAACTCCGGCCGCAGGACCTTCAACGCGACCTTGCGATCGTGCTTCAAGTCCTCGGCGAGATAGACGGTAGCCATGCCGCCCGCGCCAAGCTCGCGCTCGATCCGATAGCGGTCGGCGAGGGCTGCGGTGAGGCGCTCCGTGATGTCGCTCATCGGGCTCCAGGACGGCACGACGGCCGGATCTCGACGGGGGAAGGGGGACTAATCTATCGGTGGCACGGGTGAGCGGCCAGCGAATGCCGCGAGTGGCGGCTGAGATGCCCTGATAGGTTCCGTCTCACGGCGTCCCGTGCGCGGTCCCGGCGCGGGCGCGCTCCAACCCGCGCGTCGCGCTCACGCGTCCCGGTGCCCGCTCGAGTGCCGCCTGGAACTCGAGTGCCGCCTCGGTGAAGCGACCGTGGCGCAGGAGCACGTCGCCGAGCATCTCGTGCGCGGGCTCGTCCACGTACGGGGGGCCGAAGGCGAACGCCATCGAGTCTTCGATCTGCGTGGCGCGGCGCAGGAGTGCCACGGCTGAGTCGCTGTCGGCCGGCGTGTCGGCCAGTTGGAGCGCCGCGTCGAGCTCGAGACCGAGCACGTCGAGGCGCTTGCGGTACTCGGCGTCGTTGGGATCGGGCTCCCGCTTGGCGGCGATCGCGGCCATCAGTTGCGTGCGGAGTCGTTGAAATCCCCGCTGCGCGTCGCGCGCCGTCTGCACGTCGCCGCGCCGCGCCGCGGCGAACCCTCGCGTGAACTCCCACGTGATCCGCGGATACCGCGCGCTCCCGAAGTCCGGCGTCCAGTGCGCCTGGTCTCCGGACCAATCTCGGGTGTCGAGGATGTAGCGGGTCCACATCTGCACCGCCGAGCCAAGGAGCGTGTTGTCCGGATCCTGCGCGTCGGCGGTGGGACGTACCGCCTGGAGCTCGCACTTCTCCATCAACGTGCGCGCGTCGTCGGTGCGACCGCGCTGGAGATAGCCGTACTCGAGCCAGAGGTTGTAGTGGCCGCAGAACGTCGGGGGTTGTGCCCGGAGCGCGCGCATCGAGTCCACGACGCGCATGGCATTCTCGTTGGCGCGCACGACGTCCTTCCACATGCCGAGTGCCATGAAGATATGCGAGGTCATGTGCTGGGCGTGTGCGGCGTTCGGCGCGATTGCCGACAGCGCGCGCGCCGCTGGGAGCGCCTGGGCCGCGTGCGCCGGATCGTCCATGCCGTGGATCCAGTAATGGGCCGCGCCGGGGTGATGCGGGTTCCGCGCGAACACGCTCTCCGCGATGGCCGCCGCATGGAGATACGTCGGGACGTCGCGCACGCCCTGGCTCAGGCCAAGGAGCGAGAGCGCGTAGAAGGCGCGTGCCTCGTCGTCCGTGGAGTACGTCGCGAGCAGGGTCTTCATCGCCCGCGAGTAGAGCGTATCACGCTGCGCTTTCGGGCCGCCGCCGAAGAGGATGTCCACCGCATGGAGGTAGAGGCGCTCGCGCGGGGTCGGCGCCTTCGCCTCACGCGCCGCCGCCGTCGGCGCGTACTTGGCGAGTGCCGCGCGCGCGGCGGCCACGTCCTCCTGGTCCCAGACCGGATGGTCGTGCGTCATCGCCTCGCCCCAATAGGCCAGCGCCATGGTCGGGTCGAGGCGCTCGGCGGCACGGAAGGCCTCCGCCGCATCCCCGTATTGGAAGACGTGCAGCAGGAGGACGCCGCGCACGAAGGTGCTCTCGGCGGCGGCAGAGTGCGTGGACGTGGGGAACGAGATCGTCCCGAGACCCCGTATTGTGATCGGCTGCGAGGTTTGCGCGCGTGCAGCGCCCACCGTCGACACCAACAAAATCGACGCGAGGGCTGTGGTCAGGCGGGTCATCGGGTTCCCCGTTTCGCGGTTCGGCGTGCCATTGACCCCTTGAAGCTGCACCGCGATCGGTAGAAGCTTCAAGTCCCTCTCTCCACCCCGACCGGCGAGTGCCATGGACATCCTGGAAGCGATTCGCGCGCGGCATTCCATCAAGCGGTTCACCGATCGACCCGTGACCCGTGAGGAGATCGAGCGGCTCCTCGAGACGGCGGTGCTCGCGCCGAATCATCGGATGACGCAGCCATGGCACTTCTACGTGCTCGGTCCCAACGCCCGGCGCGCGTACGGTGAGGCTCTGGGCGCGCGGAAGGCGCGGCGGGTCGAGGATCCCGAGGCGGCGCGCGCGGTGGCCGAGAAGGTCGCGGCCGGTGAAGCCGCGCTCCCCGCGATGATCGCCGTGAGCATGACGCTGGACGAGAATCCCGAGATCCGCGAAGAGGACTATGCGGCGACGATGATGGGGGTGGAGAACCTCCTCCTCGCCGCCGGTGCGCTGGGGCTCGGCGCGCATCTCAAGACCGGTGCGGTGATGGACGACCCGCGCGCGCGCGCCGCCGTCGGCGTGCCCGAGGGCGAGCGGATCGTTGCGGTGATCCACCTCGGGGAGCCGGCGGAGACCCCCGGCCCAAAGGCGCGCCACGCCGCGGCCGAGCGTACGACCTGGGTTCCCTGACGCCAAACTGCTCGCGAGCTCACTAGGAGGACGCGCACCATGAAACCCCGGACGTTGGTGTGTCACCTCGCCGCGGCGGCCCTACTCGGCGCCGCGAGCCTCGCCGCGCAAGCCGCCACGCGCGGAGCGCCTCGCCTCGAGGGCCGCCATTGGGTCGGCACGTGGGCCGCGAGCGCGGAGGGTGCACCCGCATCGGACGCGGCCTCGATCAGGACGCTCCACGGCCAGACGATTCGGGAAATCGTGCGCGTCAGCATGGGTGGCGATACGGTGCGCGTGCGGCTCTCGAATGAATTCGGCCGCGTGCCGCTCGTGATCGGTTCCGCGCGTATCGCGCTGTCCGCCGGCGGTGCCCGCATCGACGGCGCCACGAGCCGCGTTCTGACGTTCGGCGGGGACTCGTCGTTCACGATCCCGACGGGCACACCGGCGTTGAGCGACCCGATCGCGTTGCACGTGCCACCGCTCGGCGACCTGGCGATCAGCATCTATCTGCCCGACTCGACCGCCGTGTCCACGTTTCACGATCTGGCGCTCGCGACATCCTTCGTCTCGCCGCCGGGGAACCACACCAGCGACACCGCGATGCCGGTGGATACCACCTCGGAGAGCTGGTACTTCGTGAGCGGCGTGAGCGTGCGCGCGCCGCGGACCGCGGCGGCGATCGTGGCGCTCGGCAATTCGATCACCGACGGCTACGGCTCGACGCCGGACGGCAATGCGCGCTGGCCGAACGTGCTCGCACGCCATCTCCAGGCGGTGCACGCGCTCGATCGCCTTGCGGTGTTGAATGAGGGAATCAGCGGGAACCGTGTCCTGCACGATCACGACGGCCAGGATGCCCTCGCGCGCTTCGACCGGGACGTGCTGCGCGAGCCCGGTGCGCGGTACGTGATCGTGCTGGAGGGCATCAACGACATCGGATTCTCTTCGTTCCCCGAATACAGGGATCAGGACGTGAGCGCGGCCGCGATCATCGCGGGGTACGAACAGCTCATCGCGCGCGCACACGAGATGGGATTGACGATCTACGGCGCCACGCTCACCCCGTACGAGGGATGCGACTACTACACGGCGGCAGGCGAGGCGAAGCGCGAAGCGATCAACCGGTGGATTCGCACCGGCGGTGCGTTCGATGGCGTGATCGACTTCGACGAGGTGACGCGCGACCCGGCGCATCCCACGCGGTATCTCCCCAAGTACGACAGCGGCGATCACCTGCACCCTGGCGACGCCGGGTATCGGGCGATGGGCCAGGCGATCGATCTGGCGTTGTTCGGGGTGCGCCGGACGCGCTAGGCGATCCGCATGTCAACGGGCCGTGAACTGACCCGCCCGTGGTCCCGGCGGGGTGGATGCGCCGTCCGGAGGCTCAGGCCGGGACCTCGTCCGCATCGCCATGCTCTCCGAGGTAGAGCGCAGTCCCGATGATGGCACCCGCCACCGCGTTCGCCGCGATGACCCGCGGGAGACCGAGGACGTCGAGCGCAACGGGCGTGTCGACCATCCAACGGACGAAGTAGAGCAACCCCGTACACGCGATGCCGACGTAGGCGACGCTGCCCAACAGCCCCTTCCAGAAGCTCGATATGTCGATGACGAAGGCCGCGGTCGCGCCCACGGCGGCGAATGTCAACAGATGCACCACGGTATACGCGGTGACTTCGACGGTCACGACCGCGAACGAGCCCGCCTGGCTGATCGCTCCCGATGCGCCGTTCCCACCACCGAGCAATCCCGACGCGAGCGCCTCCGGAACGGCGAGCGGATGAAGATGGATGGCTCCGTCGACGAGGAAGAGCGCCGCCACCACCACGGCGGCAACCAGTCCCCCGGCCGCCCCCGCTTCCGCACGAAGTGCGACTCGCTTGATGCCGCCGACCGTCGCCGAATCCCGATGCTCACGCATGGTCCGATTCCCCCCCCTCACAGATCGCGTAGTCCCAGCATCCCACTTCACGTTCCACCGTTCACGCGCCGCGCGTGGATCGTCGCGCCGCCCTGGACGAGGGTGAAGCCCGTCGCCCGTCCGTTCTCGACGGTGAACGTCATGCGCAGGGATTGATCGAACGCCGCACCGAACACGTCGTTGCCGTAGGGAATCATCGCGAACGAATCCTGACCTTGCAGCTGAGCATGGAGCGCGGTGCCGTCATCGGTGATCGTGAACCGCACGGCCCGGCCGCCTGGCAGCGTCAGCTCGTACGTGCCGGGGTAGCGTTGACGCTCGGCGTCGCTGATCGCGACGCGCTTCGGTGGCTGGACCAACGGGATACCGACACTCGCGCGAATGATCTGTCGCAGGAGGTGGCCGGACGGCGCGCTTCCCGAATTGGCCAGCACGGTCACTGAGAGATGGTCATTCGGCAGATAGGCGTTCGCCGAGATGAACCCCATGATGCCCCCGCCATGCTCGATGATCGCGTGGCCGTTCAGCGTATCCGCCACGAGTCCGAAGCCATAGTGGTGCGCCGCCGCCGCGCCGATGGGCGTGGTCATCGCGTGGTACGACGCCGAGTCGACCACATGGCCCGTTGCGAGCAAGACGTTCCAGCGTGCCAAATCGCCGACGGTCGAGCAGAGGGAGCCTGCGGAGTAGGGCTGGGTCATGCTCAGGAAGGCAGAGTGTGCCCAGTGATCCCCGTCGCGCTCGTAGCCGGGGGCGCGTTGGGGCAGGATACGATGCACGTCGCAGTAGTAGGTGTGATTCAGACCGAGCGGCCGCAGGAGATTCTGCTCGATGAACTTCGGGTACGGCGTGCCCGTCACGTGATCGAGCAGCATGCCGAGCACGACGTAGCCGGAGTTGTCGTAGCGCCACTTGGTGCCGGGCGCGAACCACATCGAGTCCGAGGCGGTGAGTGCCACGAGCGTGTCGGGTGGCATATCTTCGCGCCAGCGGTGCTCCCAGCGCTCGCCGATATCGGTGTAGCTCGGGATGCCCGATGTGTGATTCAAGAGCTCGCGCACGGTGACAGCGCGCCAGGCGGCGGGAAGATTCGGCACGTAGGTCGCGATCGAGTCGCCGAGCGAAACCTTTCCCGCCTGCACGAGACGCATGACGGATGCCGAGGTGAACTGCTTCGTGATCGACCCGATGCGGTAGAGCGTCGTCGCCGTCGCGGGCACGTGTTCTTCGATGTTCGCAAGGCCCCAGCCGCCGCGCACGATCGTATCGCCGTTTCGCACGACTTCGATCGAGACGCCCGGCGCCTGGCTGTCGGCAACGAACGCGCGCGCGAGGGAGTCGACGACGGCGTGCACGCGCGCCTCGGTGGGCACGGCGCCTTGCGCCCCGGCCGCCGCCGGGAGGAGCGCGAGCACGAACAGCGCCGCGAGCAATGCACCGGGAATGACGGAACGACGCTCAGACGTCATGAAGCCTCTGTGTGACGTGGACGCGGTGCGGTCATTCCCGCTCGCTGGCGTTCATCGCGATGCCCTCGCGTCATCCAGGTGCTGCTTCACCCACTCGTGGATTGCTCGATAGTACATCTCGCGATGCACCGGGTCCTGCGGCGAATGATGCCCGCCCGGGATGCCGAGGAACTCGACCGGCACGTGCCGGCTCTCCAGCGCGTGGTAGAGCGCAAATGACTCGGTGATCGGCACCGTGATGTCCGCGGTCCCCGACAGGATGAGCGTCGGCGTGGTGATCTGCCCGGCGTAGGTGATCGGCGAGCCCGTGCGATACAGCTCGGCGGTGGCCGTATCCCACGGGCTTCCACCCAGGGAGCCGCGCGTCCAGGCGAGGTTGCCGGCGCCGGTGAGCTCGTATTCTTCCGTCCAATCGATCACCCCATCCGCCACCACCGCGCAGCGCCAGAAGTGATGGTGACCGATCAGCCAGGTCGTCATGTAGCCACCGTAGGAGTGACCCACGGCGGCAATCCGCGTCGTGTCGACGATGCCTCGCTGCTCGAGCGTTCTCAGGCCCGAGATCACGTCGCTGTCCGGCCCGTTGCCGGGATCGCCGAAGATCGCGTGCTCGTGCGCGCTGCCGAGGTTGTCGCTTCCGCGGTAGTTGGGCTCGAACACCAGGTAGCCGTCCACCGCGAACAGGTCGCGTAGCGGGCCGATCTCACCGGTGTCGAAGTTCTCGGTCGAGGCCGCCTCGGGCCCGCCGTGGCTGAACACCACCAGCGGGTAGTGCTTGCCCGATACGTAACCATCCGGATAGGTGAGGATGCCATCGTTCGGCTGTCCATCGGGTGCGGTCCAGCGGACCTCGACGCTCCGCGGATATGTGTAGGCAGGGAAGGCGCGATTGAAGTCAGTGAGCCGCATGGGACGCGGATGGCCATCCACAGATTGCAGGAAATAGAGCTCGGGCGCCTGCGTCGCGCCGTCGGCGACGATGGCTAGTGCGCCTTGGGATGAGACCGCCACGTCGAGCGGCTCCAGGTCGCCCACGTCCACGGCGTGCCCGGCGCCGTCGAGCGGCTGCACGAAGAGCGCGCTCCGGACGTGGTCATCGGCGATCCCGACCAATCCCTTGCCGTCGGGCAGCCACGCGAAGTTGGCCTGCAGGTTCCGATCCAGATCGGCGCTGACGTCGCGCACCGCGCCCCCGGTGGGCGAGCCGACGAACAGCTCCATCGCGCTCACCTCCCCCGGTCCGTGAGGATAGAGCCAGGCGACGTTGTCACCGTTCGGCGCGAAGGCCGGCATGTACTCGTCGGTGTGCTTGTCGGAGAGCGGATGTTCCTCTCCCGTTGCCACGCTCACGGCCATGACGCGCGTGCTGTCCGTGTCGCCGTCGTCGGCGTTCGCCTGTTGCGTGTAGACGATCCATTGCCCATCCGCCGACCAGCTCGGTGCCGACACGCCGCCACCGAAGGGTGGCGGCGCCTCGAGCACGCTGGTGGTCCCGTGGGTGAGCTGCCGGGCCTGACCCGTCTTCACCGACAGGAGCCAGACGTGCGATGGCACCGGCGGCTCCTGGATCAGATAGTCGTCGTCGTGGATCTCGAACAGGTCGTGGTGGGTCCGCCTGTCCGCCGCGCTGAGCGGTGAATCATCCGGGGTGACGAACACCACCGTCTGCCCGTCCGGACTCCAGGCGAACTGCTCCACGCCGTTCGGCACGTCGCCCAACTGTTCGGGTGTACCACCGGCCGCGGGCACGGTGAAGATCTGGGGGCTCTGCCCGTCCACTTCGGCAATGAAGGCCAGCGTGCCGCCGTCGGGCGACCACTCGGGGGAGTTCAGGCCCTGCATCCCCCGCACGAGGACGCGGCCTTCGCCGCCGGACGCGTCCACCACGCGGAGCGTCGCGTCGTAGCGGTCGTGCACAAAGTCGGAGCGCACGGTCAGGAACGCGATCTCCTTGCCGTCTGGCGAAAATCGAGGCGAGGAGATGCGCACGAGCGCGCGATAGTCATGGAGTCGGATGGGGTGGGGGGCTGGCCGGGCCGGTATGGGTGAAAGCACGAGGGCGAGAGCGCACAGAGATGCCAGTCCGGCACGACGCTTCATGGGGTGCTCCACCATTGAGTTGCGGGAGGCGTTCATGCGGCGCTCTCCTCCCACGGACCCTCGCTCGCCACCGACAGTTTTTTCATCAGTGGGATCAACGCGGTGGCGATCACGGTACCGAGCACGGCCACGATGCCCAGTTTTATGAAGAGGTTCGTGTAGAGCGGCAGCGACTGCACGGGGCTCGTTACGCTCTCGGGCACGCTCGCGAACGTCGCGACGTAGCTGCCGAGGTACTGCGAGATTCCCGTCGCCAGGAACCAGACGCCCATGATGAACCCGCGCAGCGAGGGACCGACGTAGCGGGCGACCATCGCCAGGCCGAGACCGCTGATGAGCAGCTCACCCAGCGACTGGAACGCATAGCCGGTGATCATGAACCAGAACGAGACCTTGCCGGCATTCGCGAAGTGTCCGCTGAACCCGTAGATGAAGAACCCGAGGGCCAGCACGGCGAACCCCATCGCGAACTTCGTCGAGATGTGGAAGTCGCCGCCCTCTCCCTTGCCGAGGCGCGTGTACAGCCAGGCGAGCCCCGGGCTCAGGATGAAGATCCAGATCGGGTTGAGTGCCTGGACCTGCCCGGCGGGGACGTGGTACCCGAAGAAGTCGAGGTCGACGTTCCGGAGCGAGAAGAGCGTGAGCGACGTCGACATCTGCTGATAGAAGATGAAAAAGAGAATACCGAGCGCGGTCAGGATCATGACCGAGATGAGTCCTTTGCGCTCGCGCTCGCTGCCCCGGCTCATCATGAACCCGAAGATGCTGAGCATGGCGAGGAATCCGAGGATGACGGTGGCGCGTGCGATGGAGCGATTCTGGATGATGAACGTGACGAGCACGATGCCGACGACGATCGCGATGAGCACCTGCACGAGGCGCGTCACGTTGAGGGGCTTGAAATCGGGATCTGAGCCCACGTGGCGCAGATAGCGGCTCATGACGAGGTAGTTGAGGAGGCCGACGATGAGGCCGCCCGCGCTGACCGCGAACGCGACGTGCCAGCCCAGCTTGATCGCGATGAGCGGTGTGGCGAGCTGGGACGCGGTCGCGCCGACGTTGACCGCCATGTAGTACATCGTGAACGCGCTGTCGACCTTCGCGGGGTCGCCCTCGTAGAGCTTGGAGATCAGGTTGGCAGGGTTCGCCTTGAAGACGCCGCCGCCGACCGCGACGATAGCCAGCGCGGGGAAGAGGAGACCGGGATGGTTGGGAATCGCGAGCCCGATGTAGCCGAGGGCCAGAATCAGCGCACCGAGCACCATCGTGCGGCGGCTCCCGAGGAGCTTGTCGCCGATCCAGCCGCCGATCGCCGGCACGGTGTAGGCGAGTGCCGCGAAGGCCCCGAAGGTGAGGTTGGCGCGGTCGTCGGTGTAGCCGAGCTGCTGCACCATGAAGAGCACCACGACGGCCGTCATGCCGTAGTAGCCGAACCGCTCCCACATCTCGATGAGGAAGAGGGTCGTGAAGCCCTTCGTCCGCGAAGGCGCCTGCGCCGCTGTCGTCATATAGGTTATCCTCGATCGGTGAAAGGTCGGCGACCTGGCCGGATCTCGCCCACCATTATTCGCTCTGGAACCCCGTTGCGCCACCATGCGCGCACCATCTCATCTCCGGGAGCTCGCCATGCACGCCTTCGATGACCCGTCCGCCATCCTGCGCGGGACCCGCATCGTGGAGCGCTTCCTCGGCTACGTGCGCCTCGACACCCAGTCGGACGAAACCAGCGAGACCTGCCCGAGCACGGCCAAGCAGCTCGAGCTGGGGCATCGGTTGGTGGAGGAGCTGAAGGAGCTCGGGCTCAAGGGCGTGGGGGAGCCCGAGGTCACGATGGATGAGAACGGCTACGTCCTGGCCGAGCTCCCCGGCACGGCGCCGGGGCGGGTGGGCCTCTGCGCCCACATCGACACCGCACCCGCCTTCAACGGGACCGGCGTGAAGCCGCGGACAGTCGAGGGCTACGACGGCGGCACCATCGACGTGGGTCACGGCGTCGTGCTGGACCCGGCCGACACGCCCGAGCTCAGGGAGTGCGTCGGTGATACGATCATCACCACCGACGGCACCACGCTCCTCGGCGCGGACGACAAGTCGGGCATCGCGGCCATCATGGGCGCGCTGGAGATCCTGGTGCAGCAGCCGAAGATCGAGCGGCCCACGATCCGGGTGTGCTTCAACCCCGACGAAGAGATCGGACGAGGAGCGGACCGCTTCCCGATGAAGCGCTTCGACTGTCCCCTGGCGTTCACCATCGACGGGAGCTTCACGGGGGAGATCAACGTCGAGAC
>Ga0209919_1000161_pt1 | contig 34255 bp, 26 predicted proteins | sample SalPon2A_C_D2_MG_FD_185721 | JGI IMG/M metagenome (GOLD analysis project Ga0209919, IMG submission 185721) | Soil microbial communities from South San Francisco under conditions of wetland restoration - Salt Pond MetaG R2A_C_D2_MG (SPAdes)... | ecosystem: Environmental > Terrestrial > Soil >... | reverse complement strand
CGCTGCACTTCACCGGGAGCCAGATCGGTCTCGCGTATGGGGCCACCGCGATCGCGGCGCTGGTCTCGCCGTTCTTTCTGGGGGTCGTGGCCGATCGGTTCTTCGCCACGGAAAAGCTGCTGGCGTTCCTGCACCTGCTGGGCGGCGTGGTGCTGTGGTACGTCTCGACGCTGCACAGCTTCGCCGCGTTCTACGTGATGCTGATCGTCTATGCGCTCTGCTACATGCCGACGCTCTCGCTCACGAACTCGATCTCGTTCCACCACGTGGACGATCCGGCGCGCGAATTCCCGAAGATCCGCGTGCTCGGCACGATCGGCTGGATCGTGGCGGGGGTGCTGATCGGGCTGGTGTTGCACGCCGATGCGCTGGCCGTGCCGCTCAAGGTGGCGGCGGGGGCGAGCATCGTGCTCGGGCTCTATTCCTTCGTGTTGCCGCATACGCCGCCCAAGGCGGCGGGGGCGCCATTCAGCATCCGTGACGCGCTCGGGCTCGACGCGCTCGGCATGCTCAAGGACAAGCCGTTTCTGATCTTCGTGATCTTCTCGTTCCTGCTCTGCATTCCGCTCCAGTTCTACTACACCTTCGCGAACCTCTATCTCAACGACATCCATGCACCGGATCCCGCGTTCATCCAGACCTTCGGGCAGGTGTTCGAGATCGGCTTCATTCTGATCCTGCCGTTCGCGCTCAAGCGCTTCGGGATCAAGAGCATTCTGCTGGTTGGCATGGCGGCATGGGGCACGCGCTATCTCGCGTTCGCGTTCGGGAACGCGGGGGCGCTGATGGGGCTCGTCTATCTCGGCATCGTGCTCCACGGGATGTGCTACGATTTCTTCTTCGTGAGCGGACAGATCTACACTGACGAAAAGGCCGGCGCCAAGATCCGCGGTGCGGCGCAGGGCTTGATCAATTTCGTGACGAACGGCGTGGGATATTTCATCGGCGCGTTCGTTTCCGGCGCCGTGGCCGACCGCTACACCCGCTGCGTGGGCGCGGTGGTCAACGGTGTCTGCACCAACGCCGTGCACGACTGGCGGAGCATCTGGCTGGTGCCTGCCGCGCTCGCGTTCGGCGTCTTCGTGCTGTTCCTCCTGCTCTTCCGTCCCAAGATCGCGATGCGCCGCCAGGCCGGCGCACCGCAGGCTGCCTGAGGAGAAGCCCATGACCAAACGCAAGATCAACCGGCGGGATTTCGTGGAGTCGATGGCCGCGGCGGGCGCGGCGTTTCACGTCGTGCCGCGGCACGTACTCGGCCGCGGATACTTGGCACCGAGCGACACACTGAACTTCGCGTGCATCGGCGTCGGAGGCATGGGACGGAACGACGTGCAGGGAATCGCCGACCAGGGACAGAACATCTACATCCTCTGCGACGTCGACGACGAGAACGCCGCGAGTGCGTATCGCGCCTTTCCGAAGGCGAAGCACTACAAGGACTACCGCGAGATGCTCGACAAGGAGGCGAAGAACATCGACGCGGTGACGGTGACGATTCCCGACCACTCGCACGCCGCGGCCTCGATGCTCGCGATGCAGGCGGGGAAACCGACGCGCACCCAGAAGCCCCTCGCGCGGACGCTCGGCGAGGTCCGCGCGCTCGAGGACGCGGCGCGGAAGTACAAAGTCCCGACGCAGATGGGCAATCAGGGCCACACCCACGAGGGGATCCGGCTGATCCGCGAGTGGGTCGAGGCCGGATTGATCGGCACGGTGCGCGAGGTGCATTTCTGGACCAATCGCCCCATCTGGCCGCAGGCGATGGACCGGCCGCTCCAGGAGTACTACGTGCCGCCGACGCTCGACTGGAACCTCTGGCTCGGGCCCGCGAAGGAGCGGCCGTACAACCCCGTGTACGAGCCGTTCAAATGGCGCGGGTGGTGGGATTTCGGAACCGGCGCCCTCGGCGACATGGCGTGCCACATCATGGACGCGGCGTTCTGGACGCTCGACCTGGGCACCCCGAACAAGGTGGTGCCGGAGTCCACCCAGCTCTATCCCGAGACCGCGCCCAAGATGCAGCGGATCGCCTATTACTTCGAAGCCAAGGGCAAGCGTCCTCCGGTGAAGTGCGTGTGGCACGACGGGAGTCTCTTCCCGCCGCGCCCGCCCGAGGTGCCCGACGATCAGCTCTGGCCGCCGAGCGACGACGGCGGGCAGCTCTGGATCGGCGACGACGGGAAGCTCACCGCCGGCACGTACGGCGACGGGCCGATGCTGCTCGATCCCAAGAAGCAGGCGGAGGTCACCGCGCATCCGTTGCCGCAGAAGTATCCGCGGATCGAGGGCGGCGTGTACGCCGAGTTCGTGCGTGCGGCCAAGGGCGGCACGCCCGCCGGGTCGAACTTCGCCGAGTACGCGGGACCGCTCACGGAGATGGTGGTTCTGGGCGTGCTCGCGGTGCGGATGGGGCGGACGCTCGAGCTCGATCCCAAGACCAAGAACGTGACCAACGTGACCGTACCGGCGGAGTACATCCATCCGACGTACCGGGAGGGGTGGTCGTACTGACGAACGGCGCGGCAGTGTCGGCCGTTGACGCGGCGGGGCTGTCGCCCCGCCGCGTCGAGTATTCGCTCTCGCGCTGGCTCTTTCTCCGCCTGCTCGGCGTGGTTTATCTCATCGCGTTCGTCTCGTTGGGCGTCCAGGTGATCGGGTTGGTGGGCCACGAGGGGCTCTTGCCGATCGGTGCGCTCCTGGGGAGGGCGCGTGCGGCACTGGGTGCCGAAGCGTTCTACTTCTATCCCACCCTCCTCTGGCTCGCGCACGGCGACGCGATGCTTCGCTTTCTCTGTTGGGGCGGTGCGGCGCTGAGCGTGCTGTTGATCGCGGACGTCGCGCCGGTGCCGATCCTCGTGCTCCTCTGGCTCTTCTATCTCTCGCTCACGGTCGCGGGACAACAGTTCCTGAGCTTCCAGTGGGATGCGCTGCTGCTCGAAGCGGGGTTCCTCGCCATCTTCTACGCGCCGCTTCGGGTCTGGCCGCGATTCGCGAGCGATCGTGCGCCGTCGCCGGTGATCCGATGGCTCCTCTGGCTGCTGCTCTTCAAGGTGATCTTCCTCTCTGGGATCACGAAGCTCCTCTCGGGTGACCCCACGTGGCGGAATCTCACGGCGCTCACCTACCACTACGAGACGCAGCCGCTCCCGACGTGGATCGGGTGGTACGCGTATCACATGCCCGTCTGGTTCCAGAAGCTCTCCGTGATCGGTGTCTACGTCTCCGAGCTGCTCGTACCGATCGCCATCGTGCTACCTCTTCGGAACCTGTGGCCGAGGCGGATCGGGTGCGCGGCGATCATCGCGTTCCAGCTTCTGATCGCGGCCACGGGGAACTACGGGTTCTTCAATCTGCTCACGATCGTGCTGGCGGTGGTGTTGCTGGATGACGACGCCATTCGTTGGTTGATGCCGCAGAGAGCGGCAGGGGGGCAGAGTGGCAGGGTGGCAGGGGATAGGGAGAGGGAGGGGCGGCGGAAGCGGGCGGTGAACGCGGGCGTGGGCATCGCCATCGGGGTGCTGAGCTTCGTGGCGTTCGTGCACGAGATGGTGGCGACGGTGCCGGGAGCGAACAACTGGGTGCTTGCGTTCACGAACCAGGTGATGGAGCTCGTCGGGCCGTTCCGGTCGGTGAACGGATATGGACTCTTCCGGGTGATGACGACCGAGCGCGGCGAGATCGCGGTCGAGGCGAGTGCCGACGACAGTACGTGGACGCCGGTGGATTTCCGCTGGAAGCCGGGCCCGCTCGGCCGGCGGCCGGCGTTCGTCGAGCCGCACATGCCGCGGCTGGATTGGCAGATGTGGTTCGCGGCGCTCAACCCGCGTTCCTCGAGCGATCTCCTTGGCGCGCTCGTGCACCGGCTGCTCGAAGGCTCACCGACGGTCCGGCGGCTCATGGCGCCCGGCCCCTTCTCTACCGCGCCGCCCAAATACGTGCGGCTCATCTACTACAAGTACGAGTTCACGAGCTTCGCCGAGCGGAAAGCGAGCGGGAATTGGTGGAAGCGCGAGCGGGTCGGCGAGCTGACGCGGGCATTCTCGCTCAGGGACTTCACGGGAAGCCGGGGGCGGTGAGGCGGTCCTCGGCGTGAAGGCCGAGGCCTATGGCAGCACCACCATACCGACCGATGTCGTATTGCCCGTCGTGACCTCGATATTCGGCACGATCACACGGCCGAGTCCCGAGCCGTTCGGCGGATCCACCGTCAGGATGTAGGTGTCGGTCGCGTGCGCCGACGTGCTCGTCCAGTGTGCGCTCGGCGTAACGTAGGCGAAGCGAAACGTTCCGGCCGAATCCGAGCGTGCCGTTCCCACCCGCCACCAGGTGTTTTCCGGATTGGTCGGATTCCCGAGATAGAGCTGTAGGGATGCATCGGTCACGGCCGCACCGCCGTCGCTCGTGCCGCGGACGATGCCGGCGATCGCGCCCGTGCGTGTTCCGTCGAACGCCGTGACGAAGGGCGAAAACACGAAGCCGCTGTCGGTGCTCGAGGAGTCGAGCACGCTCACGGGAATGAATGCCTCGCCGACGTCGAATACGATTACCACCCGACCGCCCGAATCGGGCACCGCAATCTGCTCGTGCACCAGCGCGTTGAGCACCGGGCGTCCCGCGCTCGACTGCCAGGCGATTCCCGGCGACGAGCTCCCCGTGAGCACGCGGCCGTCCGCGAGCGTGATGCTCGACGAATCGGTATCGAGCACCAGGCGGACGGCCGTGATGATTCCTGGTGGAAGCTTCAGCGCACCCAACTCGTCGGTGTCACCCCCCTGGAGGGCGAGCACATTGATGCGCCGGTTCGGCGTCGCGACCGTCACGAAGGACCCGGTGCTGCTCGTATCGGGTGAGAGCGAAACCGAGACGTTCACCACGTAGACGTCTACCCGCGCGACGCGGTCATACGGGAAGGGATCGTCCGTGAGCAGGATATGCGTGGCGGTGGCCGAGGCCTTGGCCGTGGAGTCCTTGGTGGCTGGCCCTGCCGGGTTGGCGGTGGGCTCGTTTGCGCAGGCCTGGGGAATCAGGCTGGCCGCCATGGCGGCTATCATCAACGCACGCATCGGTCCGCTCCGGTTCGGGACGTTGCGCATGGTGGATTCAGGGCGTCAAGCGAGCGTCAAGCCGTAGGCTCTCGCAGGACGCCCTGGACCGAGGACGGCGCTAGGGAACGGCATGCGCCTCGCTACTCGCGGTCCTCGTATCCCTCGTTCGCCAGCCGCGCGAGATATGCTCTGGCTTCCGGATCACGAACGCTTCCGCTCACGTCCAGGCGGGCGAGCGCCGCGCGTCCCGCCGCACCCATTCGCGTCAGCGCGTAGATAGCCGTGTGCGCCCGGCTGGATGCGGTGCCGTGTCCGGGCGGCAACACGTGTGATGCTCCCCCAGAGCGTGGGATCGGTGTCTCGCTCGCAACCTCCACGAGGAAGGCGATGGCACGAGGCCGATCGGCGAGCGCCGGCATCCACTGCACGACCAAGTCGCGCACGGCCGGGTCGGTGGATTTCCGATAGATCGTCACGAGTCGTGCGACCACGCCGGGATACCGTGGGTGCCGCCGTGCGGTGTCGGTGGGACCCGCGTCCACCTGGAGCCGTCCGGCGTCGGTGATCGCGAGGGCGGCGCGTACGCGCGCCGAGGCATCCGTCGCAGTGAGGGCCACGTGTTCGAGGCTGTCGAGGATGGCGGTCTCGCCCTGCGCGGCGGCGACGCCGGGGACCAGCGGGTGCGCGAGCACGGCGCAGGTGAGGAAGAGCGACATACGGTGTGGTGTGGTCACATCGGGTCGGCCTCGCGGGCGGACTTGTGCAAATGTTCAAGTGAACGCGCCGATGCGATAGTGACACTTTGGGACATCGTATGTCGGTTTTGGGACATTTGTCGGGTGATCGGCGCGGAACGCAGCGAGCCGGGGTCGGATCGTGCGCGCTCGAGCGCGAGATGGCGTTGCCGCCGGTGGTTGGCGGCGTCGCGCAATCACCCCCCGTGCAGCACCTCGTGCACCTTCCGGCCGAGTCCATCCACGGTGAACGGCTTCTGGATGAACGCGGCACCCGTGGGGAGGCCGCTGCCGCCCGCCACGCCGCGGTCGGCGTAGCCTGAGGTGAAGAGCACGCGCGCGTCGGCATGCCGCGCGCGGAACCGCTCGGCGAGTTCGGGGCCGCTCAGTCCGGCCATCACGACATCGGTCACCAAGAGGTGGATGGTGCCGCCATGTCCGCGGCTCGCCTCCTCCCATCCTTCCGGTCCCGACGCCTCCACGACGACGTAGCCGAGCGTGCGGAGGATGCGCGCGGTGGTGCCGCGCACGTCGCGGTTGTCGTCCACGACGAGGACGGTTTCGCCCGCCTTCGCGCGGGGTGCCGTTCGACGCGCGATGCCCACCTCCTCCGCGTCGACCGCTTCCGCCACGCGCGGCAGATAGATCGTGAAGGTCGTGCCGGCGTCGAGCGCGGTGTCGAGCTTCACCGAACCACCGCTCTGTCGCACGATCCCGTACACCGTGGCGAGTCCGAGGCCCGTGCCTTTCCCGATGCCCTTGGTGGTGAAGAATGGCTCGAACACGTGCGCCGCGACGTCCGCCGGCATCCCGTGGCCGGTGTCGGAGACGGCGAGCGAGACGTAGTCGCCCGGTGTCACGTCCAGCTGGCCACGGGCTTGTCGCGCATCGAGCGTGACGTTGGCGGTCTCGATGGTGAGCGTGCCGCCATCCGGCATCGCGTCCCGCGCGTTCACCGCGAGATTGGCGATCACCTGCTCGATCTGTGCGGGATCGGCACGCACGTTCCCGAGATCGCCGGCGCGCACGGTGACGAGCCGCACGTCGTCCCCGATGATGCGTCGGAGCAGGGAGTCCATCCCGGCCACCTGGTCGTTCAGGTTCAGCACGCGGGTCTCGAACACCTGGCGCCGGCTGAACGCGAGGAGCTGGCGCGTGAGGGCGGTGGCACGCTTGGTGGTGCGCAGGATCTCCTCGACATCGGCGCGGCGCTCGTCGCCGGGCGGTGTCTCCTCGAGCAGGAACTCGGCGGTGGCGTGGAGAACGGTGAGCAGGTTGTTGAAGTCGTGGGCCACGCCGCCCGCGAGCTGGCCGACCGCTTCCATGCGCTGCGCCGCGAGGAACTGGGCCTCCGCCTGCTTTCGTGCAGTGATGTCGATGAACGATCCGGTGAGGTGGTTGAACGTCCCATCCGGATTCCGCACCGCATGCGCGTGGGACTCCACCCAGCGAATCGAGCCGTCGCCGTGCTGGAACCGAAACTCCATGCCGGAGACGGTGCCCGAGGTCATGAGCTGTTTCACGAAGCGGTCGCGATCAGCCCCGTCGAGGTAGAAGTCGCGTGCATTGTGCGCGAACAGCTCGGCGCGATCCGGCAGCCCCAGGATGTGCACCAGCGCCGGGTTGCCGTCGAGGATGGTGCCGTCCGGAAGCGAGCGGAAGAGTCCCACGGGCGCCGAGTCGAACAGCTCGAAGAACCGCGCATCGGCGGTGGCACGCGCGGACTCGGCCCGGTGCAGCCGGATGGTGAGGACCTGCGCCAGCACGGCGAGCACCAGGATTGTCACGATGATCGTGAGCCCCGCGTACGAGGTGCCGGAGATCAGGTCTTCGCGCGCCAGATCGTACAGGGCCCAGCCGATGCCGAGCGGGACGGCGAACGCGCCGATCAGGAGGCCGCGGGCCAGCGACCCCGTCGGCGTGGCCTGCCGCAGGAGGCCGGCGTAGCCGCGGTTGGGGCGGGACAGCGAGGCGCCCAGGGCGAGGAGGGTGATCCCGATGCCCGTCTGCATGGCCATCGAGGAATACGACGTCACGGCCCCTGGCCAGACGAGCGTATCCACGGCGCCCGCGGTGCCCACCACGCCGAGGGCTGCCGGTACGACGGCAAGTAGATCCACGGCATCCCGCTCGAGCAGCGCGATCATCGCGCCGAGGAAGACGAAGCTCGTTGCCGTCCCCGGAGCCATGCGGCCCGGGTACGTCATGGTCCCGGCCGCCTGGGAGAACCCGAAAAACAGCGTGTCCACCCCGAACGCGCGTCCCGTGACGTACTCGGCCAACGAGAGCGCGGCCAGCAGGACCGCGGGTAGGACCATCCACTGCACGAGGCGCACCGTGGCGGGCGAATCCGGCGTCCGCACCCGTACGACCAGCGCGACGCCCAGCAGGATGAAGCCGATCGCGGTGTTCGCCTTCATGGCGGCGAGCCCAGGCATCACGCGGGTGAGCGTGGGGATGCCGAGCGCCCAGCCGATGAGCCCGGCGACGCCGATGCCGACGCAGACCCAGGCCATGATGGTGGCGGCACGGGTAAAGCGACTTTGGTCGGGGGGGTGGGGACGCGCGTCGGTGGGGTGGCTCGTATGCCGCTCCTCTGCTGCCGCTAGACTACGACCGTACGTGCAGCGGGGCAAGGGCGTCGCGTCAGGATTGGTTCGGTCTCACGTGTCGAGCACGGTGCGCAGCTGGTCGTTCAGATCCTGCAGTGTCCACGGTTTCCGAAGGAACGCCGCGTACTCCGGCAACTTTGCGCGCTCTTGGATGTCCCGTGCCGTGTAGCCGCTCGTGAAGATGAACGGTGGTGCCGCGCGGCCTTCCAGGCGATCGAACACGTCAATGCCACCCATGCCGGGCATCACGATGTCGGCGATGACGAGGTCAATGTCGTGCTCGCCCTCGAGGAGCGCGAGCGCGGCCGCACCATCCGGCGCCTCCGTGACGCGGTACCCGAGGTGCTCGAGGGTCCGGCAGAGGGCGCGGCGCAGGCTGTCCTGGTCCTCGAGCACGAGCACGTGCTCGGACCCCGAGCGGAAGGCGTGCGTGCGTCCGCTCGGGGTATGACGCTCTTGCGCGGTCGCGGTGCTCGCCGGCAGGCCGACCACGAATCGCGTGCCATGGCCCAACTCGCTGTACACGTGGACGAACCCGAACTGCTGGCGAACGAGTCCGTACACCATCGCGAGCCCGAGCCCCGTGCCGCGTCCGACCGGTTTCGTCGTGTAGAACGGCTCGAAGATGCGACTCCGCACGGCTTCGCTCATCCCCGTGCCGGTATCGTGCACCTCGAGGATGCCGTACCATCCCGGAATAGCCCACGGATGCTCACGCAAGAAGCCCTCGTCCGCGTCCCGCCACCGCACCTCGAGCGTGAGCACGCCGCCCTTGGGCATCGCGTCGCGCGCGTTCGTCGCGAGATTGAGGAGGATCTGCTGGATCGCAACGGGGTCCGCGTGCACGTACACGGTGTCATCGACGTCGTCTGCCCGGACCGTGATGCTGGCCGGCACGACCCGCCGCATGAGTTTGCCCGTGGTCTGGATGACGTCTGCGAGCCGGACCTCCTCGAGTCGGAGATCGGCACGGCGGCTGAATCCCACGAGCCCGCGCACCAGCTCGGTGCCGCTCTTCACCGCCTCGCGCACGTCGTACAGCATCGCCGCCGCCTCAGGCTCGTTCGGCGGCAGGACGGGCTCGAGGAGCTCCGCGTTCGTCGCGATCACCGCGAGCAAATTGTTGAAGTCGTGCGCGATCCCCCCCGTCAGCTCGCCCACGGATTCGAGCTTCTGCGCCTGTTGCAGCTGGAGCTCGACGTGCTTGCGGTCGGAGATATCGATGAGTGTCCCGACCACGCCGGCGCCGTCCACACGTGCGGCCCGCGCGAGGACCCAGCGCTCACGGGTATCGGATCCGGCGAGCCGGCACTCGACGCGAAACTCCTTGTCATGTTCGAGCGCGTCGCGCCACGCCTCGCGCACGCGCTGCCGTTCTTGTGGATGTACGGCGTCGAACCACGAGCGACCGATCAGCGAGTCGCTCGCGAAGCTCGCCAAGAGCACGCAGCGCTCGTTGACGTCGAGCATGCGGCCGTCAGCGTCCGCGCGGAAGATGCCCACGGGGGCGAGGGACGACAGCAGGCGATACCGCGCTTCGTTCCGTCGCAACTGGAGCTCGGCGCGGCGCCGCGAGCGTGTGAGCGCATGGACGACGGCGCCCATTCCGACGAGGAACACGACCCACGCCCCGAGGGTCAGGAAGACATCCCACTCGGCGGCGGCGTCGAGGGCGTTCAACCGAGCGTCCAGCCGTGCGTCAATGGTATCCGCCAACCGCTCGAAGGCGCCGAACGCCACACGCCGGTCGACGTTTTCCATGGCGCGCATCGGCGTGCCCGGGGTCTCGGCATGCGCCACACTGTCGAATGCGCGCGCGCGCTGATCGAGGGCGGCCAGCATGGCCCGGAGGGTGTCGTCCGCGACAAGCGGCGACGCGGCAGGTTGACCAGCATCCGTCCCTCCGAGCAGATCGCGCAGATCCGCATGGGCGTTCTCGGCGTACGCGACGGCATCCTGAAGCGAGAAGGTCGAGTCGCCGGCGGCCACGCGACCGATCACGAGATACGCCTTGGTGAGATTGAGCCGTGCATCACCCACCTCCTGCACCAAACTCCTCGTGCGCTCGCGGGCACGTTGGGACGCGCGCGCACCGACGAGGAGAAGAATCACCGACGCGACCCCGACGACGGCGAGCGCCAACTGGGTAGCGACGTGGCCGAACGCCCTCCGCAGCGCGCCAAGTGACGGTGGCGTCATGGCGTGGAGTCCGCCGCTCCCGGGACCTCGTCCGGGAGGAACCCGAATCGACCGACGAACCCGGCGTACGCCGGAGCCGCGAGCACGATCCGAAGCGTAGAATCCAGCGCCGCGAGGAAATGGCGGTCGTCCTGCCGTACCGCGAACGCCGCCGAGGAGCGCCCCCCGGGAAGCGGAACGACGTCTGCCTGGAGGCCGGCCGCCGCGCGGCGCGCGGTCGGCGCCGAGATCGCGAGCGCGTCCACCTGGCCTGCCGTGAATGCCGCGTTTGCGGTGCGCACGTCGGGCGCGATGAGCAAGCGGGATGCTGCCACACCGTCGGCTCGTGCGGTCGCCTCCTCGACGGAGCCGGCCAGGACGGCGAGATGGACGGTGGTGTCACGCGCGACGCTCGCGTATGAGGTCAGATGGCGTGGGTTGCCGCGTGGAACGAGTAGATTCTCATAGACGGATAGCGTGGGATCGCTGAACGCCACGAGCGTGGCCCGTCTCGGGGTTATGAACATGCCCGAGGCGATCACGTCCACCTTCCCGGATTGGAGCATCGGGATCAGCAGGGCGAATTCTGTCTGCACGAACTCGACGTGCGGAATGCCGAGTCGACGCGTGAGTTCGCGGAGCAGCTCGGGAGCTTGGCCCGTGACACGGCCCGCGCTGTCGCGGTACGCGTAAGGGGCTTCAGGGGCATATGCGGCGCGAATGATGCCGGCGGCGCGCGCGCGGTCGAGCGTGCTCAAGTGGCGAGAGCCGCACGAGGAGGTACCCAGTGCGACGGCGGTGAGGGAGGTGATCGCGATCCAACTTCGCCTCACGAGACGGTCCTCCGACGGGCCCCTTGATGGACGAGCCCACGACACGACTCATGCAGAATGACACCATCGCGCACGCCGCGGTGCATCCAGCGCCGTGAGCGCCAACTAGACGAACGCATGGTGTCCGTTGCCAAGTTGTGATGGCTGACGACGTTGCGCAACAAGCGATCCGGACAATGGTGAGCGCCCGCGGCCTGCGTGCGCGATGCGTAACGCGTGATGCGGCTCGCGGTGGCTGCGCGACGCCGGAAATGTCCCAATTTCGCGGGGTGATGTCCCAAGATCGCACTACCCAACCGGGAGCATCATGGGCTTGTGGCCCCGGTGGCCCTTTCGCACGGCGTGCATCACCCTCATACTAGGACCATCTCCTGGAACCCGTAGTCCACAATTGAAGGAGTTCCTATGGATCGGCCCTGGCCATTCGGAGGGCCGCCCCGGCGGGATGGCTTCCCGCGCACGAGTCCTCTCCCACCGGTCGCCGGTGCCACACGCCGCCGACCGCCGCGCTCCCCTACACCCCGCGACGCTCACTTTCACACGCTCGTCGAAAACAGCGACGAGGGGATGCTCCTCGTGGATGGCACGGGCGTCATCCGGTATGCGAATGCCGTTGCCGAGCGCTACCTCGGCTACCCTCCCGCCGAGCTCGTCGGCCGGCTCGGCTTCGACCTCTGTGTGCCCGACGACGTCGCCTACGCGCAGGACGTGTTCGGTCGGTGTCTCGAGCAACCGGACGTCGCGATCCCCGCGACGATCAAGACACCGGATCCCACGTGCGAATTCCCGTGGCTCGCCGTGAAGTTGGTGAACCGCCTCGATACGCCGGGGGTGCGCGCGATCGAGGTGCACTTTCACGGGAGCGGCATCGGGCGCGAAGCTCTCGAAGCCCGCCGCCGGCAGGCGGAGAAGATGGAGGCGGTAGGGCGGATGACGGCGGGTGTCGCCCACGACTTCAACAACGTGCTCTCGGTCATCATGGCGAATGCCTCCTTGATCGCGGCATCGCTCGATCCCGAAGATGCCGAGACGCGGACCGAGCTGGCGGAGCTGCGCGGCGCCGCGCGCCGCGGCGCGACGATGATCGCCAAGCTCCTCGGCTTCAGCCGAAACGTGAGTCTCGACGTCGTGCCCACCGACCTGAGCGCCGTCGCGCGCGGAGCGGAGTCGATGCTGCGGCAGGTGATCCCGGAGCACGTTGCGTTGGATGTCGAGATCGCCCCGGCGTGCATCGCGTTGTGCGACGTCGTCGCCGTCGAACAGATCCTGTTGAACCTCGCCACCAACGCGCGCGACGCGACGCTCACGTCCGGAGGCGTACGGGTCATCGTGACGCCGGAGCACGTGGACGGCGCGGATACGCGGCGGCCGGCCTGGCTCTCGCCCGGCGACTTCATTCGGATCTCGGTCGAGGACGGCGGCGACGGAATGGACGCAGAGACCAGGACCCGGGCGCTCGAGCCGTTCTTCACGACCAAGCCTCCGGGCGTGGGCTCCGGCCTCGGGCTCTCCATGGTCTACGGATTGATGAAGCAGCAGAACGGATTCCTCGATCTGGAGAGCGCGCCGGGACGCGGCACGACCGTCCATCTCTACTTCCCGCGAACCACGGAGATGCCCCGCGCGCAGCCCCCCGCACCGACTCACACGGCGCCTACGCATACCGGGGCAACGATCCTCTTGATCGAGGACGACGCGAGCCTGCGTCGCACCGGTCAGCGCGTACTGCACTATCTGGGCTATCGCGTACTGATCGCCGAGGATGGCTCGAAGGGCATCGCGCTCTTCGAGGCGCACGCGGGCGAGATCGATCTCGTGATGTCCGACATGATGATGCCCGGCCTCAGCGGCGCGGACGTGTACCGCGCGATCCGCGACCGGAGCCCTTCCGTGCCGTTTCTCCTGTCAAGCGGATACCAGGATCGACCCGGGAAGACGTTCCTGGTGCCGCGCGGCGTCCGCGTGATCCCCAAGCCGTGGGCGATCGAAGACGTCGAGTACGCGGTTCGGCAGGCCCTCAACGCCGCTCCGTGATGCCGGTACCGCCTGGGCGTCGGTCATTCAGCGCGTCCGGACCACGTCGAGCCGCGGCACGAGCGAATCGGAGAGTGCGACGACACCCCCGCCGTCGAAGCGAAGCGTGAACGCTCCGCCGCTCGGCGGCTGCAGTACGCGCACGTAGGTGCCCGATCCGGCGTGCAGCACGCCGCTCACGTTGACCGAGTCGGACAGCATCCGAAGCGGCACCAACGGGAACGGCGATGGGAAGTCCGCTGGGTCCTGCTGATTGGCCGCCGCGAACGTCGCGCGAAAGGCCCACGAGGTGTACTTGAGCTCGGGCGGCGCCGTGAATCCGGGTAGGTCGGACACCCAGTTGGCGAGCGCCCAATCACCGGCCGTCGTGGCAAAAGGTTCGCCCGTCGCCGCCGCCACGTTCGTCGTGCCGATATTGGTGGTCTCGGTGAGCTTCCGCGTGATCCCCGTGCCGAACCGATCCACGAGATAGCGCACGAACAGCCATCCCGCGCCGACGTCGGGCAGATTCTGATCGCTGGACGTGATCAGCGCATGGTCGCCGGTCGCGGCGAGGTAGTTCCCCCCGTCGTAGACGTCATCGGTGACGTAGTACGAGAAGTCCGTCGGATCGGACGGGAGAAACGTGCGGCCGCCGAGCTCCTCCGCGTACTTGGACAGTCCCTCGTCGAGCCAGACCTGCTCGGCCGGGCCATTCCGATCGACCACGTGCTGACCGTAGTTGATCATGTGCTGAAACTCGTGCATGAACGTCGCGCCGATGCGGAGCTTGAGCGACGTCACGGTGTGCGGGCAGCTGAGCGTACCGAGCGAATCGGGGGCGAGCATGTACATGATCTCGCCGTGGTTGTAGGTCTGCGAGACGGCCGGGCTCAAGTCTCCGGGAAAGAAGTAGCCGACGATGAACCCGCTCGACGTGCACTGCGCCTTCGTGACGAGGGAGTTCACCACGCCGGTGAACAGCGCGATGACGACGCCGTTCTGATCGATGTCGGTGGGGCCACCGAAGGCATTCGTATCGGCGGGATAGAGCTGCTGACCGAACGTCTGGAGCAGCGTGTCGACGTCGGCGGTGGAGAACCCGGGGGTCGGCGCGAGCGTGTCCACGTAGATGGCGACGTTCGTGCCCACCGCGCGGGCCCTGGCCGTGACGGACGTGAAGCTGCTGCACGTGAGCGTGGCGCAGACGGTGAAGGTCCGGAGCGAGCCGACGGTGGGCGGTGCCCCCGCGGCGCCCGTCACGTCAAAGCGCGGCGCCAGGAACGATGCGGGCGGCCGCGCCGGCTGAACGATGCCTTCGCCCACCTCGCGCAGGAAGTGGTCGAACGTCGCGGCCGTCGTCGGCGCCGACGCTTCAACGTGCATGGGAGGGCCCGTGACGGATGCGGTTGCGGTGAGCGCGAGCGTCCTGAGCGCGAAGGAGCCGGTCTGTCCGGGGGCGCCGCCCGCGGCCTGGGCCACCACGAGATACTCGGCGGTGTCGGTGCTCGAGGCGTTGGCGGCGAACGTCGCGCACCCCGAATCGCTGGTGGGGTCGACGCTGGTATAGGTGCCCACGGTGAGCGAGACGACCGTCTCGCGCCCGCCGCAGGCGGGCGGGGCCGGGGGCCCCGCCGCCTGCTGGGAGCTGCACGCCATGATCGCGAGCGCGCCGAGGGCGCTCGCCAGGGCCACTCGAGATCGCATGGACTCCTCCGCGCGGGGTGGGGTGACGGGAAAGCCGTAATACACCCCGGCAGGGGGAATGGGATCCGAATCCCTGCGCTCGGTGTGCCCGCGGTCCCCCGTGAGGTCCGGCATCCCTCGTCGAGATGTCACAGATGCGAGGGATTGTCTGTCTAGCGTTCGGAACCGTATGGAAACTCGAGCTGACGTCTTCGCATCGACCAGACCGTTGCTCTTCTCCATCGCCTACCGGATGCTCGGGAGCGTGATGGATGCGGAAGATCTGGTCCAGGACGCCTATCTCCGGTGGCAGGAGGCGCCAGAGGTGGACGTGCGTGCGCCGCGGGCGTATCTGACCACGATCGTCACGCGCCTCGCCATCAACCAGCTCCGCTCCGCTCGGCATCAACGCGAAACGTACGTGGGGCCCTGGCTACCGGAGCCGCTCGTGACCGACACCGTCCCGGATCCGTCGGGGTCCGTCGAGCTTGCCGAATCTCTCTCGATGGCGTTCCTGGTGTTGCTGGAGCGGCTCTCCCCGATCGAACGCGCCGTCTTCCTGCTCCGCGAAGTCTTCGCCTTCGAGTACGCCGAGATTGCCCGCATCGTGGACAAGTCGGAGGCGAACTGCCGTCAGCTGCTGACGCGCGCCAAGAAGCACGTGGGCACGGCGCACGCGCGCTTCGAGCCGGATCAGGCACATGCCGCGCGGCTCGTCGAGCAGTTCACCCGGGCCACGGCGGCCGGAGACGTCGACGGCCTCGTCGCGCTCCTCGCGGAGGACATCACCCTCTGGGCCGACGGCGGCGGCCGGATCCCAGGGGCCGCGCTGAACCCGATTCATGGCCCGAACGCCGTGGCTCGATTCGTCATCGGGACGACGCGGCGATTCGCCCCGGCGCGCACGAGCCTTCGTGCGACCACGATCAACGGGCAGCCGGGGTTCATCGCCTATGCCGGTACGCACGCGCAAGCGGCGCTCATCTTCGACATTCGAGGCGGCCGCATCCGGACCGTCTACGCGGTCGGCAATCCCGACAAGCTCGCGGGACTTCCTCCCGAGACCTAGCCCGCTCTGTCACACGCACGCCGCCTCCCGTGTCATGCCCCGTGGAGTTCGCGACGCCTGACCGATGAATCGCCACGCGGGAGATGCTATACGATGCCACAATCCGATACGCTCAATGTCGTGCTCTGGAGCGCGCAGGGGTTCCTCGCGCTCTTCTTCCTTCTCGCGGGCGCCCCGAAGCTCGTCGGCCGTGGCCTCGAACGCTGGACGGGCTTTTCCGACATGCCGCGCCCGCTGGTGATCGCGATCGGCGTCGCCGAGGTGCTCGGTGCCGCCGGATTGATTCTCCCGATGACCACGGGGCGCCTACCATGGCTCACGCCCCTCGCCTGCCTCGGCCTCGCGCTCATCGTCCTCATGGCCACCGGATTCCATCTCCGCGCCGACGAGTGCCTCCAGGCGCTCGAGACCACGCTCTGGGGCGCGATCGCGACGGTGGTCGCGGCCGGGCGTTGGCGCCTGGTGCGATCGGCCGCACACCTTCCGGCCGCGGCGCCGGTACTTGCCCTCGGCGTGCTCGTGCCCGCGGTGATCGTCAACCTCGTGATCGTGTTCAGGCGGCCCGTCCGGTCCGCGTCGAGCCCGGGTGTCACAGCACCAGGGTCTCACCCGTCATGAGGGCGGCAGGACACAACGAGGGCGGCAGGGCGCCGCCCCAGCCGAACACACGCATGGAGGTCGACCCGCATGGCCGGCGCCGCACGTGCTCTCAAGCATCTCATTCGTCTCGCGGGGGGCGGAGCCCTCCTCCTCGGCCTCGCCATCTGGGCGGGGTATCTCTTCAGCTGGTTGCCGGTGCACATCGTGTTCGGTGCGACACTCGTGCTCGCGATGTGGGTGATCGCGGTACTCGCGTTTCGCGCGGGGGTGCGACAGGGCTTCGCGGCCGTGGTCTTCCTTTGGGGAGTCGGCGTCGTCATGTTCGGGCGAGTGCAGGGGCGGATCCTGCCGGGGCCCATGCACTGGGTCGTCCAGCTCGCGCATCTTCTGGCAGGCGGTATCGCAATGGGCCTGGGTGTTGCGCTCGCCGCCGCGGTCGAACGATCGGCCGGTCAGCAGGTTGCCGGTACCTCGGAGACGTGATGACACGCATGCTCGCACACACCGCAGTGGGCACGCGCTCGCGATGAGCGCCGACACTCGACGCGCCGGCCGGACGTACGACGTCGCGGTCACCCGGCACATCGAGGCGTCGGCCGGGCGAGTGTACGCCGTGTTCGCCGACTACCGTGAGGCCCATCCGAAGATTCTGCCGCCACGCTTCTTCGCGGGTCTCGAGGTGGAAGCAGGCGGGTCCGGTGCCGGAACCCGGTTGATCGTCCGGACGAAGGTCGCCGGTCGCGTCCGGACGATGCGCGGGATCGTGACGGAGCCGGCGCCCGGACGCCGGCTCGTCGAGACCTATCCCGATGCGCAGGTGGAGACGTCCTTCCTGGTGGAGCCGCGTCCCGGCGAGAACGCATGCAGCGTGACCATCACGACCGCCTTCCCGAGACGCCGGGGTCCGCTCGGATGGGTCGAACGGCGTCTCGTCCGCGGTCTGCTCGATCGCGTGTATGCTGAGGAGCTCGATCTGTTGGCTGCCTACCTCCGCCAACAGGCCTGAGCCGTTCCGACCGTCGGTCTCGCCGCCGACTCCCTGTCACACACCAGCCCCCCGTCCGTCTATGTTCGTAATGACCATGGCTTCCATCGCCGATCAGACCGCGCGCTTTGAGCGCGCCCGACCCCGGCTCTTCGGGATCGCGTATCGCATGCTCGGTGCGATCGAGGACGCGGAGGATCTCGTGCAGGAGACGTATCTCAAGTGGCAGGAAGCAGATACGTCGTCCCTGCGCCAGCCCGAGGGCTGGCTCGTCACGGTGATCACCCGGCTCGCGATCGACCGCCTCCGCCGGGCGCGGACCGAACGTGACGCCTACTTCGGGCCCTGGCTTCCGGAGCCGCTCCCCACCGGTCCGTGGCGCCGCGCGGACGAACGCACGGAGCTGGAGTCCGACCTCTCGATGGCCTTTCTGCTGATGCTCGAGCGGCTGGCGCCTGAAGAACGTGCGGCGCTGCTGCTGCACGACGTCTTCGATTGCGGCTACGCGGAAATCGCCGAAACGCTCGCGAAGAGCGAGGCGGCCTGCCGGCAGATCGTCCATCGCGCGCGCGAGCGTGTGCGCCGCGACAAGCCGCGCTTCGAGGTTTCCCTCGAGTCCAAGGAGCGCCTCCTCACCGACTTCATCGCCGCCATCGAGGCGGACGACAAGGAAGGGGTGGTGGCGCTGCTCGCGGAGGATGCGAGCTGGGCAAGTGACGGCGGCGGGAAGACGCGTGCCGCGACGCGGATCGTCCGGGGCGCGATGCGCGTGGCCCGCCTGGTGCTCGGCTTCTCGTGGAAGACACGCGGCATGCTGGTCACTCGGATGGGGCGACTCAACGGAGAGCCGGCGTGGATCAGCTACGCCGGCGAGCGTGTGTTCGCGGCCACCGCCATTCATACCGACGGCGAGAAGATCCTCGCGGTCTACCGGGTGCTCAATCCGGACAAACTTCGTGCGCTGGAGTCGGTGCCTCGCTAGACCCTCTCGATCATCGCGCGCATCGCCCGCGCGCTGAGCGGTGCGAGCACTCTGCGCGCGAGACTCCTGCGTAGTCGTAGTGCCAGGGGATGGCGCCACTGCCCAATTGCGCCGGTGAGGCGCGCGCGCCGCTGGAACCGCGCGGTGATCGGACGGCGCTCCGACGCGTAGCCCTTGAGTGCACCTACGACGTCGCCCGCGCCGGTGAGGTGACGGCCGAGCGCTACGGCGTCTTCGAGCGCCTGACACGCCCCCTGGCCGAGGTTTGGCGTCATCGCGTGCGCGGCATCGCCCAAGAGGGCCACCCGCCCTCGGCACCAGGAGTGCAGGGGACGAATGTCGTAGCAGTCGTGCCGAAGAATGGCGCCTTCAGGCGCGGCCTCGATCAGCGCGGGGATTGGTGAATGCCATCCGCCGAAGTGCCGCTCGATCTCCGCGCGCTCGCCTCCGGACGCGGACGCTCGGCCGCCGGGGGCGGCATCGTGCGTGGCATACGCGTAAACCTGCCCACCGGGGAGCGCCGCTTGTCCGAAGCGGGCACCGGCACCCCACGTCTCGCCGGGGAGAACCCTCTCCGCGGGGAAGGGGGCCACCCAGCGCCAGACCGTATATCCCGCGTATCGCGGCAACTCGGGGCCGACGACGGCACGGCGCACGGTGGAGTGTATCCCGTCGGCGCCGATCAGGACGTCGCCGTCGTCGGTCGAGCCGTCCGTGAAGTGCGCGATCACGCGCTCGCCGCGTGGCTCGAGCGCCTGAAGCTCCACTCCCGCGCGGAGCGTACCCGTGCCGACGGCGTGGACCAAAATGTCGAGAAGATCGGCGCGATGGATCATCACCCCGATCCACCTATCGCCGTCCGTCGCGTGTTGCGTCGCGAGGCTGAAGAGCACATCCCCTGTCGTGGTGCGCACCGCTCCGGCTTCGAATCGGCGTCCCGCCGCGCGCACCTTGGCTCCGACCCCCAGCGCATCGAGCGCGTCGAGTCCGTTGGCCCAGACTGAGAGTCCGGCGCCCACTTCACTGAAGGCTGATGCACGCTCGAAGACCGTCGTCGCCCATCCCGCCTTTCGCATGGCAAGCGCAGCGGCCAGGCCGCCGATTCCGCCGCCCACGATGAGTGCTCGTTTCCTCATCGTCGCCCCATCGAGGCGCTTCCGTTCGACCTCGCGTCCTTGCGCATCGCCTCGCTGACGGTGGCGCGCCACCCTTCGTTCACGCTGGGGTACCTGGGCCTCCAACTGCTCGCCGCCTCGAATTTGGCGTTCGAGATCCGTTGCGACCGCGCCAGCATGGCGCCGAGTGAGCCGCCCAGCGCCGCAACCCATGCGGGAAAGAACTTCGGAGGCGGCGCGCCGAGGGCCGCGGCCAGTGTCTCCGCAAATTCCCGTCGCGTGACGGGGCGGTCGTCGGTGACGTTGTAGCGGCCGGCGGGTACGCCGAGCGCCGCGACGACGGCGCGCGCCGCATCGTCGAGCGCGACGGAGGACATGTAGGCGTCGGGCGATCCGATGACAGGTGCCCGCCCCCGGCGCGCGTAGCGCATCATGTCCTGCGTGGAGTCCGAGTCCGCACCGTAGAAGTACGAGAAACGAAGGACAACTCCGATTCCTCCAGCTCGAGTCACGCGCTCGGCCGCCGCTTCCGCGTCCAGCACCGAGCGGTTGTAACGGGCGGTGCGCACCGGCCCGTCCTCCTCGATCCAGCGATCGCCCCCATCCTCGTAGATGGGCGCGAACGACTCCTGAATCATGCGCTCGGCGCCCGTGGCGAGCACGGCGGCCGCGAGATTCGCGGAGACGCGGCGCCGAACGCCGTCGTTCTGGCGCCAGGCCCCGGGCACGAAGATGCGGCTGCTCGGCGGAATGTGTGTCGCCATGTTGACGACGACGTCATGGCCCCGGACGGCGCGGCGTACCGCGTCCGCGTCGAAGAGATCCACCGGAGCCGCCGTGGCACCCACCTCCTCGAGGCGCGCGCGCTTCTCCGCCGTGCGTCCTACCGCCGTCACGCGATGGCCGGCCTCCAGCAGCACCGGCACGAGGCGGCGCCCGATCACCCCCGTGGCGCCGGCGACGAAAACGGTCTTCCCGGACATCGACATTCCTTTCGCGTTTCGCATCCAGTGATGCTCGATCGCGTTGGCGATCACCCAGCTGGACGCCGCGGACCGTGCGGCGTGACAGCCGCAGGGCGCGACGCCCTCCGCAAGGAAGGCGCCGCGCCGATCGAGCGCATGCTGCGACACGCTAGAACGGCAGGCGGTACGATACGCCGCCGCCCCAAGCGAGTTCGATCTGCGTCTTGTCGTAGTCGGCGAGGGAGCCACCGAGGTCCTTCGCCTTATAGAGCCATCCCTGGCCCTCGGCGAAGATGCCGAACCCTGTCCCCGGGACGGCGTAGCTCACGCCGAGTCCGGCGGTGCCGGTCGCCTTGGTCTTGTTCTGGCCGCTGGTACCGACCTCGTGGAGGGTGACCGCCCCGCCGCCCGCAAAGACGTAGGGCTCGACGCCGACGGCCGTGGGATACTGGAGCTGCACCGCCGCGTCGTAGAAGAACCGGTTGAGCCGGTTGCCCGTCGGCACGCCGGCCGCGCGCAGCTGATTGCGGGCAAACGTGAAGTCGGCGCGGATGGCGACGTAGCGCTGAAGGTCGACGCCTATGGCACCGCCCACGTCGAAGCCGACCTTCTTGAAGTCGGCGGTGCCGGCGGAGTCGAGATTGGTCACCGCGTTGAACCCACCGCCCTTCGCGGCGATCCAGATCGCGTGGTTCTGGGCGTAGGCCGGTGCCGCCAGGAGGGCGGAGAGCGCGATGGCTCCGACGATGTTTCGTGTGAATGACATGACGTACACGTTCCTTTCGTATCGTGTGCGCCGCCCGGCGTCGCCGCGGACGACACCGGTCGGTTGCATGTTGTGTGATGGCGCGATGGGAAATCGGCGCGCCCGTTTCACCGCGAGAGTACGTCTCTCATGCGGTAGACGGACGCGCGGGCCGTGGTGTGACAGCTCGGGCAGGCGCGCAAGATTCGGGTCGATGCAACGGGCCGGTGCGGATAACGTGAGCGCAGGGCGGTTCGGCGTCTCACCCTCAGGAGCGTTCATGCACTCGGTCATCGACCCCGCGATCTTCTACTTCGGCACCCCCGTGGTGCTCGTGAGCTCGAGCAACCCCGACGGCTCGGCGAACCTCGCACCGATGTCGTCGGCGTGGTGGCTGGGCAAGAGTTGTATGCTCGGATTCGGCGCACGATCCCACACGCCCGCGAACATTCAGCGGTCGGGGGAGTGCGTGCTCAACCTGCCGTCGGTGGATCAGGTCGCGGCGGTGGACCGCCTGGCGCGGACGACGGGGTCGTCACCCGTGCCGGAGCACAAGGTGGCGATGGGCTACCGCCACGAGGCCGACAAGTTCGGCACGGCCGGCCTCACCCCGGTCCCGTCGGATCGCGTGGCACCGCCGCGCGTGGCGGAGTGCCCCGTGCAGCTGGAAGCCGTGCTCGAGGGGATTCACGAGCTCGAGGGCCGCGATCCCGAGCGGCGGGGCCGGCTCGTGGCACTCGAGGTGCGTGTAGTGCGCGTGCACGTGGACGACGCGATCCGCATGGACGGCCACGCGAACCGCATCGATCCCACGCGCTGGCGTCCGCTCATCATGAGCTTCCAGGAGTTCTTCGGCCTCGGACCGAAGCTCCAGCACTCCCGTCTCGCCGAGATCCCGGAAGCGATCTACCGGCCGACAAGCCGGTTCATCGAGCGGCTGGCGCGGGCTCCGCTTCATGCCGGCCGGGCGTGTAGCTCCCCACGTCGGCGCCGAGCGGGACGGCGACGCGATTCCAGCAGTTGATCGTGATGATGGCCATCGTGAGATCCACGATCTCGGCATCGGTGAACTCGGAGCTGACTTGCTCGCGTGCCGACTCGGGAATGCTCCGTGAGCTCAGTGCCGTCACCGCCTCGGTCCACGCGAGCGCCGCGCGCTCACGGGCGGAAAAGAACGGCGTCTCGCGCCAGACGGGTACGGCATAGAGACGTTGTTCGGTCTCACCCGCAGCGCGAGCGTCCTTCGTGTGCATGTCCACGCAGTAGGCGCAGCCGTTCATGTATGAGGCGCGGAGGCGCACCAGCTCGAGGAGATCGGGCTCGAGCGACGACCGGCGAACGTATTGTTCCAGTCCGAGCACCGCGCGAACGGCGGCCGGGGCGATCTGCTCGATGTCAATGTGGCGGGTCGTATCCATCATCGTGCTCCTGTTGGTAGGGGGATCTACCAAGAGGACGCACGGGCTGTGGATCCCGTGACAGGTCACCCAAGCCGCTTCTCATAGCGCCAGACCTCGAGAGGAAACACCCCATCGGGGATCTCGACGGGCGTGCGAACGGTCGCGGCGCGCATCCAGCCGTGCTTCTCGTAGAAGCGTGCGGCGCGATCATTCCCGATCGCACAGGCGAGCCACGCGGTCTCGACGCCGCGTGCGGCGAGCTGTGCCTCCGCATCCGCCAGGAGCACCGCGGCGCTCCCTTGACCCCGCACGGAGGCATCGACGTAGAGCTGGTACAGTTCGTCATCCCGGATCATGCAGAAGCCGAGCGGCGCGCCGGGTGGACCGACGACCCGCACCATCGGCAGATCTCGGACGAGCCGCTCGTGAAAGCTCTCGCGTGTCCGATACCGCGCGAGCTCCGGCGGCAGGATGTCCAAGTGCGCATCCCGCCACCCCTCATACCAGATGTCGGCGAGGCGGTCGACATCCGGCGCGGCGGCGTCCCTCACCCGCATGGCGCGACGCCACTACGTGCGCACGCCGTGGCGCCTACCGCCCCGGACGCAGGTACTGATTGAGCCAATCGAGCACCACCCCCCACCAGAGGCGGCGATCGCGCGGCTTGGTGACGAAATGGAACTCGTTCGGGAAGTAGAGGAACTTGCTCGGCACGTGCATCACCTGCAGCGCCGTGAACGCCTCGAGTCCCTGCGACAGATCGAGTCGATAGTCGTGCTGCGAGTGAATGATGAGCATCGGCGTCTGCCAGTTCTTCACGAAATTGAGCGGCGAGAACTTCTCGTAGAGCGCGCGGTTGCCATCCGGCGTGCCCTCGTACGGCGTGCCGCCGAACTCCCACATCGGGAACCAGAGCTCCTCCGTGCTCCCGAACGCGCTCACCGTGTTGAACACGCCGTCGTGGTCCACCACCGCCTTGAAGCGATGGGTATGGCCCTCCATCCAGTAGATCATGTACCCGCCGTACGAGGCGCCCGCCGCGCCCATCCGTGTCGAATCCACGTACGGGAGCTTGGACACGACATCGAGCCCCTTCATCAGGTCCTCGAACGGGTAGTCACCCCAGTGGCGTGAGATCGCGTCGGTGAACTTCTGCCCGTAGCCGGTGGAGCCATGAAAGTTGACCGCGGCGATCACGTAGCCCGGCGACGCGAACATCTGATAGTTCCAGCGCGGGTGCCAATCGTCGGTCCACGCGCCCTGCGGGCCGCCGTGCACCAGGTAGACCAGAGGATACTTCTTGTGGGGATCGAAGTGGGGCGGCTTCAGGATCCAGCCGAAGACGGAGTCGCCCATCGCGCCCACGAACCCGAAGGATTCGAGCGGATGAAGATCGAGCGTCGCTACCGCCGAGTCGTTGACGTGCGTGAATGCATGTCCGTCCGCCCAGACCTCGGCGGGTTGCGTGTTGCTCTGGTGGAGATAGACCAGCGTCTTGCTGTCCGGGCCCACCTGGATGTTCGTGTTGACGCCGCCGGTCTCGACCCGCGTGCGCGTGAACGACGGGATGTCGATTCGATAGATGACGTCACTGCCGCGCTCTTCGACCTGCGCATAGACGCATTGCGAGTTGGGACACCAGGTGTACGCGCTCACCGAAAGCGACCACCCCTTGGTGGCTTCCGTGGGCGTGCCACCGGTCTTGTCGCCGCTCCGGGCGAGAAGCATCAGCCGCCCGCGGTCGGCCTCGAAGCCGGGGCGCTCGAGCGAGATGTACGACATCCACCTCCCGTCGGGCGAGAACCGCGGCGTGTTGTCGGCACCGTGCGCGGGCGACGTGAGATCGCGCATCGTCCCGCCGTCCGGCCCCATGACGTAGACGTCCACGTTCGTATTGTCCGCGACGGTCGAGTCCCCGTGCATCGCGACGGCGATCTCGTTCCCCTCGGGCGAGACCGCGACGTCGCCCGCGCCGACGGTGGCAATGGTCGGGACGTCGTGTTCCACCGGCGTGAGGTCGGTGGTGGTCCCGTCGGCCACGTCCACCTTGAAGACGTGCTGGCGCTTGCCCACCCGCCACTCGTTCCAGTGACGGTACATGAGGTTGGTCCAGATCTTCGCCTCGGTGGGGAAGGCGCCGTTTCGCTCATCGATCTCTTGCATCTTGGGCCACTTGGTATCGGCGATCACGAGCAGCGCCTTGCCGTCCGGCATCCAGAGGAGGTCGTTGGCGCCGTTGTCGAGTTTGGTCAGTCGGCGCGCCTCGCCGCCCTCGGCGAGGGACAGGACCCAGACCTGGGCGCCGTCCTCACGGGTCGAGATGAACGCGAGCGTCTTCCCGTCGGGCGACCAGCGCGGCGCCATGTCCGAGCCAGGCCCGAACGTGATCTGGCGCGGTGCGCCGCCCGCGAGCGGGGCGAGCCAGATGTGGGTGAAGCCAGCGTTCTTCTCGAGCGAGACGTCGGTGACGGTATAGGCGACCGTCTTCCCGTCGGGGGAGAGTTGGGGGTCGCCCACGGTCTTGAGCGAGAGATAGTCGGCGATGGTCATCGCGTGCTGCTGCGCCACGAGTGCGGAAGGCAGCGCGAGCACCGCGAGGGCCACGAAGATCGAGCGGAGACGTGACATGGTCAGCGGTCCGGGTGGGTGTTGAACGTCGTGAAGGCGTGGTAGGGCACGAGGGGAAATCTTTGCGGGGGGACCATGCGTCGCAAGCTGACGCGATGGATGGTGTTTCAGAGTGATCGGAACGCACGGGCGGGCCGCCGGAGCGGACGTAAGTGAGCGCCGGCCCGGGGGTACCAGACCGGCGCTACTCGCGAACTTCGGGACGCGAAGGCGACCCGTCCGAAGCTTCACGTCTCGACGACGCTCAGTTCGTCCCGCTCTCCGACGCGTCTCCGCCCATCAGGTTCCGCATGAGAAACTGATCGTATACGCCGAGCATGAGCCGGTAGCTCGCGCCGTTGTACGCCGCACCATGATGGCCCGGCGGGTAGATTCGAAGATCGACGTCGTGCCCGGCGTTGGTCATGGCGGTCAGGAACTGCATCGTGTTCCGCGGATGCACGTTGTCGTCCATCATCGAGTGCACCACGAGCAACTTCCCCTTCACCTTGTCCGCGTTCAGAACCGCCGAACTCGCCTTGTAGCCGTCGAGGTTGTCGTCGAGCAGGCTCATGTAGCGCTCGGTGTAGATCGTGTCGTACAGCCGCCAGTCGGTGACGGGTGAGTTGGCGATCCCCATGGAGAAGACGTCGGGATACATCTCGAGCGTGTAAAGCGTGCTGTAGCCGCCGTAGCTCCCGCCCATGATCCCGACCCGCGTCGCATCCACCCAGCTCTTGCTGTCCAGATACTTCGCCGCCTCGGCGAAGTCGTGGCTCTCCCACTTGCCCAGGTGCTTGTAGACGATCTTCTCGAACGCACTGCCGTAGTTGTTGTTGCCGCGGTTGTTCACGTTCGCGACGACGTACCCCTCCTGCGCGAGCCACTGCGTCCATCCGCTCGTCCCGAAGTCGTCATAGACGCCCTGCGACCCGGGCCCGCCGTAGATCGCGAAGATCACGGGATACTTCTTGGTGGAGTCGAACTGCATCGGCATCACGAGCGAGCCGTCGAGCTTCTGGCCGTCGGAGGTGGTGAAGCTGAAGAGCTGGGTCGGCGAGTAGGCGTGATCCTTGAGCCAGTCGAGCGTCTTCTCGTTGCTCCCCAGCAGCTTGATCATCTTCTTGCCCGTGGCATACAGCGCCACCTGGCGCGGCGTGCTCACCGACGACCACGAATCGATGTAGTACGCGGTGTTGGGCGACATGTCGATCCGGTGCGTGCCCTCGTCCTTGGTCAGCTGCCGCTGATGCGTGCCGTCGAAGCGGATCTCATAGAGCTGCCGCTGAAGCGGCGAGGCCTCGGTAGAGGTGTAGAAGATGGTCTTGTGCTTCGCGTCGGTACCCTCGATGCGCGTGACGCTCCAATTGCCGTGCGTCACCTGGTTCAGGAGCTTGCCTGAATAGTCGTACCGATAGATGTGCTGCCAGCCGTCACGATCCGAGATCCAGAAGAACTCGTGCGTCCCCTCGGGGAACGAGATCATGTCCTGGACGCCGGCGTAGAAATCGTAGATGTCGATCCAGGTGTCCGACGTCTGCGTGAGCACGAGCCGCTTGCCGCCGGTGGTCACGTCGAAGAAGTAGACCCGCATCTCGTTCTGCGGCCGGTTGAGCGTGATCATCGCGAGCGTGTCCGGCCGGCTGGTCCAATAGATCCGCGGGACGTAGTAGTCGCCGGTGAGGCCCGGGTCGAGCCAGACCTTCTTGCCGGTATGGACGTTCACCACGCCGATCTTGACGGTGGGGTTCGAGTCACCGGGCTGGGGAATGCGGATGTCGACGTAGTCGGGGTGCGCGCCGGCGTAATCGGTGAACTGGTCTATCGGTTCCGCGCTCTCGTCCACCTGCCAGTAGGCGATGTACTTGGAGTCGGGCGACCAGTTCCACGCCTGCGCCATCCCGAACTCTTCCTCGTACACCCAGTCGAAGTGGCCGTTGTACTTGGTGTCGGTCGCGTCATCGGTGAGCTGCGTCTCCTTGTCGGTCGCGACGTCGGAGACGTACATGTTGCCGTCCCGCTCGTAGCCGAGCATCACCCCGTTGGGGGACAGCTCCCCCGTGCGCGCGCCCTTGGCCGCGAGCCGCATCGAGTGATCGGCGAGCGAATACACGTAGAAATCCGCGGTGCCGGAGCGACGATAGAGCTGCTTGAAGTTCGTCTGGAACACCAGGTGCTTCGAGTCGTGCGCCCACTGGAACGAGCGGTAGTTGAACGCCTCATCCGTGCCGGGGAAGGTGACGCCCTTCGCGGTGAAGAGGAGGGTGTCCCTTTCGGTCTTCGGATCGAAGGCCCGGATCTCCTGGCCGCCCGAGTCGCCGCGCGCGATGTACGAGTAGCGCTGGCCGCCGTCGATCCAGTTGACGTCGGCGGGCGCCGAGCCACCGGAGAGCATGCGGCCCGCGCGAAGCGCGTCGTCCCGGTCCTTGAACATCTGCTTCTGCTGGGCCTGGCCGATGCCCGGAACCGCGACGAGCAGTCCCGCGAGCATCACGATCGAAGTCTTCACGCGCATCAGTGGCTCACCGGCTGGAGTTCTGGGATGCGCCGCCCAGAGGCGGCGACGGCGTCGATGGATGATACCGCGGCGGTCGGCGCCGGGCCATATGGGCTACGTGGCTTCCGCAGCGAATGTTGCCTTCGCCCACGTCGCGCAATGCTCCCTGCGGGCGCTGCAGTTCGCGAGTAGGGATGGCTGGTACCCCGGGCACCGCGAACAAAGGCGCCCTACGGGAGCATCGCGCTGGACGTGGGCGGACCTATTTGTGCGGCACGAGCATGACCACTTGATCATACGTATCCGCGCGCGCCGGCGGGAGCGTGAGCACGATCCCGTGCTTGGTTTCCTGGAAGTGCACCGCCGTGCCGTTGGCCACGAGCCTGGCGCTACGGATCCGATGTGGGAGTGGTGGGATCGCGAGGAGCGGGGCGTTCCAATTTAGAACATGAACGAATACGGTGTCACCGCGCTGGGTCGTGACGCCCCATGGCGCTGGTGCGAGCGGCCCGCCGCGCGTGCCGTAGATCGAGGTGCCGTACGTCTCGAGCCACTTCCCCATGGCGCGGAGGCGGTCCACCTCGGGCTGGGGAATGGTACCGTCGGGCTTGGGACCGACGTTGAGCAGGAGATTGGCGTCGTTCCCCGCGGCCTTGACCAGGAGCTGCACCAGGTCGTGCACGCTCTTGAAGTGTTGGTCGGAAAGATTGAAGCCCCACGAGTCGTTGATGGTCTCCGCGGTCTCGAGCGGGAGGCTGCTGACGGTCTGATCTTGATTGAAGCCCGTCGTATGCTGGCCCGGAAGATCCTTCTCGAACATCTGGAAGTCTTCGCCGGGGAAGGGCGTCCGGTGATGGTTGGATCCGATCAGCGCTTGCGGTTGGAGCCGATGGATCAACGCGTACGTCCTGCCGAGCTGCCAGTCGGCGTTCGGCTTGTCCCACATGCCGTCGAACCAGATTCCACCGATCGGTCCGTAGTTGGTGAGCAGCTCCGTGAGCTGGGCATCCATGTAGTCGAGGTACTTCTGCCAGTTTCCGCTGTCCGGCCGCGCCGCATACTGCCCGGTGGCGCCGCGCGGGTAGTAGTTGGGATTGTGCCAGTCGAGCTGGGAGTAGTAGAAGAAGAGCTTGATCCCCTGGCGCTTGCAGGCCGCGGCGAGCTCACCCATGACGTCTTTGCCGTACGGCGTGCGGTCCACGACGTTCCAGTCGGAGACTTTGGAATCGAACATCGCGAAGCCGTCGTGATGCTTGGAGGTGATGGTGATGTACCTCGCTCCCGCGGCCTTGGCGATCGAGACCCATTGATCGGCGTCGAACTTCGTGGGGTTGAACTGCGTCGCCACGAACTCGTAGCTCGAGACGGGAATCCGATGATTCTGCATCACCCACTCGCCGTCGCCCAGGACCGAGTAGATGCCCCAGTGGACGAACATCCCGAACTTGGCGTCGCGGAACCACTGGCGTGCCGCGACGTTGGCCGGCGCGGGTTGGTAGCCCTGCTGGGCCGCGGCGTTCGGGGCGGCGAGAGCCGTGAGCGCCGCGAGCGCGCCCAACGTGACGCGGTGCCTCATCGGGACTCGTCGTCCGGGAGCGGGCGGACCCAGATGTCGCGGAAGCGCAGCCGGAATCCGTGATCCTGGAGGCCGAGCGGCATCTTATCGGGATGCGGCTTGTAGTGCGCGACCGCATGATCCACCGTCCAGCCCCAGATGTCGGTGTTGTCCTGGACGAGCACGTTATTGAAGAAGACGGTGACGTGCGCGTCCCGCTCGATCGAGCCGTCGGTATTGAAGATCGGGCGATGGAAGACGATGTCGTACTTCTGCCATTCGCCGGGCTTTCGCGCGGGATTGACCAGGGGCGGTGTCTGGCCGTACACCGCGCCCGCCTGGCCGTCAGCGTAGGTGACGTTGTCGTAGGAGTCGAGCAGCTGGATCTCGTAGTGGCTCATGAGAAAGACGCCGCTGTTGCCGCGTTCCTGTCCCTCGCCCTCGGGCGGTGTGGGCTCCCGGAACTCGAGGTGCAGCTGAAAGCTCCCGAACTTGCGGCGTGAGAGCATCGTGCCCGTGCCCGGCACGATCTCGACGTAGCCGTCCTGCACCTTCCACTTGGCCGGCCCGCTGTCGGCCGCCATCCACTCTGAAAGGTCCTTCCCGTCGAAGAGCACCACCGCGTCCGACGGTGGCGGGACGGGCGCTCCGGCGGGGCCCGGCGTCACGATCGGCGGATGCGGCCGGTTCGGGTCGTCCGGCTTCCACTTGCTCTGGGGTTGCTGCGCGAGAAGCGACGTGGTCCCGGCGGCGAGGGCGAGGCCTGCAAGCACGGCGGTGAACGAGGAACGTGGCATGACGGGCTCTCCTCAAACGAGTCCAGGAGTGGGGTAGACGTTCCGACCCGAAGTGTGCAAGATGTCGTGGGCGTCGGCGCGGCGCGAGGGACTCTCCCGCGTGGGTCCGCCCGGGGAACATCCGCCGTGCCACCGCGTACCCTGCGGGGGCCTCGGGTTCCCATCCCCACCATCTCCTGGAGTATCGGCAATGAACCGTGCACTCGGCGTAGCACTCGCGCTCGCCGTTCTCGCTGAGCCCGCATTCGCCCAACAGGCGTCGCGGTACGATCCGCACGCAGCTTTCGACGAGAGCTTCCTGAGCGCGCCGGGCACGGCGTACCGGAGCGGCAACGGCGCGCCCGGACCCGATTACTGGTCGAATCGCGCCGACTATTCCATCGACGCCACACTCGATACGGCGCGCCACGCCGTCTCCGGTGACGTCGTCATCACCTACACGAACAACAGCCCCGACTCGCTGGACGTGCTCTGGCTCCAGCTCGACGAGAATCGCTTCGCGAAAGGGTCCCGGAGCGACCGTGTGAGCCCACTCGGCTTCCCGAACCCGATCACGGGCGGGGTCAAGCTGACCTCGGTCAAGATCGGCCGCGACAGCGCCTACATGGACGCGGACTATCTGGTCTCCGACACGCGGATGCGGATCATCCCGCCGGAGCCGGTGGCGCCGAACGGTGGGGTGGTGCACATCGCCGTGAAATATTCGTTCGTGATTCCCGAAGGAGAGGCCGAGCGCACCGGGTGGATGAACTCCAAGAGCGGGCCGATCTTCGACGTCGCGCAGTGGTATCCGCGGATGGCGGTGTTCGACGACGTGCGCGGGTGGAACACGCTCCCCTTCCTCGGGAACGGCGAGTTCTATCTCGACTACGGCGACTACGACTACCGCGTGACGGTGCCGGCGGGCTACCTCGTGATGGGCTCCGGCACGCTCCAGAATCCCGACAGCACGCTCACCGCCACGGATCGCGCGCGGCTCGAGAAGGCGCGGCAGAGCGACGCGACGGTGATGATCCGGACGCCGGCCGAGGTTGCGCGCACGGCGAAGCGCCGCGTGGCGGGCGTGAAGACCTGGCACTTCCACATGCGCAACACGCGCGACGTCTCGTGGGCCGCGTCACCCGCGTTCATCTGGGATGCGGCGCGCGTGAACCTGCCCAGCGGCCGTAAGGCGCTCGCGATGTCGGCCTATCCGGTGGAGAGCGCGGGGGACTCGGCGTGGGGGCGCTCGACCGAGTACCTCAAGGGCGCGATCGAGATCTTCTCCAAGCACTGGTTCGAGTACCCGTGGCCGGTGGCGATCAATGTCGGTGGCCCGGTGGGCGGGATGGAGTATCCGGGGATCGTCTTCTGCAGCTACCGCGGGAAGGGGAAGAGCCTCTGGGCGGTGACCGCGCACGAGATCGGTCACGACTGGTTCCCGATGATCGTGGGTTCCAACGAGCGGCGCTACGCGTTCATGGACGAGGGGTTCAACACCTTCATCGACGTCTACGCCTCCAACTGGTTCAACCACGGCGAGTATGCCCCCAAGCGGGATGGCGAATACGCTCCCAAGGGCGGGAACCCGGCGCGCGAGTTCGTCCCTTATCTCCTCGATCCGGACGCGCCGGCCATCCTGACACCGGCGGATGCCGTTTCCGAGCACTACCGGCATCCGATCGAGTACTACAAGCCCGCACTCGGCCTCGTGCTGCTGCGTGAGGTCGTCCTCGGACACGATCGCTTCGACGAAGCGTTCAAGACATACGTCAAACGCTGGGCGTTCAAGCATCCCCAGCCGCTCGATTTCTTCCGCTCGATGGATGACGTGGCCGGCGAGGATCTGACCTGGTTCTGGAAGGGTTGGTTCGTCCACAAGTGGGCGCTCGACCAGGCGATGGACAGCGTGAGTTACGTCGACAACGATCCCGCAAAGGGTGCGCTGATCACGATCGCGAATCTCGACTCGCTCCCGATGCCGGTAACGGTGTGGGTGAAGCAGTCTTCAGGCGACACGAGCACGGTGAAGCTCCCGGTCGAGATCTGGGAGGGCGGTGCCACGTGGACGTTCAAGTATCCGTCCACGACACCGCTGGATTCGGTGGTGGTCGATCCGAAGGAACAGCTGCCGGACGTGAATCCCAAGAACAACGTGTGGAGCAGGAAGCGGTAGAACGGGAGACCGGCCCGAAGCTTCACGCCAACTACGGCCGCCACTTCCCCCGCGCGACCGCCGGCTTGAACGTCGTCAAGCCGCGCGGCGGGAAGCTCAGCGTGCGGCCGCGCTCGGCGCTCATGTACGCGGTCATCAGCGTATCCACCACCGCGAGCCCGTCGTGGAAGGTGAGTGACGGGGTCCGCTCATCCAGGAACGCCTGCACGAAATGCCGGTCCTCGGCGACGTAGCCGTACGCGTGCGCCTCGTCCGAGACCACCGGCATCAATCCCATCTCGGCATTCTGCTTCTCGACCAGGTCTTCGCCCGCGCGACCCTTCACCTCGCGCGAGAAGAAGAGCTTGAGGTCGGTGTCGAGCGTGTTCCACTGGAGTGAATACTCGGGGCCGAGCAGCTCGCCCGAGAGCCGAAGCCCCGCGCCGACGAAGCTCCAGGACGTGGTCGCCTCGCCGATCACCGTGTTCCCGTCTTCCGCCTCAAACTCCGCCGTGACCGTCGCGAAATCCTCCGCGGGCCGGCGACGGTAATCCACGTCCTTCCCCATTGCCCGTTTGAGCTTCGCGGCGTACTCGCGGCGGGACCACTTGAGACTCGCGATCTGCGCGCTCACGCTCCGGAGCGTGAGCGAGGATCGGGGCGCGCCGGGCTTCGTGAGCAGGAACCGCACAACTTCGATCGAGTGACACATCATGTCGTTCAGGACGCCGCCGCCCTGCAGCTTCCCCTGCCAGAACCACGGCATGTGAGGACCCGCGTGTTCTTCTGCCGCGCGCGCCAGGTACGGCCGGCCGGTGAGGCGCGCCCCGCGCGCCCAGATGATGTCGCGGCCGCGTGTTATCGACGGAGCGAAGAGCTGGTTCTCCATGTAACCGTGGTTGAGCTTCGCGCGCTCGACCATCCGCAGAACCTCGCGCGCCTCGGCGGCGTTTCGGGCGAGCGGCTTCTCGCAGGCGATGCCCTTGAGCTCGGCTCCGTGTGCAACGGCCGCGACCACCTCTTTGAGGTTCGCGATGCGCGCGTGGTTCGGCCCGCAGACCCAGATGGCGTCGATCCCCGGATGCTCCACCATCTCATCGATGGTCGCGAACGCCTTGGCGCGGCCGACCCGGAGCTTTCGGGCGAGCGACGCGGCTTCACGCGCATGCTCGTTGTTGGGGCTCCAGATACCGAGCACGTCGGCGTCGCGGACACCCACGAATGCTTGGATGTGGAACTTCGCGTTGAAGCCGCTGCCGATGATGCCGATTCCGAGTCGTCGTTCCGCCATGAAAAGTCCTGTGAAAGTGGTTGGCTACGTCTGGTGGTCAGCGTTGTGCGTGATCGAATCTCGAGCGGGTGACGCGGGCGCCGGGCGCTTGCGAGGCGGGGACGCTCGGGTAGGACATACGGGGCGAGATCGATCAAAGCGCCGTCGCTTATGTCCTAGCCGTGCGCCCCCGCATGCAAGGCCCTAAGCCCGCGTCACCCGCTCGCGCATTCGACTCTCCCTCGACAATCCGAATCCTAGTCGCTGTAGCTCACGCCGAGCTTCTTGAGCTGAGCCGGAGGACAGCCGTCGTATCCGGGATTGTAGACGTTGCCGATGTACTGGAGGTCGGCGACGCCCATCTTGCTCGAGTAGTAGCCCGAGCAGGTGAGGTCGCGGAAGCGGTTGAAGAACGCGACGCCCTGGCTCACGT
>Ga0209919_1000160_pt1 | contig 34749 bp, 31 predicted proteins | sample SalPon2A_C_D2_MG_FD_185721 | JGI IMG/M metagenome (GOLD analysis project Ga0209919, IMG submission 185721) | Soil microbial communities from South San Francisco under conditions of wetland restoration - Salt Pond MetaG R2A_C_D2_MG (SPAdes)... | ecosystem: Environmental > Terrestrial > Soil >... | reverse complement strand
GTCATCTCATAAAAAGATCAGGTTTCCGCAGTACAAGTTTGAAGAAGGTTTATATCTTTTATGTAAACAAAAGGGGAGTGAAACTGTAGAAAAATATTTCCTGACAAAAGATAAAGTGGTTAGTCAGGATAAAGATTTTTTCTATTTTGCTTTTCCATTTAAAGCTACTCAGGTAGAGAATTATTCAGATTGAAACAGGAAAAGTCTCTCACACAAAATGAGAGACTTTTAGTAAAATTACCAGCCGCCTCTTCCGCCGCCGCCTCTGCTGTTTCCGCCTCTTCCGCCGCCGCCTCTGCTGTTTCCACCTCTTCCGCCAGGTCTGCGACTGTCATTTTTAGGGCGTGCTTCATTCACAACAATTTTTTTCCCTTTTACTTCTTTTGTATTCAAAGTTGAGATTGCTTTTTGAGCATCACTAAGGCCCGGCATCTCAACAAAGCCAAATCCTTTTGAATCCCCGGAGAACATATCACGTATAACTTTTACGCTTTTAATCTGACCAAATTCTGAGAATAAACCTCTTAGATCGTCATCGGTTACTTCATTAGACAAATTGCCAACGAAAATATTCATTGCTTTTCCTTTTTATTTGTAATTGGTAAGTAAATTGCTATTTGCAGGTAGTATTAAGGATTCCGATGTGCTATTCAAGGGATATTCTTAAAAGAATATGCAAATAAAAATCACCTGTTAGGTGACTTTTGCGGGGCCGACGAGACTCGAACTCGCGACCTCCTGCGTGACAGGCAGGCGTTCTAACCAACTGAACTACGACCCCGGTTAATTTTTGTAAGAACTAAATCTTGCAGGATTTAGACTATAAATATTCGTTTTTTTTCAGAAACATCAAAGTTTTTTATGAAAAAAATTGCGAGCGGGCAACGGGGTTCGAACCCGCGACATCCAGCTTGGGAAGCTGACACTCTACCAACTGAGTTATGCCCGCAATAACTCCAAATATCCAGATTTCAGGTATTATTGTCAAATCTTCACCTTAAATTTTGGTAATCAAGTAAAATCAGTTGCTGAAAAAGAAGGACCGGTTAAACTATCCAGTAAAAGCCCGGGCATAAATCCGAAAGGGGAAAGTGCTCCTTTTAGTTGAAGATGATGAAATTAATCAGCTGGCTATAAAGAAGGGGATTGAAAAAAAGTACAAAGTACATGTTGCAGATTCAGCCGTCGGAGAAATAAAAATATTGGAATTTAACAAAGTTGATTTAATATTGATGGATATTTCAATTAGGGGTGAGCTTAATGGGCTTGAATTTACAAAAGAATTGGAGAATACTGACAAATATAAGCATATACCTGTAATAGTCGTTACTGCACACGCATCTGAGTCCGATATCACTAATTCAGTAAACGCCGGAAGTAATGACTTTCTTTCCAAACCATTCAGTGTGCAGGAATTATTAGGAAAGATTAAGAAAAATTTGGATTAATTTACAGTGTGATTACTAATAATTCCCTGTAAAAAATAAAATCTAATTTGTATAGTTTTAAAAAAAAAATGTAAATTGTATTAAGCAATTAAAATGCTAATAAATATTAAAGTCCATTCATAATTATATCTCTAAATTCTTATATTACTCTCGTAATATTTTATTGGGGAACCTGAACAAACACAAAACTATAAATTGAGATAGTATTATGGGCAAAATTGATAGTACCTATCGGGCGATTTTTGAAAATTCTGCAGATGGAATGTTTTTAATGACTGACGTTTTTACTGAATGTAATGATGCAGTTTGTAAACTTTTCAATTGCAAAAAGGAAAATATTGTAGGAAAAAGTCCGCTTGATTTTTCTCCGGAATTTCAACCTGATGGTAAATTATCTGCAGAAAGTGCAAATGAAAAAATCAGTGAGGCTTTACAAGGTATTCAACAAAGATTTTACTGGCAGCATAAAACCAAAGACAATATCTTATTTGATGCTGACGTAGCTTTAAGCCGGGTTACTATAGAGGGTAAGAAAGTAATCTATGCTGTAGTGAGGGATATATCGGAAAACAAGAGGCTGGAGAGCGTTCAGAAAGCTCTTTTTGATATATCTGAAGCCGCATATACTGCAACTGATATGGTCTCTCTTTATAAAAGAATCCACGAAATTGTTAGCACACTTATGCTTGCAAATAATTTCTATATTGCGATGTATGACGAAAATGCAGGTATGATTTCATTTCCATACATGGTCGATGAATTTGATCCGCCTTATCCGCCTAAAAAACTTAGTAAAGGACTAACCGAATATATTTTACGAACCGGGGAAGCAAAGCTTGTAGATTCAAAACTAGATCTGGAATTAAGGGAAAAGGGGGAAGTTGAAATGATCGGAACCCCCACTTTAATTTGGCTTGGCGTCCCTTTAATAGTCAGTGATAAAACAATTGGGGTTATTGTTGTCCAGGATTATCAGAATGCAGAGACTTATGGAGAGCCGGAGAAACAATTACTTGTATTTGTTGCAAAGCAGATTGCCCAGGTAATTGAAAGGAAAAAAAACTCAGAAGCAATAAAAATATACACGGAACAATTAAAAGAGCTTAATCAGACTAAAGATAAATTCTTTTCTATAATTGCTCACGATTTAAAGAGTCCGTTTCAAAGCTTATTAGGTTTAAGCGAATTGTTAACTTCCCCGGATGCAGATTTATCTCTTGAGGAAAAAGAAGAATATATTCAGACATTGTTTACTCTCTTGAAAAATCAATATGAATTATTGCAGAATTTGCTTGAATGGGGAGCAATGCAAATTGGGAAGTCTGAATATAAGCCGCTAACATTAAATTTATCCGAAGTTGTTGAGGAAAAAATAGGCCTGCTATCTAAAAATGCAAATAACAAATCAATTAGTATTGTTAGTGAAATTAGTAAAGATGTTTTCGTATTAAGCGATAGACATATTATAGGGTCAGTACTTCAAAATTTCATAGCGAATGCTATTAAATTCACCAATCGGGGTGGAAAGATTAAAATACAATCTGAGTACGAAAATGATTTTGTTGTTACAACAGTGGAAGATAACGGTGTGGGCATAAGTAAGGAAGCACTTGCAAATATTTATTCCCTTGATTCTGTACATACTACGGAAGGTACCGCAGGTGAGTTAGGAACAGGGCTCGGAGTGATGTTGTGCAAAGAAATGATTGAAAGAAACGGAGGCTCATTAAAAATTGAAAGTGAATTAGGGAAGGGAACTAAGGTTATTTTTACAATACCTGCATCAAAAGATAATTAAATTTAGCTTAACCGGATAGTGAACATTACACGTCACAATCCGGTATCTTGATTTTTGTAAGCCTACATTTTAAATGCTTGCTCTATCAGTTCTTTTTGCTGTTTGTTGGACTTTTTTGCTGAACCTACAGCAGGACTTGCACCTTCCGGTCTGCCTACATAATGCAGTTTTTGTCCTTCCGCAAGATCATCATATAATCTTAATGATAAGAAATTCCACGCACCCATATTCTTAGGTTCTTCCTGTACCCAGATAATCTTTTGTGTATCAGAATATCCTGCAAATAATTGTTTAAATTTATCAGCATTGTAAGGATAAAATTGTTCAACCCTGACTATCGGTACATCATCAATATTATTACTTTTTCTGTATTTAATTAAATCATAGTAAACTTTACCACTCGTAAGAATTACACGATCAGCTTTTTGATCTTTTGAAATCGTCGTATCATCTATAATCTCATTAAATGTCCCGTTTATAAAATCTTCTTTTGGAGATCTTGCTTCTGGTAATCTTAAGAGACTTTTGGGTGTCATTAATACCAGCGGTTTTCTCACAGCATTTTTCATTTGTCTTCTTAAGAGATGAAAATACTGGGCCGGGGTTGTAACATTGCAAACCTGCATATTATTTTCTGCACAGAGTATTAAAAATCTTTCCAATCTGGCGCTGGAGTGTTCCGGGCCCTGTCCTTCGTAGCCATGAGGCAATAACATCACAACACTGTTTCTGAGTTTCCATTTTTCGTATGATACTACGATAAAATTATCGATAATTACCTGCGCACCGTTCGCAAAATCACCAAACTGTGCTTCCCACATTACCAGTGCAAGTGGATCAGCCGTACTGTAGCCGTACTCAAATCCTAAAACTGCCGCTTCTGAAAGAAAACTGTCGAGTGCTTCAATCTTTGCCTGTTTGGGAGTTATGTGGTTAAGGGGGAAGTAGTCCTCGCCGCTGTGGATATCTGTAAGTGCTGTATGGCGCTGGCTGAATGTTCCTCTCACACTATCCTGCCCGCTTAGCCTTACAGGAGTTCCTTCGAGCAACAGGCTACCGAATGCAATGGCTTCACCTAATGCCCAATCAGCATTTTCTGAACCGTCCAGTATTCCTTTTCTTCTTTCAAGAAATTTCCGGAGTTTTGGATGAACGTGAAAATCATCTGGTACTTTTGTGATACCATTAATAATATTTTCAAGTGTTTCCTCTGTAATATTAGTCTTTTCACTTGAATCCTGCGAGGCAATTTTTTCTTTTGAAACTGCGAGCGGAGCATCTGCTTTAAATTTAGAGCTTTCTTCTTTTATTTTATCGAATGATTTTGAAAGCACAGAAATAATTTCATTGCTCATTTCTTCAATTTCTTCTTTAGAAAGAGTCTTCTTTTCAAGAAGAGTATTTGAATATTGTTCTTTTACAGAAGGATGGTTCTTAATTTTTTCATAAAGCAGTGGTTGGGTGAATCCGGGTTCATCACCTTCATTGTGTCCGTGTTTCCTGTAGCCGAACAGATCAATTACAACGTCTTTGTTAAACATTTCTCTATATTCAAAGGCAAGTTGAGCAACCCATATTGCTGCTTCGGGGTCTTCTCCGTTTACATGGAAAATCGGTGCCTGGATCATTTTAGCAACATCACTCGCATAGACTGATGAGCGGGCATCTTTAGGTGTAGTAGTAAACCCGATCTGGTTATTCACAATAATGTGAATAGTTCCGCCTGTTCTGTAACCACTTAACTGAGAGAGGTTTAATGTTTCAGCCACAACGCCCTGGCCCGCAAAAGCAGCATCTCCGTGGATGAGAACCGGCATTGTTTTTTTGTGTTCTTTATTGTCTCCTAACCTGGTTTGCTTTGCTCTTACAATTCCCTCAACAACGGGATTAACCCATTCAAGATGACTTGGATTAGAAGCAACGGATACAGTAATTGTTTTATCATCCCGTGTTTTGTATTGCCCGGTTGCACCAAGGTGATATTTAACGTCGCCGGAGCCGGCAATTGAATTAGGATCATTGATGTCCTCAAATTCAGAGAATATTGATTCGTATGACTTACCAATAATATTGGCAAGCACGTTTAATCTTCCACGGTGCGCCATTCCAAGAACAACTTCAAGAATTCCTTTAGAAGAAGAGAGATTTAATATCATATCCAGAACGGGAATCAGAGTTTCAGAACCTTCAAGAGAAAATCTTTTATGCCCGATAAACCTGTTGTGAATGAAGTGCTCAAAGTTTTCCGCAATAATTAATTTATGCAGGATTTCTTTTTTTACTTCGAGGTCAAATTCGGGTGCATTTCTAACCGGTTCCATTTTACTTTGCAGCCACGCTTTTTCCACCGGATTCTGAATATGCATATATTCCGCACCGATTTTATTGCAATAAGTCTTCTGAAGATTCTCAAGTATTTCTCGGAGTGTGGCGGTTTGCATACCGGCAAAACCACCTGTTATAAATTTTCTGTCAAGATCCCACAAAGTAAATTTGTACGTTGCCGGGTCAAGCTCCGGATGATATGTTGTTTGTGTACCGAGCGGATCAAGATTGGCAATTAAATGCCCTCGCACACGATAAAGATTTATTAGTTGTAATACTCTTGCCTGTTTTTCAATTTCTTCTGTATTTGAATTTCCGTGTGCAAATGCGCCCGGCTGATAGTCGGTCATCCACTCAACAGGTCTCAGAGGAATTGAAAGGTCTGAGAAAATTTCATTGTAGAAATTATCTTTGCCAAGAAGCAGTTCGTGAACTTCTTTTAAGAATAAACCCGATTCAGCTCCCTGAATTATCCTGTGATCATAGGTACTCGTGATATTCATTACCTTGCTTATACCAAGTGCAGATATGGTTTCCTGGGACATTGCCTGGTATTCAGCAGGGTACTGAATGGCTCCGGTTGCTATAATTGCACCCTGCCCAATCATCAGTCTTGCAACGGAAGAAACCGTTCCGAGTGTACCCGGATTTGTTAGTGTAATTGAGGTCCCCATAAATTCGGAAGGATCAATAAGGCCTTTCCTGGTCCGCTGAACCAGATCCTCATATTTTTTCCAAAATTCTCTGAAGTTCATCGTATTAGCGTTCTTTATATTAGGAACTATCAGGGAATGTGAGCCGTCTTTTTTCTCAATATCAATTGCAAGCCCCAGATTTACATTTGTTCTTTCAATAAGATGGGGCTTACCGTTAATAATTGTAAAGGAATTATTTATTGCAGGAAAATTATTTACTGCTTTTAGTATTGCCCAGCTAATAATATGCGTAAATGAAATTTTACCGCTTGCTGTTTTCTTCAAATGGTTATTTATAAGAGTTCTGTTTTCTTCAAGAAGTTTTACGGGTACAACTCTTTGTGAAGTTGCCGTAGGGATTGTAAGGCTCGCAGTCATATTATCGAGAATTTTTGCAGAGCTTCCTGCAATAACTTTAACCTCGTCTTCTTTAGACGGTTCCGGCATAGATATATTTTTAGGTAATGCTAAATTTGAGGAATTATTTTCTTTAGCGGAATGCCCGTTATTTGAAGTTGAATTTTCTCCTGTGAAAAAACTTCTCCATTGTTCAGGAACTTCGGATGGATTTTCTTCGTAAAGTTTGTGCAAATATTCAACGAACCATGTATTAGCACCAAATTTTTCAAGTTCTTCTTTTTGTTCTTTGCTTAAGTCACTGGGTTTCATATTCTGGTTTAATTGTAGTTTTGTTTATAATATTCATTAAATTTATCAATCTATTTTATTTAGATCTCAATTCTGCCTTATTCTTGTAAACGGTAAAAATAAAAATTGAAGAAATCATCCCCCTGTGGAAGCGATTTTCTGATTTTGTGAAATATTTTTATTATTACTTAGGCAGAAAAAATAAAATATTGTAATTATTAACTTAATAAGATTTTTTTATAAAAACTTAGCCCAAAACGGGTATATTTGAGGAAAAGTTAAACATTTTACACAGGAAAAGAATGTTGAATAATCAGGAATTGGCGAATCTAAGGCGGACATGGTCCACAAGGAAATTGGATGAAAATTCGGTGAACAAAAATCCGGTAGAACAATTTTCGCTGTGGATGACAGAAGCTATTGAAGCACAGATACTTGATCCTAATGCAATGACGCTGGCAACGGCTGATAAAGATGGAATTCCGTCAGCCAGAATTGTTTTGTTAAAGGGAATAGACGAAAAAGGGCTTGTGTTCTTTACTAATTACGGGAGCAGAAAAAGTGATGATTTGTTGCAGAATCCTAAGGCAGCGGTTGTCTTTTTCTGGAAGGAACTTGAGCGGCAGTTAAGAGTGATGGGCGAAGTTATTAAAATTTCTAAAAGTGAATCGGAAGAATATTTCAAAACGCGTCCTTATGAGAGCAGGATTGGTGCGTGGGCCTCTAAACAGAGTTCAATAGTTCCTGATAGAAATTATCTTGAAGAAAAATTTGAAGAAACTAAAAATAAATTTCCGGATGATGTGCCACTTCCCGATTTCTGGGGTGGTTTTAGAATAATCCCTGAAAGATTTGAATTCTGGCAGGGGAGAGAAAGCCGGATGCACGACAGAATAGTTTATATTAAAGATAGTGGGGAGTGGAAAATTATGAGATTGGCACCTTAATAATAAAAGTTTGACATTTGGAATATACTTCTGTTGACATATTAGTAATTTTTTCTAATATTAATGTGTGCTTATTAGGCACACAATCAGGCATGCTGATTTGAAATATTATGATTGGGATAAAAATAAGAACGAAGTATTAAAAAAGGAGAGAAAAGTCTCTTTTGAAGAAGTGCTATTAGCACTTTCTAATAATAAACTGCTGGATATAGTTGAACATCACAATAAAGAAAAATATTCTAACCAGAAGATGTTTATAATAGAAATTAGAAATTATGCATACATAGTGCCTTTTGTTGAAGATAAAAAGAAGTATTTTCTTAAAACAATTTATCCGAGTAGAGACGCGACAAAGAAATATTTATTAGGAGAGAACAAATAATGAAATATCTGGATAAAGAAGAAAAGGATTTAATTGAGTCGTATGAAAATGGTGAGTGGAAATCTGTTAAGAAAAAAAACAGAACTGATTTTGTTAAAGCAGCTAAAGAAAGCCTGGCTAAGAATAAACGAATTAATATAAGACTAACGTATAAGGATTTTCACGATATCCAATTAAAAGCTATGGAAGAAGGCATCCCTTATCAAACCTTAATATCCAGTATAATACATAAGTATAATAAAGGTGATTTGAAAACTAATAAAACTAATTCCTAAACCTTGCTCTCAACGCGGGTGAACCACTGATTATCGTTCTTGAAGCAATTGCCACAAGAATAATTATTCCACCTATTATCGCAAAGAAAGACGGAATCTCACTGTACCAGATTAGTACCCAGACCGGGTTCAATACCGGCTCTATCATGCTGATCAAAGATGCTTCCACAGCATAGATCCTTTTCAATCCATAACTGAAAATTGCGTAGGCAATACCAATCTGAAATATTCCAAGGAAAGCCAGCATACTGAAATCAGATGTGGAGATGCTCTGTATTTCAAACATAGATGGAAAAAGGAAGATAACTACAATAATGTTTCCATAAAAGATTGAACTAAATTGATATTTGTGATCGTTCTTTCTCATTCCCAGCAGGAAAGCAGCAAAAGTTACCCCGGAAAGCAGGGCAAGTAAGTTGCCTTCCAGATCACCGGGTGATAGTTTACCCGTAAAGAATAAAAACATTCCGACTACGCAAACCGAAATTGTAATGATATTTAACTTTTCATATTTGGTCTTATTAATTAAAGGCTCAAACAACAAGACATAAATCGGTGCGGTGTATTGAAGGAAAATGGCATTAGCCGCTGTTGTGGTTTTTGTTGCAATAACATAGAGTGTTAGCAAAGCCGCGTAGAAAAAAGCATTCAGAAAAGTAAACCAGTTTACAAGCAGTAATTTCTTGCGAAAAAGCACAAGAAACACAAGTGATGCGAAAAAACACCTTGAAAATGAAATTTGCATAGGCGTAAGCGTTATAAGCTTCACCAATATTCCGCCCGTGCTCCACAATAAAGCGGCGGCCAAAACCGCAATTATTCCTTTTTGATGGTCTGGTAAATTTTTCATTATAATTGATTTGTTACAAGAAACTGTATTTGCTAATTTAAGAATAGTTTGGCATATGTTACTAATAAATTTTAGCTTGTACAGCCGGAATTATAACAATATTTATAAAACTAATAAAAGTATCCAATAATTTTGAAATACCTGTATAATCCGCCATTAATCATAAAAAAAGTATTCAGCAGTTTTAAGTGGAATTCTTCCATTGGGAAAATACTGCTGACATTTGACGACGGGCCGTCTGCTGAGGCGACAGAAACTATTCTGAAAGTGCTTGATGAAAATAAAATAAAAGGGACATTTTTTTGTGTCGGTAATAATATTAACCTTTTTCCCGAGCTTACAAAAATGATATTAAGTGAAGGGCACCTGATTGGCAATCACACATTTAATCATAAAAAACTGACTCAATTAAGTTTTACCGAATCTCTCCAGGAAATTAATTCGTTTACCGTTCTTCTCAGGGATAAATTTAATTATGAAGTAAAATATTTCAGGCCCCCGCACGGCAAATTTAAATTTAATACACCTTCACTTATCAGGAAATGCGGGTTGGAAAACGTGATGTGGTCTCTGCTTACGTATGATTACAAAAATGATATAAAAGTTATTAAATTAGCAATTGATAAATATCTTAGAAATAATTCAATAGTTGTTTTACACGATAGTAAAAAATCAATGAATGTTGTAAGTGATTCGATAAATATGATACTGGAAACATCAAGTAAAAAGGGATTTGAAATAGGGGAGCCGCAAGAATGTTTGAAATAATTTTCTTCATAGTTATTTGCGGTTACTTTATTCAGTCGTTGATCTTCGTAATTGGGGTTGCGAAAAGATTTCCTACACTGGAAGAAGATAAAATCCCGACTGCCTCTGTTATAGTGGCAGCAAGAAATGAAGAAGAAAATATCCTGCGCTGTCTAAAGTCTCTCGATAAATTAATTTACCCGGATGGAAAACTTGAAATTATTATGGTTGATGATCAGTCTACTGATAATACGGGCAAAATTATTGATGAATTCATCGAAGGCAAAACCAGGTTTAAGAAAATTGTTACAAAAAAAGAAATTGGCTCACTGAAAGGAAAAACAAACGCCCTGGCAAACGGACTTGAGGTGGCAAAAAACGATATTATTCTTACTACTGATGCAGACTGTGAGGTGAAACCAACCTGGGCTTATAAAACTGCCTCATATTATTATGAAGATGTTGCAATGGTTAACGGTGTCACTACACAGGAAGCTTCTGATAGTTTTTCAGGCATGCAAAGCCTTGATTTTATTTACCTATTAATAGCTGCCTCCAGCACTGTAAATCTTCGTAAACCGATAAGCTGTATAGGTAATAATATGTCTTACAGGAGAAAGGCGTACCTGGAAGTAGGCGGGTATGAAAACATTCCCTTTAGCGTGACTGAGGATTTCAACCTTTTAATGGCCATTTATAAATTAGGTAAGTATAAAATTATTTCTCCGGTTGATAAGGACAGGCTTGTAACTTCGTTGCCCTGCAAAAATCTCAAGTCACTATTCCGTCAGAAAAAAAGATGGGCAATCGGTGGGCTCGGAGTTCCTTTCCGTGGATTCGTAATTATGGCTAATGGGTTTTTATCCTATCTTGGAATCTTATTAACGCCTTTCTTTTACACACCGTTATGTTTATTTTTGATAGTTCTTAAATTACTATTGGATGGGCTGGTTTTATACCCGGTACTAAAGAATTTAGGAATTTCCCAAAACTTTAAATACTTTATCCAATTCCAGATTTATTATACTATATATGTTATTAGTTTGCCGTTTATAGTGCTGGCTGATAGAAAAGTAATCTGGAAGGGAAGAGAATATTAATGATGGAAGATGGGAAATGGAAGATGGGGTATGTTTGGGATGTCCTAAGTGCTTATACTTTAAGTAAATTAAACTGATATCAGGAAAATAGATTTATGCTTTTACTTTGTAATTATTATGTAACTTACAGGTGTAACGCGTATTGTGAATTTTGCCATTTCGGGTTTCACGAAGATTTTAAGAATACACCTTTTACGAAACTTGAAGATTTTAAGTCCAATGTTTCCCAGCTTGCGGAACTCGGCGTAAAATTTATAGATCTCACCGGTGGCGAGCCTCTGCTGAACAAAGATATTCACTTAATGGCAGAATTTGCAAAAAGTAAAAAAATGCAGACGAGCATTACAAGCAATGCACTGCTTTATCCGAAATTTGCCGACAAACTCGCCGGTAAAATTGATTTGTTGCACTTCTCCTTAGATTCTCCTGATGCTGAAGAGCATAATAAAATCAGGAAGGTTGATTGTTACAATCACGTTTTGAAAAGTCTCGATATTGCTAAATCGTTGGGTGAATATCCTGATGTATTATTTACAGTTACAAATGAGACTTATAAAAAATTGCCGAGAATGCACGAAATTGCTGCTGAAAAAGGATTGGTGCTGCTTGTCAATCCGGTGTTTTCATATTTTGGTAATCCCGGACTTACAGATGAAGCCATCGATTATGTAGATGAATACTGTGATGGGAAAATGGATGTTTACCTGAACAAAGCCTTTATGAAATTAAGAAGAGATGGCGGAAACGATATTAATAGTCCATCGTGCAAGGCTGCTTCAAGAGTTGTGGTAATTTCACCTTATAACGAAATTATTTTACCCTGCTATCATTTTGAAAAAGAAAGAATCCCAATTGACAGGCCGATTAAAGAGATCAGGCAAACAGAAAAAATCAAATATTATAAAAAGATGGAAGGCAGGTTTGATTTCTGCAAGGGTTGCACGGTCAATTGTTATTTTGAACCTTCGTTCGCTTTCCCGACAAGCATCTATGGTTTTGCGAGTCTTACTTCAAAATTTAAATACGGCTACAATAAACTCGTTAAACAAAAGCTAAAAAAGAAACAATCAGTAAAGACGGAATCGATTTAATTATGCGGAAGCTTTCACTCCTCTTGCTCACGCTTTTATTATTTTCAACTCAGATTTATTCTCAAACTAAAAAAGAATGGTTCCCGGGCGGTCTGAATATTCAACCTTTTGCAGCAAACTTTCTGGAACCGCGCGCCGGTTTCAGTTATCTTATTGGCGAAAGAAATATAAGGCTTGATATTGGTACTTCTGCAGATGTTTACAGAATTGAGAATGAAAATTCTGTGCTTTCTTTCGGTGCTGATATTTTTACATTTACAAGATTGAGAAGCGAGAAAGGATTTAAATTTCCCGTCGAAGCGATTGATTATCTATTTGGATTGAACTCGGGTTACAAAGTAATTAATGATAATTCAGAATACGGATTCCGTTTTCGTTTTGCTCATATAAGTGCACACCTTGTTGATGGCAGCTATGATCAGAGCAGCAGCTCATGGCGAAACGGGAGGAAGCCTTTTGTTTTTAGCAAGGAATTTTTTGAACTCTTTCCGTTTTACAAAATAAATAGCTTCAGAGTTTATACTGGAGTAACGTACATTCTTCACACTGTTCCCCCTGATATCGGGAAAAGAATTTACCAGGTTGGATTTGATAACTACTTTACCAGTTTGCCATTTAAGGCTTTTACACCCTATATCGCGTATGATTTCAAATTGCAAAAATTCGGAGCTTTCCAGGGATCAAATATTATTACAGCCGGCCTGAAGTTCGGGAAATGGAATGAAAAAGGATTCAGCGTATCGTTATCATATTATTCCGGTAAGAGTGTGCACGGTTTGTATTATGACCTGAATGAAAATTATGCTCTACTTGGGTTTAACATGGAATTATAGAATGCCGGAAGAAAAAAAATATTACTACCAGACAGCAACATCACAACCTACAAAAAAGAATAAGCAAAATTACCTGCTTCATATAGGGTTATTCCTTGCTACTTTTGTTACAACCACAATTGCAGGTGTTGAGTGGATTTCCGGAAGCAGCGGGCCGTATGATATACATTTACTTTTGAAAGGACTTCCATATTCCTTATCAATTCTTTTTATTATCGGCACTCACGAATTTGGACATTATTTTGCTGCAGTGTATCACAAAGTGAAAACTACACTTCCATTTTTTATCCCATTTCCTTCGATTGCAGGTTTCTTAAATTTTGGAACGATGGGTGCCGTAATTAAAACAAAAGATCCTGTGATGTCTAAGAAAGCGATGTTCGATATTGGAATTGCTGGTCCGCTTGCAGGATTTGTAGCATGTCTTATTGTTTTAATTTATGGTTTTACACACGTGCCCGGTAAAGAATATATTTTAGCCATTCACCCGGATTATTTCTCACCTGAATTCGGAAAAAATGCAATTGAATTAAGATTTGGGGATACTCTTTTATTTTCATTTCTAAAAGAAATTTTTGTAACTAAAAATCAATATTTCCCGCCGATGAGTGAAATTTATCACTATCCTTATTTATGCGTTGGGTGGTTCGGTTTATTTATTACAGCGATGAATATGGTTCCTGTAGGCCAGCTGGATGGCGGCCATATTTCTTATACAATGTTTGGTGAGCATAATCATTATAAGGTTGCCATAATTTCGTTTTCATTGCTTTTTATTCTTGGAATACTTGGATTTGCAGAAGCATTTCTGGATACTACATTTATATTCGGCTGGTCGGGCTGGTTATTTTGGGCAATGATATTATACTTTTTCATTAAATTAAAACATCCCCCAATACCGGATTACACGCCACTAAACAGAGGAAGATTACTACTTGGTTATTTTAGTTTTTTTATCCTCATTATTTCTTTTTCACCGAGTCCATTTATTATAACAGGATTATGATTTTTGCCTTGGAGAAATCAAAAATTAGGCTTAAAATTGACTATATGAATAAAATCTCTTTTTTATTTATCGTTCTTTTAATGGCCGGTTGCAGCAAAGACTACAATAATGTTGTAGATGTTCCTGTCACAAATTTCCAAGTTTCAGCAGTAGGTACAGTAAATACATTTAATTATACACCATCGGATTCTATTCTAACATTAAACATTAAATTTTCATCAATAGAAGGTGTAAAATCTGTCTTTTGTGATATCAATACACCCGATGATAAACCACTGAATAATGGTCACATTGAATTACTTGATAATGGTGAAAATTCAGCTAATGGAGATTCTGTGTCTGGAGATAATATATTTTCAAATAAATTTACTATGAGTTCTTCTTTTTCAAACGGTAATTATGACATCAATTATTACATAACATTGAATGACGGTAGTGAAAAACTGGTAGCTCAGCAAATAATAAAATATGATAATGGACAAAGTAATATAGCTCCGGTAATCTCGAATCTTGTAATGCCGGATACAGTTCAATTTGATCAGAGCTTTACATTTAGTGTACAGGCAATTGATTCAAACGGTGCCGGTGATATTTCCCAGGTTTATTATGAATTATATAAACCTGATGGTACAAAAATTTCAAACAGCCAGGGAATTTCAAAATTTCCATTGTCTGATTCCGGTGATACAATTACCAGCGGAGATATAACTGCGAATGATGGAGTTTATACAAATAAGCTGACTTTCCCATCCGGACAACCGGCAGGAGACTGGGTGTTTAAGTTTCACGCAATTGATACCGGAGCAAAAATTAGTAATGAAATCAGTAAAACAGTGACGGTTAAATGATAAAAAATCTGCTAAAAATATTTTTCTTTTCTGTATTCCTGTTGGTGAATATATATTCACAGGGAAGACCTTATACCTATAACGTAGATAATAGCAGAGTTCTGAAAAAAACATTAAGCGATGACACACCCGCCGGGAATAATGTGCAGGAGATTATTGTTGTTGGCGACACAATTCTTACAATCAGTAAAGGATTGAATATTTCAACTGATAACGGAGTAACCTGGACTAACTTTTACGGTAAGGAGCCTTTTGGTACTGATGGAGTTTACTCAATTGCTTACAATAATGGTGTGATCTGGGCTTCAACCGGTGACAGATATTTTGATGACGTAGTACAATCAAAAATTGATAAAGGAACAGGCCTGAAATATTCAACTGATATGGGGAAAAGCTGGAATAGTATACCTCAACCGGTCGACACTCAATCCGACTCTGTTATAGTTTATGGAATAAATAATTTAAAAGCCGTCCCAATTACAGTAGTCCAAAATAATGTCATTTTTGATATTGGTTTTTTAAAAAATGAAGTCTGGATTGCTACATTTGCGGGAGGAGTTAGAAAAAGTTCCGATATGGGACAAACCTGGCAGCGTGTTGTTTTGCCTCCTGATTATCTTGATCACATTGCACCAACAGACACTCTTAATTTTTGTATCTCGCCGGTACCGGGTAAAATTTGTTCTGAAGGGAACCTGAATATGGAAGGGTTTTCTATTGCGGTTATTAATGACACTACTTTATATATTGGTACGGCAGGCGGGATAAATAGATCAACAGATGGTGGCGTGAGCTGGACGAAGTTCAATCATACTAATCAACAAAATCCTATTGCAGGCAACTGGGTAACATATCTCGATTACCAAAAAAGTTCCGGTACACTTTGGGCTTCTTCATGGAGAGCAGAAGGATCTACGGAAAAGTACGCAATTAATTCAACTACAGACGGTGGTAAAACCTGGTCAGTTTTTCTGCCGAATCATACTTGCTACAATTTTGGGTTTAAAGGAAGTGATATAATAGCTACTTCTGATGACGGTGCTTTCCGTAGCAATAATGCCGGCGCTTCCTGGATTTTACCTACTTCAATAGTTGATAAAGAATCAAAAACTTCTTTACAGACAAATGTTTTTTATGATGCCGGTGCAAATGGAAATACTATCTGGCTGGCTTCAGAAGCCGGACTTGTAAGGTTTGATGAAACAGGTACAACCTGGCAGGGTGATTGGAAAATTTACAGGGCTTCTAAAGCTTTGGTGAGTAATAATGAAAGTTATGCTTATCCAAATCCTTTTATTCCGAGACAACAGCCAATTACTATAAAATATAGCACAGGCGGAAAAAACGTTCCGGTTACTATCAGGATTTTCGATTTCGGAATGAATTATGTCAGAACAATTATACAGAATGTCACGAAAGGTGGCGGATCAGTTTCGGGCGGAAATGTTTTAAGTGAATCTGATTTCTGGGACGGGAAAGATCAAAACGGGAAATATGTGTCGAACGGAGTTTATTTTTATAGAATAGACAGAGGTTCTGAAGAACCATTATTCGGAAAAATTCTGGTTATACAATAGAGGATATTTTGAAGAAGTTTTTTCTCCTGATATTATTAACAGGTGTTGTTTTTGCGCAGCCGGAATTCAGCAGCATTTCAAGCACACCCGGCGCTTTCAGCAGGATGGGATTCGGTGCTCGTGGAATTGGTATGGGTAATGCAATGTCTGCTGTTACAGAAGGAAATCTTGTTTCTTATTATAATCCTGCACTATCAGCTTTCCAGGGAAAAAGTTCATTCCAGACTTCTTACTCATTTCTTTCACTGGATCGTAAGTTAAATTTTATAAACTTCACTCATAGATTCGATTTTTACGATAAGGCTGATAAAAATGATGAAAATCGTGTCCCAAAATCTTCGGCAGGAATTAGTATTGGAATTATTAATGCGGGAGTTTCTAACATTGATGGAAGAGACGGATCCGGCAATCCAACTGGTGAACTATCTACCGGGGAGAACCAGATATTTTTTGCCTTCTCAAATAGATTTTCAAAAAAACTGGCACTTGGCATTGCAATAAAATATTACCGTTATAAGCTATATGAAGATTTATCCTCATCCGGTATTGGTTTTGATTTTGGTGCAATTTATACTTTTAATGATCAGATACATATTTCATTTGTTCTTACGGATTTAAACTCAAAATATAAATGGGATACAACTCCGTTATTCGGAACTAATGGATCGAATACGGAAGATAAATTTCCTTTGCTGAAAAAAATTGGAGTCAGTTATAAAAATAATGATTATAATTTTTTAGTCTCTGCAGAGATTGAAAACAGTAATGAAGGAACAAACATTTTAAGGTTTGGAGCAGAGTATAATATTTATGATCAACTTTACCTGCGCGGGGGAATAGACCAATACAATCTTAGTAATACTGATTTCCCTGTCAGGCCTTCACTGGGTTTTTCATATTTTAAGATGTTTGGCAAACTCCTTATAGGAGTTGATTATGCCTTTATAGTTGAAAGATATTCCCCTTCCGACAGGCATATCGTAGGTTTAAACTTTAGATTTTAAGACGTAATTTTGGTAGAGGTTTAATCACAATATTGAATTGAATGAACAGAACAAAATTTTTCACAGTATTTGTTTCGGCATTATTTATTTCCGCTAATATAGTTTCCGCACAAACAGGCGGAGGCAGCGGGTTATCATTTCTTAAATTTGGATTTGGTGCCAGGAATGCCGCAATGGGAGACGCCGGAGTTGCTCTTGCCTCAGATGTAACGGCACTTTTTTATAATCCTGCCAGGCTTGCAAATAACGGAAAACCGGATGTAATTTTTACACACAATAACTGGATACAGGACGTGAGAAGTGAAATGGTGGGTGCAAAAGCTTCATTCCTTGGTTTACCACTGGCATTTGGTGTGAATGTTACAAGTATTAATGATATTGAAATAAGAACAAAACCCGGCGCACCTGATGCAACTTTTAATGCCAATTATTTTTCCGGAAGTGTTTCAACAGGATTTAGTTTAACCTCGGATATTGATATAGGCGCTTCTGTAAAATATTTATATGAAAATATTTTTGTAGATGAGGCAAACGGCCTTGGTTTTGATCTGGGCATATTTTACAGGACACCTGTAAATGGTCTAAATATTTCAGCAGTTGTAAGAAATCTTGGATCTATGAATACATTGAGAAATGTTTCAACAAAATTGCCTACCGAAGTACGGGCCGGAACATCTTATGAAATTGAAATACCCGGTTCTAAAATTAGTCTGCTTGGTGGCGCTGAGTATTTAAGCTACACTCGCGATAATGAAAATCATATAAATCTGGGTGGAGAAGCTACTTATAATCATATATTTTCTTTGAGAGCTGGGTATATGACTAATTACCAATCAAAAGGATTTACAGCAGGAATGGGACTTGTCTGGGGAAACCTCAATCTTGATTATGCATATCTGCCTTTTAAATTAGGATTGGGTAATGCAAGTATGTTCTCAATTCAATTTAAATTTTAGTGAACGTTAACGTTGAAACTAAAATCAATATTTGATTTTCTCGATCAGCACTTTAAAACCTTACTACTAGCTTATCTAGCTGTCCAGTTACTACTGGTATTCATCTATCCGCTGGAATTCAAAAGCGACTCGGCTTATTACTGGAAACTCGCGCACGACTGCCTGTCAAATTCAACTTTTTATCCTGCCCCGATGCACCTTTATGAGGATTACATAGTTGCACCGCTATATATAAACATCCTAGTAGCAGTCCTTTCTATCTTTAATTCAAAAATTACGATTGGAATTCTAAACATTTTTCTCAATTTCGGCCAGCTTTATTTTGTATTTAGAATTACGGAAAAGATAGCGGACAACAGAACTGCAAACATAGCCGCGGTAATTTATATCTTTTACCTCTCTACACTCGGACTCATACTCTTTAACTTGACGGAACTGCTTTTTAATCTTTTAATATTTGCCTCCATAAACTTTTATCTGAACAAAAATTCATCGTCTTATTTCCTGGCCGGAATTCTTCTGGCTGCATCCATTGCCGTACGCCCGATCGGCTGGGCTTTGCTTGCTGCGTATATGATTGATCAGATTGTGCTTAAAAAAAATATTAAGAATTATCTGAATAGCTCCGCGGTAATTGCTTCCGGGATTCTGTTATTCATTTTGTTATTCGGGCTGTTCACTTACAATAATTTTGGAAGGTTCATTTTTACATCTACTACAGGATCAGTCAACCTAATAATGGGCGCAAACGACGATGCTACCGGGGCGTTTAATGCAAAAGTATTTAAACCTGGCAAATCAGGATATATACTCGAACCGGGAGGGAAAACATACATGGAGAAGGATGAATTCTGGTACGGGCAGGCAAGAATGTGGATAGAATCGCATCCTGTAAAATATATTTCACTGTTTCCGTTAAAGCTGGTGCATATGTTTATCTGGGATGATTTCAGTGTACATAAGATCCTTAATTTCAAGAACTGGAATTTATACAGGATAGCAAAATATCTCCTGATTAAAAAGGAGGATGTGGAATTTCTGGGTCCCGGGCACTCATTATTTTCCAAGATTTCTTTGATCGTGCTGCTAATCATTCAACATTTTTACTATTATAGCATTTTATTACTGTTTTTTGGTGTAATCTATTTCTACAGGAAGTCGATTTTTTGGAAAAATGGTTTAAGAGTACTGCTACTCTTTATTATATTTGGGGTGGGAATTCATTTAATTACTGTTGGAGATGCGAGGTATAAATACCCGTATGTTATTTCGATGATAATAATTATAGCTCCGGCAGTTAAAAATTTTCTGGAAAACAAGAAACTCAAAATAGACTCTATTTAATTATGCGGAAATTTATGTTCGATTTTATCCCCTATTCAGAAACAAAAATAAAAAAAGAAGATTGGGACAGTTTTGTCGATAATTCCGATAATGGAACAATTTTTCACAAAAGAAAATTTATATCATATCATCCAAAATCAAGATTTAAAGATCATTCCTTAATAGTTAAAAAAAATGAAAAGCTATTCTCGGTTTTCCCGGCGGTTGAAATAGAAAGGGAAGGAAAAAAGATTTTATCGTCTCATGGCGGAGCTTCTTTCGGCGGCTTCGTTTATGACATCAAATTAAACCTTAAAGATGCATTTGATCTTGTTGAAGGATTGATTAAAAACGCTAAGTCTAACAAGTTTGATAGAATTCAGATAACATTGCCGCCAATTATTTACGAAACAAAGTATTCTAATTATATTGATTTTGCCCTGGTAAAAAACGGTTTCCAGTATTTGAAAAGAGAAATATCAAGTGTTGTGCAGCTGGATATTGAACCGGATCAGTTACTCTATACTTACCGTGCCGAAGCCCGTACAGCGGTAAACAAATCTGTAAAAAAAGGCGTGGTTATAAAAGAATGTGATAATTATGACCAATATTATGAAATTCTGAAGAAGAATTTAAAGCTACGACATAATGTAACACCTACACACACAATAGATGAATTGAAGAAAATAAAAAATCTTTTTCCTGATGAAGTAAGATTGTGGGGAGCGTTTCTCGGCGATAAACTAATTGCTGGAGTTTGTAATTTTAGCGCAAACCCTAAAGTTGTTCTGGCGTTTTATATTAGTCACAATGAAGATTACCAGGAATACAGGGCCGTAAACCAGTTGTTTTATGAAATTATGAAAAAATACCAGGAAGAAAATTTTCGGTTTTTAGATTTTGGTATTTTCACGGTAAATATGGATCCAAACTGGGGACTGGCTAGATTCAAAGAAAATTTCGGTGCGCGTGGAATTTTCCGGGATACTCTTTATCTTGATCTCTGATATTTATTTAATCCTAAATTATAATTTATAATGAATGCTAATTCAGTATTAATAACATTTCTCGGCAACATTCATTATGATACCCGCACTTTTAATCTCTACAAAACTTTCTCCGAAAAGGGCTTTGATGTTGATGTTGTTTCTTTTGATTGGCTTACAGAACGATTCAAAGCAGAAAAAGGTAAAATATCAGTCTATAAACTCACCAAAAAATATTCTTCGATTTTATTCTATTTTTATTTTGCATTAATAATTTCGTTCAGGATATTATTTTCTAAAGCAAAATTTATCTTTGCTGAAGATGTTTATACTCTTCCTTTTTGTGTGGTGTTTGGTAAAATGAAAGGTGCCAGAATATTTTATGATTCAAGGGAAGTTTATGGTCATCTTGCAGGATTGGGAGAGAAAAAAACTATTCAATCCTGGCTGGTAAAAATTGAAAAAACATTTATCCAGCATACAACTAAAGTATTTACTACAGGGCCACTCGATTCCGCTCATATTGAAAAAGAATATAATCTTGATGAGACAATAGTAATTAGAAATCTTCCTTTATATACGGAAATTAAAAACCCATTTGATTTCAGAGCTCATTATAAATTATCTGCTGATACAAAAATATTGCTTTACCAGGGAATTATTTTGCATGGCAGAGGCCTGAAAATTATTTATGATATTTTGTCGGAGCTGGATAATTGTGTGCTGGTTGTCATAGGTGGGGGAGAGTTTAAGGATTATTATCAAAAACTATCAATAGAAAAGGGACTTTCAGATAAGGTCTTTTTCTTTGGTAAATTAGGACAAAATGAATTGCTCAATTACACAGCAGGTGCAGATATCGGCCTCTCTCTGATTGAAAATTTGAGCTTGAGCTACTACTACGCTCTTCCTAACAAAATGTTCGAGTATATATTAACAGGGGTTCCTGTATTTGCCAGTAATTTTCCACAAATGAAGGATATAATTGATCAATATAATGTGGGCTCCTATTCTGATCCTGAAAACAGGGAAGAAATTATAAGCAATCTGCAAATGCTTATCGATGATAATAATTACAGATCCGAATTGAAAAGAAATTGTTTAAAGGCATCAAAGCAATTGAATTGGGAAAAAGAAATTGAAAAATTACTTCCTTATATTATAATACCTAATTAACAATTCAGGGCAATTGTATAATCCTGATGAACAATTCAAAATTTTCAAAATCAGTTGCATGGTACGGGTTTGGTAATTTATTTATCCGTTCTCTGAGTTTTATTCTCCTTCCGCTTTATTCAAATCTGATCAGTACAAAGGAATTTGGGGATTTTGCACTTTTAATGTCCGTTTACGCGATTGGCGTAGTACTTTACCAATTTGGTATGCAGGGAGCACTGAATAAATTTTTTATTGAAGAGGAATCAGAAGAAAAGAAAAAACTAATTTTTTCATCAATATTTAATTCAATAATTCTGATCGGGATAATTTTTACTGCTATTTTCTGGTTCACTGCTCCGCAGATATCTCTTACTATATTCGACAATACCAAATATTCATATCTACTTATCCTGATTATAATAACAATTTTAGTAGAGACATTAACATTTTTTATCCTATTCCTTCTGAAAACAAAGGAACTTGCAAGAAAAGCCGTCACGTATAGTATTATTGGCAGTGTAATAAATTTACTGCTCAATATTTTTCTGGTTTACTATTACAGACTAGGTGTCCCGGGAATTATCCTGTCGCAGTTTATAGCAAGTACGATATTATTGTTTCTTCTTATCAACGTAATCCGTGACGATTATATCCCCAAAATTGATGGGGCAATTTTCAGAGTTATTTTTAGATTTTCATTTCCTCTATTGCTTGCAAATTTATTAACAGCCGGTGTAAATGTTGCAGATCGTTTTATCTTGAATCACCTTATGGGAAGAGAAGAAGTTGGTATATATAGTTTCTCTTACCGTATTGCAATAGTGATGAATGTTTTTGTAGCTTCATTTTCAACTGCCTGGAATCCGCATTCGCTTAATTTATTTTATTCCAATGACTATAAGCAGGCATTCGGGAAAACATTAACAAAACTGGTTGCGCTTAGCTGCGTGTTGTTATTGGTGGTTTCGCTTTTTGCACGCCATCTTTTTGAATTAAATATTAATAATATCTCAATCTTTAATCCCGCATATAAGGCTGGTGTTGTGATAATTCCACTGGTTTTAATAGGATATATCTTTAACGGGATTTCATCTTTTTATTCTGTTTATCCTGCAATTTCTAATAAAACTTACCACTTCTTATTTGCGGATCTAATTGCCTTTGGTTCAAATATAATCCTTAATTTTGTTTTAATTCCAAAGATAGGAATCTTGGGTGCCGCTTTTGCTACTGCTGTTGGTTTTCTGTTTGGCGCTACCTACTTATTCTTTATTTCAAGGGACGAAATAAAAATTAAATACCAGACTAGAGATCTTTCTATAATAATAATTGCTGCGTTATTATTTTTGCTTATAGGGCTAAACCTTAAAAATTTGTACGTGGACATTATTCTTGTTCTGGCATATTTCTTAACATTACATTATGTTGCAAAAATTAAAATAGACCAGATATTTAGATTTTCACAAAATTAGATTATCCTTAATGCTCAATCCAAGAATATTAATAGTAAGACCGGATAGAATTGGCGATGTTGTACTTTCTACTCCGCTGCCCAGAGAAATAAAAAAACGATATCCCAAAAGTTTTGTTGCTGTGTTACTAACTCCATATACCCAGGATATTTATATTAATAATCCTCATGTAGATTCAGTAATAGTTTACGATGAAAAAAAATCGGCTTTTCTGCATGCTCTTCAACTCCGAAAGTTTAAGTTTGATTATGCATTAACTTTATTACCAACAGAAAAACTCAACTGGATTTTATTTTTTTCAGGCATCAGGAAACGAATCGGGGTGGGGCACAAGTTTTACCAATTTATTACCAATTCAAAGAGCGCATTTAGAAATAAATATATTCCGTTAAGACACGAATCAGATTATTGTCTGGATGAGATTAGAAAACTAGGGATTGAGCCTGAGAGCCTTGAATCAGAAATATTATTATCTGAAGAAGAAAAAAGGACAGGATTTGAGAGAAAATATTCCTGGTGTCCAAACGGTGAAAAACTTATTGGAATAAACTCTACCAGCGGGAATTCTGCTCCAAATATGCCTGTAGAAGAATACAGGAAGTTGATTGCACTGCTAAAAGAATATAAAAACATAAAAATTGCAGTTACAGATTTAACACCTCCCGAAGAGCTCAAAAACATAGATGAGCTTTTATACATAAATGCTGGAAATAATCTGCGTGATTCGATTATAAATCTCAGCACTTTGGATTTACTGATTTCCTCAAGCACAGGTCCAATGCATTTGGCTGCAGGACTAAAAATTCCAACCCTATCATTATTTTGCCCCTTGCCAGCCTGTTCACCAAAGCTGTGGGCTCCGCAGGGAAACAAATCCGAGTTCATTTTGCCGTCAGCCGGATATTGTCAGAATAAATGTCCGGGTGATCCCAAGATTTGTAATTTTGAGGGTGAAGGGGGCATTGATGAGGAGATTGTATTCCAACAAACTCTAAAAATGTTGGCTCTGAATTAAAATGAAAAAGATACTGCTTGCTCCCAATAGTTTTAAGGAATGTGCCACTTCAGTTAGAATTGCCGATCTACTGGGAAAATATCTTATAAATTCATTTCAATGGAAAACTTACAAATTACCTATCTCTGACGGTGGTGATGGTTTTCTTGAAGTGTGCAATTACTTGTTTAACACGGAGATACTAACTTCTTATGTTTCAACACCATATGATAGTTCAAAAATTGAAGTTAAGTACGGTTATGTTGAAGATAAAAAGCAAATATATATTGAATCGGCAAAGATAATAGGACTAAGCAGGATTCCACTTAATAAAAGACATCCTTTGTTATTAAATAGCAAGGGGTTAGGTGAATTGCTTAAAACAATTAGTAAAAGTGGATTGAATGTGGAGAAGGTTACAATCGGTGTTGGCGGTACAGGTACAAATGATCTGGGGCTGGGACTTTGTTCGGTGTTCGGGATGGAATTATTGGACTCTTCAGGCAAAAAGCTCGAAATTTTACCAGATAATTATAAGAATGCGCATAATGTATACTGGAGCAAGGAAGAACTGCCATTTAAAATTGAACTAATACTTGATGTGGATAACCCGTTAATGGGATCATATGGTGCAAGCAAAACATTTGCCTCGCAAAAAGGTGCTACGAAAAAGGAAGTTGGCTTTCTTGAATCTGGTTTCAATCAAATTCTTAAACTGCTGAAACATAATAATATAGCTTATCCCATTGAAACTCTCAGTGGAGCTGGTGGAGGACTTGCGGCTGGATTACAGCTATTTTTTGGAGCAATTCCTGTTAAGGCAGAGAATTTTATCTTAAATGAAATAATGGGAAAAATTGATATAAATGATTTTGATTACATTTTAACGGGAGAGGGAGCATTTGACAAACAAAGCCTTCTGAAGAAGGGAGCAAGCATAATTATTGATCAGGCTATTTCTCTGGATAAAAAAATATTCCTAGTTTGTGGTAGCATCGATTTTGAGCTTATTAAAAAATTTGGCGACAAAATTATTCCAATTGAATTGAATGATTTTTTTGAAAACTCTGCTGATTCGATAAAAAATATTGAAAAAGGACTTAAATTGGCTGCGGAAAAAATTAAAGACTATTCTTAACGCTTAATTCTTTAACACTACACTTTATTTTATTAAATTTGCTTAATTACTCACAAAATTTTAACTCCAGGGTTTTTAATGAAAGAATACAAGGATCTTGTAAAACTCGTTCTTGAGAATGGTGTTAGAAAGAAATCCAGGACCGGAGTAGATACTCTTTCGTATTTCGGCGCTTTTTACAGGGTTGATTTATCAAAGGGATTTCCATTATTAACTACCAAAAAGATGAAATGGAAATCAATGCTACACGAAGTTCTGTGGTATCTTTCAGGTGAGGATCATATCAGGAATCTGAGGAAGAAAACAAAAATCTGGGATGCATGGGCCGATGAAGATGGAAATCTTGACACAGCTTACGGGCATTACTGGAGGCACTTTCCAAGTGCACAAAAAGATAAAGATGGTAACTGGCAGGTGCGAGAAGTTGATCAGATTCAATATGTAATTAATGAAATAAGAAATAATCCATACAGCAGGAGAATGGTTGTAACAGCATGGGAGCCAGGAAATGCAACAACCAGCAAACTTCCGCCATGTCATTATACTTATACCTTTAATGTAAGTGATGGCAAATTGAATTGTCATTTGACTCAAAGATCCGGTGATATTGCGCTTGGAATTCCGTTTAATCTTGCAGCATATTCTCTGCTCACTCAGATAATCGCACAGGAAACTGGTCTGGGCCTAGGATATTTTGCCCACTCTATTGTAGATGCGCATATTTATTATGCCGAAAAAGGTTCACCAATGGAAAAATATGATCACTGCGAAGGGCTGAAAGAACAATTAAAGCGTGAACCGATGTCTTTGCCGAAATTAATAATTGCCAAAAAACCTATTGATGAATTAACTTTTGAAGACTTTGAACTTGTTGATTACAAGAGTCACGATCCGATAAAATTCGAGGTAGCTGTTTGAAAATTATAGTAATTTCTGCCATAGCCCAAAACGGTGTTATTGGTAAATCAGACGGGGAAATGCCCTGGCACGTGAAAGAAGAATTTCAGCATTTTAAAAATACCACATATGGTTTCCCAATAATTATGGGCAGGAAGACATTTGAAACTCTCGGGAAACCCCTGAAAGGCAGGTTGAACATAGTTTTAACGCAAAAAACAGGTATAAATTATCCGTTTGAAGAAGTGAAAATATTTAATAGCTTATCTGAAGCCTATTCTCACTGTGAAAAAGAAAAATTTGAAAAGACATTTGTGATTGGTGGTGGTGAAATTTATTCACAGGCTATTAGTACAGCGGATGAAATGATTTTATCCTATATGAAATTTGAAGCGGAAGGCGATGTGTTTTTTCCGAAATTTAGCAAAGAAGAATGGAAAGTGGTAAAGAAAGAGGATAGGGAACAATTTGAAATATTTTGGTACGTAAAGAAATAAAATGTCTGATAAAAAAATAAAAATATTGCCGGAAAATCTTGCAAATAAAATTGCTGCAGGTGAAGTTGTACAAAGGCCGGAATCTGTTGTTAAGGAATTATTGGAAAATGCAATTGATGCGAATGCAAGAAATGTTGATGTAATAGTAAAACGTGCGGGCAAATCTTTAATACAGGTCTTTGATGATGGAAACGGAATGCCCGAAGAAGACGTAATTCTTTCAATTCAGAAACATGCTACCAGTAAAATTTATTCTCTGGAAGATTTGGATGCAATCCATACCCTGGGTTTCAGAGGTGAAGCACTGAGCTCAATCGCTGCCGTAAGTCAAATGGAAATCCGCACTGAAACTCCGGATGAAGAACTTGGTACTCTAATCCGTTTTGATGATTCTGAAAATCTTATAAAGGAAAAAGGATCTTATCCGAAGGGTACTTCCGTATCTGTTAAAAATCTTTTTTTCAACACTCCCGGCAGAAGAAATTTTCTTAAGACTGATGCGACGGAGATGAGACATATCATCGATACTTTTAATAAAATTTCTCTCAGCCACTCAAATATACATTTCAGATTTTTTAATGATGATCAGCTGCTTTATGATTTCCCGGCAGGTAATCTTGGAGATAGGATAAAAAGTGTTTTTGCTGATAATATGATGGATGCTTTGATCCCGGTTAACGAAAAAACAGAATATTTAAGTTTGTTGGGTTTCGTAGGTAAGCCAAGCATGCTAAAGAAAAGCAAGGGGGAGCAATATCTTTTTCTGAATAACAGGTATGTAATCAGCAGACAGGTTAATCACGCAGTTTTTTCTGCTTATGAAAATATTCTTGAAAAAGGAGACTACCCCTTCTTTGTTCTGTTTCTTCAAATTGATCCCAGGAAAATTGATGTAAATGTGCATCCTTCAAAACTTGAAGTGAAATTCGATGATGAAAAAGATGTTTATAATTTTGTGCTGGCAGTAATCAAAAAATCTTTAGGTGATCACGATCTTGTCCCATCAATGATGTTCACTGATGTAACCGATGAAACAGAAAAAATGAGATTCAATCATTTTACTAAAACAGAGCCTAACGATTTTACGGATCGTCCTGCATTCAGAGAGCAGAACAGACAGAAAGAACAAAAATTTTCAGATAATGATATAGATTTAATCTTCAGTGCTATTCCTGATGATGTAGTTACAAAACCAGGCGGGGAAGTATCTCAACTTCCGTTTGATAAAAAAGAGAACAGGGAAGTATTCCATAAAATTTCAGGCGAAGGAACTACTGTAAATCCGGAGGCAGAATCCCCGTTTATTATTCAACTTCATAACAAGTATATATTATCACAGATAAAAAGCGGACTGATGATTATCGATCAGCACGTTGCACACGAAAGAATATTGTATGAAAAAGCGCTTAGAAGATTTGATGCCGATATGCCTTTTACCCAGCAGCTTCTTTTCCCGCGTAAACTTGTGCTTGATCCGGGAACGTTTGGAATTCTAAAAGAGTTACACCCATATCTTGTGAAAATAGGCTTCTCCATCAAATTCTCGACAAAAAATTCTATTATTATTGAAGGCGTGCCGGAAGATGTTAAACAGGGATCTGAAGAAAAGGTATTGCTTGAAATTATTGATGAATATGTGAGCAATCAGACTGAGAAAAAACTGGAAGACAGGGATAATATCGCAAAATCCTATTCCTGTAAAACTGCAATCAAAGCAGGTGATAAATTAACTGAAGCAGAAATGAGACTGCTAATCGACCAGCTTTTTGCAACATCGATGCCGTATGTTTGTCCCCACGGACGCCCGGTGCTGGTGAAAATATCATTGGATGAGTTTGACAGAAGGTTCGGAAGAACGAGCTAACTGTTTTATATTAAAATATTTAAGTAACTTTAAGTAATAAATTAAATTGAATGGAATTAAAATGATTGATAATGAATATAAAAAGAGAAGAGAAAGTCACGATGAAAAACTGAAGTCGGCAAAAACGACCGGAATGACTTTTACTACTGTGAGCGGGGAGGATATTAACCCATTTTACGGACCCGATGACATTGAAAATATTAATTATCTAAGCGAGATTGGTTTTCCTGGTGAATATCCTTACACAAGAGGAATTCATCCTAACGGTTATCGTGGAAGAATCTGGACTATGAGGCAGTTTGCCGGTTTTGGTTCTCCCGAAGATACAAATCAACGATTCCATTACCTGCTTAAAAACGGGCAGACTGGATTATCTGTTGCCTTCGATCTTCCAACATTAATGGGATGGGACTCGGATGCAGCACTGAGTGAAGGTGAAGTTGGGATTTGTGGTGTTTCAATTTCTTCTCTTAAAGATATGCAGACACTTTTCGATAAAATTCCTCTTGATAAAGTTTCCACATCAATGACAATTAATTCTCCTGCTGCAATGATCTTTGCATTTTATCTTGCAGTAGCACAAAACCAGGGTGTTAGTTTTGATAAGCTAAGAGGAACTTTGCAAAATGATATTCTAAAAGAATACATTGCTCAAAAAGAATATATCTATCCGCCTAAACCTTCAATGAGAATTATTGTTGATATGATTGAATTCTGTAAAAACGAAGTTCCACAATGGAATCCTGTTTCTGTAAGCGGTTATCACATTCGTGAAGCTGGTTCAACCTCAGTGCAGGAACTTGCTTATACACTGGCCGATGGATTCGCTTATATTGAAGCTTGCATAGAGAGAGGAATGGATGTTGACGAATTTGCACCGAGAATTTCTTATTTCTTTAATTCTCATCTCGATTTCTTCGAGGAGATTGCGAAGTTTCGTGCTGCAAGAAGAATTTATGCTAAGAGAATGAAAGAAAAATACGGAGCGAAAAATCCACGTTCGTGGTGGCTCAGATTTCATACTCAAACAGCGGGTTGTACTTTAACAGCACAGCAGCCTGAAAATAATATTGTAAGAACTGCTTACCAGGCATTGGCCGGAGTCCTTGGCGGTACACAATCGCTTCATACAAACTCAATGGATGAAACGCTGGCATTGCCGAGTGAAAAGGCGGTTAAGATTGCTTTGCGTACACAGCAATTGATCGCATATGAAACCGGTGTAATAAATACTGTTGATCCGCTCGGAGGAAGCTATTTTGTTGAGGCTCTTACAGATAAAATGGAAAAACAGGCAAACGAAATTTTTGACCAGATTGATTCGCTCGGCGGAGTTATCCCGGCAATTGAAACAGGCTATTTCCAGAAAGAAATTGCAGATGCAGCATACATATATCAGAAAGCAGTTGAAAAGAAGGAAAAATTTATTGTTGGGGTAAATGAATTTGTAGAAAGTGACGAGAAAGTTGATATCCCCATTTTACTTATTTCTCCTGAAGTTGAAAAGAAACAAAAGAGAGAACTAGCTGAGATTAAGCAGAGCAGGAACCAGCAGGCAGTTGATGAAAGTGTTGCAGAGATTAAGAAAGCTGCGGAGGATGGGACAAACCTGATGCCTGTATTTATTAAAGCAGCTCAGAATTACGTAACAATGGGTGAAATGGTCGGCGAACTCAGAGAAGTTTTTGGAACATACGAAGAGGCGGCAGTCTTTTAATGTTAAAAGACTTTATTAAATTATATAGAATCCCACAGTGGATTAAAAATTTATTTGTCTTTGTACCATTAATATTTTCAAAACATCTTTTTGATACAGCTTACCTGTACACAACCGTACTTGCATTCTTCCTTTTTTGTTTTACGTCGAGCATTGTCTATATATTCAATGATATTATTGATGTAGAATCGGACAAACTCCATCCTAAAAAGAAAAACAGGCCAATTGCCTCGGGTAGAATAGCAATTCCTAAAGCAATTTCTTACGCCCTTGGATTTTTCATTATCATTCTGTTCTTACTGCGCGGATTTAATATCCAGTTTATTTCAGCATTAGGAGCTTATTTAATTCTAAACATTTTTTATTCCTTCTTTTTTAGAAATATTGTTTTGCTGGATATATTCTCAATCGCCACAGGATTTATGATAAGAGTTTTTGCCGGCGCATTTGCAATTGGTGTGGAGATATCAAGCTGGCTGATCTTAACCACAATGTTCATCTCGTTATTTCTTGCTGTCATGAAAAGAAGATCAGAATTAAATCTCCCTGAAAATGAAGAAATGAATTATACAAGAAAAGTACTTCAATTTTATTCGAAAAATTTCGCGGATCAAATGGCGACTGTTGCAGCTGCCGGAGTAATCATTTGCTATGCACTTTATACAGTTGCAGCACGTACCGTATCGGTTTTCGGGACGGAAAAACTAATTTATACAACCCCGTTTATAGTCTTTGGAATTTTCAGATATATGTTCCTGGTTTATATGAACAAAAAGGGAGAAAATACTACGGAGCTCCTGATTACTGATCCAGCGATGATTATAAATGTTGTTCTTTATATATTAACTACAACACTCATAATTTATTAATATTAATGATTGAAGATCTAATAATCCTGGCATTGCTTATTCTACTCAGCGGCTTTTTTGCTGCTTCGGAAATTGCATTTGTTGTAGCCAATAAGATAAAAGTTGAAATAAAAGCACGCAAAAAAAATATTGCTGCTAAAAATGCCTTGCATTTTATAAACGATCCTCAGGATTTCTTCTCTGTTGTTCTTATTGGAAATAATATTGTTAATGTAGCTTTTGCTTCAGTAAGCACGGTATTCCTGTCGGCGTTTTTCGGCTTTGGCGAAATTAAAATATTGTTATTATCAACTTTTGTCCTTCTGATTTTTGGAGAGTTGCTCCCCAAATATTTTGCACGTGAACTGGCTGACAGGGTAGTATTTGTCTCCGCAATACCGATCAGGATTGTGTCTTTCATCCTTTATCCATTCGTGAAATTTTTCTCTTCTATTTCTTCATTATTAACACAATCTTCAAACCTTAAGCCCGAAAATATCAGGAATTTATTCAGCAAAGAAGATATTGAATCACTCGTAAAAGAGAGCCATGAGGCTGGTGTAGTAAATAAAAAAGAAAGTGATATTATAAGCAAAGTTTTTGATCTTGCCGACCAGCGCGTTTATGAAGCAATGAGGCCAAGGACAGAGATTGTCGGGATAGAAATTAACCAGACAATTGATGAAGCTCTTGATCTGTTTATTGAATCCGGATTTTCAAAATTAATTGTCTATGATGAAAATCTTGATAACATTAAAGGAATGATTCTCACATACGATTTATTCAAATCACCTGACAACCTGCAAAGCATTATCAGGGAAGTGATTTTTGTGCCCGAGACCAAAAAAAGTTTTGATATGCTAAACGAATTCTTAAGAAAGCAATCTTCAATTGCTATTGTAATTGATGAATTTGGCGGCACAGCCGGTATTGTCACTATAGAAGATCTTATTGAAGAGCTATTCGGTGAAATAAAGGATGAATATGATGTTGAAGAAGATATTTGCAGAAGAATTGCCACGGATGCATATCTTATTAGCGGAAAGGTTGAAATAGATTTTATAAATGAAAAATATGATTTGAATATTCTGCCGGGAGATTATGAAACAATTGCCGGGTATGTAACCACAAAGCTTGGCAGGATACCAGAGCAGGGAGAAATTGTTGTGCTTGATAATTTTACTATACTAATTGCCCGGTCCTCTAAAATCAGAATTGACCTTGTTAAACTCACTGTAAATAATGAATAAATTTTTTCTTCTTTAATTTATTATAGATGTTGCCTTCAGAAAAAATAATCCTTTTTGACGGAGTTTGTGTTTTTTGCAATTTCTGGGTCGATTTTATAATCAAAAGGGATAAAAACAAAGTTTTCAAATTTGCACTTCTTCAATCAAACACCGGAAAGAATCTGGTTGAAAAATTTTCGATAGGTACAAAAACAGCAGATTCGATAATTATGATTGAAGAGAACAGGTGCTTTATAAAATCAACTGCAGTTTTGCGGATTGTAAAAGATCTCAATGGCTTATGGCAGGTACTTTATATTCTGAGATTTATACCACCATTTTTTAGAGATTCCATCTATGATTTTATTGCTGAGAACCGGTATAAACTTTTTGGCAGGAGATCCAAATGCAGAGTCCCATCTCAAAATGAAAAAAACCGCTTTATTTTCTGAGCAGTCATGATTATTTACCGTTTATGATAAATCTGTAAAAATAATTTTAACCCCATTGTAGCTTCAAGCATTAGATCAAATACAGGAGTAATTATCTATTAAAATGGAAATATATTCCGTTTTATATTCTCTCTACACTTTCCCTTTTATTCGTAGCAGCACTTCAGGCCCAGACTCAATTAACAATTTAGAAACTCATAAATAAACTTTCGTTCATAACGGCTACAGGTAATGGCAAGGTCTGAAGTCCTTTTTTTATAATCTTAATGAGAAGATCAAATACTTTATTTTTGTCCCTTTTCGGTAATTATTCTGTCGAAAAATTCATCTTTATTGATTTTTCCCGTAAATTTAGGTTCTTGTTATTAAATTGATTTCTCATTGCTTTATAGGTAAATTTGTTAAATACAAAAATTTTAGCTCGGGATAAGAGCTCAAAAGCGCGTGCAGGCGAATTTGAAACGGATCACGGGAAGGTAGAAACTCCCATTTTTATGCCTGTGGGTACTCAGGGTACAGTAAAAGCTGTGAACCAGAGCTATCTCGAAGAAGACATTAAGGCACAAATTGTTCTTTCAAATACTTATCATCTTTATTTAAGACCCGGGACAGAAGTTCTTGAAAGTGCTGGCGGGCTACATAAATTTATTAACTGGGATAAACCTATACTGACAGACAGCGGTGGTTACCAGGTATTCAGCTTATCGGAATTAAGAAAAATTAAATCGGATGGAGTAGAATTCAGATCACATCTTGATGGCTCAAAACATTTCTTTACTCCGGAAAAAGTGATCAGAATTGAGAGAAGCATCGGCTCGGATATTATGATGGTTCTTGATGAATGTACACCTTACCCCTGCGAGTATGAATATGCAAAGAAGTCAAAACATTTAACATCTGACTGGGCAAAATTAAATAAAGAAGCTTTTGATAAATCGAAACCCTTGTATGGACATAAGCAGTTTTTATTCGGGATAATTCAGGGAAGCGTTTACAAAGATCTTCGTGAAGAATCAGCAAAGGATCTTGTAAAACTGGATTTTGACGGCTATGCTATCGGCGGGCTTGCGGTTGGTGAACCGGCTGAAACAATGTATGAAATGGTAGATTTTACTACTAATTTTATGCCGGATGAAAAACCCCGCTATCTTATGGGAGTCGGAAGGCCGGAAAATATTCTTGAAGCTATTGAGAGAGGAATTGATATGTTTGATTGCGTAATGCCAACGCGCAACGCAAGAAATTCATGTCTGTTTACTTCTAAAGGTGTTATTTCAATGAGGAACGCAAAATATAAAGATGATTTTTCAACCATAGATGAAAACTGTGACTGTTATACCTGTAAAAATTATTCAAAAGCATATTTAAGGCATTTGTATATAGCAAAAGAAATTCTCGCTCTTGAACTGGGGAGTATTCACAATCTGCATTTTTATCTGAACCTTGTTAAAGAAGCGAGAAAAAAAATAATTGAAGGTAATTTTAAAGACTGGAAAGAAGAAACTATTAAGAAAATCTCATTAAACGTAAATAATTCTACGGAGGATTAATTGGAAGCACTATTAGCAATGGCTCCGCCAAGCGGAGGAGATTCAAGCGGAAACCTTATCAGTACGATAATAATGTTCGGCGCGATATTCGTAA